>OGDF01000894.1_pt1 | contig 45834 bp, 39 predicted proteins | sample 1570141 | NCBI WGS metagenome assembly OGDF01 (sample SAMEA4370581, study PRJEB24528) | human gut metagenome
TGTTTATAACGTTTATGGTTACTTTTCGAAATTTTTATCTTGGGATTTTGTATCTTAAATAGGCAATGCGTCGTGGCGGCATTTACTCCGGCTAGATTTTCAAACTATGAGAAAGGCTGTGGTAGACATGTGCTCTGACAAAACAGCCCAGCCACCGAATGCCACAACCTTCATCTTCTTTAGAATTTAACTATTCCCTTTACTACTTTGTACTTTTTGCTGTTGTAATTCACGTATCCTGTGTAATTCCACGCAACTTTTCCTTTACTTACGGCATACCAGTTTTTACCATATTTACACAGGGTTGTCTTTTTAAAATTTACAACTCCATTATTTATATACCACCATGTTCCATTATATTTACACAGTCCTGTATAATTGAAGTTCACTCTTCCTTTATTTACATACCACCATGATCCATTGTATTTGCAAAGTCCTGTTGCATTAAAGTTTACTCGTCCTCCGCTTACATACCACCAGCTTCCATTATATTTGCAGAGTCCTGTTGCATTGAAATTTACTCGTCCTCCGCTTACATACCACCAGCTTCCGTTGTACTTGCAAAGACCTGTTGCATTGAAGTTTACTTTACCACTGCTTACATACCACCAGCTTCCGTTATACTTGCAAAGCCCTGTTGCATTGAAGTTTACTCGTCCTCCGCTTACATACCACCAGCTTCCATTATATTTGCAGAGTCCGGTTGCATTGAAGTTTACTCGTCCTCCGCTTACATACCACCAGCTTCCATTGAATTTACAAAGTCCAGTATATTTAAAGTTTACCTTTCCATTCTGAACATACCACCATGATCCATTGTACTTGCATAAAGTATTTGCATTGTAATCTACTTTTCCATTATGTATGCAATACCATTCGCCATTATATTTACAGAGTGTTGTTTCATTGCTTGTCTTTCCATTCTTTGTATATACAAGTGATCCATTGTTCATTGTCACAGACTCGGTTTTATCAACCTTGCCATTTTTTATATTCCATGTGGAGCCATTGTAATCATATAGCATGTTCGCACTGTAATCTACAGATCCATTTTTTACATAGTAGGCATTTCCATCATAATCACACAAACCTGTATAAGATGTATCTCTCAAACCATTTTTATAATAAAAGAGATTATCTCCTGATTTTTCTAGCCCTGTTAAGTTAAATACCATTGAATCTGGAAGTTCTGAGTTGCAAACAAGATATGTACCATAATACTTTATTTCTGATGATTTAATCCCAACATATGTCATATCTATATCATGATTATTTAATATTTGACCATATAGAAAATACATTCCCTTATCCAATAATATATATTTATTACGATCTTTATCATAATAATATAATTTCATATTTTTCTCTGACAACGAATACTTATAAATATCATTGTATTCTAAACATTGATATAATTCTACTTCTCCCTTATCAAAAAATTTTTCGTATAAATTATTTTTTTTATCTGTACTATTCAAAGAAAAAGTATAACAAATAATTCCTCGACTATTCATATTGTCTATAACATTTTTGTCTTCATTATATATAACTTTAAACGAATACATGTTTTCTTGATCAGTCATTTGCTCAAAGTAAATATTATAATAATCCATGGAATCATAAAAACAAGGACATAATTTTATATTCCATCCATATGCATTAATTCTCTTGGCAATAGATGACTCGATTTTTGCTGTCTGCTTTACAGTTGTTATTGCTACCACATTTCCAGCTGTCATATATCTGCTATTGGCAACATCCTTTAATATGTCATCAATACTGCGTTCAGTATCATCAATCAAAATATATGCTACATACTTTTCTTTTCCATTAAGTACTTCTTTACATATGTAATATCCATCGCCTTCTTCGAGTTTTTTTACCTTACGCATATTAGCACCATACAATTCATTGTTGTGTGTCTCATCAACAACTACATTTTCATCTGCTTGCTCCTCCTGTTTTTCTTTTACCTCCACACTTTCATCTGTCTGCTCCGCTGCATACGTCGTAACATTTCCGCTTGTCACAAGCATTGCTCCGGCAAGCAGCATTGCTCCCAGCCGTCTTACTATTTTGCTTTTCATAACATCCTCCTAAATTCATCTAATCTAATCGTTATGTCCGCTATTATAACATTATATTGTTTATAACGTTTATGATTACTTTTCGAAATTTTTATCTTGGGATTTTCTATCTTAAATAGACAATGCGTTGTGGCGGCATTTACTCTGGCTAGATTGCCTAGATCCATTCCTTTGTATGTATAAATCTTATTTCTTCTGTGACGATAAATTCCGCATCGCTCATCATCTGTTTCGGCAATTCTCCGCTATATCCCAGCACAATTGTCTCGTCTTCTCCATTATTTCCAAGTACTGTTGTCTTGTCTTCTCCGTTATTTCCAAGTACTGTTGTCTCATCTGTTCCGTTATTTCCAAGTACTGTTGTCTCGTCTGTTCCATTATTTCCAAGTACTGTTGTCTTGTCTTCTCCGTTATTTCCAAGTACTGTTGTCTCGTCTGTTCCGCTATTTCCAAGTACTGTTGTCTCGTCTTCTCCGTTATATCCCAGTACCGTTGTCTCGCCAATATTATCCAGCCTTGCCGTACTGATTTTCTCAGTGATTTTCTTTTTGCCATTTAATGCATTTGCTTTGTCGCTATATGCATACGATTCATTCTGTCTTTTGATATCCTCTATCGCTTTTTTAGCATTCCTGCCTGTGAGATTACCGATGATATTAGGAATCTTGAAGACAAAAAATAATGTAACCGATACAAGAAACATTACACCACAGGCAATCGCCGCTCCGATAAAGATAAGTCTATATGTATCGTAACTCATTTACTTTTCCTCCTTTATCGTATCTATCTTATCAATCGTCTGCTCTATATTATGCTGAAGATTATCAATATCGTCTTTTATTATCGATTTATCTATATTCCCAGAGTTTTGAGACACTCTCTGCAGTAATTCGATCATATCCTGTTTTGAAGTAACCTCAAGAAGTGGAGAAATGTTGTTGTTTAATATATCATCTATCTCATTCCACACCTGAAGCTTTGAATCGACACTGTCAAATTCCTCTGATTCTTTTTCCAGATCCGATATCTTGCTCCACAGCTGTCCATACTCCTCATACATCTTTTCGGTCTGCTTTATCTTTGCTTCTCCATACTGGCTTATAAGATCAAGGCAGTCAGATATATCACAATATATCTTTGCAACAGGATATTTATTTACCGCCTCTTTGTACCATTTTGCGGCATTGGCGTATCTGTCCTTTTCTACATTTATATCATAGTAAAAAAGAAAACTTTCCCCAAACATATAGCACACCTGTTCGTATCCATCCGGATTACTCTTTTTAAGCTGTGACATTACATCATATGTGTGCGAATATCCATCACTTCCTGTGTTATCTAATCCGACCTGGATTTTTGAAAGTATCTGCGCTTCATCCTTATCAAGAACAAAATCAGATATAAGCATATTATTCAGATCTACATATGCCTCTGTCCTCGTCGGATCAGTAACTATCGCCTTATAATAATCCTCATATGAATCCGCAGCCTTTAAAATATTATCGTAATTTTCACTTTTCTTATTTTCAGCTGAAACATAACCCCATATCGAGGCAGCACCGAGTGCTAATGTAAGAATTGAAGATGTAATGAACAGCCCAAGTTTTTTCTTTTGCTTTCTCTTGAAAATATCATCTATCTCGTCATAATGTTCAAGTGCATACATAAGCTCTGCCGCATTCTGATAGCGGTTCATAGGGTTTGGCTGTGTACATTTTAAGATAATACTCTCAAGACCTCCTGAAAGTGCAGGATTTATCTGTCGTATAGGGCTTATCTCATATGGCGGCTCACACGGGCTCATTCCTGTGACCAGATGGTAAAGTGTTGCCCCCAGACAGTATATATCAGTCCTTGGATCAGTCTGTCCCATTCCTCCGAACTGCTCCGGTGCTGCATACCCCATAGTTCCAAGACATGTAGTATCCGCAATATTTTTTTCTTTAAACTCCCTTGCCGTACCAAAATCAATAAGTGCCACATTGCCATCAGGTTTTAACATAATATTTGCTGGTTTCATATCCCTGTATATGATAGGTGGATTCTGTGAATGAAGATACCCCAGCACATCACACAGCTGCTTAGCCCAGCGGATCACTTCATCCTGCGGCTGTGCACCGAATTCATCCAAAGCTTTACTGAGTGAGTTTCCCTGTATATAATCCATCACTATAAGGAATCTGTCCTCATCCTCTATAACATCCACAATGTCCGGCAGACATGGATGACTTAACTTTTTTAACATATCTGTCTCTGCCACGAGACTTTGTTTTACGACTTCAAAATCTTTTACTCCATCCTTACGGACTTCCTTTATCGCCCATTGTTTATTTGCTTTCTCATTCATGGCAAGATAGACTATACTCATTCCGCCATGTCCCACCTCGTTTAATATCTTGTATTTTCCGTCCACAAGGGAACCTATCTCAAGCATTATGTTCCTCCTATTGAACCTTAATAAGTGCAGCTGTTATATTATCTCTTTTCATATCTTTAAAAACTCCTTACTTCGTTAATGCTGTTAAAATCTGAACAAATACTATGAAAAATATCCATGGATAGAATATACAAAATGCTCTATACCAATATCCTATTGCATTACTATTTCCACTCCAAAAAGCTTTTTTGGGATTATCCAACCAATATACATTTATTTTTTCTCTGAGTGGAGAACCTGTGTGTTCCCTAGGGTCTGAGCTAAATGTTTTACAATATGTTTTTCCATTCACAACATATGTATACTTAGCGGAATAGTATTCTCCCATATTACCATGAACTCTTCTTGATCTGTTTCTTCTAAGTCTATACGCATCACCAGTATAAATAGTAGCCTGCGCCACGTTTCCTTTTTTTTGAGCCTTGTCAATTTTTTTCTTTAATCCAACCTTTTTACCATATAAAACTCTTATGGTAAAAACATATGATGGTATGATTGTTAGAAATCCTACATTAAATTGCCACGGCTGTGATTTTATTTCTTCGATAAACAAATTTAAACTCTCCATTCTCGTAATCCCTTGTAACCCCTTGTAACCTTATCCCTAATAAATCTTATCTCTATTGAACTTTAATAAGTGCAGCTGTTATATTATCTCTTTCATTACGCTGCATATTTAATGTGATTAACATTCTAAGACGGCTGTTTGCCTCATTTGAATCCAAAATTATATCCGGATTAAGATTTGCGTATATTTCCTGCGGTGTGATTTCATGCCGGAAACCATCCGAACAGAGTAAAAAGGCAGTGTTTGGCATAACATCACCATAAAACATATCCGGAATTACGTTTTCGGATGCACCGACACACTGAAGCAGAACACTGCGTCGTGGATCTACCTCTGCCTGTTCCCTTGTTATATTTCCTAGTTCAACTTCCCTCTCAACAAGAGTCTGATCTTTTGTCAATACCCTTATATCATCAGAAAGCAGATATGCGCGCGAATCGCCCACATTCATCAAATAATATCTGTTTTGTGTGACAAGTAATATTACCGCTGTAGTTCCGATATTTACACCGATGCTCATTCCATAATTTTTGATCTTGACATTTTGTTCGAGAATAATTCTCTCCCATTGATTTTTCAGGCTCATGTCATCTATATGACCATTTTGTCCTAAAATCGGAAGCTCGTTCTGTGCCCATTCGTCAAACGCACGTATCACGGTCGCACTCGCAAGCTCCCCCTTTGCCAGACCACCCATTCCGTCACAGAGAATGGCAAAAACCATCCCGCCGTAATCTGTTGTTATTTTTTTTACCAGCAGACTATCCTGATTTGTACTTTTCACAATTCCGACATCCGTCTGGCCAGCTATATAAAATTTCATAACCGCCTCCTATAATATCCACTAATACATGAAAAATTCAAACTCTTCGTTTGCCAGTCTGACTTTTGAACCATGCTCAAGCTTTGTCTCCACATTACTCTGAAGCATATTTCCATTCACATATGTATGGTTTGTTGAATTCGTATCAACGATATAAAATTCTGTTCCCTTTATCAAAATATTTGCGTGGCTCCTGCTGACTGCAGTATTGTCACTGATAAAATAATCTACGTAACTTCTTTCTTTTCCAATCCTGAACACAGGTTTTGACAGCTGTATCCTCTCATTGTTCTTCAGACGCAGAAGATACGGACTAACTATCTGTGCCTGCGCTGCACCCAAAACAGTTGTCTCACCGGCCGCCACTGCCGCACCTAAAACTGTAGTCTCGCCAAAATTTCCTGTGACAGGCATCTGCTGTAAAATGTTCTGTGGTACAGACGGATTTGACACCGGAGCTGATTTTGGAAATACCGGCTTAGGCTGTGTTGGGTTAGACTGAACCGACATCTGTGATGCCTTTGGCATTTGCTGTGATGGTGCTGGCTTTGGCATAAACTGCTGGTTCTGCTGTGATGGCACTGACTTTGACATAGACTGTGGTGCCTGACCCGGAATTGCAAATTCCTGATTTGGCATATTTATATTTGAATCCACTGGATTCTCTTTAGCCGCCTTCTTCTGTGCTTTCTGTCTGTTATATATTTCTTTATTTTCCTTACTATAATGTGTTAGAAGTCCAAACAAAGACATCTCTTTCTCATTTGGATCACCCTGTACAGGTGGAACTGAGATCTGACCGCTTCCTTCTGTTCCTGCCTGAGCAGACATCTGTGGTTTTACTGGCTGTGGCAGAACATTATGCTGCATCGGCTGCTGTGGCAATGGCTGTGGCTGCATTGGATGTGGCTGCATAGCCGACTGCTGTGACATTCGTGTTTCCTGTGTCGAAAATTCCTGCGGCTGCACTGCCTCATTCATCTGTGCTGCTGCCTGTGCCGGAACATACGACTCTGTCTGTGACTGCAGTATCTCATCATTCATGGTTTCTGTCAAAAGCCTGTCAAAATCTGTAATAGAAAAAACAGGTGTACTGTTTAAGTAATTTATGAGTTTCGCAACATAATCACAATTTTCTGTCTGATCAAACTGTGTGCTGAACAGTATTTTCTTAAACATCATGCCAAAATCTACATTTTCATTATTTTTACTTATTACAGGAAGACATATAAGCGTAGTCTCACAGCTTGAAACATCCGTATAAATATAATCAAGATCTATAAGAAGATTTGAAACATCTATCATATACTCTTCTGCTGAAAGAATTGCCCTTGTTATTCCTGAGAAAACACCAAGCAGACGTTTTTTGTTAACAATCCCCGTGAGAAATTCCTTTGCTGTAATCCGCGAGGTCACATTATATTTAATAAATTTATCAGCATCAAGCTGGGTAAATACAGTCGGAACAATCCCTGCTATCTTGTTATTTGTTATCATTCCAAGACTCATTGTATCAATTTTATCGCTGCCTGCGATCTGATAGACCAGATATGTATTTGTTCCCTGATTTTCATAAGTAAAGTTCACTTTTTTTGCCTCCTGTAAATAAAATTAGTGATTCTGTGAATACAATAACAGATAATTCCATTTATCGTCTATTGCTACAAAGACGCATCCATGATCATTAAAATCTTTAGCATCATCAAATTTACATTCTATAACCACATCATTATCTTCATTTATGAATCCCCATCCTGTAGCACGTCTTACTGCTGCGAATCCATTTGAAAAACTTCTCGCCTCAACATATTCCGGTTTTATGATTACTTTGCCATCCTTGTCTATAAAGCCCCATTTTCCATCTATCCTTACAGCAGCATAACCTTCACCATTGAATGGTCTTGCATCCTCAAAGGTATCATCTGTAACCTTTTTGCCATTCTCATCAAGCAGATAATATTTTCCGGCTGCCTTGGCAAATATTCTGTCATTACGGTAAACAACACCTTTCTCATCCATAGCAATCTCATCGTACTCGTCATCTGTAACCTTTTTGCCTTTTTCATCTATAAGATGCCATTTATCCTTTTCCTTAACGGCGGCTATCCCATTTCCCATTGATGAAACATCATCAAAGCCTCCAGCAATTTTCTTTCCATCCAGATTATAGAAAGTCCAATCCTTACCATCATAAAGTGGGAATATATCATCATATATAAAGCCAAGCTTCTCTACATTATCTACAAAATCTATTACCTTCTTTTTATGACCTTCGGTATCGATATAGTACGCATTTCCATCCTTGTCCACTACCGGTGCAAGTTCTTCTGAAAAAGCTCCTGCCTCAACAAAATCCGTATTTGCCGTCTCATCGCCATTTATATTTACAAAACCATATGTATCATTATATTTTACACGGCAGTATCCACCCGAAAAAATAGATGCATCATCATAGCTGTGTTCCAGATAATACTCATACTGTATTTTTGAAATCATTTCATTTATTTCTTTAGAAGAAAGTTTAAGAGCATCCACCTTTTCTTTTGTCTCAAAACATGCAGCATAATCTTCATCTGTCAGATATGCATTTATCAGAAATTCATATCCTGACACTTCTTTTGGATACAGGTCTACTGTCTTCTCGCCCCATTTTACGGCTGTAGCCTTATTGCCTGCTGCCAGATACATCTCACCGAGTTCTACCCTTACATCAACGTTGTCCTTTATGTCTATGGCGTTTAAGTAATCCTCCTCGGCATTTACCCACACGCCTAATTTTCTATTCTCACGAGCGTCTTCGATTGCGCCTTCATAATTATCATTTAATGTTTTTCTGCTGTCGTATGTTTTATATACAGATCCCCCGAGAAGGGCGACCATTCCTATCATAACTAAAAATCTGTAATTTTTCATTTTGTATCCTCTACATTCCTGTCAAAAATATAGCCAAGAAAGTTCCTATTGCAAGTGCCGGTCCAAATGCCATCTCATCTTTTTTTGATTTTTTCTTTGTGATAAGAAAAAATATTGCTGCAAAGAAAGACACTATAAGCGACAGAAACATCGCTCCCCATATTCCTCTTACTCCAAGCAAAAGCCCCATCACTACAAACAGTTTTATATCTCCTGCCCCGATAGAGCCTTTTATGCATATTTTGCACAGCGCCGCTGCCAGAAACAGAACACCAGCTGCTACAAGGCTTGATTTTATGTCTTCTAACACGTATTTATTATATTTAAATATTTCTAATGGAATAATAAGCACCCAATATATTATTCCAAGCAGGACATACTCATTTGGTATCTTTAGTTCCTTGAAATCAATATATGCAACCGGAGCCAGAACCGACATGAGCGCCACCCTCTTTAGATTGTGGCAAAATGTATTGTCCTTATAAAGCAGTTCTAATGTAAGTGTTATACCAAGTATGACAATAAAAGCTATAACCATATATATTACAAAGCTTTTTTCGATTTTTTCTGTTTTTCTGGCTCTTAGGTAAAAGCCTATTCCGTACATTACAGCCATAATGGCCAACAATAGTATATTTTGTAAATTCATCTCATAACTCCAATTATCTATCTTTATTTTGAACTGACTCCATTGCCCCATACATCGGTGCTGGCACTCTGGCAAAATGTAAGTGCTATATCCGTGTCTAAAAGGTTTACAACTTCCACCTGATATGTACATGTAAGCCTTAAATTTTCACTTGACTCTCCATCTGTCGATACTAAAAACTCCGTACCATCAAAGTGCAGACCATCCATTCCGCCCTTTACATGGTAATGATTTAAGAAGTCATCTGCACTGCCGCTTGATGAATCCTTTAAATTTTTCTTCATAAAAGCTTTTCCCATCGCCTGGGCGATAAGCGACTTTCCTGCAGATGATCCTTCGCTTAGCGCAAGCATTCCCATTCCTTTCGCAAAGCCCATCGGATCACTGGCAAGTGCGTCCGCATAGTCGCCTATATTTTTCTTCATATCCGCCGTAGCTGCATCTGTCTTATCAAGTGCTTCTTTTAATCTGTCAAAATCAACAGAATCTCCACCCGATCCAAAACTGCCTTCGACATCTCCTATTGCTGTCATGAGAGAATCAACTCCTGCTAATGTGTCATTCGCTCTGGCTCTGCTTTCAGCTGCCGCACCGCTTATCGCATCATCGACAGAATCTATTCCGAATTTATAATACAAATATGAATACTGTGACATATCTATTGCCGATTCATTTAGCGCTATTCCCATTTTCGCCTGTATGTAACATATATCCACGATTGAATATATTATAAAAATCAAAAATATAAATGCAGTAAATGCGATCGTTGCCTCCATTACAATCGCGCCATGCTCATTCTTAACTTTTCTTTTCATAACGTTTTTCCTTTTTATATTTACCTTTTTCATTATTCCTTAATTTGATTTCTCATGTATTCCATTTTCATAACTATTATCGTTTGCAGTTTTATGGAGCGGGTGGATCCGGTCTGTTTGACTATTCTACTCTGTAGTCCATATTGTTCTCTTTTGCATATGATTCTGCATATGATCCAGACTTTACTATAAGAGTCTTTGCTTTATATAAATACATTTCTTTCACGCTTTCCGGAATCTTTACCTCTATTGAATTAAGCAAAATAAGTCCATTCTTACTACTTCCAATCTGTTCAATTCCGTCATTAAATTCTACCTGTTCAAATTTTTTGCCACCAAGTAATCCATCCTCGATAGTTTTTACATTTTTTCCAAATACAATATATTTTAAATTATCACAGTTAGTAAACGCATTTTCTATTATGTCCTCTACATTATCTCCAACCTTTATTGCAACAACATCTTTATTATTTGCAAACATTCTTCCAATATCTACAACCTTTTTTCCATCTATTTCATTTGGAATTACTACTATTGGATCATCACCCGTATATTCTTTTATAACAGCCTCTCCATTTGACTTATCTCTATATTTAAAATCCTCACCTGGTGTTTCTTCATGATTTTTCAAGTCATCCATTTTTATATCATCTGCCGATTTATAACTTTCTTTTGCATCGTCTTTTTTATCATCATCTTTCTGTGTCTCTGATGTCTTGTCACTGTTTGATGTTGCTGTGACTGTCTTATCCGCTTTCGATGTCTTATCTCCATTATCTGATGATGTTCCACATGCTGTTGCTGCAAGCATTGTAAATGCTAATCCTAAAACTAATAATCTTTTTTTCATTTTTTTCTCCTTTTAATAACCTCTTGTTTTCTTTACTTTATATGTACACCAGTCTGTGCTGGTGCTGTCATATTCATCATTATAGTCACTGAATATCGGAAGGGTAATCAACAGTGGATCTACTCGCAATGTCGATTCGAATGTAAAATATGTCTTCGAATTTTCCAATTTATATGAGTCGCTTCCTGTTACCTTTCGCATATTTGTCTGGATAAGATATGACAGCATCTTTATGAGATTACCAATTTTCATTTTCTAACTATTCTACACGATAGTCCATGTTATGCTCTTTTGCAAAGTTTTCTGCATATGAACCTGATTTTACAATCATTGTTTTTGCTCCCCAAAACGCCATCTCTGTTACACTATCTGGAATCTTTACATCTATTTCACTCATTAATCCTACCCCTGAAGAACCACTACCTAAAGTTTCCAATCCCTCATTAAATTCTATTTGTTCAATTTTTTTACCACCCAGCAAACCACTTTTAATTTTCTTTACATTCTTTCCAAAAATAATATATTTTAAATTATCGCAATTCGTAAATGCGCTATCTGCAATTTCGTCAACATTATCTCCTATCTGCACAGCTACAATATCCTTATCATTCATAAATGTCTTTCCAAAATCCACAACCTTTTTCCCATCTATTTCATTTGGAATTACTACTATTGGATCATCTCCTATATATTCATCTATAACAACACTTCCATCTGGTCCATCTCCATACTCAAAATCGTCTGCCGATGTTTCCTCGTGGTTATTCAGATCATCCATTGTTATATCATCTGCTGATTTATAGCTTTCTTTTGTTTCTTCCTTTTTAGCATCTTTGTCATCATTATTCTGTGTTTCAGTCTTTTTATTATCATTTGATGTTGCTGTGACTGTCTTATCTGCTTTTGATGTCTTACTTCCATTGTCTGATGATGTTCCACATGCTGTTGCTGCAAGCATTGTAAATGCTAATCCTAAAACTAATAATCTTTTTTTCATTTTTTTCTCCTTTTAATAACCTCTTGTTTTCTTTATTTTATATGTACACCAGTCTGTACTTGTGCTGTCATATCCATCATTATAGTCACTGAATATCGGAAGGGTAATTAACAATGGATCTACCCTCAGCGTCGATTCAAAAGTAAAATAAGTCTTCGAATTTTCCAGTTTATACGAATCGCTTCCTGTTACCTTTCGCATATTTGTCTGGATCAGATCACCACATCTTAGTGTCATTGACTCTGCCAATTTTTCATCCTGCATTCCACATAAAATAAACAGGCATAAATAATCGCTATATGTGATTCCATTCTCACATGAATTAGTAAAATTACCTATCTTCTCCGTTAATGTATCCTGCATATCTCCAACACTTGAAGCACCATCTCCACCTCCAAACTCAAGGGAAATCTGCCAATCTGTTGCCTTTACCTTATATATCTCAACTGGAAAACCTGCCTCAAGTCTATTCGAATCATTACAAGTTTCAAACGCAGTTATTAATGCTATTAATACGACCTTTACTATAGGTGCTGGAACTACTCCACATGTCAAACCTTGAATAAACTCTGCCACTGCGGTAAATGCCTCCGCTGTATTAGACGTGCCTGACCAAAAATGCTGAAATGCCGATATCAGATTAAGTGCATATCTTATCATATAGATCTGTCCATATGAATCTTTTATATTTTGGGCATTTGTTCCACCATATAATATATACTCAAGTTCACATCCATACGCAGCATTATTTTCCGAATTCATCAACTTATTTGTCAACGTTTTATTGCTGTTATAATTATCCTTTATTTCCTCACTATTCCACTTATCATTCATTGTACTATATGCTGTTTCGTAATTACTCTTACAAAGACTAGACATATCATATCCGCTCTTTTTTAGCATCTGATATCTGCCTTCATTGTCCATAGTAGAATATGAAAACATTTCAAGCATATATGTTGAAATATAGAGTTGATCCCTTATGTCATCAAACTCTCCATCAACTATATTTCCGATCACACCTAATAATCCTGTCAAAATGGAACTCGTTCCAAAATATTCTTTTATAGTATCTATCTCTGCGGTTATATCCTGCGAATCTTTATGCGGATTTTCTTTATTTTTTGCACTGTTTTCCAGTTCTTCTGCTTTATCTTCTGCATTTCCCCTATCATTATCAAACTTTTCTATATCATCCTCACTTGCCCCATTAAATTTATCATTCCAAAATAAATAAACACCTGGAATTTTTACTGTTTTCAATCTCAAATTCAACTGCAGATTATAATCATCATCCGTATTTATCTCCATGATCACGTCATCTCTTCCACCAGAAGGCTTGAATAAATTTTCAAATGCCCCTGTTGCATAACTTTCCAGTTCGGACTGTGTAGTCCTGCTATTGATTTCGCTTTCAGACATCTCTGAAGATGCAGCTGATTTGAATGTAGAAAAATCAGTAATCAGCATAACGTTCTTTCCACCATATGTGAAATTATCGATTGCTTCTATAACTGAATCTATCTGTGACTTTATATTTTTTAGTCTTGTCTCTAATACACAAATGGATTCTTCTGTAATGTTTCCTGCTTCCTCACTTGATAGTTTCTCATCGGCTTCTGCTTTATCATCTTTGCCCATCTGTGTTCCTGAACCATTGGCAGTATTTCTCCATTTCGATAACTCTGTTGAATATTCACTTGCATCCTTTTTTAATGTTTCAAGAGATTTTATATCATCTCCATCACCATATATTGCAATGTTTATTGCATCCGAATATTCTTTTAAAATCGTTCTTCGTCCTATAAGATCGCTGGATATATCTGCTATCTCAGTTGTAACTGTTTTTCCATCAGACAGTGTGAGACTATCTGGTTCTATATTATAAATATTATCAGCTGATATCTTTTCTAATCTATCCACAAGCACCAGATATGAATCACTGCTATCATGACTTGAAGTGTCCAGATATTTCGAACGGATATTTATTACCTTTGTCTTTAAATCTTCATATGTATCGTTATAATTATCCGGAAGTCCTGTACCCGGCTCACAATCCATCATTGCCTCCAGTATACAATACTGTTTAATCACTTCTGTTGCGGCTTTGTTTAAATTTTCCCTATACTTTCCAGATCCATCATATGTATCCTGCGCATGTTTCCAATACTGGATATCATTTGTCGTGCCCGCTGTATATGTGACACCATTGCTATTTACCGCTTTAGTAAAATTATCTTTTGCATCATTAAAGTCTGCTATAGCATCCTTTACATCATCAAACTGTCCACTTAATTTATCCCCGTCTATATAATATGTTCCATCATCTTCAATTCTGGAATGACATTCTGAATTACTTTTATCGTATGAATAATCATCATATCTTGCTGTGGCTCTATTAAATATATGGAGATCTTCTGTATTATATAAATTGGTTACCAGATATGTATTCATTTCACGGTACATTTCACGATGTATAAGCATTGCTGTAAGACATTCGTTTAAAAGTGCATTTGTCGGCTCTGGTTCTCCATATGAATATTTATCGCGCAGTTGTTTGTATGTATAGTAACTATCTCGCATAAGAGTTGACTCAGCCTCACAGAAATGCTGTTTTGCCTTAACTACAGGTTCATTTTTATCGCTGTCCATCATATCTTCAACACCATCAACTTTACCACTTCGCAGCCTGTCGACTATATTCTCACATGCCGCCAGCGGTGCACGATATTTCATGAAATCTACTATCTGTGATTTAAGCATTGTCGAGTTTGCGAGGTTTGCTCCCTCCATTGCACCGATTGTTGCGAAATTATCATCCGATGCCGGTGTTACCTGCAGATAATCCACAACATCTGCTGTATCGCCTATCATCGACTTAAAACTTCCTAACAATGTTGTTATTTCATCATCTGATAAGTTCTGCGATTTAAGTGCTGATTCGAAGCATTTTTCAGATGCTTCATAAAATTCATCTATATTCTGGCATGATGCTACCATTCCATACCAGTCATTTAGGTCAAAATCATAATTAGTCATAAGAGAGTTCAGTGCCAGATCTGATGCTGACTCTGCTGCCGACTTTGAAAGACTTACTCTTCCCACATCAACAAAAATACTTGCCACGAGCATACATGGAACAAGTATGATGACCAGAAAGACCGATACTGCACCTTTCTCTTTTTTCGTATATTTAAACATAATCTACTCTACTTTCCTACCCAGTCGGTAATTTTTTCTGCCAGTTTTCCTGTCTGTTCGGATATATCACTTCCTGTAACTCTCTGTACCAGATCTTCTGCAAAATCTACATTTCGTATGAACTCCGGCACATCCGAAACCGGTATATCCGTATGTGTGGCATATGATATTTTCATAAAATCAGACATTCCAAGTATTTTAAATGGAACCTCTATATCATATGTTGCATCCACCGTGACAGTAGAGTAGATAAACTTACTGTCAAATTTAACATTACTGATAGAAAAATCAGGTGTCATCCCCGTAAAGAATCCACTTCCTAATCCTGAAACTCTATCATTAATTCTTTCCTCAACATTTGTTTTCTGATCAGTCAACATTGCTGCCAGATATCTATATGGCTGTAAATCCACATCCTTAAATCCCGGAATCGTTCCCGGTCCCCCGTCATCAGCCTCCACTGAATCAAGTAATGGATCTGCACAATGCGCAGCTCCTTCCAGGGTTGAGGAAACCACAATTTCTTCTATCCTGCATTTCTGTACATATGCATTTCCTACCACAAACAAAAACATCAATATGAAAAACATAGTCGGAAACACAATTGATGCCTCCACTATGAGGGCACCCTTCTCATTTTTTATTTTGTCCATTTTCTAACCCTTTAACTCCTGTATCAAATTTTGCTTGATACTTTTTAATCTTCGGGGAGCAGATGCTCCCCTTTGATTCTTACTCTGAAATAATTTTAGGCTGGTTCACTTACCGTCGTACCTGCCTTAGTACCAATTGTCTCAAATAAAGTATCAATAAGCTCCTTTGCCTGTTTCTTAAATACAACCGCAAGAAGTACTGCAACACCTATAAGTACTACGATTGATACTACGTTTACATCTCCCTCCTCATCACGTAAGAAACGGTTAAATAATACCTTTCCTCTAATGATTAATCCATTAAGTAACATATTCATAACTAATTTCTCCTTTCTTTTATGTTTTATTTTTAGTTATGTATATAAAAAACCAGTAAATCTGGTCTTTTACCGATATTACACACCGATATTAGTAAACACCGGTACTATTACCATGATGAGTATTCCCGTAAACATCATCATCATCGGAATGAGAAGTTTACCTGATGCCTTCTCTCCCTGTCTCTTTACAAGCTGTCTTTTCAGGTTCCACACCTCTGCACTCTGCTGCTGCAGCATTGTTGTGAGTTCACTATTTCCTTTTTGTATTCCCTGAACGATGGTAGATGTAAATTTCTTTATCTCCGGGATCATACATCTCGATCCAAATCTATATATCGCATCCATTTCCGAATAACCGTTTTTCATTTCTTCCACGGATGTCTGCATTTCTTTGTAAATCACAGTATCGCCGTTATATGCGACCTGTTCCCATGCATCTTTCATGATAAGCCCTGCATTCGTCAGGAGCGCAAGCTTTGATACCACGTTTGAAAAATCTGTAAGCATCTCATCTGAACGTTTTTTTATCGTCTCACTTGCCAGATTTCCGTAATAGTAAAATCCTGCAAATGCGAACATCCAGAATACAAGCGGTCCCGCTATATTATCCAACAGTCCGTACATTGAAAACGATACTGCAAATAATGTAAGTCCTATCGTCACCTGCTGCGACCTCGTAACACGTATATAATAATCAGCATATCTGCAGTCATTTAAAACTGCCATCTGCTTTCTCATAATACGATCGTTTTTTGTTTTGTAATCGTAACCTATCATTTCAAGAAATTCATATCCTATAAAATATAAATCTTTAAACGGATATTGTTTTTCATCAAGTCCTGCGAAAAGCCCTGCACTCTTTTTTCCTTTAAAAAACAATACTATCCAGAACAAGGTGAATATCCCACCTAAAATCCAAAAGACATAATCTATTACATTAAACATTTGTCACACCCTTATATCCAAAATCTTCTTTCCAACAAAATATGCTGCCACAAAAATTCCGATTGCTATCGTTGTCGATACTATTCCTGTTGCAGTCACAAAGTTCGCTGCAAAATCTGAACTCATTCCTTTTATCATTGCGATGAGGATAACCGGCATTACGATCATTATGTTCTGCTCCGACTTGTTTGCTGTAAGTGTCGTCTCTATCTCCTCTGCGATTTCCATTTTGTCACTTAGTATCTCGTATGTCGTGCGGATCGTTTCTTTTATGTTTCCGCCCTTTCTGTAACAGATCTCAAATACCTTTGCAAAACTTTCAATATCTTCATTTCCGCTTCGTTTTCCGAAATCAAGAAGCAGCTCCTCCAATTCGATATTGTTGTCCATGCCTGTCAGTATCACTTCAAGCTCATTTAATATATATGCGCCCTCTTCATACTGCATCTTTAAATCTTCGTATGTACTTTTAAACGAATCCGTCACATTTTTTCCGGCTCCAAGCGATGTGCTCAGTGCCTCAAGCATATCCCTAAACTGCAGGCTCAGCTTGTTCTTTTGTTTCTTTATCACACTTTCCGTTCTTATCGGAATGATCATCTTTCCGGCAATGATTCCTATTATTCCCGGGATTATCACATTCAGACAATATGTGATCTTTGTCGGCTGTCCATATGCATCCTTTCCTATTCCTCCATAAAACAGGTAACCAACGCCTGCGCCAACCGCAAATGCCAGAAGAAAGAATAATATCTTTTCATATACCGGCATATGATAAACTTTATAATTATACGTTCTCATGTTTGTCGCAGATACATAATACTGCGGCTCTATAACTTTATCCTTTTTCTTTTTCCCTTGTTTCTTTGCCATTTCCACACCTATATAACTGTTCTTATTCCCGAAAGCTGTAATTTAAAATCATTTTTCAGAGGATTTTTTGTCCGTACCAGTGAGCCGGATACCTTTTCGATCGTGCTCTTTTCATCCTCCCTGAATTCATACAGCGGATTTAATTCTATCTCGCCGTCTTTCATTCCGACGACTTCTGTAATTGCCATTGTCTTTCTTGATTTATCCCTAAGTCTTGAAAGATGGATTATTATGTCGATAGCCGATGCTATCTGCTGTTTTATCGCTTCAAGCGGAAGTCCTTCCGCTCCCTGCAGAACCATTGTCTCCAGTCGGCTTAGCATATCCTCGGTTGAATTTGCATGTCCTGTCGAGAGCGATCCGTCATGTCCTGTGTTCATCGCCTGAAGCATATCAAGCGCCTCGCCGCCCCTGACCTCTCCGACTACTATCCTCTCCGGTCTCATTCGAAGCGATGACTTAATGAGATCTCTTATCGTGATCTGACCGGCTCCAGCGGCATTTGCATTTCTGGTTTCAAGGCTTACCAGGTTGTCAACACCTGTTATCTGAAGCTCCGCCGAATCCTCTATCGTTATTACACGTTCATCGCTTGGTATATAGTTCGACAACGCATTCAGGAATGTCGTCTTTCCGGAACCTGTACCTCCACAGATGAATATGTTGTATTTTGCTTTTACCAGAAGTTCAAGTTTGTCTGCTATCTCCTGCGTTATCGAACCGTAACGAATAAGCTTTTCTATCGTCATAGGTTCCTTTGAGAACTTACGGATTGTAATAGTCGGTCCGCAAAGTGCTATCGGCGGCAGAACCACATTCACACGCGAGCCGTCCGGAAGTCTTGTATCACATATCGGATTTGCCTGATTTACTTCTCGTCCGGCAAGTCCTACGATTCGCTGGATTATGTCCTCAAGTCTTCTTGTGCTGTCAAACTTTTTATCAAGCTTTGATAGTCTTCCGTTTTTCTCTATGAATATGTTGTCCGGTCCGTTTATCATAACCTCTGTTATCGTGTCATCACTGATTATCGAATCAAGCAGCCCGAATCCTCTTATTGAGCTGTACACCTGACCGGCTATCGATATTTTCTTTTCTATAGGACAATATGTATCTTTAAGCCTGTCTGATACTATCTGGTCTATTTTTTCTTCGAGTTGTTCATCAGACATGGAACTTAGTTCAAGATTTTCACTGACAAACCCTTTTATCTGATTTACTAACTCTTCCTCGTTTATCTGCATGAGTTTCTCCTATGATAAAATTGTGTTGTAATGGTTCATCTTTGATAATTGTTCTATAAGCTGTTTTGTTGTCGCCTGCTCATATTTCGGCGCTCCACCTATCACATTCACAGGTATATCATTAAGCATCACCGATGACTTATTACTGAATTTGTTGTAGATCATGCAGGATTTTGAAATTATATCAATATCTCCATTCTGTTCTATTAAGTTTAATGCCTGAATCGCTTTCATGTATTTTTCATTTGCGATCTGGCTTCCGTCATTTACCATCACTATCCTGTCTGCCTTGGAAAGCAGATTTATCTTGTCCCTGTCAAGAGAAAATGGTATATCGACTATAACCTCATCAAATCCCTCCGTTATCTGTATATTTTTTATCAGTACTTCTATATCCTCATCTGTCATCTCTATCATATCAAGTGCGACCTTTGGAGATGCAAAGTACTTGACGCCTTCCTGCGACTGCTTTATACAGCTTTCAAGCTTTAATGATATATTTGTCTTTCTGCTCTTTATCGAATAGATGACATCACTCATTGTGAATTGTCCTTCTGCTGTAAAGAAACTGTCTGTCACGCCGAATGTTTCAAGGTTTAAATAAAATACCTTTTTTCCAAGCCTTGCATGTGCAACTGCACAGGCTGCTGCTGTCACGGAGGTTCCTGTTCCTCCGCATGGTGATGTAAACATTATCACTGCCGCCGCATCTCCAAAGCTTTTCATGTTTGAAATGTTTGATTCCATATCGGAGTAGACACTTAGTATCTGTTTATATATAAGCTCTGCTTTCTGGAATTTGCATATGGCAGGTTTTTCTTTTACTGATTCGATTCCCGGAGTATCGACAAAATATGCCATGCCACATCTTCCCCGAAGTTCTTCATCCTTTATCTCGAACTGTGTTGTTGTAAGCAGCACGTCCATCCTGACTTTCTTTAAGGTTTCAATTACCTTTTCCTTTTCGGTAAATGAATATACCTCAAGTTTGTCTGCATATTTTGAATTGAATGTCGATGTCAGCCTGTCCAAATAATTTATATCATTATCTAATATCGCAACTTTTAGTTTCATCTAAAACAATCTCCTCTTGCCAACAGATTTATTTTTCTTATGTATTATAACACACATTCACTCTTAAACCAGTAACATATGCTAATATATCAATTTTCTACATTTTTGTCATTTTTTTAATTATTTTTGACTATTTTTTGTGAAATTTAGAATAGATTTTATACTTTTTTATTATTTAGTCAGCATTTTTATAAATTATTTATATATGACCTTTTTCCTACTTTGCATCTCTCCCTGCAATTTTGAGTGAGCCAGTTGCAGTGTTACCAAAATCAAAAGCCTTCCCAATTAATAACTGGGAAGGCTATATCAATTTATAACTAACTACTTGTTATACTGTTATATATTATTTATACAATTTTATATGTTCCGCCACCTGCATGGCTATAATTTTAATGATGGAAAAGTCTGATTCCTGTAAAGCTCATAACCATATTGTATTTATTACATGTATCTATTACATGGTCATCCCTTACAGACCCTCCTGGCTGTGCAACGTATTTAACTCCGCTCTTATGTGCACGCTCGATATTATCGCCAAATGGGAAGAATGCATCTGATCCAAGTGCAACATCTGTGTTTTTGTCGAGCCATGCTCTTTTCTCCTCAGCTGTAAATACATCTGGTTTTACTTTAAAGAGCTTCTGCCATTCTCCTTCTGCGAGAACATCCATATAATCCTCGCCGATGTAAAGGTCGATTGTGTTGTCACGGTCTGCACGTTTAATCCCATCAACAAACTGAAGCCCTAAAACCTGTGGAGACTGACGGAGCCACCAGTTATCAGCCTTTGAGCCTGCAAGCCTGGTACAATGGATACGCGACTGCTGTCCTGCACCGATTCCTATTGCCTGTCCGCCTTTTACATAGCATACTGAATTTGACTGTGTATATTTCAACGTGATCATTGATATTGCAAGATCAATTTTTGCCTGCTCTGTGAGTTCTTTGTTTTCTGTAACAATGTTTGAGAAGAAATCATCATCTATATTAAGTTCATTTCTGCCCTGCTCAAATGTTATTCCAAATACATCTTTTCTTTCGATCGGAGCTGGCTCATAATTTTCATCTATCTCGATGACACAGTAATTTCCTTTCTTTTTAGCCTTTAATATCTCAAGAGCCTCATCTGTATATCCCGGTGCGATAACACCATCTGATACTTCTCTTTTTATTACCAGTGCTGTGCTCTTGTCACATACATCTGAAAGAGAGATGAAATCACCGAATGATGACATTCTGTCTGCGCCTCTTGCTCTTATATAGGCATTTGCAAGTGGTGTAAACTCAATGTCCATGTCTGCGACCCAGTATATCTGTTTTTCCACATCAGAAAGAGGAAGTCCTACAGCTGCTCCTGCCGGTGAGACATGTTTGAATGATGTTGCTGCCGGAAGTCCGGTTGCCTTTTTTAATTCTTTTACAAGCTGCCAGCCGTTAAATGCATCAAGGAAGTTTATATATCCTGCTCTGCCGTTTAAAACTTTGATAGGAAGTTCGCCTTCCTTCATGAAAATCCTTGCCGGTTTCTGGTTTGGATTGCATCCGTATTTTAATTCATATTCCTGCATTTTTATTCTCCTGTTATTGTATTTATCTGTTTTGTTGATGTCTTACCTTTTGTTGATCTTTTTAATCTAAGTAATCTTTTTATTTATTTTTATTCACGATACGTGTCTCGTATTTTCCACTTTCGATATCAATATATCTTACAAAAAGAGAAACTTTGTTGTCCTCATTTAAGTTTTCCCATACCATGTCTGTGAATTCATCAATGTCTCCGTCGATGTCTACCCATGTAGGTTCTCCCTCAAAGCTTGGAAGAGGATTTCCGTCTCCCATATATGTATGAATGAAATGTCCCTCGCCTGCTACAGGTGCTGAGTATGCAAATGTGTATCTGTTGCATGCTGCCGGATTTCCGTTATTGCTCTTTAAGATTGACATTGCATAATTAAAATCGCCATTATCTATATGCATTATTCCTGAAATTCTAGGTGTATAGTTTGGAGCATCCGGCTCAAACTCTCTTGTGCGCAGTGCCTGCTCGAATGTCTGCTGCTTGTCCATCAGCTCATAAATTGTATCTGTCTGATCTCCATTGGTAACAATAGTTTTGTTTCCAAGTACACGCACAGGTGCATATATTATAAGACTTGGATCTTCGAGTTTTGATGGATCAAATGCCTGTGTTCTGATTCCTTCGCCATCCTCTACAAATACACGATTACGGCTGTTTTCGCTTCTTCCCATAATAAAGTATGCTGTTACAGCTTTCTTTCCATCCCTGGAACGTCCGATCACGATTCCTCTTCCCGGATAAGTTGTGCCTGATAATTCTTTTGCGAGTGATACTCTTTCCATGTCAATCCTCCTAAATATAATGGTTTAAAAGTTATGAGTCTTTATAGGATTTGTTTTCCTACACGACAAAAACCGCCTGAACACACATCTATATATACGAATACAAATTCATATTGAAATGTGCGCCCAGACGGTCGGCATTCATACGTTATACTTCATGTGGTGATTCCACTTTCCGTCAGTCATATAACTAACGTTATTAAATCATGTTTCCACACTATTGTCAAGTATAACTTTAAAATCGCTGTTTATTTATAAGTTTTCCTAATAAATGCTATCATATATCTACCTATGCGTCAGATACGTCTTTAGAATCTTACAATACCATTTACTACTTTGAATGTGCCACCATTATATTTCATATTTCCTGTGTAGCCCCATGCAACTTTTCCACCTGATACTGCAAACCAGCTGTTATTATATTTGCAGAGTGTTGTGCTTGTATTTAATACACCATTCTTTACATACCACCATGTTCCGTTGTACTTGCAGAGTGTTGTCTTAAATTTTACAACGCCGCCCTGTACATAAAACCAGTTTCCATTGTATTTACAGAGTGTTGTTGCACCGAAGTTTACTTTTCCTCCCTGTACATAGAACCATGAGCCATTGTATTTGCAAAGTCCTGTCGCATTAAAGCGTACCTGTCCTCCACTTACATAGAACCATGAGCCATTGTATTTACAGAGTGTTGCTGCATTAAAGTTTACTTTTCCTCCCTGTACATACCACCATGAGCCGTTGTATTTGCAAAGTGTTGTTGCTGAGAAATCAATCTTTCCATTCTTTACATACCACCATGAACCATTGTACTTGCAAAGTGTTGTTGCTGAAAAATCAATCTTTCCGTTCTTTACATACCACCATGAACCATTGTACTTGCAAAGTCCTGTATATGATTTGTCAACCGTTCCGTTCTTGTAGTAATACCATGTACCTGAGCTGTTTGAAAGTCCTGTATATCCACTTGCAAGTGCAGATGATGGGATTTTTCCCTCAGTGAATACATATGTACCATGTAATGTACAATTATTGAGTGTGTATGCAGTCTGTACTGTTCCGTTATCACGTTCCTCATAATTTACATAATAATCATCTTCACCAAGTTCTACAAAACGTCCGTCCGGCTCCTGATAGTAATAACCATAAAGATCATCATCATTATTTAAATCAAAATCTCCCATATTGCACATAGCATATGCAAAGATTTCAGTTGATCCCGGAAGCTTTGTTCCTGCTTCTCCCGAAGTAGATACTGTAAAGAAATGCTTTACTCCTGCATTCTTTAATTTATCAGCAGCTGCTGTGTTTGTGTTTGCAGTAACTAATGGATTAAAATCAGATGATGTGTTTTTAACCTGCTTGATCGTAACAATCCCCGGCATTCTTGTACTCTTAGTCTTTGTAGACTCAGAGCTGACAACATCATATATCTCTGTAACTGTTCCTTTTGCTTTTATAGCTTCAAGAGATTTCTTTGATAATATAGGTCTTGAACTATCAAATGAGATATCAAGTGTCTCTCCCGCAGACATTCCTGCAACTGCTGACTGGACTGCAGCATTAAAATCCTCATCAAGAATATCAGAGTATACCGACTTTGATGAATCGAACAAATCAGTATCCTGTGTCTGCTCGATCAATGTCTCATCTCTCTGTTCTTTGTTTCCTCCTGTCACTTCATCAGCATGTACTGTAGATGCACCTGTGAATGTAAGCGCTGCTGCTACAATAGCTAAACATGATTTTCCTAAGATTTTTTGTTTCATAATTTCCTCCTTTTTTATAATATATAAAGCATTTTAACACTTTATATTTTCCTTTCAACTATAATTTAAGCTATAGCTGTTAGTTTACACTAATTTTTCTTTGCTGACACCATACCGATAAGGATTATATACAAACCAAGTGTTATCGGCTGTAATACACAGAAAAAATCAACCGCAGCATATGAAACTATGGAGATCACTGCTCCCCACATATATTTGTTTTCTTTTAAAGCTTTTTGTATGCCGTCTTTGACTGCACTTGCTATAAAAGCTATATAGACTGCTGCCCCTAATATTCCCATCGTAAAAAGGATATGCAGATAAACATTATGCGCATTGTCAAAATAATATTTAAGTTCTGAAATCATCTGGACTTTATAGTGCGAAAACAATTCGAACACAACGCTTCCCTGTCCTGCCCCGAATATTTTCTGAACCGGTCCTGCTCCCATGAATATCGTAAACAGCCATCTCCACACATAACCACGATCCGTTCCCCAGTGATCGCTGAACCTTAAGTATTTCTCAAGTCCAAAAAGCTGTGAATCTGTATCCACCACTGATAAATATATGAACAAGGCTATAACTGCTACAGCAATTGTAAAGCTAAAAGCCTTGGCTGTCTTTGATACTGCCAGGTAAAATTTTTCACTTTTTATTTTTTTATCCGCTAAATATGCCGCTGCCACAAAGACTATCATTAAAACAATGTATACATATACCGAAACATCCATTATGGCTCTTGTTATCGCAGACCGGCCTCTTGCGCTGCTGCACAGACTGTATATGATTTTCAATATTATTACTGAAAGCAGTGTCTGGCTGCACAGTTCCATTATTCTCTTAAAGTGTGCTGCATCACGCAAAAATACGACCGCACACAGCGCACATATAACGATAAATCCAAGATATGCCGCATCTACATTTGCAACCATTATTCCCATGATCATTATCGAATTGCATATCCCGAATATAATTCGCTTTCGTATATCATCAGCCATACAGTATCCGGTTACTGCAAGGGGTAATATAAGTATCATATACTGTCCGAAAACGGATGTGTTTCCAAGTGTGGAAAGGAAATTGTATATCCTGTCAGTTGTTTTCTCGATAGCAGAAAACATTCCAAACAGATCAGCACCCATAAACTGTATTATCGCAAAAAGAGCTGCAGCCGCTCCCCCCACAGATGCTGTCAATACAAATATTTCATCCAGACTGAAATGTTTTTTTGCTGTTCTATAAATCATAGCCATCACTATCACAGCAAATAGTCCCAGATATGAGTCTGAACTTCCGGTAAAAGCTACCGCTCTATATTTTGCAAACGCAAACGAAAACAGGGCTGCAAGTATAAACGCAGCCCCGAACTTGTCCGTGACAGATAAATTTTTTATCGACTTTTTTATCGAAAAATTACCTAATCCACCATTTTCTGTAACGTATTTCTCATAGTCCATCCATGCAGTAACAAAAAATGCCACACCTGTGATAAGTGCGAACGATATACATTTAGTCATCACTGTGTTTTTATATCCATTTGTCATAAAAAGCGGATACAATACAAACAGGAATACATAAAGTATTATAATTTTATTTTTTTTCATATCCGTCATGCCCCCTATCCCAATTCTTTTATAAAATTAGTTATATATGCGGAACAATCAGACGTATAAACATTAAATACCGCTATGAGAAATACTATTATACAAATGACAAAGCATGCACCGCCTATGACGAGTGCAGTTTCTATATCGCTTTGTCTTAATTTATCATTCTTTTTTATATTATTCTTTTTTGCCATAACCTTAATTCTTAAAACTGTGAATTGGAGCCGGGATCCTTCCTCCGCGGTTGACAAAAGCATCACATGAGAATGTGTTTACAGGCATTACCGGTGCGTATCCTAAAAGTCCGCCGAGTTCTACTACATCTCCGACCTTCTTTCCTACCGCAGGGATAAGTCTTGCAGCTGTAGTTTTCTGGTTTATCATTCCGATAGCCATCTCATCTGCAATGATTCCTGAAATTGTTGTTGCTTTTGTGTCACCCGGAATTGCTATCATGTCAAGTCCGACTGAACATACACATGTCATTGCCTCAAGTTTTTCGATCGTAAGAGCACCATCATTTACAGCATCGATCATTCCCTGATCCTCTGATACAGGTATGAATGCTCCCGAAAGTCCACCTACATAAGAAGATGCCATGATTCCGCCCTTCTTTACCTGATCGTTAAGGAGTGCAAGTGCTGCTGTTGTACCTGGTGCACCGGCTCTTTCCAATCCGATCTCACATAAAATATCAGCTACAGAATCTCCTATTGCCGGAGTAGGTGCAAGTGAAAGATCTATGATACCAAATGGCACATTCAGCTTTTTGGATGCCTCTTTTGCTACGAGCTGTCCTACTCTTGTAACCTTGAATGCTGTTTTCTTTATTGTCTCGCAAAGAACCTCAAAGCTTTCGCCTCTTACCTTTTCAAGGGCTGTCTTTACAACACCAGGACCGCTTACACCTACGTTTATTATCGCATCAGCCTCTGTAACTCCGTGGAATGCACCAGCCATAAACGGATTATCATCCGGCGCATTACAGAATACTACGAATTTTGCACAGCCTGATATTGGAAGATGTGCTGTAACATCTGCTGTCTCTTTTACGATCTCACCTATTAGTTTTACAGCATCCATATTGATTCCTGTTTTTGTCGAACCGACATTTACAGAACTGCATACAAGGTCTGTCTCAAGCATAGCTTTTGGAATAGATCTGATAAGATTTTCGTCTGCCTTTGTCATTCCTTTTGATACAAGTGCTGAATAACCACCGATAAAGTTTACACCGACTTTTTTAGCAGCTTTGTCGAGTGTCTTTGCGATGGTCACAAAATCCTCCGGGCTTTTACATGCTGCGCCGCCGACAAGTGCTATAGGTGTAACAGAAATACGTTTATTTACTATTGGAATACAGTAATTATTCTCAATTTCTTCACCTGTTGCCACAAGATTCTTTGCAAGAGTTGTTATCTTGTTGTAAATATTTTCGTTTACCTTGTCAAGGTCTGAATCAATACAGTCTAAAAGGCTTATACCAAGTGTGATCGTACGCACATCAAGGTTTTCCTTCTCAACCATCTCATTTGTCTCGATTACTTCACCGATATTAATCATTTTATTCTCTCCTCTTTATTATATACGATGCATTTTTTCAAAAATTTCTTCTTTCTGGCATTTGATTGTAACACCAATCTGCTCTCCAAGAGCATCTAACTGATCTGAAATTTCTGAGAATGATTTTGTGGCGTTTTTCATGTCTACTATCATCATCATATTAAAGTATCCTGATACGATCGTCTGTGTGATATCCAGCACATTAACAGTACTTTCTGAAAGATATGTACATACCTTTGCGATAATTCCTACTGTATCTTTTCCTACTACTGTGATAATTACTTTGTCCATTGTGTTTTCCATAATGATCTCTCCTCTTTCTTATTGTACTGCTATTCTTTGTGAAAGCCCGTCTCTTCTTGCTACATACATTGGAAAATCCCCTGCTTTGTATGGGTTTTCTCCCATCGTAACTTCAAGACGTACTGCTTCATACGCAAGTTCTTCGTAATTATTTTCCTTGCTTAAGTGACCCAGGATCACTGCGCCAAATCTATCATGAAGGAGCCTGCATAAAAGCTGCCCGCTCCTTTCATTCGAAAGGTGTCCGCTGTCACCGAGTATTCTCTGTTTAAGCGGATATGGATATGCTCCCGTCTGAAGCATATTTATATCGTGGTTTGCTTCAAGAAGCAGACCATCAAGTCCCTGAAGCTTTTCTATCAGGGCTTCATCATATGTGCCGAGGTCTGTTACCACTGCCATTTTATGATTTTCGTTTTTTATCGTGTATGCCACAGGCTCTGCAGCATCATGTGATATCGGCATTGGTTCGAGTGTCATATCACCTATTTTAAATTCTTCACCGGCATTTACCGGATGAAACAGTTCATCGTCTATTTTTCCGACTGATTTTACATTTTTGATGGCTTTAATCGTGCCTGGGGTTGCATATATCGGCAGATGATAGCGTCTTGACATAACTCCAAGCCCCGATATATGGTCTATGTGCTCATGTGTTACAAGTATTCCTTCCATGTCGGATGCCTTCATATCCATCTCATTCAGGCCATTTTCTATTTTTTTGCCACTTATCCCGGCATCAATGAGCACATGACTTTCGTCTGTTCCAACGCATATGCAATTGCCGCTGCTGCCACTTGCAATGCTGCATAATTCTAACATATTAATTCTCTTTCCAGTATAATTCTATCTTGTCTCCATCATGGAGCTCCTCTGTAAACTGCGCATCCCTGCCATTTATTATGGTCGCTATCGCCCTGCCTTTTCCGGCATTAAGGTCAAACGTGATCCTGTTAAATATATCAACGAAAATGTATGCTTCTTTTCCGATGAGTTCTACAGGTTCACCATTTACTGTGACAACCATACTCTTTCCATCCTGTTTTGTAAATGAGGATGGTGTATACATGTTTGATGTTTCATCTGTTTTCGTGGTGTCCTCTGCAGTTTTATTTTCAGAAGTACTTTCATTTTCTGCTGTTTCATCCGATTCTGCTGTCATGTTTTCAGATGTTCCATCTGATCCTGTTTCTTTGCTTTGGGATTTTCCATCTGATCCTGTTTCTTCGCTTTCGGATTTTCCATCTGATCCTGCTTCTTTGCTTTCGGATTTTCCATCTGATCCTGTTTCTTTGCTTTCAGATGTTTCACTTGATCCTGCTGCCTTGCTTTCAGTGGTTTCATCTGATATTTCTTCGTTTTCTACAGGTTCTGCCTCATCTTCGGATCCATCATTTTCTTCTGTAACAGTATATATGTTATCATCTCTTCTTGCAACACCATATGGATCATCTTTCCAGTTAATTGAAAAATTTTCATACACCAGAGTATCAAATGTAGCCGGTGCATTATTTACATATATGTCCTCATCCGGTTCTAATGCAACATCCATAAATTCTGCAACCTGCTCTACTGTATAGAAATTTCTCATTTCTATCGCATCGCCCTCTTTGATATGGTATGTTTCCGGCTCAAGGCTTCCGTTTACCTGTACAAATTTAGGGCATGTCACTTCATGTCCGTTTACTATAAACTTGATCGTTGATGATTTGTATTCCTCAAGCTGTCCTATCGTGTATACCGCATCATCCCCTGCTGTGGATGGTTCTATCGTTATTTCACTGTTTGGCTCAAGCGGTGTGTTTATATTTGCATGCTGTCCGTTCATTGTGACGACAGCGGCTTCTCCGGCTTCGCCTCTTGCGATCCTTGAAGCACCATTTACTGTAAAGTTGATCGGCACTCCCCGCTTAGGAAACAGCTGGTCATTCGGAAAGCCGGCCTGTAAGGCTGCATCTACTATTGTAAGTCTGTTATTATCATATAATTTAAGTCTTTCACCATTAAATCTGACCATTATGAAATTGTTTCTCTGCTCATAATAGTTAAGACATATACCTATCGGTGTTACGAGAAGCGGGTCTTTCTTTATATCAGGCTGCTGGAACGTAACCTCTCCAAGAACTTCCTCACCTCTTAATGCTACTCTTTCTTCTGGAAGATCAAGTTCTTTGGCGAGATTTTCAGTAAAGCCATGGACTTTACCTCCACCTCCTACTACGAAGCATGCACTTACTGTATTTCCACCATTTAACTCTTTTATCTTTGAGGCAACCTCTGTTGTTATCTTTTCAACAACAGAAGATACAACATCCCACACTTCACTTGACGGGATCGTGTGCTCTATGCTCATTATGTCCTTGTATGTGACTTTGTCACTCACTGTAGATTCAAGCTTTATGTGCTCCGCCATCTTAAAGTCTACAAGAAAATGCTGGACTATTACTTCTGTAAGTTCATCTCCTGCATGCGGTATCATTCCATATGCTACGATGCTTCCATCCTTTGTTATCGATATATCACTCGTTCCTGCACCCACATCAACAAGTGCAATGTTCAACATACGATAGTTTTCTGGTATTGCAATATTTATTGCGGCTATTGGCTCAAGTGTCATATTAGCAACTGTAAGTCCGGCCTGACCGACAGCAGAGTAAAGTCCATCTACAACATCCTCAGGAAGGAATGTTACGATCATATCCTCTCCTATTTTATTTGCTTTATGACCTTCTATGCTTATAAACAATTCATCGTTTATAAAATATTTTACAGTCGAATATCCTACACAATAAAACTTGTATTTTGTATCATTATTCTGCTTTAATTCATCCTGCGCTTTTTCTATCCCAAGAAGATTAAGTGTATGTATGTCTTCGCCTGTTACGACCGTTTCCTCAGCATATTCGTACTCTACATGGATCGCAGCCGTCTTTAATACTCGTCCGGCAGCTGCTATGCACACTTCTTCAAGAGGCTGTCCGATCTGCTGTTCAAGTTCTTCTTTTACTATTTTTATTGTCCTGCCGACCCTTGCTATGTCATGGATCTGTCCGTCAAGCATGGCTCTTGTCTCATGCTCTTTTATGTACTGTGCTACGACAACAAACTCGTCATCCTCAGTCTTGTATCCCACTGTTCCGACAACATTCCTTGTTCCTATGTCAAGACCAAATACGTTGTTCATATTCTACTCCTTACCAAAACATATATAATAATCACATGCTATGCGGCAGCATAAGTGCTGCCTCTATCTGTGCCGTTGCCGCTTCTATTGTCCCATTATTATCTATGACAACACGGCATGCTTTACGGAATTTTTCATCCGCAAGCTGGCTGTTAAATATTTCACTTATTTTCTCATCAGAGTAATTTCTTTGTTTTTTAAGCCTTATTCTGCGATTTTCTTCACTTGTATAAATATACCAGAGTTCGTCACAGATTTCATCATAATGTTCTTCTATAAGTAAAGCAGCCTCTAAAACTAGAAGCTTTATCTTTCCTTCTTTTCTTTCATATGCGGCCTGTCCGATAACATATTTTCTGACAGCCGGATGAACTATACCATTTAATTTTTTTCTTTTTTCGTTATCCGAAAAAATCACCTGTGCAAGCTTTATCCTGTCAAAAAAACCATCTTTCTGATATATGTCTTCTGTGCCAAATTCAGCCTTTAATCTATCATAGCACTGTGTTCCCGGCACCATTAACTCATGGGCTATTTCATCTGCCAGCATAACTTTTGTATCCGGCTTATTTTTTAAATAATCAAGTATTGCAGACTTTCCTGCACCTACACCGCCTGTTATTCCGATGAATTTCATCATATGATCTCTCCTATCGACTTAATAGCTGCTTTAAACATGATTTCGAAGATATGCATATAACCATCAATGCGCATCATACCAATCATAGCCACACTCTGTTCCAACTTCCATTGATACTTTAAGATCTGCAGCTTTATGCATTTCTTCCTCAAGAAGTTCTATAACATATTCTTTTTCGTCCTCCGCTGTCTCTATCAAAAGTTCATCGTGAACCTGGAGTATAAGTTTAGATTTTAAATTTTCCTTAAGCAGCCGGTCATGGACTCTTATCATTGCTATTTTTATAATATCTGCAGCTGTTCCCTGTATTGGCGAGTTCATAGCAACCCTTTCACCAAACTGTCTCTGCATAAAGTTGCTTGACGAAAGCTCCGGTATTGGACGTATTCTGCCAAACATAGTTTTTATATAGCCTTTTTCTTTCGCCTCTGACACTGTCTTGTCCAGAAAAGCTTTTATCTTTGGATACTTTTCAAAATAACTGTCTATATACGCCTGTGCATCTTTTCTTCCTATGTTCAGATCATTTGCGAGTCCAAACGCACTTATTCCGTATACGATTCCGAAATTTACTGCTTTTGCATTTCTTCTTTGTATGTCGGTAACTTCATCAAATGGTGTATCAAATACAAGTGAAGCTGTGCTTCTGTGAATATCCTGACCGTTTTTAAACGCCGCTATAAGTTTCTCATCATCCGAAAGATGGGCAAGTACTCTCAGCTCTATCTGTGAGTAATCCGAATCTACAAAAAGATGTCCTTGCTCTGGCAGGAATACTTTTCGTATAAGCTTTCCAAGCTCTATCCTTATTGGGATGTTCTGCAGATTAGGATCTGTGCTGCTTAGTCTTCCTGTGGCTGTTATCGTCTGGTTGAATGTAGTATGGATTTTTCCATCCTGCTCTATAAAGTTTATCAGACCATCCGCATACGTCGATTTAAGCTTTGACAACTGTCTGTATTCTAAAACATCTGCGACAATGGGATGATCAGGTGCCAATTTATCAAGCACCTCTGCCGATGTTGAGTAACCGGTTTTTGTCTTTTTCTCGTTGGGAAGTTGTAATTTTTCAAAGAGAACGATGCCCAGCTGCTTCGGAGAATTTATATTAAATTCTTCCCCCGCTTCTTCATATATACGTTTTTCTATTTTATTTATCGATACGGCAAGTTCTCTACTATATTCTTTTAATTTATCACCGTCTGCCCTTATGCCTTCCTTTTCCATATCATAAAGAACGAACACAAGCGGCATCTCGATATTTTCATACAGCTCATACATGCCTTTTTCTTTAAGATTGCTTTCAAGGACTTCTTTGGATTTCCATGCAATGTAGGCTTCATAGCAAGCATAATCCACAACTTTCTTTTCGTCCTCCTTTATCATCTGTTCACATGTGAGTTTTCCAAGATAGTCCTTTTTAGATGATAACACGATCGAAAGATAGTCCTTTGCCACCCCATCATATGGATAATCCCCCAGAAGTGGGTTTAGCAGATATGCAGCAACTGTCATATCAAAGTATTTTTTTCTTTCATCAGGTGTAAATCCACCGGCTTTCATCAGGTGAAGATTTTTCTTCAGATCCGGTGATATCCATGTATTTGCATCCAAAGCTTCGAGCTGTTTGTTTAGGTAATCGCTTGTTATTTCTTTTCCTGTTTTTATGAAATATATATCCTCTTCCGAAAACACGAGTACAAGTGCAATATAATCATTTGTATCATTCTGCTCAAATAGGCTTAGCTGTCCGTCAGTATCCTCTCCGCCTGGTTTACCTGGAATGATTGAAAATGCCACATCCTTTTTTGATGCCCTTTTTATGATGTCATCTAGACTCTTTTTGTCAGATATGACCTTGAAATTTTCTTCAACATTATTTTTCGGCGCCTGCACATCAAACCTCGGCAGAAGATTTTTAAATTCGAGGCGTTTACACATCATAAATGCTTCTTCTGTGTACAATGAATCTATACCATCTATTTGTGCATCCTTAAACTCATAATCAACCGGCGCATCTGTGATTATTGTTGCAAGCTCCTTGCTCATCACAGCCTGATCCCAGAATTCTACGATATTTTTTGACGCACGGGGCGGCTTTACATTCGGCGCATCCTCATGCACAGCCTCGATGCTGTGATATTTTGCGATGAGTGCTCCGGCAGTTTTTTCACCTATTCCCGGTACTCCCGGTATATTATCAGCTGTATCTCCCTGCAGAGCCTTTACATCTATAAATTCTTTTGGAGTGACACCGTACTTTTCTACGACATCATCTGCCAGATAATTTTCTATTTCAGTACCTGTCTTTTTAGTTTTTGGAATTCTTATCATGACATGCTCTGTTGCAAGCTGGAGCAGATCACGGTCTCCGGATATCACAGCGACATCCATTCCCTCTTTTTCTGCCTTTACAGAAAGAGTTCCAAGGATGTCATCTGCCTCATATCCTTCCTTTTCAACTATGGTGATCCCCATAGCCTTAAGCATTTCCTTTATAAGTGGAACCTGCTGCCTGAGCTCATCAGCCATAGGTTTTCTTGTTCCCTTATATTCCTCAAACATTTTATGGCGGAAAGTCGGTGCATGGACATCAAAAGCTACCGTCAGGTAATCCGGCTTTTCCTCTTCTAAAATTTTAAACATAATGTTTAAAAAACCATATACGGCATTCGTATGGACGCCCTGCGAATTAGTCAGATCCGGAAGTCCGAAAAATGCTCTGTTTAATATGCTATGTCCATCTATAAGTACCAGCTTTTTGCTCATTTTTAATGTTTCCTTTATTTTGTCTGATTTTATAAATTAATTAAATAGCTCTTGTATATTCTTTGAGCCATTCTGCCTCATCTTTTTCAAGAAGCGGCGCTATCTTTTTATACACCATTGCATGATAGTCATTTAAGTATTTCTTTTCCTGCGGCGACATCTGATCAGGATCTATCGCATCAAGGTCGATCGGCACATATGTCACATTCTCAAAATACATAAACTGGCCATATTCATTCTTGATTCCTTTACGGCATATGAGTTCGTTTTCTGTTCTTATGCCAAATCTGCCCTCGAGATATATTCCAGGCTCATCCGTTGTGATCATCCCCTCTTCGAGAACTCTCTCTGCTGTACGTCCCGGATACTGTTTCCAGTGGAAGCTGTTAGGTCCCTCATGTACATTAAGCACAAAACCAACACCATGTCCTGTTCCATGGTTATAATCCATATTGATGTCCCAGAAAGGTGCACGGGCAAGTATATCAAAATTGAGTCCGCAGCATCCGTATTTGAATTTTGCATGTGCAAGATTCATATTTGAACGGCAAACCCTTGTAAACATATCTTTCATTTCATCTGTGACCGGTCCAAGGGCAAATGTCCTTGTTATATCTGTAGTTCCCTCCAGATAGTGTCCGCCTGAATCAACGAGTAAAAGTCCTTCCGGTTTTAAGCTTACATCTGATTCAGGTGTTGCAGCATAATGTACTATGGCACCATGATCTGCATAGCCACATATTGTCGCAAAGCTAAGATCCAAACAGTTTTCCTGTTCGCGGCGCAATTTTTCTAAATAATCTGATGCAGAGATTTCTGTCATTGGGATTTTTCCTACGTTTGTCTTTAGCCAGTACATAAATTTGCACATTGCAACTGCGTCTTTTATGTGTGCTTTTCTTATGTTTTCAATCTGTGTCTCATTTTTTATTGCCTTCATAAGAACTGTAGGATCCTCAGCATCTACTACTTTGACTGCCGGTGCAATGCTGCTGCATATGCGGTAATTTACTACCTTTGTATCCATAAGTACAGTTTCGCTCTGTGGTATTTCTTTTACATAGTCATAAAAACTGTCATATGGCCTGGTAGTTATATTATTATCATCAAGATATTCTTTAAGTTCAGGTGTTATGATTTCTTCCTGTAAAAACCATATACAGCTGTCCTTTGAGATTGCAAGATACGAAAGCACTACCGGAACATAGCTTATGTCTCCTCCTCTGACATTTAAAAGCCATGCTATATCGTAAAGTGAAGACATAAGGTGAAGTGTGGCACCTTTTTCTTCCATTTTTTGTCTTACTTTTTTAAGCTTGTCCTTAATATTTTCACCTGTATATTTATCATCATATATCATGACAGGTGCTTTTGAAAGCGCTGGCCTGTCCTTCCAGATAATATCAATGAGATCTTCGTCTGCATGGATCTTTCCGTGTTTCTTTTCAACCATGGCAAGAAGTCTGTTTCCCCATGCTCCGTTTATGACACGTCCGTCAAATCCAAGACAGCCGCCCTCTTTGAGTGTGGCTTCAATGTATCCGTCTACTGTCGGAACACCTTCCTCACCCATTTTTCTAAGCTCGATCGTAGTGTCTTTTAATTGCTTTGCTGCCTGTACGAAATATCTTCCGTCGGTCCAGAGTCCTGCTTCCTCCATTGTGATGACTGCTGTTCCTGCTGAACCTGTAAATCCTGTTATGAATTTACGAGCCTTAAAGTGTTCACCGACATATTCTGATTCATGAAAATCAGCAGTCGGAACAATATATATGTCTATACCTCTTTTGGACATTTCCTGTCTGAGTTCTTTTAGTCTGTCTTTTACCATTTCTATTCTATACTTCCTTAAATTCAAAAAATTTTGTATCTATCTCCGGATATGACCGCTTAAGTGAGATCGGCTTTCCCGACTTGTTCAAAAAGCAGTGGCTGCTCCTTGCCTTCGTGCGCAGCTCTCCTGTTTCCTTGTCTGTCATTATATATTCTACTTCCATTTTGATTCCGTTGTATTTTACTAATTTTGTATGGATAACAACTGTATCATCAAAATGAACCATACTATGATACTCAACGGATATTGAAAGAACCGGACTTATTATCTCCATCTCTTCCATCTGTTTATAATTAAGTCCTATCTGATCCATAAGGTCAAGTCTGGCCTCCTCCATCCACTTTACATAGTTTGAGTGATGGATGATTCCCATCTGATCCGTTTCGTAATATTTTGCGTGATGTTCATAGGGGCGAATCTTAAGTTCTGCCTCTGGACAGGCAACCTGTATTTCATTTACTGCCATAATAAACCTCCATTCTGCTAACCTAAAAATCCATATTCTATTATGCCACATTCCGGCGTTTAATTCCACATAATTTTCCCGGAAGCATATTTTACATTCTATCTATAATAATTTCTGCCACGAAGATTATGACATTCATTGCATACATTATATGCCGATCCTATCGGCAGGATCCTGCCACAATATCTGCACCGCAAAATGTATTCATTTTTGTTTTTTGAAAGTGTCTGCATGATCTTTGTCTGCACTGCGCTGCGTTCATTTTCAAGCCATTCTGTATCAACTATCTTTCCTAAACGAACTGACATCTGATAATACAGATCCAGCTTTTTGTAATATGATTCATACTGCATAAGCCCTTCATATCTGCTTCTTTTATCAGGATAGTCGAGGCTTATATCTGATGTGTATGACATACAATAACGTCTCCACTGGCTTACAACCTCGCGGTCTTTTATGTCCACAGGACACGTGATCATTTTATAAAGGATATGCTTATCATCAAAATCTGCGATAAAAAAACGCTCCTTATATGCTTCTTTATATAAAAACAGCATTTCGTCAGTATTGATCTTACAAAATGGCTCTGATGGTGTGGATTCATGCCACAGTTTTATTATTTCATCAAGCGGGGCATCCATATCCAGCAGAATCTGTGGAAAACCAAGGCTTACTGTTTCTATGTTTTCCTCTTTTTGATCCCACATCCGCTTTATATAATTAAGGTTATTTTTTCCATGTGCTGTAACATATCCGGTATCATACAGTCCATACCGCCCCGCTCTTCCTGCAATCTGCTTTATTTCCGGCAGAAGCAGCGGTCTTCTTTCATTTCCATCAAATTTATCCATCTCAAGAAAAACGATCCGTCTGACAGGAAGATTAAGTCCCATTCCGATCGCATCCGTAGAGACAACAACCTTCGTCTCACCGGAGTTAAACATATTCATCTGCCTGCGGCGTATTTCAGGCGGCAGGCTTCCATATATCACACTTGATTTTATCCCACGCTCTTCAAGACGTGCTGCAATATTAAGTACTGATTTTTTTGAGAAAACTATAAATGCATCCTTTTCCTCCACATCATCCGGAAAAGAAAAGGCTTCTTCCTCAACCAGCAATTTTGTTTTTCTCTCATACTCATTTATTTCATATTCATCACCACATAAGCCTATAAGATGCGTAACTACATCCTTGGCCACAGGACTCATGCACACATGTATCTCTTTTGCTTTTGTTCCAAGTATAGCCCTCGTCCATGAGTGTCCTCTGTCATCATCCGCAACAAGCTGTGCCTCGTCTATCACTGCTATATCGTATTCCTTTTCTATATCAAGCATTTCTACCGTCGAAGCCGTGATCCTGCTGCCGGAAGTCTCTATGCACTCCTGTCCTGTAAGCATCGTACACAAAATACCCGCATCCGTCATCCTTTCATACACCTCAAGTGCCAGCAGACGCAGTGGTCCAAGATACACACCATTCTCTGCTGTTTTAAGACGTTCCAGGGCATTGTACGTCTTCCCACTGTTTGTAGGGCCAATATGGAGTATGAACTTTCTTTTCATCTTCCTTGCCTCAGGAAATTCAAGTTCAGGGCGGGCTGGAACTAAATCTATGATTTCCTGTCTGAGCCGTCTTTTTCTATATAGTGCATACATTTCTTTTAAATTGGTAGTACATATCTGCCCTTTTTGTTCCTTACCCAGTTTTTTTAAAAAATCAGGCGTTATCGTAAGAATTTCCTCCTCGTCAAATAATGACATATCGATCCTTACAAGATTTGGGATTATTTCTGTTGCAAAAACATTTTTAGCATTTTTGTTATTTGTATAATAAACAAGATATGCTAATCTCTTTATATCATTATGAAGTGTATTAAGAGCTGCTGACTCAGTTTTTTTATATGATGCTCTGGCTATAGACTTTGCTTTTGAATTTATTTTGTGCATATAATGCGACGTATTTATATTTCTCTTTTTGCTGTTCTGTGCGTTTTGTCTATATTGTTCGATGTAAAATTCAATAATATAATTTTCCAATGTACTTTATTCCTTTAATGGTATAATAGAACTATAAAATGTATTCCTCTGATACATATATTCTATTTTTATTTGTTATCCTGCTTCTTGTTGTGATAACCATATATAATGATACCAAATATTCGCTTCTGGTCAATATCAGAACTATAATTGAAGCCATTCTTGTTTTTACAATTATATCTGATTCTTCTATACTTACCAAAGCTGATCATGGCATTCCAATAGTTTATTCTGACAAAAAAAGCAGCACAGTTTTATTTTCAGACTGTGCCGCCTCTACACTATTTATATATACTATTTGTATATACTATTTATATATTCCATTTAACGTTACTGTAAATACAACTTCTTTTCCTGCAAGATCAGGATTATTAGGGTATGTCTCCGGGAATGTAAGATTAAGGTCAAATGTCTCTCCAACTGTATGTCCTACTATTCCGTCCTCAAAACCATCAATATAGGTTCCTGAACCAAGCTCAAGGTCGGCTCCGCTTCCGTTCGTGCTTCCACCTTTGAACGCTGTACCATCAAGATATCCGGTGTAATCAATATTTACCGTATCACCATTCTGTGCAGCCACACCTTCTGTCTTATCAAGTGTTTTTTCACTCTCAGATGTGCTCTGCGTATCCTGTGCTGAAGTACTTGTGCTTGTACTTTCTGTTCCTGACTGTGTATCTGATGAAGAAGAGCCATTTCCTGATGTTGCAACAGCCCATACCAATACGACAACAACTATTACGACTGCTATTACCGGCACCCAGAATTTAAGTTTTTTGATCACAGCAGCCCTTTTTTCTGCTTTTTTTCTTTCCTCTGCACGTTTTTGCTGTGCAATTTTTTTGTTCTGTTTGTTCATAAATATACTTACTCCTTAGTTTTTGATTTATTTTACACTATTTTTATGTCGAAATTGTGTTCTTCCATACCTTTTTATCAATGTGATCAATATAAATATTCCAACACACGATATCGTCACAGCAGCTCCCTGTTTAAGCCCCGGTGTTTCGTATTTTAGCTCTATTTCATGTTCTCCCTCATCAAGATCTATGCTGATAAATGTCTGCGCAAATTCTGTATAGGTGGTCTTTTTCCCATCTACATACATGCTCCAGCCTTCTTCCGCCGGAATAGAAAAGATAAGTCTTCCTGCCTTTGACATGTTTATATTTCCCTTGACATTTGTATCTGTAAATCCGGTAAGTTCAAAGTTTTCCCGGCTTAATGTGTCATACTGCTGCTCTATGGCATCCATGTTTAATTTGTATACTGTAAAATTGATTTCCTCTGCATCATTATTTGATATCGTGATCCGGTCGCCTGCCGAAAAATATCCAAGATCAAACATATATCTGTGTGTTGTTTTTGAATATACCATGCTTGTATTTTTGTACGCCACTGTAAGCGAATCAGATGAACAATTATCATATGCTGCATAATAATATCCTGACTGCGAAACTGTGATCACGGTCGCTCCTAGCGCCACATCCTGATCACAGTTTGTATGCATCAGCGTCACATCATCTGCTCCGAGAACCGATCCCAGTGTATTTATTCCATTCAGCTTTGATGAAGGTGACAGGATAAGGCTGTTTATAGCATTCTCATCCATAACAAATCCGATTGGAAGATTGTAATTATTCTTATATAGATAGTGTTTTCCACACTTTCCAACAAGAGTTCTTAGCGGACTTTCCAGATCAGGACTTTGTGATATAAAGTATTTTACTGAAAGCATAGCAGAACTTATCGGAGTTGCACCATTATAACAGTAAAAGTTTTTTCCCCCTTCCATATAAAGGCTCTGGTAAAAATGGCTGACATTTATGTTCATGAGCGATGAAAACTGTGTTGCTCCACTGTATCCGTATCTCATGGAATCATTTTTTGTCATCCGTTCAGTATCTTCTACCCTGTAAAACAGATCCCCATCTTTTTTTGCATCTTTTTTCGCAAGCATGAGTATCTTTTCCATGTCATCTTCGTTTTGTACATAGTTTTCCCGGCTTGTACAGCCAAACCCTGTAAGTGCCATGTTTACGGCAAGTTCAACAACTGCAAAGCCACATATAAACTGCATTACAAGCTTTCTTCTTTTTCCCGATACGATCCGGATAAGTGCCATCATTATCGCATATGCCAGAATAAAAAGTATGCTTATCAGAAAGGCATATGTGTCAGTCACCTCATCAGCCGATTTAAGACAGCTTACTATTATAAGAATAAGTGATATCACTGCTGCCACAATGATATGCCACATTTTTATTACTCTCTTTTTTCTGTAAGTCTCAAAGCCCATCATCAAAACGACAAATATAAACAGATACGACTGTCTTCCCGGAAGTGAATCTGGAAAATGGAATCCATGCCATATAAAGTCAAGATAGTTATTAGCAAAGCTTACAGCAAAAAGTGCAATACACATGCCTCCTGCCACCTTTTGTTTCAATGAAATTCTTCTGTTTAAGAAAAAAAGAACAATAAGTATCAGGCAGAATACTCCTGCATATAAATTAGGCCAATGCTGTGCACCTTCATAAACTGCCGCACCGGTGCACATTCTGCCTATTTCTGTAATGATATTAAAATACCATTCCATAATCTTTGGGAAAGTCATTTCAGATGAACCGCTATAACTTAATATTTTCATTTCAGGAATCATGAGCATGGCCCCTGTTCCACCCGCAAGTAGTGAATACAGTGCAAATTGTACAAACGCACGTATTTTTCTATCCTTTTGATTTATTATCATCCAGAAGAAATATAGAACTAAAAATATACACAACATTATGCAAAGATAGTAATTGCACCAGATTGCAAGTGCAAGAGATACATAATAAAGTCCCGGCTTTTTTTCTCTCACAAGCCGGTCAAGTCCTGCTATGACAAGTGGCGCAAGTGCAATAACATCCATCCACATAACATCCCAGCTGTATGCTGCCACAAATCCACTGAGTGCATACGCAGTTGAAAAAACAAATGATACCATAAGCGTATCGCCATGATATTTTCCGTCTTTCCCTATAAGCCCGAAATGTTCCTTTAAAAAATAGAAAAATGTTGCTCCGCTTGCTGCTATCTTTAACAATATCAGAAGTTCTATAAATTCAATGATATGGGTTTTGGGAAAAATTGCCACAAGCCAGTTTAGCGGGCTTGCCAGATAATATGCATATAATGAAACAAAATCTGATCCAAGCCCTAGATTCCATGAATACTGCAGGCTTCCGCCATTTATGATTTTGTCGTGAAGCTCTGAAAAAAACGGACAGTACTGATGATACAGATCCATATGCAATAGACAGTTATTTCCAAATGGATATATACTGTTTCCTATACAAATAATAATTTCTATAAAAAGAGGTATCAAAAATGCTGCGAGCATAGGTCTTTTTCTTACAAATCTCATTAATTATCACCTTTCTGGTCAAACAGTCTGTAATATTGTAAAATCTTATATTTTTTTAACATCTCTTCATCTGTATCCGCTTTTACGTCCTCAGTTCTTATCGCAGATATTATCGGATAATCTTTCTGTAACTCCAACAGAAAATTCTGATAATCCGATGTCGGTACTCCGGCTGTTTTTAAGACATTTGCTGCCAGATAGTTTACACTCATATCCTGATTTTGTGCTTCTTGTATATCATAATTTGCCCATACGACATATGGAACCTGATATCTTAAATATGTCTCCTCTGTTGATAAATTGCTGTAATCCATTCCATTTTCTGCAAGCACGGAACTTGCCACAGTATCATTAGGCTGATGGTCACCAAAAAATACGATGATCGTTTTTTCATCCTGCTCCTTGAAATAACTTATCAGACTGCTAAGGTCAGAATCTGTCAGTTTTATGAGTGAAAGATACTGGTTTAATGCATCATTTCCAAGCCACTTTGCATTTATCGTATTTGTAAAATTCCAATATGTATCGGTATAACCGCCGTGATTCTGCATTGTAACATTAAAGATAAATGCAGGTTTATCTTCCGGCTTATTTTCATATGTTTCTATTATTTTCTCAAATGATGTCTTATCACTTATGTAATTCCTTATCACATCACGGCTTAAATAATCCGGCGCAAATGCCATATTTTCAAATCCCAAAAGCGGATATACTGTTTCCCTGTTCCAGCCGCTTGCATTATATGGATGCTGTGCATATGTCTCATATCCAAGTCCTTTAAGGTAACTTGCCAGTGAGGGAGTTGTATCCTTTATATACTGCTGATATGGTATACTTCCTGCAGGAAGAAATGCCATTGTATTTCCGGTCAAAAATTCAAATTCAGTATCCGCTGTATTTCCACCACATACCGATACATTAAGATAACCTGTTATAGTATTGTCCGCACCATTCTGAAGACTATGTACAAATGGCATATAGTCTTTGTTTGTTTCAAAATCACCAAGCACAGACAGATCCGAAAATGCCTCATCCATAATCACTATAATATTAGGCATTTTTTCATTATTATTTGTATCTGATCCTTCAGAAACATCTTCCTTTTGTCCATTGTCATCATTTTTATATTCATCTAATATCTGTCTGGCATTTTCTTCACTATACCCGGCAGGCTTATCCACTGCTATATAAGCCATGTCCATTGCGAATGTAACTGCCATTCCATTTACCTTTGTCATATACGCCGGCGTAAACAAAAACGGATACAGATAATTGTCTGTCTGGAAATCTTCGTTTTGAAGCGCTGAGACAAAAAGACACAACACAACTGTAATTATTGCTCCGGGGATAAGTCTCAGTTTTATTTTCATTTCCATCCTGTAATTCATAAAGTGTGCAAGCACCACAAGGACTATATAAATTACAGTTACAATTATAACTCTGGCTGTCGGCATAAAATCATAATTTCCGGCAACACTCGACGCCGTTTTAATTGAAAAAATGTCCCACGGCACAAACGGAGTAGACCTGAATAACATCACATAATGGTTTATCATTCCAAATATCATTGCGGCTATAAGAATAAATCGTACCGCCCATTTCATTCTCCCCGTGAACACATAAACAATCCATGCCAGGAGTTCAAACAATAATATATTAAATAAAAAAGCCACCGGCCTTATTTCAATAAAGGGATTATGTTCGTAGAATTCCATAAGAATAAAAGATATAAATGGCATTACTGAAAATATTATACCATTTACGAATACTTTGTATTTAGTGTAGAGATCTTTTAACATTACTTTATGCTCCTAAGTAATTATGCTTTATACAAAAAAGCCTTGAAATCATTGATTTTACTAAGTAAACCACTAATCCCAAGGCCATGTGATAATGCCGGTGGCGGGACTTGAACCCGCACGGGCGTACACCCAACAGATTTTGAGTCTGCATCGTCTGCCATTCCGACACACCGGCGTGTCTCGAACAGATTTTATATTAACATAATAATCTGTTTAGTGCAACAACTTTTTATCTAAAATTAGATACATCTGTTTATCTAAAATAGATACAGCTTTTTATCTAAAATAGATACATTATAGATTTAAACCTTGCTTCTACTCTTTAACTTGCGGTGTACATATGCAAATAGTATTATAACCGCACTCGCTATAACACTTCCATAAAATGTCATCCCTCTGCAGAGCAATTCCATATTTGTCGCATTTTTTCCTACTATCTGTCCAAACCCATCAAGCATTATATAGTCTGCAACTCCCATAGCACCAGGTATCGGCACACAATTAGAACCGATCGCTACAAAACACTGTATTACACTTACATCAATAGCTTTTTGCAGTCCCTCACCCATTGCCATAAATATCATAAAAGATACTAAAAGCTGCGATAACCTCTGCATAACATTCCAAAAAAATATTTCGATAAGCATTTTCCATTGTCCTGTTATGTTGTTTGAACATTCCTGATATTCACACATTTTATGTTCTAATTTTTTTCTTAGCTTATCACCATGCTTGACAATATGAAGTTTTTCTAACATTCCGATCAGGAAATTACATATTTTATACAGTATCCTTCCCTCTTTAAGAAGCATGAAAAACACCCATGCAAGAAAAATCAATACAATTATTCCTATGACAATAAATATTTTTGATACCATAGAAAACTCAAGTATCATATGAAATTTAAGCAAAAAAGATAATATTCCAAGAAATAACAATGCCAGCGTATACATAACCAGATTGATAAGGAGCGCAACCATCGTGACAGTCCCCGGGATACCGTCTTTCATCATAAAATATGCACTTGCAGGCTGTCCTCCTGATGCCGAAGGTGTGATCGCAGAAAAATATACATCTGCTCCGCCGTATACTGTACCTTTTGCAGCATTTGTTTTGTACCCAAAGTGATTTGCAATTCTGACAAGCGCAAGGCCTTCAAACCATATAAAACCAAACATACATAAAAAACCTGCAGCCAGCCATTCCTTTTTCGCACTTTTAATAAATTTGATCAGCACATCAAGTGAAAAACTTTTGTTTTGGGAAACTACAGCCCATATACTTAATACAGCGATAAAAAAAGATGCAATCGCCCAAAATATTTTTTTCTTATCCATTATTTTATCCTTACCTATTTTTTCGATAATACCGTATGTATCCATTCTAGATAATATATAATATTTAATCAAGTAATATATCCTTAAAATTTAATGAACATCTATTCAAAGCAAAAAAAAACACCCTTTAAGGGTGCCAATTATACCTTCAAAACTTCACACAAATGATTACTTCATACTTTCCGAAAAACACATCTCGATTCCGCTACGCTTCATCTCGATGGATTTGCTCTTTTTTTGATTAAGCCCTCGACCTATTAGTAACAGTCAGCTCCACACATTACTGTGCTTCC
>OGDF01000923.1_pt1 | contig 45276 bp, 35 predicted proteins | sample 1570141 | NCBI WGS metagenome assembly OGDF01 (sample SAMEA4370581, study PRJEB24528) | human gut metagenome
TGTGTTAGGCACGCCGCCAGCGTTCATCCTGAGCCAGGATCAAACTCTCTAAAAATTGTATTTAAAGAACCGAAGTTCTTAAAATCGACTTTAGAGTCTGACGTGTCACTTTATTTTAACTGGAGTTGTGACTTCCAGCGATTTACCAAGAGTAAAAAACTCTCGAAATTTCAGGTTCGCACTACAACCTTGTTCATATCGAACAAAAGTTTAAGCACATCGTTGTTTAATTTACAAGGTACAATCTGCTGTTTTCAAAGAGTTTTCACAACTTTTCGTTGTTCTTAACTGCTCATCAACAGCTTATTTAGTATATCAAAACCAGAAGCGTTTGTCAAGAACTTTTTTCAAATTCTTTTTTGAAGAATCAAGCCGTTCTAAATCAAACTTTTCGGTTTTGCGCTTGTCTCTGAGAGACAGCTTTAATAGAATACCAAATCCAAGAGCATTTGTCAAATACTTTTTTCGTTTTTTGCAAAAAATTTTGCTGCAAACAAAAACGGCGGCTCACGCCGTCGTTTTCTCTTTCTCCCGATGTTCGGACAAAATCAGACCGCCAAGCGCCAAAACCGTGCCCAGCCACATGATCGGCGTCATGGTTTCGTGCAGAATCAACGCTGAGCTTACTATTGTAATAACCGGCGTTGCATAAATGTACACGCTGGTTTTCACCGGACCGAGCAGGAAAACCGCGCGATTCCACGTCACAAAGCACGTTGCAGACGCACAAAGACCCAGAAACAGCAGATTTGCCAGATGAACCGGCTGCGTCCACACGCTCAAGCCGGACGGAAACCCTTCAATCACCGCAGGAACGAGCAAAAACAGCAAACCGTATCCAAAAATGCGGCAGGTAAGCGGAATGGTACGGTAGCCCATGTGACCAAGCTGGCGCACGAGCACCGAGTACACACCCCAGACCAGAGCCGCGCCTACGCCGAGCAGTGCGCCAATCGGGCTGAAATGCAGCTCACTGACGCCCGCGAGCGACACGAGCGCGACACCCGCCATCGCACAAACAAAGCCGAAAAAGAACCATTTGCTGAGTTTTTCGTGCAGCACGACCGCTGCGATCAGCGCGGTAAACAGCGGCGCTGCCGCTACGATAACACCGACCAGCGACGCGGAAATGTACGTCAGCGCAATATTTTCCATCAAAAAGTACAGCGTAACGCCCGAAAGACCGGCCAGTGCAAACAATCCCTCATGCCACCGTTTCTGCGGGCGCATGAGGCCCTTGCCCACGATGAGCAGTGCCAGGAAGCCGAGCGTGAACCGCGCTACCATAATCTCCAGCGGCGTGAACGCGCGCAGCAGCACCTTGGTGGAGACAAATGTCGTGCCCCAGACAAGCACGCTGAACGCGCCGAACAAATGCCCCTGTATTCTGCTATTTTCCTGCATGATATTCTCCTTTTCAGCGAAAACAGGCGGTTACGGCTTGACCCAGTTCTCCTGTCCTGCGAATGCGTTATACGGTGTCGGATTGAAATGATTGATCAGACCGCTTCTGAGCACAACCTGCTGCCGCTCAAATGCCAGCGGAATGAGCGGCATTTCGTTCAGAAATGTCGTGTACAGACCCTCCGTATTCTCGCCGCTGCGGTACGCCGTGATGGCATTGCTCATGTCCTCACTCGAGTACGATCCATAGTTCAGTCCGCCCTGCAGAGACAGCAGCGGGCGCAGATCGAAGTCCGGCGTCAGCTGGGTTTCGCCGTAGTACGCGTCGAACGAGCCGCTCTGCAGCATGGAAACATAGGTATCATACGGCTCCTCATCCACCGTGACATTGACGCCGTTCAGCGAATTCCACGAAGCCGCGACCTGTTTTGCCGCCGCTACCTTAAACACGTTGTCCGAGTTGACGAGCAGGCGGAACGAAAGCTGCACGGTCGCCGCATCCGTCACTATCGTATCGGTTACTGCGGTATCGGTCGAGCCGGAACCGTCCGTAGAATCGGTCGAATCGCCGGAGTCCGTATTCTCATTGTCCAAAAGCACAACTTTCCCGTCCGAAACCGTCGAATCGATCCGGCTTTTCGGCGTGCGCACGGTCAGAAAATCCACCTTGTAATCGGTATCGCTTGCCCGGCCGCTCGTATAATAGATAAAGTCGCCGTCCTCGTCGTAGTAGCCGTCCTCCTCGGACGAGTCCGAAGAAGTGTCAGAATCATCATCGGAATTGTCCGTAGAATCCGAATCTCCGTCCGAAGAATCGGTATTGCCGTCGCTGCCGCCTGCCGAAGCCGCACCCTCCTGTGCCGCCTCGCGCAGCAGCTGTGCCGCAGTCATCAAATCCGCCGACAGGCTGTACGACACGCCGGTGTCCGCCGGCTGCGGATTGATCGGCAGCACCGCCGGATCGGCATAATCCTGCAGCTGGGTTGCACACAGACCCTGACGGCTGATCGCCATAGAAAGCGCCTGCCGCACTTTTGCATTCGTGAACTGGCTGTTATTGTAATTCAAACCGATATAATGCAGCATAGCACTGCTCACCGGAACGGTATCGACCTCGCCGGTGAATGCGATATTCTGGTCGTCCGGCGCAATACGGGCGCTGCGCATGATGGATACATCGCCGGTGCGGAAGCTGGTGTCCGCCGCATCCGCGCGCGTCATTTTGACCAGCGTAATGTGCCGAATGGTGCCGAGAAAGCCGCCGTGCCAGTTCTCGTTGGCCTCCAGCGTCCATGCGGCGCCGTTCTGAACCGGCTTGTACGGTCCGGTGCCCTCGGCGAACTCTCCTTCGTCAGTCGTACCCGCCCGATAGATCGGAATATCCAGCAGTTTCGGGAAGTTAACATTCGGCGACGCAAGCGTAATGCGGACCATGCGCTTTGTCACCGCTTCGATCGAGGCAACCTCGGTCAGTCGGTTGTGGTACGGCGAACTTTCGTTTTCCAGCACAGTCTTGAGACTTTCGGCAACATCACTTGCCGTCAGCTCCGCACCCGACCAGAACTTGATGCCCTTTTTTATCGTAAAGCTGAACGTGGTTCCATCGCTCGTATAGTCCTCGCACAGCTCGTTTTCGAGTGTAAAATCGTTTTTTATCTCAAAAAGACCCTCGTAAAGCGCCTCACGCAGCATGCTGTTGACCTCGGTGCCGTCCATGACCGGATTGAGCGTTGTGCCCGAGCGATACCACGCCAGACCGAAATACGCGTCCGACACATCCACGTTGTCTACCGGTGCGCCGTCGCCGTCGTTTCCCTGTCCAAATGGGAACGTGCAGCCGCTGAGCACGACCAAAGCCGCCATTGTCAGCGCCAGCGCACGTTTTTTCCAACTTTTCATTGTATTGATCCTTTCGCTTACAGACAGATCATGCCGCCCTGCACGCCGCGCACGCCGTGCGTTACGCGGTGCGACCAGAACTCATCCGAATGACACATGGTGCAGATGCCGCTGTCGATCACATTTTCCGCCGAAAGTCCGGCATCCTGCAGCAGCTTTACGCCAATGCCCTGCAGGTCCACATGGAATTTCGGACCTTTCTCCATGATGAACGGATGCACCTGTGCACCGAGCAGCTCTTCCATCGCTTCCGGCACATCCGCATCAGTCTCGAAGCACTCCTGCCGGATGGACGGACCGAGCACGGCAATCAGGCTTTCGCGTTTTGTGCCGAGCTGCTCCGCCATCACATCGACGGTTTTCGGCAGGATGCCTGCCGCCATGCCGCGCCAGCCGGAATGACACACGCCTGCGGTATGCGTCGCCGGATCATATAATAAGGTGACAACGCAGTCCGCGTAAAAGCCGATGATGGGCGTGTCCGCGAGTGCGGTCACGATCGCGTCCGACTGCCATTCCATCGGGCGGTGCAGACCCATGCCGACCTTGTCCTCGGTCACAACCGACACCTGCGTGTCGTGGATCTGCTTGGTGAGCGTCATGCGCGTCTCATCCACGCCGAGCGCCTCGCCCAGCAGGCGGTAGTTTTCGCGCACATTCTCCAACTCGTCACCGCGGTTGAAGCCTAAATTCAGACTTTCGCACGCGCCTGTGCTCACACCGCCGAATTTGGTGGTGAAGGCATGCCGCACCGGAATCCGTCGGCAGGTATAATATACGAAAGAACCGCGCTGTACGCGGCACATAGACTCGTTCATAGTCGTTCCTCCTCGTCTCTTCCATGAGGGAATACAGAATTATTATAGCAAATCGCCCTGCTGTTCACAAGAGCGCACACCGGCCGTTTTCAAAAAACACCAAAAACCGCGTATGTCAGCTTGTCTTTTTCTTGACAGTTTGACGAATAGGCTTTACAATTAAACATAGTATAATACCTGCTGTAACAGAGCCGGTGCCAATGGTGAGCACGGCTTTTTTCAAAGGCATTATCATGAACCGCCAATTCCGATGCGGATTGACGGAACCGCATTTTTCTTTTGACAGCGCAAAACCCTGATTTTTTCGAGCGAATCTTCGCTTTTTCGGCGTATTCTGCCTTTATTCTTCGTGCAGTGCTCATGCGTGCTGCGCGTGTTTCACCGTGGAATCAGCTTGTTTTCTGCCGAACTGCCGCTCTATTGAGAAACAGCACCGCAGATCTGCGGTATTGTCTTGGTTTTGTGCCGTCTCCCAAAATTCGTAAATAGGAGGACACACCAACAGACATGAGCAACATCATCATACCGATCATCACCGGTATCGTGTGTCTCGCAGTAGGCGTAATCATCGGATTCCTGTATCGCAAGAGCGTTGCGGAAAAAGAGATCGGCTCTGCCGAGACCGAAGCCACCCGCATCATCAACGAAGCGATCAAGGCCGGCGAGACCAAAAAACGCGAATCCATACTCGAGGCAAAGGACGAAATCCACAAGCAGCGCGTCGAAGCCGACCGCGAGCTGAAGGAACGCCGCAATGAGACCCAGCAGCTTGAGCGCCGCCTGATTCAGCGCGAGGAAGCACTGGACAAGAAGAGCGACATGCTCGACCGCAAAAATGATGACCTTAACCGCCAGCTGGACGCAAGCCAGAAGGAAAAGGAAGAACTCGAGCGCATCAAGCTCGAGCAGGTAGAAAAGCTGGAGCAGATTGCCAGCATGACCCGCGACGAAGCACGCGAGATGCTCGTCCAGTCCATTGAAAACGAAGCGACCCACGATGCAGCCGTCAAGCTGCGCGAGATCAATCAGCGCTTGAAGGACGAGAGCGAGCAGACCGCCCGCGAGATTATCTCGACCGCAATTCAGCGCTGTGCCGCCGATCAGGTATCCGAGGCGACCGTTTCGGTCGTTCCGCTGCCGAACGACGAGATGAAGGGCCGCATCATCGGCCGCGAGGGCCGCAACATCCGCACGCTGGAAACCCTTACCGGCGTAGACCTCATCATCGACGATACGCCTGAGGCCATCACCCTGTCCTCGTTCGATCCGGTTCGCCGTGAGATCGCACGTCTGGCCCTCGAAAAGCTGATCGTTGACGGTCGTATTCATCCGGCTCGCATTGAGGAAATGGTTGACAAGGCTCGCCGTGAGGTTGAGCAGATCATCAAAAGCGAAGGCGAGCGTGCTACCTTCGAGACCGGCATCCACGGCATTCATCCGGAGCTGGTCAAGATTCTCGGCCGCCTGCGCTACCGCACCAGTTATGGTCAGAACGTCCTGCAGCACTCCATCGAGGTGGCACACATTGCCGGCATGATGGCCAGCGAACTCGGCCTCGATCCGGTTCCGGCACGCCGTGCAGGTCTGCTGCATGATATCGGCAAGGCCATCGACCACGAGGTTGAAGGCAGCCACGTTCAGATTGGCGTAGACCTTGCCAAGAAGTACAAGGAATCCCAGCCGATCATCCATGCCATCGAGGCACACCACGGCGATGTAGAGGCCAAGACCATCGTAGCATGTCTGGTTCAGGCAGCCGATGCCATCTCCGCTGCACGTCCGGGCGCTCGCCGCGAGAACCTGGAGAACTATATCAAGCGTCTGGAGAAGCTCGAGAGCATCGCCAACGAGACGCCCGGTGTTTCCGGTTCGTTTGCCATTCAGGCAGGCCGCGAGATTCGCATTATCGTCAATCCGGAGAAGGTTTCGGACGACAAGATGGTGCTTCTCGCCCGCGAAATCGCCAAGAAGATCGAGAACGAGCTGGATTATCCCGGCCAGATCAAGGTCAACATGGTACGCGAAACGCGTGCGATCGACTACGCAAAATAAAAGCATACCCCGCAAGAAAATCTCTTGCGGGGTACTTTTATGCCCTTTTTCAGCTTTTAATCTTTATTGCAGATAATGAACCGCACGCCGCCCTTTATATTTTCCGCCTTGCATGTCAGGCCGTGCAGAGCGAGTATTTTTTGCAGAATGGCCAGTCCCAGTCCGTGTCCGCCTGCGCGGTCGCGCGCCTTATCGCCGCGATAGAACATCTCGAACAGGCGCGGCAGCTCGTCCTCCGGAATGGGCTCACAGTCATTCTCGACGGTCAGCAGATGATTGCGGCTGTTCGTCAGCCGAACGGACACACGCCCGTTTTCCGGCGAATACTTGGCGGCATTCTCCAGCAGGCAGCCGACGGCACGCCGCAGCAGCGTTTCGTCGCCGCGGATACGCACACCGTCCGCAATATCGGCGGCCAGGCGGCGTTTCTCGAACAGCGGCGCGTACTCGGTCAGCACATCGCGCACAAGTGCGGTCAGATTGAGCGTTTTGCGGTTTTTCAGCTCGTCCGTGCGGTCCAGACGGGTGTAATCCAGCATTTCCCGCACCAGACCGTTCATACGGTCGGTTTCCTGCTCGATAGCGGCAAGATACCGCGCGTTTTCCTCCGGCGAAATGTCCTGCGCGATGGCCTCGGCGTACCCGCCGATGAGCGCAAGCGGCGTTTTCAGGTCGTGGCTTGCCGCCGAGACAAACTGCTGTCGTTTGTCCTCGAGGTCGCGTTCGCTGTCCCAGCGGGCGTGCAGAGTCGCCGCCATTTCGCTCAGCGCACGGTTGAGTTCACCGATTTCGTCTCCGCGCTTCAGGTCGGGTTGGAACTCGTCGAATGCAAGGTTTGCAACCAGATTGGCTTCTCTGGCCGTTTCGTCCAATGGGTTGGTAATCATGCGGCGCACGAGCTTATAGAACAGGAACAGAAACAGAATATACAGCGAGTTCGTCACAGATGCCATGCCGTAAAAGTGGTTATCGTATGCCGTTTCCCATTCTATTGGTGCAGCTGCAACGATTACTCCCCGTCCGAAGATCGTTTCATTAGAACCGGACGAAAACAGCTTGGCATTTTCTGTTTCATGTTTGTCTTTGATATCCTCGCCATTAACACACCGCAACTCAACAGCTATCGCCTCTCTTGCCGCAAAGTATGCCTCCATGCAATAGTCCTCGTCAAAGCACCACTGAATCGGTGTTGCTTCCCATTGACCGACTTCCTCAACCGGTGTCTGTGCCGTCCATTCATAATCATACGCACCTACGCAGATTCGGTTCGGAATATATATCGTATGACCATTGTTTTCGATTTTTTTGCCATATATCATTGCAATGTATCCCACGTCATCTGAAAAGCCTTTTTTCGGCCCGTATACCTCACGCATCTCACGAATATCCTTCTCGGAAAAATCGCTAATGTCAATATCTCCATCCGCACCATATAACAACAGTGGAGAACGCATGACAACTTGCTTGTTCTGTCCGTCATAATACTGCATGAGATACGGTTGTTCCAATCTCCAGTTATAATATGCCACATCAAAACGCATTGCATCATATTCCGGTGTATTGACGGACGGCATATTATCCGGGTCGTAACCTTTCTCTGTCAGCCGGTAATCAATTCCTCTGAATCTGTTATTCACATCACTGTTTGCACTGTCTTGCGCATCAAACCATGCTTGTTTCGCTGTATTGACCACCCACGGCACCACAAACACCGCCAGAATCACCGCCACAACCGCGGTCAGCCTTGCCGCGATGCCGATTTTACGAATCCGCTTTTTCATGTCGATCCCCCCAATCGGTAGCCCTTGCCGTACACCGCACGGATATGCTGCGAGGCTGTTCCAAGCGCCTTACGCAGACTGGCAATGTGCCGGTCGATCATGCGCTCGTCCCCGTCGAAATCCGTGCCCCATACCCGCTCGATGAGCAGGTCGCGCGACACCGTGCGTCCCTGCTCACGCAGCAGCAGTTCGAGTATCTTCGCCTCCTTGGGACGCAGATTCACCGGATTTCCGTCCACCGTTACCGTGCCGGATGCCGTGTCCATCAGGATATTCGCGTAGCCGAGCTCACTCGCGCCCAGCCGCAGCCCGCGGGCCCGCCGCATGAGCGCCTGCGCCTTTGCCACCAGCACCGGAAACGAAAACGGCTTGGTGATATAATCGTCCGCGCCCGCGCGGAATCCTGCCAGCGTGTCACCCTCCTGCCCAAGTGCCGTGACGAAAATGACCGGAACGTCACTCTCCTGCCGCACCGCTTCGCAGACCTCCAGCCCGTTCAGATGCGGCATCATCACATCCAGCACCAGCAGGTCGAACGGCTGCGCCTGTGCCAGCACGAGCGCCTGTTCGCCGTCATACGCCGGTGTCACCGCCACGCCTGCCGCCCGAAAGAAATCCTGCATCAGCGCGGATAACGCCTTGTCGTCCTCCGCCAAAAGAATGTGTCCTGCCATGGGAATGCCCCCTCTCTATCTGTCATTGGTCTATCCTTTTCCTGTATTTAGTATAGCATAGAATTGTCCATTCTTTATCCAATGAAAAAAGCCTTTCCGAAATTTTTTCGGAAAGGCTTTTGTGCAGTTCGATTTAGACGGCTTCTTTACGCCTGCGGCGGAATACAGCCGACACCATCCAGAATAAAGTGCGGACGGTACGCGTAATTTTCCACATCCTGACGGGTAGTGCAGCCGGAGAGCACCAGAACGGTATCCAGACCGGTTTCGATGCCGGCAACGATGTCGGTGTCCATGCGATCGCCGATCATGGCCGCCTCGTGCGAATGCACGCCCAGCAGGCGCAGACCGGTACGCATCATCAGCGGGTTCGGCTTGCCGACATAGTATGCGGTCTTGCCGGTGGCCAGCTCAATCGGAGAAACCAGTGCGCGGCATGCCGGAATAATTCCCTGCTCGGACGGGCCGGTCAGGTCGGAGTTGGTCGCGATCAGGCGCGCGCCCTTGTTGATCAGATCGACCGCCTTGAGAATGGTCTGATAGTTGTAGGTGTTGGTTTCACCCGCGATAACATAATCCGGGTCAACATCGTTCATCACGATGCCCGCCTCGTACAGCGCACCGACCAGACCGGGCGCACCGATTACATACGCAGATGCGTGCGGCTTCTGGCTGGCGATGAACTTCGCGGTAGCCAGCGCGGAAGTGTAGAAATGCTCCTCGCCGATCTCCAGACCCATACGGGCCAGCTTCTGCTGAAGCTCGAGCGGCGAACGCTCGGAGGAGTTGGTCAGAAAGAGGAAGCTCTTGTTCTCGCGCTGTAACCAGTCCACAAATTCGGTTACGCCGGGCAGCAGACGGTTGCCGTGATAGATAACACCGTCCATATCGCAAATGAAGCCCTTCTTGTCGCGAAGCAGCTCTAATTCTTCGTTCATTGTGCTGATCTCCTTTCGGTAGGCGACCCATGCTGAAACAGCATAGCCGGAAATCTTTTTGTCCATTCTTATTATGCGGAAAATTTCCGCGAACGTCAAGAGCCAACCGAGGAAAAAATGTTAAATCCTCGTAAAGAGCTGAAAAGAGAGTGAGGAGTGAAGATTTTCTTCTCCGGGCGCATACCAAGGGACACAGGCGGCTCTGCCGCCGTGTCCCGCCCCGCGAACGCAGTTCGCGGCATAAAATACGCGGTTTGCTCGCATAACCGCATCCGCAAGGCAGGCGGCGCGTGCCGCCGCGCCTTCCCCGTGCGGCAGCGGCGGCTTCCCCATCCGAAAATCCCGCTGTGCGGGATTTCAGCACCCGTTTCACCGTCAGACCCGCACAGCGCGTGAAATGGAGCGCCTCCGGCGCGACAAAAAAGTCAGGACATGCGCCTGACTTTTTTAACAAACACGAAAACACCCCGAAAACCGGAAAGTTTTCGGGGTGTTTTCGTGCAATAGGTGTTCCCGCCCTGCCCGCAAAGCGGGCGCGCGCGGCGACACCGTCCCTCGTACCAAAGGCCGCAAAGCGGCCTTTGGTACGAAGCGAGAGCCTTTACGGCTCGAGTCTATTCATATCACGCGGGAACATGGAAGCCTCGCGGATGTTGTTCAGCTTAAGGAGCTGCATGGTCAGGCGCTCCAGACCAATGCCCAGACCGCCATGCGGCGGCATACCGTACTTGTGCAGCATGGTGAAGGACTCAAACAGCTCGGCGTTCATCTTGCGGGCCGCCAGCTTGTCCATCTGCTCCTGATAATCGTGGATACGCTGACCGCCAGTGGTGATCTCCAGGCCGCGGAACAGCAGGTCGAACGACAGCGCCAGCTTCGGGTCCTCCGGATCATCCTTCGCGTAGAACGGGCGCTTTGCAGACGGGAAGTGAGTTACAAATACAAAATCAGAGTCGTGCTCCTCCTTTGCCCACTGGCACAGCAGGACTTCTTCGTCCGGGTTGAGGTCGTAACGGTTCTTGGACTTGTGGCCGAACTTCTCCTCCATGATCTGCTTAGCCTCGTGGAAGCGGATGGTCGGGATCTCCTTGATCTCCGGAACCTCGGCGTTCAGCATAGCGAGTTCCTCAGCGCAGTGCTCCTTAACGTAAGCCATAACGGACTTCAGCATGCCGGTCTCCATTGCCATTACATCGTACATGGAATCAATGTAGGCCATCTCGAAGTCCAGACCCATATACTCGTTCAGATGACGGGAGGTATTGTGACGCTCTGCACGGTAAACCGAGCCGATCTCGTATACACGGCCGAATGCACCGGCGAGGTACTGCTTGTGGAACTGCGGGGACTGTGCCAGATAAGCCGGAGTGCCAAAGTAATCCAGCTTGAACAGGTTTGCGCCGCCCTCAGCGCCTGCAACTACGATCTTCGGGGTGTGGATGTGGGTGAAGCCCTGCGACTGCATGTACTGTGCAAAGCCGTCAGCGATCGCACCCTGTACGCGGAAGATCGCCTGCTTGCGCGGATGACGCAGCGTGATCGGACGCAGCGGCAGATCAACATCGAGGGACAGGCCCATATACTTCTTGCCGAGCGGTACCGGCAGCTGGTCGTACGGCTTGCCGAGGATGGACAGTGCGCTCAGAACGACCTCAACGCCGTGCTCTGCACGCGGCTCCTCGCGAACGGTACCGGTAACCTCGAGTACCATTGCATCCTTGACGTCCGAACGCTTGATGCCGCCGATCTCGTCACCCTGGAAGGTGCACTGGATCAGACCGCGCTCAACGCGCATTACAACAAAAGAAAAGTCAGACATATCGCGTACACGGTGAACCGTGCCGCGGAACGTGACCTCGCTGCCGACTGCTTCGCAGACGCGCTTTACGGTGTCAACGTACTGACCCGCTTCATGAATCATTTCCATAATATTACGCCTCTCTGTTTACAATTTTCAGATAGAGTTATTGTAGCATGGATTTACTGCCGTGACAAGGTTTTACCAGTGAAATCCACGCTGTTTTGACAATTTTTCTTATCGTTTCAGCCTGCGGAGCACCGCCTGTACTTCCTCGCGGCCCTCACCGCTGACGATAATACACACCGCATAAACGCCTGCACCGACCACGACAGCCGCGCCAAGGCGAATGAGATTGCCGACCGGCAGCAGCGTGCACGCAAAGGCCGCTGCGCCGCACAGCAGCGCCGAAACGATGATGCGCACCAGACTGATCGGTGCCACACGGAACAGGAATCGGCTGCGCACACGCACACAGGTAATGATAAAGTAGGACGCAAATGCGACCACCGAACCGAGCGCACCGCCCGTAAATCCGAGGGTTTTGAGCAGAATGACACTCGAAACCACCTTGATAACTGCTGCGATCGCGCTGTTCTGCAGAACGTGTACTGTGGACTGCTCCAGCTCATACGCCTTGTTAGCGTACTCGGTCAGACCCATGAACAGCATGGCAAGCGCGGTATACGCGATGACCGGCGCACCGGCCGCGTACTTCGCAGGGAACAGAAACCGACTGAGCGGCAGCGCCACCGCAGTCAGACCCGCAACAGCAGGCACAGCGATCAGCAGATACAGCCGCACGCCCTGATCGAGCAGCGGCTTTGCCGCGGCTTTGCCGCCCTCACGCCAGCCGCGCAGCACGGCAGGATACACACCGCGCATAATACCGACCGAGATCATCGTGAACAGACCACTCGCGATCGAGTTGTTATTCGAGTAGTATGCGTACAGAATGTTGCCGTAAAAACCGACAACGAGGTATTTGTCGATCTGGTTGAGCAGCGCCACCGAGATGGAAACGCCCATCAGCGGTACGCCGTATTTGAGGAACCTGTTCAGCAGCGGCTTGGAGAAATACTTCAGCCGCACAACAACCGGCAGGCTGAGTGCAAACACCGCACCGATGGCAGCTACACCGTCCGCAATGGTATTGGCAAAGATAGCCGGGAACGGCGACGGATAATTCGACTTGCCGCCGACAAGCGCGAATGCAACCGCGAGCTTGAGCACCGCCGAGGTCAGCGACCACAGGATGGATGCTTTGACGCGGCCGAGCTGAATCAGCGCCGCATTGAGCACCTGAAACGCCGTGTAGGTGCAGAACATCAGCGCACCGCCCAGATAAACCGGACTTTGCGTCACAGCTGCCGTAATGCAGCAGCCGATGGCAACGAGCACGCACAATCCCACATAGATGGTAGAAACCGTGGAGAACAGGCCGCGTCCTTCATCGGCGCGGTACTCCTCACCGACATAGCGGGTGGCGGAATTCGCCATCCAGCCTGCAAGGATGAGGTACAGCAGCTGTATCGTGGTGTTGGTCAGATTGAATGCACTGACCGCACCCTCCACAAAGATGTGGGAATACAGCGAGGAACACCCGATGACGAGCAGTCCCTCGACCACCTTGGCCGGCAGGAACAGCATCGCATCGCGCGTCATGGTATTTTTAGAGGACAAAAGAAAAACCCTCGCTTTCCGTCAGATAGATAGGCAAGACCGCATAATTGAACAAAAGCGCAAAATTTCCGTAAAGCGCCGCGGCAGCGCGACCGGAGCCTGCGCAAGGAGCCGCGGCAGCGCGACCGGAGCCTGCGCAAGGAGCCGCAGCTTCAATTGTGCGGTGTTGCCTTAAGTATACCATGAAAGCGGTGGAAACACAAACTTCGTTTGCCGAAAAATCGCCGAAAAAGCCGCATTTTCCTGTCTCACGGTTTTGCAATCCCCCTGTTTTCATGGTATACTGATTATACTTGTCAAGTGGAGGTATTTGACTTTGCGAATCATGCATGTAATGGGCGGCGGCGATGTAGGCGGCGCCAAGACCCAGATTATGAATACTGTAACCGGACTCAACCGCAATAACGATGTAATGCTCATCTCGTTCCGCGCAGGTCCGTTTGCAGATGAAGCGCGCGAGCGCGGCATTGATGTGCGCGTGATCGAGCGGCACAATCCGTTCCGCGCGGCACGGACCATGCGCGGCCTGGTAGATGCGTTCAAGCCCGACATTATTCACTGCCACGGCGGCCGTGCCAACCTGATGGGAGCCATGGTGCGCCGCAGCCGTCAGGTGCCGATCGTCACGACCGTGCACTCGGATTACCGGCTGGACTACCTCGGCAGTCCGCTCAAGCAGTACACGCTCGGCACGGCGAATGCCATCGCGCTGCGCTTTCTCGACTTCTATCAGCCCGTTGCCGACCGCATGGCGCGCACGCTCATCGAGCGCGGCTTTGACCCGGAGCGCATTGTAAAAATCTACAACGGTATGGATTTTGATCGTCCGGAGGGCGAATTTGACCGTGTGGCCTATCTGCGGGACACCTACGGAGCCGAGATTGAGGACGGCGACGTGCTGTGCGGCATTGCCGCGCGTCTGACCGCCGTCAAGGATATTGCGACCACCATCCGCGGCTTTGCCGAGGCGCTGAAATCCGCGCCGCAGCTGCGCCTGTTCATCGCCGGCGACGGCGAGGACGAGGACATGCTCAAAAAGCTGTGCGACCAGCTCGGCGTGCGCGAGCGCGTGACATTCTGCGGCTGGGTATCGCCGGTCATGCCGTTCTTCCGCGCGATGGATATCAACCTGCTGTCCTCGGTGTCCGAAACATTCCCCTACTCCATTCTGGAGGGAGTGTGCGCGGGCTGCGCGACCATCTGCTCGGATGTCGGCGGTATGCCCGAACTCATCGACACCGGTGAAAACGGCTATATCTTCCCGGTCGGGGACGATAAGCGGCTGGCGGAATATCTGATCCGTCTGGGCAACGATGCCGCGCTGCGGCAGAAATTTGCGGATGCACTGTACGAAAAAGCCTCCCGCGATTTCTCGCGCGACAAGATGTGCGAACGCCAGATGGAAAACTACCGTCATCTGCTGGCACGGTTCCATCGTCCGAAAAACGAGCGTGAGAGCATTGTCATCTGCGGCGCGTACGGACGCGGCAACGCCGGTGACGATGCCATCCTCGAGGCCATTGTGCAGGAGATGCGCCAGCTCGATCCCGAACGCACCATCTGCGTTATGTCGCGCAGACCGAAGGAAACGCGCCTGATCTACCGCACGAACGCCATCTATACCTTTAATGTGTTCTCCGTCCTGCGCAAGTTCCGCCATGCCGCGCTGTATATCAACGGCGGCGGCTCGCTCATGCAGGATGTCACGTCCACCCGCTCGATCTGGTACTACTGCTACACGCTGTACGCCGCCAAAAAGCGCGGCTGCAAGGTAATGATGTACGGCTGCGGCATCGGTCCGATCAACCGTCCAGGCAACCGCCGGATGGCCGCCAGGACCATTGACGCATCGGTTGACCGCATCACGCTGCGCGATGACAATTCCCGCGCACTGCTTGCCGAAATGGGCGTTACCCGGCCGGATATCCGTGTTTCCGCCGACCCGACCATCATTCTGACGCCGGCGCCGCGTGAAATCGTCAATATCGCCCTCGAGCAGAGCGGCATTGACCCGAACGGAAAGTATATCGGCTTCGGTCTGCGCAACTGGAAGGGGCTGGACACGGCTCTGCCCGAAATCGCGGCTGCAGCCAACTACGCCTACGAAAAGCACGGCCTGACGCCGGTTTTCGTACCCATCGAGTTCCCGAGCGACCTCATGCCCGCAGAGCGCGTCGGCGCACTGCTGCACTGTCCGTGGCACGCCGTGCGTACCCGACAGCCCATCGAAGTCACCATCGGCATCCTCTCCCGCATGAAAACCGTGGTTGGCATCCGACTCCATTCGCTGATGTTCTCCGCCGGTCAGGGCGTTCCGGTCGTCGGCATGAGCTACGATATCAAGGTGGACGGCTTTCTGAAATATATCGGCAGCCGCACCTGCCTGCAGCTTTCGTCCGTCAAGGCGGAGCCGCTGTGCCGCCTCATTGACGAGTGCGTCTCCGGTGCGCTCGATAACGAGGTGCACCGCACTGCGGAAATGCTGCGAGAAAGAGAGTCCGAGAATGTGAAGGGTGCAGCGAAGCTGCTGAACATTTCCGAAAACTAAACCGTAGGGCGGGGTGCCCTCACCCCGCTGTCTTTACCATCTGCATACCGCTGACCACGGCGGGCTGAGGGCAGCCCGCCCTACGATATATGATAAAACAATCCACTAAAGGGGTTATATAGATATGAAGAACCACATCGTCTGTCTTTCGACAACGAACTACCATCCTCTGCCGACGCGCAAGCAGAACGTGATGAGCCGTCTGCGCAACAGCGAAATCCTGTATTTTGATCCTCCGGTGTCCATGATCGCACCGCTCAAGGACAAAAAAGCCTCCGCATATATCGAAAAGTACAAGCAGCCCGGCGAAAAAGTCGAGGGACACGAAAACATCACTGTGTACGCACTGCCGCCGGTACTGCCGTTTTTCAACAAATTCCGCTGGATCAACAAAATTAACCAGAAGCGGCAGGCGGCGTTCATCCGCGAAAAGATGCGCGAGCACGGCTTCGGCGACGAGACCGTGCTGTGGTGCTACTCGCCGTCCTCGTGCGACATTGTGGAGCACCTGCCGCACGCCAAGCTGGTATACGACTGTGTAGACCGTCATTCCGCGTACAAGGGTCACATCAATCCCAAGGTTGTGGACAAGATGGAGCACGATCTGGCCAAGCCTGCCGATCAGGTATTCGCAACCGCGGTCGGTCTGGCAGAGACACTGGAAAAGGTCAACCCGACCACCCAAATGATCCCGAACGGCGCGGCTTACGAGATCTTCTCGCGCGTACAGACCGAGAAGGACACCCTTCCCTGCCCGGAGGACATGAAGGATCTGCCGCATCCGATCTACGGCTTTGTCGGCATGCTGCAGGAGTGCATCGACTATGCACTGATTGAAAAGCTGGCGAAGAGCCGTCCGAACGCGACGATTTTCCTGATCGGACGCACGCTGCCGGGTGTTGACCTGACAAATCTCAAGCAGTACCCGAACATCGTATTCCACGGTCTGGTGCCGCAGCCCGAGCTGCCCGCATATCTGGCGCAGATGGACGTCTGCCTGAACGTATTCCGTGCCGGTGCGCTCTCCAAGGACGTTTCGCCGCTCAAGTTCTACGAATATCTGGCAACCGGCAAGCCGATCGTTTCCACGCGCGAGCCGCTGCAGGTCGAGGATTTCAAGGATGTGGTCTACATTGCCCGCAATCCCGAGATGTTCCTGCCGCTGTGCGATGCCGCTGCCAAGGAAAACCGTCCGGCATGGACGGAAAAACGCCTTGCCTACGGCGCGCAGTGCTCGTGGACCGAGCGCGTGCACCAGATGGAAGAGGTGCTTTACAAAAAGGGCGTTCTGCACGAAAGTGCAGAGGAGTAAAATTTATCTTTGGGCATTTACACGAATCCCGAAAAAAGCGGGTAAAATACTTGCATTAACAAGTTAAATTGGCTAAAATAAATATGTATCGTCACCGTTGGTTTTAAGAAAGAGGTGTACTCATGACCGGCAGCGTATTTTTGAACCAGACTGCAGCTGAACAGTTTTTTGTTCTCGGGCATTCGTGCATTCTCTCGGGCATCGGTGCACATAAATGAGCGATTATAGGGCACGGGTATACCCGTGCCCTCATTTGTTTTTGTAGGAGGAATAACAAATGAAAAAAGTTCTCGTTGTCATGGGATCCGACAGTGATCTCAAGGTAATGGAAAAGTGTGTTGACCGTCTGAAATCGTTCGATATTCCGACTGAGGTCCGCATCTGCTCCGCGCACCGCACCCCGGCAGTTGCCGAGCAGCTGGCGAAGAACGCGGCAGCCGAAGGCTTCGGCGTTATCATCGCGGCAGCAGGCAAGGCCGCACATCTCGGCGGTGTACTGGCGGCTTACACCACGCTTCCGGTAATCGGCGTGCCGATGGCCACCAGCGTCATGGGCGGCATGGACAGCCTGCTCTCCATCGTGCAGATGCCCAAGGGCATTCCGGTGGCAACCGTTGCGATCGACGGCGCAGACAACGCCGCTATCCTCGCAGCACAGATGATCGCCCTGTCGGATGACGCGCTGGCGCAGAAGCTTGCACAGTTCAAGGCCGATATGGCAGCGGAAGTTACCGCAAAGGACGAAAAGGTTCGCGCTCAGTTCGCGTAATCTATATAGGTATCTCTGATACCGCATCCCCGCAAGGTAAAGGCATTGGTGCCGCTCCCATTGGCAGCTAAAATGTACAACCTGCAAACACTTATCAGCACTAAAACTCCCGCGCCGCAGCGCGCATTAAATCCAACTGCAGGTTCGTAAAAACCGGGAGCATGTATCACGGTTTTTACACAAGTGCGTGCAAAAGTTTCAACCACCGGGCGGAACTTTTGGTAGCTTAGGGCATATCCGAACACTGTTCGGTATGTCCCCTCGATTGAAAGCGTGCTTTCAATCGAAAAGTCGTTTCAAATTAACACTACTTATACAAATGGAGGAATTGGACATGGAAAAGAAAGAACAGCTGTACGAAGGCAAGGCTAAGAAGGTATTTGCTACCGACGACGCAAATCTCGTAATCGTTGACTACAAGGACGATGCAACCGCATTCAACGGTGAGAAGAAGGGCACCATCACCGGCAAGGGCGTGATCAACAACGTAATGAGCAATCACATGTTCCAGCTGCTCGAGCAGCAGGGCGTGCCGACCCACTTTGTTGAGCAGCTCTCCGAGCGCGAGACCCTGGTAAAGAAGGTCTCTATTGTACCGCTGGAGGTCATCATCCGCAACATTTCCGCCGGTTCCTTTGCAAAGCGTTTCGGCGTGGAAGAGGGCATCGTATTCGACGAGCCGACCATCGAGTTCTCCTACAAAAACGATGAGCTTGGCGACCCGCTCATGAACGCTTACCACGCGATCGCACTGAAGGCTGCTACCCGTGAGGAGATCGAGACTATCAAGGCAATGGCCTTCAAGGTAAACGAGGTTATGAAGCAGTACTTCGATACCCTGAACGTCATCCTCGTTGACTTTAAGCTCGAGTTCGGCAAGACTGCGGACGGCAAGATCGTTCTCGCAGACGAAATCTCTCCGGATACCTGCCGCCTGTGGGACAAGACCACCAAGGAGAAGCTGGACAAGGACCGCTTCCGTCGTGACATGGGCGGTGTCGAGGAGGCATATCAGGAGATCATGAAGCGCGTTATGGGCAAGTAAGCCCATCCGCAAGGCAAGATTCGGACAAGAAAAGGCTGAAGAATGAAATATCGTATTTTAAGAAAAAGCAGCACTCCGTTTGACAAGGTGCATGAGGAGTGCGGTGTATTCGGTATCGCAGCGCCGGAAGGCAAAGAGATTTCCGCCGCGCACGACGCGTATACTGCACTGTTTGCTCTCCAGCACCGCGGTCAGGAGGCTGCCGGTATCGCCGTAAACAAAAACGGCGTGATCCACTGCCACAAGGATGTCGGTCTAGTCAGCGCCGTGTTCAATCAGGAGATTCTGGACAACATGCCCGGCTCGATGGCTATCGGTCATGTGCGCTACTCCACCACCGGCGATACCCGCCGCGAGAATGCGCAGCCGATCTCCATCACCCATGTAAAGGGCAATCTTGCGGTTGCGCACAACGGCAACCTCGTAAACGCAGGCGAGCTGCGCCGCGAGATTGAGCTGGACGGCGGCATTTTCCGTTCCTCGAACGACACCGAGGTGCTGGTCTACACCATTGTTAAGGAACGCCTCAAGTGCGGCTCTATTGAAGAAGCCGTTATGAACACCATGCACCGCATCGAGGGTGCCTACTCTCTGGTTGTTATGTCTCCGCGCAAGCTGATCGCGGCACGCGACCCGCACGGCTTCCGTCCGCTGTGTATCGGCCTGCTGGACAACGACTGCTACATTTTCGCTTCCGAGACCTGCGCTCTGGACGCGCTCGGTGCAAAGTTCATCCGCGATGTAGAACCCGGTGAGGTCTGCGTTGTCGAAAACGGTGAGCTGCGCTCCATGCACTGCGGTATCGAGTGCAAGTCCTCCGCGTGCGTATTCGAGTACATTTACTTTGCCCGTCCGGACTCCATCATCGACGGTGCATCGGTTGAGCTGGCCCGTCAGGAGGCCGGCAAGTATCTGTCCATCGAGCATCCGGTCGGCGCTGACGTGGTTATCGGCGTACCGGATTCCGGTATCCCGGCAGCCATCGGCTACGCGAAGTTCTCCGGCATTCCGTACGGCGTCGGTCTCATCAAGAACCGCTATATCGCCCGCACCTTTATCCAGCCGGGTCAGGACAAGCGCGAGCGCTCCGTACGTCTCAAGCTGAATGCCCTGCGCACCGCTATTGAGGGCAAGCGCGTCATCATGGTCGATGACTCCATCGTCCGCGGTACGACCTGCGGCCGTCTGGTAAAGCTGCTGCGCGACGCAGGCGCGGCTGAGGTTCACATGAGAATTTCGGCACCTCCGTTCCGTCATCCCTGCTTCTTCGGCACGGATATTCCGGAGCGCAACCAGCTGCTCGCCCACAACCGCACGGTTGAGGAAATGCGCGAGATCATCGGCGTGGATTCGCTCGGCTTCCTGTCGCTCGAGGCCTGCCGCAAGATTGCAGTCGGCTGCAAGCTGGGTTTCTGCGATGCATGCTTCTCCGGTGAGTACCCGATTCCGGTACCCGAGCAGGTGAATAAGAACATGTTCGAGACCGAGATTCCGCTCCCCTCTAACAAAGACTAACTTTTGAATTGAGAATGGAAAATGGAGAATGGAGAATGACGGTTACGCGCATAGCGCGTCAATTTAATCCGGCGCTCTGCGCCGAACCACAATTCTCAATTCTCCATTATCAATTTTCCATTTTTCTCGTTCATACGATAAATGAAAGTGAGATGTAAAACATGAGTGTAAGCCGTTCTGAAAGCTACAAGGCTGCCGGCGTTGACGTTACCGCAGGCTACGAAGCGGTCAAGCTGATGAAGCCGATGGTAGAAAGCACCTTTACCAAGGGCGTTATGGGTACGCTCGGCGGCTTCGGCGGCCTGTTCCGTCCGGATTTCAATGGCATGAAGGATCCGATCCTCGTTTCCGGTACGGATGGCGTCGGCACCAAGCTCAAGCTGGCGTTCCTGATGGACAAGCACGACACCGTTGGCATCGACTGCGTTGCCATGTGCGTAAACGATATCGCCTGCTGCGGTGCACAGCCGCTGTTCTTCCTTGACTATGTTGCAGTCGGCAAGAACCACCCGGAGAAGATCGCACAGATGGTTTCCGGTATCGCAGAGGGCTGCCGTCAGGCAGGCTGCGCGCTGATCGGCGGCGAGACCGCTGAAATGCCGGGCTTCTATCCGGAAAACGAGTACGATATGGCCGGCTTCTCTGTCGGCATGGTCGATAAGGAAAAGATGATCGACGGCACCGGCATCAAGGCCGGCGACGCGCTGATCGGTGTTGCCTCCTCCGGCGTACACTCCAACGGCTATTCGCTGGTCCGCAAGACGCTCGGCATCAACGAGAAGTCTGTCCGCCGCTACATCGACGAATTCGGCAAGACCCTCGGCGAAGAGCTGCTGACCCCGACCAAGATCTACGTTAAGGCGATCCAGTCCCTGATGGGCAAGGTTGAGGTCAAGGGCATCAGCCACATCACCGGCGGCGGCTTCTATGAAAACGTACCGCGCATGCTGCCGGCAGGCATCGTTGCCAAGATTGAGAAGGCTGCTATGCCGGTTCCGCCGGTATTCGACCTGATCGCAAAGACCGGCAAGATTCCGGAGCGCGACATGTACAACACCTTCAACATGGGCGCCGGTCTGGTTCTGGCCGTTGCCGCTGAGGACGCTTCCCGCGCGGTTGCAGCAATTTCCGCTGCAGGCGAGCAGGCTTATGTAATCGGCGAGTGCGTAAACGGCGCTGAAAAGGGCGTAGAACTCGTTTAATGAAATTGAAAATGGAGAATGGCGGATGGAGAATGAAGGTATCGTGCTTTGCACGATAATTAAATACGGTGCTTCGCACCGCACCGGCGCAGCGCGGACGGAACTCGCGCAAGGATAGCGCCATTCTCAATTATCCATTCTCAATTCTCCATTTCATTTGTTTTTTGGAGAAAAATAAATGACTAACATTGCAGTTTTGGTTTCGGGCGGCGGCACGAACCTGCAGGCGCTCATTGACGCACAGCAGGCGGGCAAGATCGAAAACGGACAGATTTCGCTCGTTATTTCGTCCAACCCGAAGGCGTATGCACTCGAGCGTGCCGCAAAAGCGGCTATTCCCTCCGAGGTGCTGCGGCGCAGGGACTTTTCCGACGCGGAAGAGTACGGCAAGGCGCTTACCGCTCTGCTGGAGAACGCAGACATCGGTCTGATCGTGCTCGCAGGCTTTATGACCGTCCTGCCGGACAGCTTCTGCCGCCATTTTGAAAACCGCATTATCAACGTACATCCCTCGCTCATCCCCTCCTTCTGCGGAGAGGGCTTCTACGGTCTGCGCGTGCATGAAGCCGCGCTGGCAAAAGGGGTAAAGGTTACCGGTGCGACCGTACATTTTGTATCCGAAGTGGTAGACGGCGGCGCAATCATCGCGCAGAAGGCCGTTGAAGTAGAGGATGGCGACACACCGGAGACCTTGCAGAAGCGCGTCATGCAGAACGCGGAGTGGATTCTTCTGCCGCAGGCAGTATCCGACTTCTGCGCAGGCAGACTGCGCGTGGACGGCGCTATCGTCCATAAAAACTGAACAGGAGTAACAGCATTATGAGCAAGAATGTTTTTGACATCAGCCAGGAGCTGATGAGCAACGCATATCCCGGCCGCGGCATCATTCTCGGCCGCACCCCGGATAATAAAAAGAATGTTATCGCCTACTTCATCATGGGCCGCTCGGAGAACAGCCGCAACCGCGTGTTCACCGAAACCGAGGACGGTATCCGCACCGAGGCATTTGACCCGTCCAAGATGGTCGATCCCTCGCTGATCATCTATCATCCGGTGCGCCTGTACAACGGCACGCTGGTCGTTACCAACGGCGACCAGACCGATACCATCGTGGACTATCTCAAGCAGGGCAAGAGCTACTTTGAGGCGCTCCGTACCCGCGCGTTTGAGCCGGACGCGCCCAACTACACCTCCCGCATTTCGGGCGTTGTCAATCCGGACGGCTCCTACAGCCTGTCCATCCTCAAGAACTTCACCTCGGACCGCACCGCCAACAAGCGTTTCTTCTATGAGTACGATAAGCCGGTTGCCGGTCTGGGTCACTTCATCCATACCTACCAGTGTGACGGCGATCCGCTGCCGCCGTTCCGCGGCGAGCCGAAGTGCATCCGCATCGAGCTGCCCATCCGTGAGTTCACCAACCTGCTCTGGAACAGCCTGAACGAGCAGAATAAGGTTTCGCTGTTCGTGCGCTACGTCGATCTGGAGACCGGCGAAGTTGAGCAGGAAATTAGAAACAAGCATCAGGACTAACAGAAAGAGTGGAGATTGAGGAGTGGAGAGTGGAGAGAAACGTCAAGGTATCGCTTATCGCAAAAGTCTTACGTTTGCACGTATGATTGTACGCAGCTATCAGAATCTTGTAAATGCCAAACATGAATATGTATTGTCAAAGCAATTACTTAGAAGCGGTACCAGCATCGGTGCCAATTTAGCAGAAGCACGTTGCGGATATAGCCCAAAAGATTTTCTGTCCAAAGTTTATATCGCTCTAAAAGAATGTGCTGAAACAACATATTGGCTGGATTTATTGTATGATTGCGATTATATGGAAACAGGCGAATATCAGGCGTTGAAATCGGCTTGTGAAGAGCTTCGTCGTATGCTATCCGCAACCACAAAAACCATGCAAGATTCTCTTCACTCCTAACTCTCCACTCTTCACTCTATTGAGAAAGGACTTTCCATGAACGAATTAGCCTTAAAGTACGGCTGCAACCCCAACCAGAAGCCGGCCCGCATTTTTATGACCGAGGGCGAGCTTCCGATCGAGGTACTCAACGGCAAGCCGGGTTATATCAACTTCTGTGACGCATTCAACTCTTGGCAGCTCGTCCGTGCGCTGAAAAAGGCGACCGGCCTGCCCGCAGCTGCGTCCTTCAAGCACGTTTCTCCGGCCGGTGCGGCACTCGGCAAGCCGCTGACCGATATTGAAAAGCAGATGTACTTTGTTGACACCGACAAGGAGCTGTCTCCCATCGCATGTGCGTACATCCGCGCACGCGGCGCGGACCGTCTGTGCTCCTACGGCGACTGGGCGGCTCTGTCCGACACTTGCGACGCAGACACCGCTTCCTACCTTGCACACGAGGTTTCCGACGGCATCATCGCGCCGGACTTCACCGCTGAGGCCCTCGAGATCCTCAAGACCAAGCGCAAGGGCGGCTACAACGTTGTCAAGATCGACCCGAACTATGAGCCGAAGCCGATCGAGCAGCGCGACATTTTCGGCATCCGCTTCGAGCAGGGTTACAACAACTACGAGATCAACGAGAGCCTGCTCACCAACATCGTTACCGAGAACAAGAATCTGCCGGAGAGCGCAAAGCACGACATGATCCTTGCGCTCATCACGCTCAAGTACACGCAGTCCAACTCGGTCTGCTACGTCAAGGACGGCATGACCATCGGTGTCGGCGCAGGTCAGCAGAGCCGCATCCACTGCACGCGACTCGCCGGCAACAAGGCCGACAACTGGTTCGTTCGTCAGCATCCGAAGGTTCTCGGTCTGCAGTTTGTTGACGGCATCCGCCGCCCGGACCGCGACAACGCGATCGACGTTTACACCTCGGACGAGTATGAGGACGTACTGGCTGAAGGCGTATGGCAGAAGACCTTCAAGGTAAAGCCGGAGGTGCTCACCGCTGAGGAAAAGAAGGCGTGGATTGCAAAGAACACCGGCGTCACCGTTGGTTCGGACGCATTCTTCCCGTTCGGCGACAATGTAGAGCGCGCACGCAAGTCCGGCGTGGAGTACATCGTACAGCCGGGCGGCTCCATCCGCGATGACAACGTAATCGAGACCGCGAACAAGTACGGCATCACGATGGCGTTCACCGGCATGCGTCTGTTCCATCACTAATGAAACTGCTGAAAGGCTATTATTCCTACTTAGCCGTATCCGGCGGACTGCTGCTCAGTCTGGCCGCGCAGAACAACTGGGCACTGCAGATGCTGGCATTCGCGCTGGTGTCTGCCGGTGCGCTGTCCGTGCAGAATGCGTCCCGCTGGTACATGCGCGCAAGCATTGCCGCGGACGTGACGATGGCGTTCAAGCTCATCCTCGGTCCGGCAGTCATCCCGCCCGGCCTGCTGCGGATTGTGCTGCAGTATGCGGCGCTCGTGCCGCTGCTGCTCACCGGCTGCATGCTGCTGATGGGTGTCAAAGACCAGATGCACAAGATCGACCGCAGCACCCTGCCCGAATGGGTTTTGCTGGTGGTCTGGAGCACAGGCTGCATCCTTACGCTGCTCATCGCGCCCGGCTGGCTGAATGACTATCTGGCGCCGCTGGCGGCAAAGGCGGCAAACACGCTTCTGCCGATCGGCTATGTTGCACTTATTGTAGAAATGTTCCGCGCACAGCGTGTGTATTTACAAACGGAGGAACAATAAATGAAAGTTTTGGTTATCGGCGGCGGCGGCCGTGAGCACGCCATCGTCCATACATTGAAGAAGAGCCCCAAGGTGGACCACATCTGGTGTGCGCCGGGCAACGGCGGCATTGCCGCTGAGGCAGAGTGCGTTGCCATCAAGGCAACCGACATCGACGGCATGGTTGCTTTCGCCAAGGAGCACAAGCCGGATCTCGTTATGGTAGCACCGGACGACCCGCTTGCACTCGGCATGGTAGACGCACTCGAGGCCGCAGGCATCCGTGCCTTCGGTCCGCGCAAGAACGCTGCCATCATCGAGGGCAGCAAGTCCTTTGCGAAGGATTTAATGCAGAAATACAACATCCCGACCGCGGGCTACGCTGTTTTTGAGAACTCCGCAGACGCGATCGAGTACATCAAGAAGAACGGTGCGCCGATTGTTGTCAAGGCGGACGGTCTTGCACTCGGCAAGGGCGTTACCGTTGCTATGACCGAGGAAGAAGCCATCGAGGCGGTCAAGGATGCCATCGACGGCGGCGCATTCGGCGGCGCCGGTGCGCGTGTCGTTATCGAGGAGTTCCTGACCGGTCCGGAGGTTTCCGTGCTCGCCTTCGTAGACGGCAAGCACCTCAAGACCATGCCTTCCGCGCAGGATCACAAGCGTGCCTACGACCATGACGAAGGCCCGAACACCGGCGGTATGGGCGCATTCTCGCCGTCCCGCTTCTATACCGACGACATTGCCGCCGAGTGCATGGAGACCATCTTCAAGCCGACCGTCGCGGCCATGGAGAAGGAAGGCCGTCCGTTCAAGGGCGTGCTGTATTTCGGCCTGATGCTGACCCCGAAGGGCCCGCGCGTTATCGAATACAACGCTCGTTTCGGCGACCCGGAGACGCAGGCTGTCCTGTCCCGACTGGACACCGACCTGTTCGACATCTTCAATGCCGTTATCGACGAAAAGCTCGAGGATATCGACATCAAGTGGGCGGACAATGCCGCCTGCTGCGTCTGCATGGCGTCCGGCGGCTATCCGAAGGCCTACGAAAAGGGCAAGGAGATCACCGGTCTGGACGATGTGACCGACTCGTTCGTATTCCACGCCGGCACCGCCGTCAAGGACGGCAAGCTGGTAACGAACGGCGGCCGCGTGCTCGGCGTAACGGCTACCGCACCGACCCTTGACGAAGCCATCCAGAAGGCTTATGCCGATGTGAAGAAAATTCACTTCGATAAGGCGCATTACCGCACCGATATCGGCGTAAAGTAAAAAATTGAAAATGTAAAATGGAGAATGGAGAATGGCGGTATCCGGCTGTGCCGGATTATTCAATACGCGCAATGCGCGTTCCGCAATTTTCCATTTTCCATTCTCAATTCTCAATTATTCATGAAAGAGTGAGGAAAAGAAAGAATGAAAATCGAACAGCAAAATCAGATTTTAGGCTGCATGAACGATGTTCTCAACCAGAACGGCTTCCGTGCGGAGATCATGCAGAAGGACGGCGCACCGACCATTCTGCGCTGCGAGGCGATGCGTCAGGGCAAGGTGGCCAAGGACGTTGTGATCGAAGCCTGCTTCATCCCGATGCAGCTGCCCGCAGAGGACATGGGTCTGCTGCAGTTCTTCGTCACTCTGTTTCAGGGTGCACCGGAAAACAATAAGGTGCAGCTCCGCCATGCGTGCGACTACTGCAACAACTTCTGTGCGCTCGGCTCGTTCGGCTTCTTTGAGGAGGCCGGTCAGATTTACCTCAAGCACAACACATTGGTAGACGGCTCTCTCGAGCTCGAGAAAATCATTCCGTTTGTGGCGGACAACATTTCCGTGCTGATCGCGGCAGTCTCCCGCTTCATCGACGGTCTGGCGCAGATTGCCTACGCAGGCATGACGCTCGACGCTGTTATCGAGCAGGACTTGTTCCCGAAGCTCGGCTAATTGCAAACAAGAAAACACCGCAGAGCCTTGCTCTGCGGTGTTTTCTTTTGCCATAAAAGCGGTTGAGCATCTCTTCCCACTCTTCACTCTTCTTCCGAATCGGTGCCAATATCCAGAACCTTCTGCGTTTCGCTCTCGCTGAGCTCGGTAACGCCCTTCAGCTTGCGGCGGATAGCGCGCGTGCGCGTACCGACCAGCTTATCCAGTTCACGGCTCGCCTGATCGAGTCGGTTCTGCGTCTGCGTCAGGCAGGCTTCAAACTTATCAAACTCGGTCTTGACTGCGCCGAGCACGCTCCAGACCTCACCCGAGCGCTTTTGAATCGCAATCGTGCGGAACGACATCTGCAGACTGTTCAGCAGCGCCGCCATCGTACTCGGACCTGCCAGATTAACATGGTAGTCGCGCTGCAGAATCTCCACCATGCCGCGGCTGACGGCTTCGGCATACAGTCCCTCGAACGGCAGGAACATGATGCCGAACTCGGTCGTATGCGGCGGCGCAAGGTACTTATCGTGAATGTCCTTCGCCTCGGATTTGAGGGTGGCGATCAGCTGCTTGACGCATGCGTCAATCTGCTCGCGCGAGCCTTCCTCATATGCGTCACGGAGCGCCCCGTAGGTGTCTCCCGGGAACTTGGAGTCAATCGGCAGCCAGACAAAGCTGCCGTCCTCAACGGGCAGCTTGACCGCGTACTCGACTACATTGCGGCTGTTCGGCACGGTCGCCACGTTGGTCTCGTACTGCTCGGGCGCGAGAATATCCTCGAGGATCGCACCCAGCTGAATCTCGCCCACGATGCCGCGGGTCTTGACATTGGTGAGCACCTTCTTCAAATCACCGACACCCTGTGCCAGCGTCTGCATCTCACCGAGACCCTTGTAAACCTGCTCCAAACGCTCGTTAACCAGCTTAAACGACTCGTTCATGCGCTCAGACAGTGTTTTCTGCAGCTTTTCGTCTACAATCTGGCGCATATCGTCCAGCTTTTTGTTGTTGTCCTCCTGCATGGCACGCAGATTTTTATCCACTGTAACGCGAATGTTTTCCAAATCCTGCTTGGTCTCACCCGTGAAGGTGTGCAGGTTTTTATCTACCGTTTCGCGGATAGTTTCCAAATCCTGTTTGGTTTCGCCGGTGAACGTGTGCAGATTCTTGTCCATCGTGCTGCGGATAGTTTCCAGATTCTGCTTTGTTTCACCCGTGAAGGTGTGCAGGTTTTTATCCACGGTTTCGCGGATATTAGTCAGATTCTGCGTTGTTTCCGCCGTAAAACCCTGCAGACGCGTCTCAAACCGGCCGAGCTGATCGGTCAGACCGCTCATCTTGTCTCCAAGGCTCTTGTCCATCGCGGAAAGCTGATTGCTCTGCGCTTCCCGGCCTTCGCGCAGATTTTGCGTCACGAGCGTGCCGAGCGCAGTAATGGATGCGGTTGGGTCAATCTGCTGCGGAAGGTCCGGCTTTTCCGGCTTGCGGGTCAGCAGAACGATGACCAGTCCCAGCAGGATTACCACCAGAACCAGGGTTATAATGGGTATGTATTGCATAATTTCTCCTTTTACAGCACTTTCAGTTCTTTTGCGATGCGCTGCATCTCCTGATCGGTCTCCGCAATGACATCCGCACACTTCTTCAAATCATCGGACACATGCTCCGGAATCTCCACATCGGATTTATAGCGCAGCTGGTGCTCCAGGCTGGCCCAGAAATCCATCGCCATCGTGCGAATCTGCAGCTCAATGCGTACCGGCTGCGTGCGTTCCGCGAGGAAAATCGGCACCTCGAGGATCAGATGCAGGCTGCGGTAGCCGTTCGGCTTGGGATTGGCAATGTAGTCCTTCTTCTCGATCAGCGTCAAGTCGTCCTGCCGCATGAGCATGTCCGCTACCGTGTAAATATCCTCGATAAACGGACAGATTACACGGATGCCGCCAATATCGTTCAGATTATCTATCATAGACTGCAGCGTGATCGGAAATCCGCGCCGCTTGAGCTTGCCGATAATGCTGCGCGGACTTTTGATGCGGCTCTTGATGGCATCGATCGGGCTTGGCTTGCCTGAAATACGCGACTCATCGCTCAGAATATCCAGCTTGGTCTTGATCTCGCGGATGCCGGATTCGTACAGCATCATCATCTGCTGCATTTGCATCGCGGATTCGATCAGCATTTCCTCGTCGTGCTGCGACAGCCGGTCAATCGCGAAAAAGTCAGCCAGTTCCATAGTCTTTACCCTCCTTGCGTTTCTCTTTTCTTTATTTAGTATACCACATTCGGCGATTGGGTACAATCCGCAGACGTCCCCCCTTTTGTGGGCTATCCGGCATCTGCCGATGAAGTGTCCGCTGTGCCGCAAATTTTCGGCGGCGCGTATATTTTCCGCAGCAGCCGACCATACTGTCAGCAACGGAGGTAAAGGGACATGAAGCAATATCAATCCAAACACACCGCGGCGCTCTCTACCCGCGGATTCTACACCATTCTTTCGCTGTGTGCGCTCATCATCGCCGCATCCGCATGGGTGATCTGGGGCAATGCACACCGGCAGAACGCGGTCGAGCCGGACACCGGCATGCCTATCATCGCACCGGCCGACTCGACCGCCGAAGCACCGACCGAACCGGCCACCGTTCCGCAGCAGGAGCAGGAACCCGAGTCAGTGATCGAGGAACAGCCGGTCGCGGCGGCAGCGCCGGAACCGGCGGTGACGGTCAGCGCACCCGTGTATGTGCGGCCGGTGTCCGGAGCCGTGCTGACGCCGTTTTCGGGTGACACGCTGCTGTTCCAGCCGACCATGGGTGACTGGCGTGTTCATGCCGGCACAGACTTCTCTGCCGAAGCCGGCGAAACCGTGCTCGCACTGACCGACGGCACTGTACAGCAGATTGCCGAGGACGGTCTGTACGGCACCTGCGTGACACTGACGCACAATAACGGCCTGACCTCGTCGTACTGCGGCATGGACGATGTACGCGTGCAGGAAGGGCAGGTTGTCTCCGCCGGTGAAGCGCTCGGCGTGTGCGCGGACAGCATTCCCGCAGAATCCGCACTCGGCACCCATGTGCATGTGCAGGTGACGCAAAATGACGCGCCGATTGATGTACTCACGCTGCTCGATGAGGATGAGCCGGAGTAAATTGACACAGACTGTGCGTCCTCTGCTCCTTCACAAATATTTAAGAAATCTTTCATCATTTTGTGCAGGAATTGGCGAAAAAATTGCGGTACAATAATACCGTAAAAAGAAAACTTTCCCGCAGGAGGAACAGGCTGTGAAACAGAATAATTTGACGAAAAACAGGCTTTGGGCATGGCTGCACCGCCTGATGGGGTTGTGCTTTGGGCCGATTGAACAAAGCAAGAATCGCATTTAGCCGCTTGCGAAGCGAGGGAAATTGCGCTGACGCCGCGCGGGCGCACAAGAGGGTAGACAACCTACGGTTTTCCACCCTCTTGTGAATCTCCCCTTTTCCCTTAGATAGCTTGGCGCAGATTACCCACATGTGACCGCTTCGAAATAAGGGAACGGCAGAGGTTTTTTACTACCGTGTCTTTCTCAACATATTCGCAGTGTCAGACAGCGTACTACTACACATACGGGCTACTCTGCGCAGGTGCGGCATGACAGTGCCGCACAATTCTTTAGCGCGTTATAATAGACAGGGCCTACGAAGATAAATGGTACCAAACGCCTAATCCGTAGGTGCTGTCTATAATCTCCGACTAACGAATTGCGCGACACTGTTATGTCGCGCCTGCTTAGACTTTCCGTTCTGTGTAGCAGTACGCTGTCTGTGAACTGCGAATATTTCACGAAACAAACGTAACGGTAACCCGACTGCCGTTCCCCTTTTCGGAGCTATTGCCGGTCTCCGGTCTGCGCCAGACTATCTAACAAGGGAAAGGCAGGAGTTCAAAGAGGAAGGAAAACCGCAGGTTGTCCTTCCTTTTTGCCCCCGCGGCGGGCGCCGCGAATCCCCGCGCTCCGCAGAGCGCGACTCCCCCCGCTGAGATTCAGCGAACACCCCCGCCCGTTAGGGGCGAACACGCTTACGCGGTTCGTACACCCCGCTGGGTCAGTGCAGCGAAAAAAGGCTGCCGCTCGGAAAGGCACAGCACCAACGTGCCTCGTGTGCCCCAGATAGTCAGTGCAGGAAAAATAAAAGGACGTACCATGAAAGTACGTCCTTTCCCTTATTCTGCTTCCTGCAGATAATAGCCGATGCCTCGCTCAGAGATCAGCTCGGCCTTCGAGCCGACCGCACGCAGCTTGCGGCGCACAAGTGTCAGATAAACCTCGATGTTATTGTAAGTCGCGTCCCTGCCTGCTCCCCAGACCTTCTCGTGCAGCATTTCACGCGGCAGCACCTGTCCCGGTTCCCGCAGGAACATCTCTACAAGCTGCAGCTCCTTGCCGGACAGACGGACTTCGCCGTCATTGCTCGACAGCACACAGCGGCCGCGGTCGAGCGTCAGGTCGCCGGCGGTCAGGATTTCACTCTGCATCATTCTCGGCCGACGTGCCAGTGCATTGACATGCGCCAGAATCTCATCGCTCTGGCACGGACGCATGAGTACATTGTCCGCACCCGCATTCAGAATACGGATACGCGCCCGCGCGGTCGTGTGACCTGCCATGACGAGCAACGGTGTCATATCACCGCTTTCTCGCAGAGAGCGCACCGCATCGACGGTCTTCTCATCCAGCTTAGTGGCATTGTACACGATTACATCATATATATTCTCCGAAATATCAAGCGTATCGCTCTCCGGCTGCTGATCATACAGAATATGTTCATGCTTGAAGGTGGCGAACAGGCGCTCGTCCTGCTCTGCATTGATTAACAAAATACGCATGAGAACATCTCCTCCTATCGGTGTAACCATTGTGCCGAACTTGTGTGGATTTTTTGTGTATAGCTTATGGATAAATTGTTAAATTGATTCTTTTTCATCAAGCTGCCGTCAAGCGATACGGCAACTCATTTTCAACATTCACGGAATATAAAAGGGAGAAAACAACGTTTTCTCCCTTTTCCGCAATTTACAGAACAATAAGCTGCTTGGACGCATCGGTCAGATCAATACAGCCGTCCTCAATGACGTACAGCATATCCTCAATACGCACGCCAAACTTGCCCGGCAGATAAATACCCGGCTCTGCGGTGACGATACTGCCTGCCGGCAGCGGCGCTTCTCCGCGCGGAGAAGCAACCGGAGCCTCGTGGATCTCCAGTCCTACACCATGGCCGAAGCCGTGGCCGAAGGCATCACCGTAGCCTGCCGCCTCGATAATCTTACGGCCTGCCGCGTCAACGTCCCGACCGGTCACACCGGCCTTGCAGGCAGCAATGCCTGCAAGCTGTGCGTTCAGCACCGTGTCGTACACGGTCTGCATCTCGTCGGTGACATGGCCGACCGCGACCGTGCGCGTCATATCCGAGCAGTAGCCGTCGTAAATGCAGCCGAAGTCCATCGTCACGAAATCGCCCGCTTGGATGGTCTTTTCACCCGGTACGCCATGCGGCTTGGAGCTGTTCGCGCCCGAAACGACGATCGGGTCAAACGACATGTTCTCCGCACCGTAGTGCAGCATGAGGTAGGTCAGCCGTGCCGCGATCTCCTTCTCGGTCACGCCGACCTTGATGTCGTTCAGTACCTCCTCGAGCGCCTGCTCCGCAATTCGCTGTGCCGCGACGATCTTCTCAACCTCGTCCTCTTCCTTGCACATGCGCAGCTGCTCCACACCGTCCTCGAGACGGACGGCTGTCGCGTGCAGCGCCGTGCCCCAGGACATGAACTCCGCATAAGTGAGCGTTTTGTCCTCGAGAGCGACCTTTTTCGCGCCGTCCTCGTCAAGCAGCTCATTGATAAGCGCAGAATAACTCTGCCCCGCCTTGATCTCGCGCACCTCAAAATCCTTGATGGCCGCATGTGCCGCTTCGACATAACGGAAATCCGTGAAGAATACCGCCTGTTTAGCCGACAGGTACACCGCGCCTGCCGTCGAGTGAAAGCCCGTGGCGTAGCGGCGGCTGATCTCGCTGGTCAACACCAGCGCGTCATACGGCTGCTCGAGCAGCATGGCACGCAGTTCGTTTCTTTTCATGGTAATCGCCTCTTAAATATTAGCCGATGATGGATTTTACCGCATCCACGGCGAGCAGATAGCTGTGCTTGCCGAAGCCTGCAATGACGCCCGCACACACCGGTCCGATGACCGACTTGTGGCGGAATTCCTCGCGCGCGTGCACGTTGGACATATGTACCTCCACGCAGGGCAGGCGCACAGCCGCAATCGCATCGCGGATGGCGTAGCTGTAGTGCGTGTACGCACCGGCGTTCATGATGATCGCATCGCAGTCCTCACGAGCCGCGTGAATGCGGTCGATCAGCGCACCCTCGGAGTTGGACTGGAATACCGCGCATTCCATCCCCAGACGTTCGCACTTCTGTACAACCTCCGCATTGATGGATGCCAGCGTGTTCGAACCATAAATGCCCGGTTCGCGCTGACCGGTCAGGTTCAGGTTAGGACCGTGGATCAATAATACCTTTTTCATACGTTTATACCCCTTTGCATAGTTCTACAAAGCGTCTCCGTAGGGCAAATGTCCTACTTTTTTACTTTTCTGCCTGAGCCATAAAGCACTGCTTCATGGCGAGTGCGTCCTCCGCCTGCGTTCCGGCGGATTCGCAGATGAATGTCGGTGCGTAGCCGCGCACAGCGGTTTCCTCCGCGACCGGCGTGAAATCTGGACCGTATACCGTATCCGCGAACGTCAGATGGCGCACCTCGCCCTTATCGTTATACTCGATATGAGAGAAGTGGGCGTGCAGCTTGGCGGTACGCTCGTGACCGATGGTATTTTCCATCAGGTCGAACAGCGCTTTCACTTCCTCACGGGTGTTCATGTGCCCGCCCGTGCGGCAGTTGAGATGACCGAAGTCGATGCACGGCAGCAGGCGGTCATCGGCAGCCACCAGCTCACAGACCTCCTCGGCAGTGCCGAGCACGCTCTTTTTGCCCATGGTTTCCAGGCAGACCGCGCAGCCGGTCAGGTGGGCCTCATCCAGCGCACGCAGGATGTTTTTTACGTTTTCGTGCGAGTTGCGCATGGCGCGGTCACGGGTCAGCTTGCCCTGACCGCCGCAGTGCACGACCATGCGTGTTGCACCAAGCGGCACAGCCAGCCGCGCAGTCTCCAGCACATAACCGACGTTTTTCTCCATGCGCTCGCTCTCCTCGGACGAGAGATTGATAAAATACGGCGCATGAATGCTCATCTGAATGCCGTGCTGCTTGGCTGCCGCACCGATTTTGAGTGCAGTCTCCTCGCCGCAGCGCACGCCGCGTCCGCACTGATACTCAACCGCGGTCAGTCCCATCTGTGCGAGCCATGCAGGCGCATCCTCGCTTTTCTTGAAGCCTGCGGCGGCAAACGACTCCGAGTTGCCCGCAGGACCGAATTTCGGCTCAGCCATGATGTGCTCTCGCCCCCATTCTGCGCCGTCCGCGCGCGATAAAGCCGCGCTCAAGCTGATAGCGCACATTGATCCAGAAAAACCGGCGGTCGAGCGTTTCGACGTAGCAGGTCAGCGCGCCTGCGCGGTTGCCGCCGAACACGTCGGTGAAAATCTGGTCGCCGATAACGGCAATCTCGCGCATGGACAGGCCAAGCCGGTTTGCCGCCTTGCGGAAGCCGCGCGAAAACGGCTTTCCGGCATGGCTGATATAGCCCACACCGAGCGGCTCGCAGAACTTTCCTACCCGCTCGGGATGGTTGTTGGAGAACACCAGCACAGCGATGCCGGCATCCTTCAGCCGATCGACAAAGGTGTGCAGCGTATCTGGCGGCAGAGCAGCCTTGTGGGATGCCATTGTGCCGTCCAGATCGACCAGCACGCCGCGTACGCCGTGGGCAGTCAGCACCTCCGGCGTAATATCGTAAATCGAATCAAATACATAATCGGGAATCAGTTTGCTCATTCATACACTCCTGTTAATACCCGTATTCTAATTTAGCGTAATGCTACATATAGTGTAATGGAATTTATTCAAAAAGTCCAGAAAAGATAATTTTATCGCAAAGGAGTCGATCCATGATGGTCTACACGAAAAACCTTATTCTGGTATGCACCGGACGCGACACGACGAAAGCCGCTTCGCTCGGCATGCCGGTTTTGCAGCTTTGCCTTGGCATTTCGCAGTCCGGGGCGCTGCAGCGGCTCAAGGTGTCCGCGGTGCAGCGACACTGCCTGCTCGGCGTGACCGACCCGCCGCAGGCTATCAACTTCTGCAGCGCCGAGCGCATTGCTGCCGATCTGGTTTTCGAGGCGCGGCGCACGGAAGCGCCCGGCGTATTCGCGGATTTTGAGCACGACACGCCGCTGAACCGCCGCCTGCTGGCCGCATTCGACGAAGCACTGTACGATGCGGATATTCCGCTGTATGTGCCGCTCGAGTGCGGACGCACGCTGTCGCACGCGATACTCACGGTCTCCACCGCGATTTCGGGCGGCAGTCTGACCGAGTACATTTCCTCCCTGCAGGGCATTTACAGCGCTGCGCGGATTGCCGCGTTTCTGCAGCCGGTTTCGCAGGATTTCACCCTGCCGTCACCCACACCGAACGGCGTTTCACTCAGTGCCGCAGCAAGAGCCGCGCTGCTCGCGCAGACCGGCGCACAGCCGTTCTTTTCGCGCGAGCTGTGCGCGAAATACTTCACCTACATGAATGCAGACGGACAGGCACACTTTGTCCTGTACGACGATGATTCCACGCTGGCGGCCAAGCTGGCGCAGCTGGCAGGCTGCGGCGTGCAGAACGTGTTCGCGCTGTTTCCGGATGCGGCAGGGCTGCTGAAACCGCAGACGTAAGGCAGCACTGCACAATTAAGACTGCGGCGCTTTGCGGAAATTTTGTGCCCTGACTTTATAGCGGTTCCTTGTGCAGGCTCCGGTCGCGCTGCCGCTGATTCTGCGGTAATACATCAAGTATTACCGCAAAACCGCGCCTCGTCAGTGCACAAAATCCACTCACAAATCGCTCTTGTTTAATCATGCAGTATTGCCTTAATCCGTCGTGATATGCGCGGTCGCGGCGCGTGTCAGCTTGATGAGATCCGCCGGTGCACATTCGATCTGGAAGCCAATCTTGCCCGCAGAGACCATCACGGTCTGGACATTGTTCACGCTCTCGTCAAACACGGTCGGGAACGCCTTCTTCATGCCGACCGGCGAGCAACCGCCGCGTACATAGCCGGTAAGGCCCAACAGTTCCTTGACATGCACCATCTCGACCGACTTTTCGCCTGCCGCCTTGGCTGCTTTTTTCAGGTCAAGCTCCTTTGCGACCGGAATAACGAATACATGAAAGCCGCCCGATTTGCCTCGTGCAACCAGCGTCTTGAATACCTGATCAGGGTTCTGACCGAGCAGCTCCGCAACCGAAACACCGTCTACGGCGTCCTTGCCGTGCGGGTATTCGTGCGGCTTATAAGCGATCTTGTGCTGCTCGAGCACACGCATTACATTTGTTTTATCCGAAGCCATATTGTTCGCTCCTATCTGCAATTTATACAAATATTATAGACTTCACTTGTGCGATATGCAAGGGAATATCGGAATTGAAAATTGAGAATGAAGAATGGAAAATTATCGCGGCGGTTGAATCAATACGTCGTTTGTAAATTCATTTGCACTCGTATACCCCGTAGGGGCGAACAGTGTTTGCCCAAGTCATCGTTAAATGGGTGCGGGAGCACACTGTGCTCCCCTGCGGGTAGATTGTGCAGACATTGGACAACTGCGGTACCCATTTTACCCGCCATTCATTCTCCATCCTCCATTATCCATTCTCAATTCAAAAAGGGAACCGAAATCGGTTCCCTTTTTGCTTACTGCTGCGGGTTTTTCTTATGGAAGTTAAACTTGGGCAGCTTGATTTTCTTAAACAGGCCGGAAAGGCGGGAAGCGACGCTGTCGGTCAGCGAATAGTAAACCGGGGTGATAAACAGCGTTGCGATGGTGGAGATAACCATACCGGTCATCATAACAACACCCATCGGCTTCATCATCTCGGAGCCTTCGCCGCTGGAGCATACCATCGGCACAAGGCCGAGGATAGTGGTCATAGCGGTCATCAGCACCGGACGGACACGGCGCGGGCATGCGTTCAGGATAGCCGTATTCTTATCCTCACCGCGCTGACGGCGCTGCAGGGTATAGTCGATCAGCACGATGGACGAGTTGACGACTGTACCGGCCAGAATGATAACACCGAGCAGTGCGACCATGGAAACATGATTTCCGGTCGGCCACAGCAGGATCATCGAGCCAAGCAGACCGATCGGCAGGATCAGCATGATTGCAATCGGCAGCGAGAACGAGTTGAACTGCGTTGCCAGAATGAAATATACCAGCAGGATTGCCACCGCAAGGGCCAGCATCAGCGTACCGGTGGTCTCCGCGATCTGTGAAGCAGCGGTATCGCCTTCGCCGACCTCTACGCCGTCCGGCAGCTCGTACTTGGCAACAATGTCGTCAACAGCTGCCTTAATGGCATTGCTGTCACCGGATTCGCTTTCACCGGTGATGGTTACGGTCTCCTTCTGGTTCTTGCGCACGATGGACTGCGGGCTGAGCTCGGTGTAGACATCCGCCACCATGGACAGCGGTACGGTGCCGCCGGTCATGGTCGGAATCTGCATGGAGCGCAGTGCGTCCAGACTGGTTGCTACATCCTCGTCACCGGCAACGGTAACGTCGTATTCCTCACCGTTCATGCGGAGCGTGGTTGCGGTCGAGCCGGTCAGCTCACCACGAACCAGACCGCCAATGGTGGCCGCATTCAGACCGAAGCGAGACGCATTCTCGCGGTTGATCTTAACGGCAACACGCGGGGTCTGCTCGCCTGCCGAGGACTCAACATTGATGGCATCCGGCAGGGCGCTGATCTGGTTTGCCAGATCGTCTGCCGTCTCAGCCAGCTGGTCGTAGTCATCGCCGGTCAGCTCAACGCTGATGTCCGAATCCGTGGACATCGACATGGTGCTGCTGGTCGAAACCGTCAGTTCACAGCCTGCAATATCCTGCAGGTCATGGCGCAGCTGCTTGGCGATATCCGCTGACGAGCGGTCACGCTGATCGAGATCTACCAGCGAAATGGTAACGCTTGCGCCCGAGGACGAGGACATGATCGAGGTCGAAGAACCGGTCGAGTAGTAGATCTGCTCCAGCTCCGGGATGGTATCAACTGCGATGGCCGCAATGCGGTCCTCGATGGCGGCAGTGTCCTCCATAGTCGAACCGTTCGGCATGGAAACCGTAACACTCACCTCACCCTCATCCATCTCCGGGATGAGCTCCATGCCCGCCTGGCTGACGCTGAGCACGCTGACAATACAGATGACAACGGTCAGCGCGACGCCTGCCCAGCGGTGGGTGATCAGGAAATTCAGCGAACTGCGGTATGCACGCGACAGCGGCTTTTCGGTGATCGGCGTTGCGCCCGAGCCCTGCGGCTTGATGCTCTGCTGCTTTGTGCCGCCGAGCAGGAAATAGCACAGCAGCGGCACGAGCGTGATGGAAATGATCAGCGAGCTGAGCAGCAGCGCTACGATGGTGATACAGAATTCCTTGAACATCATGCCGGCCATGCCGCCGGAAAGTGCGATCGGCAGGAATACGGCGACCGTGGTCAGCGTGGAGGCGATCACTGCACCGATGACCTCGCCGGTGCCCTTGGTGCAGGCCTCCAGACGGTCGTAGCCGTCCGCTCGATAGGTAAAGATGTTCTCCAGAACAACGATGGAGTTATCCACGATCATACCTACGCCGAGCGTGATACCGCCGAGCGACATCATGTTCAGCGTAATGCCCAGCACGTTCATAATCAGGAACGTAAACAGGATACAGCACGGCATTGCGATGGTAACAGCCATGGTCGCGCCGAAGTCGCGCAGGAAAAGGAACAGTACGATCGCGGCGAACAGCACGCCCATCCAGATGTTCTGAATAGCGTTATCAACCGTCATGTTGATATAGTCGGACTGATCCATAACGATATTCCACTGCAGGGAATCGTTGCTCTTAAGCAGGGAGTCAAACTCAGCCTTGGCCAGCTCGGCAATCTGCACGGTGTTCGAGCCGGACTGCTTGTTGACCGACAGGATGATACACTCCTCGCCGTCAACCTTGGAGATGGCGTCCTGATCCTTCGGCTGCATGGAAACATCCGCAATCTGGCTCAGACGGACCGTGCCGCCTGCCGGAAGCGAGATCAGAGCGTTCTTAACATCATCAATGGACGAATACTCGCCGTCCGTGCGGACAGCCAGCGTCTGCGAACCGTTATCCAGATCGCCGCCCGGAATGGCGATGTTGTCCGCGCCGAGCTGCTGACCGATGGACGAAATGGTCAGGTTATAACCCTTCAGGCGGGAGGCGTCCGTGTGGACTGCGATCTCCTGCTCGTAGCCGCCCGAAATATCAACAGACGCTACGCCGTCCAGGCGCTCGAGCGCCGGCTGAATCTCGTCCTCGGCGATGGACTGCAGAGAAGCCAGATCGTTGCCGCGCAGCGCCACCGAAACGACCGGCATGGAGTCAATATCAATCGACATAACGGTCGGGTCGGATGCGTCATCCGGCAGCTGGCTCTTTACCTGTGCAACCTTGTCGCGCAGGTCGGTCATTGCCTGATCCATATCGGTATCATTCGTAAACCGGATGACCAGCATAGCCATATTCTCGGACGAGGTGGACTGGAGCGTATCCAGACCGGACAGACCCGCTACCGCACCCTCGAGTTTTTTGGTTACCTGCTGCTCGATATCCTCCGGACCGGCACCCGGGTAAGTAGCGTAAACAACCGCTGCCGGAACCTCCATGGACGGCATGAGCGCCAGCGGCAGGTTCTGGAAGCTGTAAAAACCAAACACAACGACCAGTATGTACAGCAGGATGGTCATTACATGGTGTTTGATAAAGGTTTGTGCGAATTTCATGCGCGCTTAGCCCTCCCCGCCGTCTGCGGCGTCCGAGGTGACGACATGCACGGCTGCACCGTCCGACAGATAGGACTGACCCTTGGTAACAACCCGATCGCCCGCCTTGAGGCCGGAAACGATCTCGGTCGAATCCTTGGTAACCAGTCCGGTAGTGACGGTAACGCGGGTTGCGGCAGTGCCATCCGCATTTACGGTGAACACATACTGCTCGTTGTTGTTGCCGGTCAGGATGGACTCGGTCGGCACGGAAATCGTGCTCGCGCGGCGGTCGGTATAGAAGGTGACGGTAGCAAACGCGCCGATCGGCGGCTTGGTGCCGGACGGCAGAGAAACCGAAACGTCATACAGATTGGTCTGTGCATTGGCAGCCGCCGGCAGCGTGCTGACCGTACCGTTCATCGACTCCTTGGAGACAGCGGAAACCGTGACGCTTGCGGTATCGCCGACCTTGATGCCGGTGAATACGTCCTCAGCGACAGAAACCTGCACCTCAACCGCACCGTTCTCGGCAATAACCACGCTCGGCTGCGCCGAGGATGCCATGCCGCCGCGGTCTACGTTTACAGCCGTAACCGTACCCGAGCACGGAGCGGTTACCGTGCCAAGGCTTGCCTGCTTGTTGATCTGGTCCATAGACGCCTGAATCTGCGCCAGAGATGCGGACTGCTGGGCCTCAGCCTGCGCGACACCTGCCTGCGCCTGCGTCAGTGCCTGCTTAGCCTTGGTCAGATCCTGCTCGGCAGCCGCACCGGCTTCGAGCAGTGCTTCCGTGTTGCTGACCGCCAGTTCCGCCTGCTCCACACCGACCTTTGCCGATTCAATCGCACGGTCGGTCGCGGTCTTTGTGGCGCTGTAGGATTGCTGCAGCGAGCTCATCGTCGAGGTAACCGTCGAGGTATCCACCGTAAACAGGGTCTGACCCTTGGATACGGTGTCGCCTTCGCTGACGTTCAGCGTCTGCACCTGACCTGCCAGCAGCGGGAACACCTGCACCTCATTGACGGCGGCAATCTTGCCATTCAGCGTGTACTCCGAGCTCATCGCACCCGAGGTAACATCGGTTACCTCAACCGCAGTGCTGTTTGAGCTTTCCTCCTCGGTTTCCTCTTTCTTGCCGCAGCCTGCACACAGTACCATCGCACCGGCCAGCAGCGCCGCAAGGATTCGTTTGCTATTGCTCATCGGGGTCCTCCAATTCATTATACATATCTGCTATATTCGCAAAAACGGTCAGCTTATCAAGTTGTTGCCGTAATTACACCGCGTTTTGCCCACTGATAGGTGTTGTAGGCGGTCAGCAGATCAATACGCGCTGCAACCTCGGTCTCCTGTGCGGTGGTGAAGGTATCAAGCGCATCCGTGTACGCCATCTTGGAGATCATGCCGCGCGTGTACTGCACCTGGCTTACCGTAAACGTCTTTTTCGCCTGTGCGAGATCGGCATCCGCCGCAGCAAGTGCGGTCTGCTTCTCCTGCAGGTCGGTATACAGCTTGCGGAAGGAAGCGGTCGTGCTCTCCTTCTGTGCGTCGCGGTCGATCTTGGCTGCCTGATAAGCATACAGCGTGTTGGTCTTGTTATTCTCGTAATCGTCGGACGCGGTCTGCATTGCGTACTCCTTGGAGTAGATCGCATAGCTGTTCTTGAGCGCCTCGGCAAGGTCCTTGCCATAATCAATGGAGGTGACCTTCTCGGCGGTTACGACCGGAAGATTGCTCGTTTCGATCTGTGTACCGGTGGTATAGCCGCACTGGATAGCGAGCGTGTTGGTCAGCGCCTCTACCTGCGTGGTCAGCGATGCCTTGCTGGCAACGGCGCTCTCACGCTGTGCCTGCAGGCTCTTGAGCGTATTTACACCGGTCATGCCCAGCTTTACCTGCTTCTGCACAGTCGCAATGTTGCGGTCAAGCTGCTGAATGCTGCGGTTTGTCTGGTTGAGCGTATACTTCATGCCGCGCAGAGAAATGTAGGTGTTTTCCGCACTCAGGCAGATCTCATCGGCTGCATTCTGCATCTGACGGCGGGTGTGATCAACCGTTTTCTCCTGATCTTCCTCTGCGTCGTCCTCGTCGTCGTCGAGGTTCTTGTACGAAGCCTCAGCGGCTGCCAGATTGCGCTGCAGGATGGAAATCTGGCTCTCAAGCGTCTTGCGCAGACCGGCGTTTTCCTTTTTGCTGGCATCCAGACTGTTCAGCGTTTTCTGCAGCTCCTTAATCTGCTTCTGGTAGGACGAAATCTGCTCGGAAAGCTGGAAATAGCTTTCGATGTACTGGTCACTTACATCGGTCTTTTCCGCGCTGAGCACGGTGTTGTTGTTCGCCTTGATGGTGACGTTGTTCTGGCGGACGGTCTCCTCCAGCTTGTCAAACGTCAGCTTGACCGGCGCCGTCGGCTGGGTCTGGGTGGTGCCGGTGGTGTTCGTCGCGGTCTTGGTATCGGCGGCAAACGCCGGTACGACCATACCGCACAGCAGAGCGGCAGAAAGACCGGCTGCAATGGTTCGTTTCATATTGTTTTCTCCCTTCTGTTATGCGGCTGCGGTGGTGATAAGTACGCCTTCCTTGGCCCATTCGTACTGGTTATATGCGGTATACAGCGACAGATACGCGCTTTCAACATTCAGCTTTGCGGTCGTTACGGCATCCTGCGCCTGCTGATACGCCAGCTTAGAGATGATGCCCTTCCTGTACTTCACGGTCGCGGTTTTCAGGTCAAGCTCCGCCTGTGACTGTGCGGTTCGCTTGGCTGCCAGAGTCGTCCGGCAGTCCTTGACAGTCTTGTAGGTGCTGTCGAATGCAGCCACTACCGACTCCTTGGCCGCCGACAGTGCGTCCTCAGCGGACTTGACCGCCTCGGCGGTACCGCTGATGTTCTTGTCGTACGAGTTGTACGCGCTGCGCACAGCGTCCTGCTTCTGCCAGATGAGGAAGCTGTTCTTCTGCGCCTGCTCCAAATCCTTATTATAAGACATCTTATCCAGATTGCCCTCGTACAGCGTTTCAAAGTCGGCCGGCATCACGATGGTGTTCGCGTCCAGACCGCACATCAGCGCAACGCTCGAACCAAGGTTTTCGCGGGTGGTCTCCAGTGTGTCGATGGACTGCGCCAGCTTGTCGCGCTGATTCTGCACCGTGTCAAGCTGCAGCTGCCCAATCATGCCGCGTTTTCTCTGCGTTTTCAGCACAGCCAGATTGCGGTCCAGCTGTGTGAGCGTTACCTGCAGGTTTTCCTTGGTGCAGCCCAGATTTTTAATAGTAATCAGCATGGTCTGTGCACCGAGCGCCAGCTGACCGGAGACATTTTTCGCCTGCTTGCGCAGCGTGTACGCCGCGTCATCCAACTGGGACAGCATGGCCATCGCCTGCTGCATGCCGCTGACCGCGTTCTGGTTCAGGCTGGTCTGGTAATCCTCTAATACCTTTAACTGTGCCGCATAGGTCTTATAAAGATCACTGGTCGTATCCAGTCCATCCATGGCCTTTTTCATATCCTCAATCAGTGCAGCGTAGATTGCTATCTCGCTCTCACCGGTCGCACTGGACGCCGAACCCGACATATACGAGCTGCTATCCAGCGAAGCTGCCGTTTTGTTCAGCATTTTCACCGTGTTATTGTCACTCTCCACGGTGCGCTTGACGCCCAGCAGACCCATTTTCTTGACGGTATAAGCCGCCGGTTTGCTCTGCGCGGTGCTCGTCCCGGTCTGCGACGCTGCCGGTTGTCCGGTGCTTACCGCGCCTGCAGGCCATACAAATCCGGCGCACAGCACCAGAGACAGCAGTGTGCGCTTCCAGTTTGCTTTCATATAGGCTCCTTTCTCACAACAGTTCCCGTGTGATAATGCTGGTATGAATGTATTCGATGCTCTGCCGCGGCGATTCTCCGGTACGCAGTGTATGCGCCAGCACTTCGATCGCGCGCGTCGTCTGCGCCGAAAAATCCTGATCGACGATGAAATCCAGCCGTCCGTCCTCCAAATACTGGCGCGCATGCGGCGTCAGATCGTGACAGACAACGTGAATGCGCCGATTGGGCTTTGCGCGCTCGAGCGCGTCCATACAGCCGCGCACGGACTCGTTTGCCATATAAATACCGCGCAGACGCGGGTTCTGCCGCACCTGCTGCAGTACGCCGTCGTAGGTCAGCTCGTACTGCTCGACACTCTCGATGACGTTGACGTTTACGTTATCATCAAAAATCTCGTGCAGGCGGTCAAGGAAGCCGCGCACACGCAGTCCGTGCGCCGTGAATTCACGGTTGCCGGTAACGACGAGCACATCCTGTCCCTCAACGTACGGTGCAAGCAGTCCGGCGGCAATCCGGCCGGATTTGACCATGTTCTGTCCGATATGATACAGGCGGCGGCTCTGCCGCACATCCGAGTCGCAGGTAACGACCGGAATGCCGATTGCGACCAGCCGGTCGATCTCCTCACTCATCGCTACCGTGTCCGGCGCGGTGACAATGAGACCGTCAATGCCGCGCTCCTCCATGCGTCCGATGGCCTCGAAATACGCACGGTGCGAGCGGTTTTTCAGCTCCTCCACCAGCACATTTACATCATTTAATCCGCGGTTGTGTACAGCCACGCGAATGCCCTCGCGCATCCGGCGGATGAAAAACGCATCCCAGCTCGGCAGGATTACGCCGATGCGGAACGCGCCGTGTCCCGCACGGGCGGCCTGCCGCTGCGACGGCGTTTTGTAGCCGTATTCGCTGATTATTTTCTGCACGCGCTCCCGCACTTCCGGCGCTACATTCGGTCGGCCGTTTACAACTCGGTCCACTGTTCCACGCGATACGCCGCACTGCTCTGCGATCCACTGTGCAGTTACCTTCATAAGATATTCTCCTTTTCAGGCATCCATGTATCCTCTTTTATCCCTAAAAGACACATTTTTGCCACAATACGTTCATATTTTATCATAGTGCAGTAAAGCGCACAAGCGTTTCACCGCATTTTAGACACCAACGTGCAATGTGTTGCATTTTCCTGTGCATTTTCTATTTTAGCACAATGCACGGATATTTTGCACGATTTTTTTACACTCCGCTTTGCTATTTTTCACCAAACAGAAGCCCCAAAATTGGGCGGTGCGCTGAAAAATACGCTGCACCCTTGAAGCACACCCGCAAGTGGTTTATAATAGAATCACCTTATATAAAAGGAGAGAATTCCAATGGGCATTTTGAAAATTGGCGTTGTAGGCTGCGGCCGAATCGGCAAGCTGC
>OGDF01000929.1_pt1 | contig 45119 bp, 27 predicted proteins | sample 1570141 | NCBI WGS metagenome assembly OGDF01 (sample SAMEA4370581, study PRJEB24528) | human gut metagenome
GTTGGATAGAGCAACGGCCTTCTAAGCCGTGGGTCGGGGGTTCGAATCCCTCCTGACACGCTGTAGGAAATGCCGTATGCGGCTTATCCTTTATGGTGGGTATAGCGCAGTTGGTTAGCGCGTCAGATTGTGGCTCTGAAGGCCGTGGGTTCGAATCCCATTACCCACCCTTCCCTTTACGGGATGTTGGGCTATCGCCAAGGGGTAAGGCATAGGACTTTGACTCCTACATTCGCTGGTTCAAATCCAGCTAGCCCAGTTTGAATTTTCAAAGACACGATAAACATCGTGTCTTTTTTCTATTTCTATCTAATTATCCTCTTCCGGACATTCTCGTGGGCGAAGCACGGTACTTCGGTCTGCCAGGATCTTCTCCGTGAAGTAATCACGATCCACGGTTCCCTTGATCCCTCTGACGCGCCCTGCGTCCGTATACTGCCATCCGGCCCACTCACGCCAGTCATTGTTCATCTCCGGTCGCTTTACGCCGTATTCGGCGATCCAGAGCGGATAAAATGCCAGCCGCTCGTCAAATACATTGGCTGCGTTGCTGGCATCACTGTATACCGCCACCATTTTCTCGGTAAGCGTCTCTAATTCTCTTAAAAAGGCAAGCGACACCGCATTGATCTGCTCTCGGTCCAGATCTCCAAAGGATTCAAAATCCATAACCGGACAAGCCTCGTAGTGCTTCTCTCGGATGACCCCGGCAAAATGTCTCGCCTGTTCCCGTCCCTCTTCGACCGTCCGCGCGGTCAGATAATGATAAAACCCAATCTTCAGTCCCGCTGTCTGTGCTTCGCGGTAATTGCGCTCGAAGTCGGGATCTACTCCCCGGGCTCCCTCGCTCGCCTTAATATAGACGATACGTATACCGGCACGGCGCACCTCGAAAAAATCAATCCTGCCTTCCCAATGACTGACATCGATTCCTTCTAATTTTCTTCGGCTTTGCATTTCTTTTCTCCATTCGGGTAACATCTTAGTATTATCCTATGATAGAAAATCCGATGCGTGCCTTACTGCTGTAAAATCGCTTTTACTTCCTTTAAGAAGCATTCCATCTGTTCATCGGTACCAATCGTAATACGCAGATAATCACAAATACGCGGTTTATTGAAATAGCGCACGAAAATGCCCTTTTCGCGGAGTTTCTCAAACATTTCTTTGGCCGGAACGTCCTTGTGTCCCGCAAAGAGGAAATTGGTGCAGGATTCTTTGACATCAAATCCAAGTTTTTCCAATTCTTCTTTTGTCTTTGCGCGGGTGTTCATAACCTTCTTAATATTTTCCTGGAAATATTCTTCATCTTCCAGAGAAGCGGCTCCGATCAAAATCGACTCGGTATTCATCGTATAGGAATTGATGGACTCCTTCACGTCCTTCATTGCCTGGATCAACGCCGGATTTCCCATCGCATAACCGATACGCATACCGGCCATAGAACGCGATTTGGAATACGTACGAACGACAAGAAGGTTGTCGTATTTGTCAATTAACGGCAGTACGCTTTCGCCGCCAAAATCCACGTAAGCTTCATCGATAATGACAACAACTTCCGGATTGGCAGCAATGATCTCTTCCACCTGCGAAGTTCCCAACGCGATCGATGTCGGCGCATTGGGATTGGTGATCACAACCCCACCATTTTTCTTTTTATAATCATTCACATTTATTGTAAAATCTTCCTGCAATGGCGGGCATTCATACGGAATGCGGTATACTTCCGCCCAGACCGGATAAAACGAATAGGTGATATCCGGGAAAAGGATTGGCGTATCCGAATTAAAAAAGGTTAAAAAGGCAAGTGCCAGCACATCGTCAGAACCCACACCGGTAAATACCTGATCTGCTCCGATCCCGTGGTATTTTGCCAATGCTTCGACCAAAACGGAAGCCGAAGGATCCGGGTACAGGGAAAATCCGGACACATTTACTTTTCCATGCTCGTCAAATACTTTCGGCGACGGCGGATACGGATTTTCGTTGGTATTTAATTTAATGATATTGGTCTGTTTGGGCTGTTCTCCCGGCACATACGGGGTCACTTTGCGGACATTTTTTGCCCATTTCATCTCGTTACTCATCATAGCCTCCATTTATTTATAACTTTCTGCCAGTCGTTCAAATGCCGGCAGCGATCTCTCGATCATATCATAGTCTACACAATACGCGATACGCACGTAACCCGGGCACGCAAAAGAACTTCCCGGCACCAAGAGAAGATGCTCTTCTTTGGCTCTCGCTACAAATGCTTTGTCATCGTCTTCCAGCGTCTTTACAAACAGATAAAAGGCACCATCCGGGCTCGCACACTCAAATCCAAATTTGCGCAGGCTGTCTACGAGAAGTCTGCGGTTTTTGTCATAAATTTCCACATCCACTTTGGCATCCAGACAACGTGCGATCGTCAGCTGCTGAAGTGACGGTGCATTGACAAAGCCGAGGATACGTGTCGCCACATTGGCGGCTCCGATCACGTCTTCCGCATCTGCCATTTCATCCGGCAGCACGAGATAGCCGATACGCTCTCCCGGTAAAGATAATGACTTGCTGTAAGAATATCCAACAATCGTATTGGCATAATATTTTGTCACATATGGGACTTCCACACCGCCATAAACGAGTTCTCGATAAGGCTCATCGGAAATCAGGTAAATGTCTGTACCAAATTCGGTCTGCTTGTCCTCCAGCACTTTTGCCAGATCCTGCAGCACTTTTTCAGAATATACTACACCTGTGGGATTGTTTGGCGTATTGATAATGACAGCTTTGGTCTTTGCTGTTATTTTTTTCTCCAATTCATCTAATTTCGGCATAAACGTCGCGGTGTCCGGAGAGATCACAACGACCTTTCCGCCGTAATTTGCCACATAATTATTGTATTCTCCAAAATACGGAGCAAACACAATTACTTCATCGCCCGGATTTAACAAGGTTTTCAATGCGACATTGAGCCCTCCGGCGGCTCCCACGGTCATGACAATATTTTCCTCATGAAAATGGGTATCAAATTGTGTATTCAGATGGTTTGCGATGGCAGCACGAACTTCCTCATAACCGGAATTACTCATATATCCATGAACATATCCCGGCTGCTCATTTTCCAGCACGTCGATCATCGCCCGCTTCACTTCTGCCGGCGGCTCTACACTCGGATTTCCCAAGCTGAAATCATATACATTTTCTGCTCCGTATTTTTTCGCCATGATCTTTCCTTCTTCAAACATGGCGCGGATCACAGAACTTCCTTTTACCAATTGCTGCATCTGTTCTGATATCATGATGTCCTTCCTTTCCTATGACTGTTCTCTTATGCCAGTGCATTGTTCACATACTGCATGATCTCATAATTATCTTCCGGCATCTGACAACCGACGATATACGTCCCTTCGTTGTCGGAACAACGCAATATGCGGCCTTCCTGCTGCCTCTGATCTTTCGGTTCAAAGTCAGGTATCGTAATCGCGATCTCTTTTCCTTTTGCCTCAGCAAAAAACGAATTTTTCGAGGAAAAAGCGAATCCATTCGCGCTGATATTTTCCATACAGCCATCAAAAGTTTCGCCGGATTCTTTATCCAAAATCTGACATTTCAGTGTTATGTCGAGACGTGGATATTTACGACGGTTATAAATCTTTGGACGAGATGCAAAAAGGACTTTATACTGTTCTGACGGCTTGGTAATCTTTACATTATCCCAGCAATACAAAATATTACCAACGGTGATCTGCATCTCGCCGTCCATTTCCTTTTTATTTGACATTGGAAGCAATTGGTTGCAAGTTACCAGCAAACCGTCTTCGTGGCTCTCCACAAGTTCACCGTGATATTCTTCCGGCTCGCCCTCTTCCGGATGGGAGATGAGCATCACTTTCATGCCCTTTTTCAAATCTTCCACACCCATAAATCCACCGATTCCCAGCTCAGTCATCAAGTTTTCGACAACGTGCTCAATGCTGTCGATATTCAATACCGTCTCTGCGTATTTGCTGAGCATGGTCTTCGTCGTCTCGTCGGAATGACTGATGCGGTCGGTCATTGTCTCCACTACACCGGAAACCTGTTCCATATTTTCCACAAGATGGGTATTGGATTTTTCTACTTCTTTCATCGCGGAATCGATTACTTCGATATTTCTTCCCAATTGACCGGAATCTGCCGTAATCTTCTCCACGCTCTGATTGGTCTGATTTACCTTGTCAAACGAAAGCTGAATCAGTTCCAATGTCTTCTGGATCGCCTCTGTCATATGTGCTGATGTTTTTTCCAAATGTTCAAGAGCTTCCTGAATCTGTCCGGAAGATGCCTGCGTCTCTGTGCTGAGTACACGTATCTGCTCTGCCACGACAGCAAAGCCTCTGCCGCCCTCGCCCGCTCTTGCCGCCTCAATCGAAGCATTGAGTGCGAGCAGGTTTGTCTGATTGGAAATCCTCTCAATCGTTCCGGTTTCCTCTTTTACCATCTCAAACTGCGAAGTAAAATCCTGCAACACTTTTTCTACTTCTGTAGAAAGTTCTGACATATGCTGCGTCGTTGTAATTACATTTTCGAGATCTTCCTGACTAGCATTTGCATGTTCCACGGATTCGTGAACCAGCTCTACCATCTCGCCGATCATCCCTGCCACATTCTGCACCTGTGTATTGATCGTCTCTGTCATATTTTGGGAGGACTGTGTTTTTTCCTGCAAGGTACGATTGTTGTCCGTCAATTCATTCATTCCCATAACAACCATATCTGCACCGTGTTTATTTTCGACTGCAAGTTCACGCACGACAGCCACACCATCTACGATCGTATTGCTCGCGGTCTTTACTTTATCAACGGTCGTAACAACGCGCTTCAGATCGGATTTTACGCTGTCAAGCATCGCACCGTCAGATTCGTTCAAATGACGGATGGACATGACGTAGCAAATATAACACAGGATAATACAGGCAAGCTGCAAAGTATATTCTTTGAAATCATTCTCCGAATTGATGCCATTATTATATTTTATGACGGCACTTACAATGATAATGATCGTATTGACGACGCCGCATTGTATCATAAATGTCCGGTTTTTATATAGGACAAGCAAACTGGTAACCGGCAGTATGTACGTAAATGCAATGTGCGAAGGTGTCGTACAAATTACAAAGGTATAGAAAATCCCATATCCGATCGCAATTTCATATTTATAATAATCTGTCGCCATTCCCTTCACTTTCAAAAGAATCTGTCCTGCAAAGAACGGAATCCAGCAAAGCAGTACAAAAGTCAGAAAATACGGACCGCTGCGAATCCCTTTTGAGGTATCCGAACCATAGTTCGCTGTCAATAACAAGGCAAAAATAAGCCAGATCTTTCTCGCCCGCTGATTTGCTTTTGCTTTAAATATATTCTCGTCGTAATTCATCTGTCATCCTCCAATCATTTATTTTCACATAACGATTCAAGATTGTTACGTTTTCTCAAAAAAATGCACCATTTGGTTCATTGTCTCTCTGCTCTCTTTCAAATACGGGTCAAACACACTGAATGCGTGTGTGAGTTTTTTATCTTTCCGAAAGTCTTTCAACTGGAACCGCATTCCATTTTCTTTCAAGGCTTTGGCAAATTGCAAGGTGTAATGCTCCAACATGTCCTCTTCGCTTGTCGCCAGATAACACGGCGGCAGCGCTTTGATAATTTCTGGGCAATCCGGCTTTTCATAACGTTTAAATGCTTTTCGCCGCTCCCCTTTTCCATAAAGATAACGGGGAAGAAAAAGTCCGATCTGATCCAATTTTGTCGTATAGAACATTCCACTGATCAATCCCAATGCCCGCACAGGCAAGGTAGTCGGCACTACTCCCGCTGCCTCAGCAAGTGCCCCGCAGTTCTGCATCGCAGCCGCGTAGGTAAGCAGGCAGGCTCCGCCGCTGTCTGCCACGGCATAAATCTTTTCTGCATCTCCCTGATACGTTTCGATCAATGTCTGAACCTTGTCCATCGCACGGCTTACCGACTCAAACTGGTCGTAAATCATGCAGTCCGGAATCAGTGGATATTCAACCGAAAACACCAAAAATCCAAGTTTTACCAATTCCGCACAATAATACCGGTTAAATTCTTTTGTTCCAATCACCATCCCACCGCCATGCACATTGACAATGACCGGCAATTTTTCCTGTGTCCGTTTCCTTGGCCGGTAAACATTCAGTCGGTGCTCTTTTTTTCCATCTTCTATGTAAACAATATCTGTGATTTCTTCCACTTCTTCGGGGAACGTAAACCGCTCTTCCTGTTCTTTTTGCTGCTTTGCAAAATCCTCTCGCTGTTTATAAAATACATTTGTCAGAATGCCCAATTTGTCACGCTCCATTCCTCCTTGTAATTTCTCTGTATGTCTCTTTCTAGCGTACCACATTTTTTCGGTTTTGTAAATCGGAATTGCCACAAAAATACGAGAGAGCGAGGTAAGGCGGCGTCCTGCCGTCGTGGCGCAGCCGCGGGGGCATTTCCTTTCACCTCTGTAATGACTTGCTTTTTCTTCTTCCGGGGTGTCGGGGAAACAAGCAACCTAATTTCGCTTTTTCCCCTCTTTTCGCTGCCTTTTTAGCTTCTTGCCAACCCTAAAGGCAACCTGCATCGCCCTTTTCCTCTCTTTTCGTTGCCTTTTCCCGCTTCACAAGCCAAGAAAGGCAACCTAATTTCCCTTTTTCCTCTTTTTTCGTTGCCTTTTCCCGCTTCACAAGCCGAGAAAGGCAACCTAATTTCCCTTTTTCCTCTTTTTCCGTTGCCTTTTCCCGCTTCACAAGCTAAAAAAGGCAACCTAATTTCCCTTTTTCCTCTTTTTTCGTTGCCTTTTCCCGCTTCACAAGCTAAAAAAGGCAACCCAATTTCACATCTTCCTCTTTTTACGTTGCTTTTCCAACTTCTTGCCCGCCCTAAAGGCAACCCGTGTCGCTGCACAACCCGCCTCCCCCCTCTGGGGTGCCCCCTTAGTTCTTATGGGGGACCATCGGTTTTCGTGAGGGATTTAGAACGCCGCCGGTGCATAGAGGGCGTACTTCGCGCCCTCATGCACCGCTGCGTGCGTTCTCTAAGCGCGAGCGGATCCCGAGGCGAAAACCGATGGTCCCCTCACTCAAAAGTAATACTCGCATACGCATCCACCGTCCCATATCCCCACTCCCGGCTCGGATACTCCTCGCCTCGCGGAGTGGCTCCCCGGATCAAGAGTTCCGGCACGATGTTTCCGTTGAGTTCAGCGACACTAAACTGCTGTAAAAAGAGTGCGGCGATGCCGGTCGTGACAGCGGCGGCGACGCTGGTTCCGGTCATTGTGCCGTATTGTTCACGGGGATAAGGGCCAAAGATTTCGACGCCCGGTGCCGTCACATCCGGTTTGATAATGCCATTCGGCGTGAATCCCCGGCTTGCCTGCGCATAAAAAGCATTATTGACCGGGTTGTAAGCAGAAATTGTAATTGCATTTCTGGCGTTTCCGGGTTCGCAGATTGTCGTGTCCGGATTGGGGCGGGTAAACACCGTTTCGCCTTCCAAAAATTGGGTGATAGGGAGCCACATATGGTAGTGCGGATACTCCTGCCGGGAGGTGACGATAATTTTCCACACACCCGGCTTCGTATCCTCGAAGCGGAATAAAATCACTTGATCCCTCGTCTGCCCCTGCACGCGACCGGTTCGGATTTCAAGATTTGTATTTTCGATGGGAAACCGTTTCTGCCGCTGCAAACCATCTTCTGCCCGGGTTAGCCCCAGCGAACTTCCTCCCGGCGAAATCACATCAAACGACACACTTCCGGGAGTCTGCCACCACAATTCGCAGACAAATCCAAGACTCGCCCGCGCAACGTCGATCTGAATTTCTTCTTCCTTTTTGGTAATTTCATAATGATGCCCGGCGGGACCTTCATTTCCGGCGCAGGCGACGATACTTGCCCCTGCCATATTATTGATGTCGATGAGATGACAGAGCGGAGAGGCTCCGTCATGATTTCCAAGATTACTCCCCATGCCGACGCAGATTGAGACCGGTCGCCCCAGAGAATACGCCACTTGCAGAATATACATAATTCCTGCCATAATATCATTTTCCTGATAACAGGGAACTTTTGACGGCACGCGGTAATATTCGCGGTAACTGTTTTTCGCCTCTTTGCATTTGACAACAATAATCTGAGAAAGTGGTGCAATGCCCGAAAATTCCTTACCTGGGATTTCGTTGCCTGCTGCCACGCCTGCCAAAAATGTTCCATGACCGATATCATCGCGCGTCGGCAGATAGGAAGATGGCTGTTCCCGTTTTAACGCCTCATTGATCTCCTGCTCCGAAAACACACGGCCATAATCAAACTGGGACGGGCCGCCCTCGCGGATCGTCTGATCCCAGATCGAATGAAGGCGCGTCGTTCCATCGGCATTACGGAATGCCTCATGCGTAAAATCAATGCCCGTATCAACAAATCCCACGATCACACCCTGTCCGTAAAAATCCAAATACGGCTGCCTGCGAATCTGCATCACGCCGGCAGCCTCCAATGCTTCATATCCCATAAGCCCATATACGTGCGGCACGGTGCCATAGCCAAATTGATTGATCGTCTGACTGTCAATCCTGCTTTCCTCTCGGTATACAATCGTTCCACCGCCGCCGATCCGGCTGTAACACGTGGGCTGGTATCTCTCCACCAACGTCTCTTCTCGGATATATGAAGAGACAATATAATCCAATACCTGTTCCGAGTAAATCGCTTCTGTACAAGTCACAAGTCTGCCTCCCGGCTTTTTTACCAAGTATATGCAGAAAATCAAAATTTTTTCACAACATCTTCTTTTTTTTAAAATAAAGGATCAATAGCAACACAACAAGCACGCTGGCAAAGATCACGCCGGGATACCCGCTCTGCAATTCCGGCATATTTTGGAAATTCATGCCATACCATCCCGTGATGAGTGTGAGGGGGAAGAAAATGGTCGATATCACAGTCAAAAACTGCATATTGGCATTCTGCCTGGCATCGACATAACCCTGATAGGCGTCCCGAACCTGTCCGGCGTATTCGAGAAGATGCACCGTCTTTGACATAAGCCGGTCGGCGCGGTCCGTCACAGTGCCAAAATATTTTGTCTGTTTTTTGGCAAAAAAACCATTCTCATTGGTCTCCAATTCCCGTCCGAGATCCATAAGCTCATCGTAATAACTGCGGAGCGTCAAAAGTTCTTTACGGACCGGCGAAAAATCGCTGAGAAAATGTGCCGCATGCCCTTCCGATATGCGCTCTTCCATCTCCATTAAGCGTTTTTCATACTGAACCAATAATTCGAGATCGCGGTGAATAAATTCCGTAATATAATAATAAAGGAATTTTTCCTTCGTCATTTCGCGATTCCTGTTTTTCCGCTGAATGCGTCGGATCAAACGATACGAAAAATCGCTGTTATCCACAAGCACGATGTTTTTCTCGTTGACAAAGAAAAGAATAGCGTACCGTTTTCCCAAAAGATCAAGAAGTTTCGGGATATAAAACGACCCAATCATGCACTCCTGCTGGTTTTCCACCTTGCAGAATCCGATGTCCGAAAGCTGCACTTCCCCTTCATAGCGCATCTGCGCCTGTTCCAATGCAGCCTTTGCGCCCGCTTCTGTCGTCACAAAAACCCGGGAAGGCATGTCCTCCCCGAGTTCCGGTAAATCTGTCTTTTTCTGTTCCTGCAGGCATGCTCCCAGCGTGAAGATCATACGGCTGCCTCCAATTCCAGTTTCATTTCTTCCATCTGCTCTTCTTCCAGTTTGACAAATACGACACCATCCATCGTCTCCTCCGCAATGCCGACACAGTTATCTGCCACACGATCCAGATTGTAGAGAATGCTTGAATACGCCTGTGTCAATGCCGGATCGCAGATTTTCTTTTCCACACGATTCAAATGCGCTTTCGTATTTTTCTTCTGCGCCTTTCGCATCTTACTGCGGTTTTTAATGACAATTTCCGCCTCCGAAGAATCCCCATTGATCACCGAATCCATCGACTCCGTAAACAGATTCTGCGCAATTTCAATGCATTGGCGAAGTTCTGTGACTGCCTTATCCGAAAGGTCTTTTCCCTGCAGCTGCATGTCATCACTCGCTGCCGCAATATCCGCACACCGGTCTGCGATGCGATCAATATTATTTGTCACAAACAGAAATCCTGCGGTCTGCTCCGACTGCTGCTCCGTGAGCATTCCACTCGAAAACAACTTGGTAATGTATACGGAAATACACTCCTGAAGTTCTTTTACAGTCTGGTACGCATTTTCATACTGCTGTCTCGCATAACTTCCGCCCACGCCGCTGATGCTGTCTTTCAATGCACTTACCATCATCTCGCTGTAATTTGCCAAACGTTTCATTTCCTCCGACACAAGATACATCGCCGGCAGCGGTTTGCCGATCATTTTGTCGTCGAGATACTGCGGTGCCTGGTCCATCACTACAGTCTTATCCTTTCCGCGAATGATTGTAGTGACAATTTTCACCATAACCGGGATAAGTGGCAGCCAAACAACCGTACAAAATACATTGAATGACGTATGCGCATTGGCAATCTGTCTTGAAATGACATCCACTTCATTTCCTTTGGGCGATATAAACTGTACAAATTTAGCAAATAACGGAATGATAAATACAAAAACAATACTTCCGCTTATATTAAATATACTATGCGCGATCGCCGTCCTTTTGGCGTTTTTCGACTGTCCGATCGAAGCTAACAGAGCCGTAATAGTCGTTCCGATGTTGTCGCCAAGCAGGATTGGAATCGCTCCGGTGAGTCCTATTACACTTGTCACGCCATCCGGCATTGGCTGCGATGCGAAGTTTTGAAGGACCGCGATCGTCGCCGAGCTGCTCTGCACAACCAGCGTCATCACGGCGCCCAAGATCACGCCAAGCACCGGAATATGTTTTACCTGAACCATCATATCCACAAAGATCGGACTATTTGCCAGCGGTTTCATAACACTTCCCATGATCTCAATTCCTTCAAAGAGCAATCCAAATGACAAAATGACCATTCCGATATTTTTTACTTTTTCCTTTTTTCCTAAAAACTGAAGCATAAATCCGATAAATATGATGGGATAAATGTAATTGCTGATTTTAAATGCCATCAGCTGTGCTGTCATGGTCGTCCCAATATTCGCGCCAAAGATAACGGATATCGCCTGCGGCAGGCTCATAAGTCCCGCGCTTACAAATCCGATCACCATAACCGTCGTCGCCGAACTGCTCTGCAGAACCGCTGTAACAAGTGCTCCTGCAAGCGCACCCATCAACGGATTTTTTGTCAGAAAACTAAGAACTTTTTTCATCTTTTCCCCAGCAGCCTTCTGCAATGCATCACTCATGGAATTCATTCCAAAAAGAAACATTGCGAGTCCACCCACCAAACCAAATATAATTTTCGCCGTCTCGTTCATAAGTATTTTCCTCTTTTCTCCTTCATTTTCCTTAACTTTAACACCGCATTGTATAATCCAATTCCTATTTGTGTAAAAGTTAAGTAAAATTTGGGAGAAATCAGGAGACTGTGGGGAACATTTTTTGACTTGGATTACATTTTTCGTCTTCTGGGGCATACAATATCACTCATATATTTGACCTTATTTGCGCTTTTTTCCAGCAAACCAACACCACCGTATATAATATGTGACTTTCTTCACAGTAAAATCAAATTCTAAAACGAATCGTTGACATGGGATTCACTAATTGATATAATATTCATTACAGAACAAAAATCGTTTGAGGTTTTTACTAGGGCGGTGCGTGCACTAAACTAGATTTGAGCTTTTGCAAAAAGGTACGAAACCTCAACTCGTTTCGTACCTTTTTTATCTTCATTCTAAAACAAAAATCCTAACGCATGTACAGCAAATGCAGCTACCCACGCAATCACGCATTGCGCCACTACGGTCAAAAATGCGGCTTTATTGCTTCCCATTTCCCTTTTCACGGTAGCGACCGCCGCCACACACGGCGTATACAACAAGGTAAATACTAAGAAAACAAATGCCGTAAATGGGGTAAATAACGTATGTATCTGCGATACATCTCCTCCCAGGAGAACGGTAAGTGTCGATACCACACTTTCTTTGGCTGTAAATCCGGTAATCAATGCCGTGGAAATGCGCCAGTCGCCAAAACCAAGTGGTTTAAAAAGCGGCGCCGCAAGGCTTCCAATCATTGCCAGTAGGCTTTCGTCCGCTGATTCTGCAACATTAAGCCGAATGTCAAATGTCTGCAGAAACCATATGATGATCGATGCCAAAAAGATAATGGTAAATGCTTTTTGGATAAATCCTTTTGCCTTTTCCCAAATCAGCTGCACCACACTTTTTGCAGAGGGAAGGCGGTAATTTGGCAGTTCCATCACAAACGGCACCGGTTCGCCCTTAAATTTTGTCTTTTTCAAGATCAATGCATACAAAATGCCACATACAATTCCAAAAAGATACAGTCCGACCATCACAAGTGCTTGGTATTTTCGCGGGAAAAATGCACTGATCATCAACGTGTAAATTGGCAATTTTGCACTACAGCTCATAAATGGTGTAAGCAGGATCGTCATCTTGCGGTCACGCTCACTCGAAAGCGTACGCGTCGCCATGATAGCAGGCACCGAACAGCCAAATCCAATCAGCATCGGCACAAAACTCCGTCCTGACAATCCCGTCTTTCGCAGCAGTTTGTCCATGACAAATGCCACACGCGCCATATATCCGGTATCTTCCAAAATTGACAGGAAGAAAAACAATGTCACGATCGTCGGCAGGAAACTAAGTACACTTCCCACACCCTGACAGATTCCGGAAACCACCAGATCATGCACAACCGGGTTAATCCGGACTGCAGTAAGACCTTTGTCAATCCACGAAATCACAGCATCGACACCCAGAGCCATAAGATCTGACAGCCAGGCTCCGAGAAAATTAAATGTCATCGCAAACACCAATGCCATAATACCGATAAAGCATGGAATTGCTGTATATTTCCCTGTCAGCACACGGTCAATCATCATACTTCTGTGATGCTCTTTGCTCTCATGCGGACGCACAAGTGTCTTCTTACACAAATTTTCGATAAAGGTAAATCGCATATTGGCAATGGCCGCTTCTCGGTCTAAACCGGTCTCTTTTTCCATCACGGCAATAATCTGCCGAAATGCCTGCTTTTTCTCATCGGAAAGCCGCATCTCTTTTTCGATCAGATAATCATTTTCAATCATTTTTGTCGCTGCAAAACGAACCGGAAGTCCTGCTGCCTTTGCCTCGGGCTCCAGCATATGTACTGCTGCATGAATGCATCGATGCACCGCTCCGATTGGATCCTCCTCCTGCTTGCTGTCCGGGCAGAAATCAATTCTTCCCGGCGGCTCCTGAAATTCCGCTACATGCATAGCATGGCTGATAAGTTCATCAATTCCTTCGTTTTTTGCTGCCGAAATCGGCACAACCGGAATCCCAAGGATTTCCTCTAACTCATTGACACGCGCGGATCCCCCATTGGCACGCACTTCATCCATCATATTGAGTGCAAGTACCATCGGAATTCCAAGTTCCATCAGCTGCATCGTCAAACAAAGATTTCGTTCCAGATTTGATGCATCCACAATATTAATAATACCCGTTGGTTTAGAATCCAGCAAAAAATCCCTTGTCACAATTTCCTCATTGGAATAGGGGGACAGGGAATAAATGCCCGGAAGATCTGTTACCGTTGCCTCCGGATGGTTGCGGATCGTACCGTCTTTCCGGTCTACCGTCACACCCGGGAAATTTCCGACATGCTGATTTGCCCCGGTAAGCTGGTTAAAAAGCGTGGTTTTTCCACAATTTTGATTTCCGGCAAGGGCAAACCGAATCGGCGTTCCCTTGGGAAGTCTTCTTGCTTCATCTTCTTCTCTTTCTTTTTTTGCTTTTCCCAGTTCTCCTACTCCCGGATGGGGAACTGCCTGATATGCCCGTTCCTTTTCCGGATTGCAGGTTTCCTCCGGATGGATTCCATCAATCTCAATCTTCTGTGCTTCTTCCAGCCGAAGCGTCAGTTCGTAGCCACGAACTTTAATCTGGACCGGATCTCCCATCGGAGCAATCTTTTGTAAAGTAATCTCTGTACCGGGTGTCAGCCCCATATCAAGCAGATGATGGCGAAGTGCTCCCTCGCCTTCTACTGCCTGTATGTAGGCGCATTGCCCCGGCTGTAATTCATTCATTCTCATTTTATTCTACAATACTTCCTTAATTGCATTCATCAGTTCGTCATATGTCTCATACGCCGGAAGCTGTGGATATTCTGCCTTGATTGCATCCGTGCTCTTAAACAAAAATCCGGCTTTACTTGCAAGAATCATTCCGATATCATTGTGGCTGTCTCCACTTGCGATCGTATCGTAGCCGATGGACTGCAACGCCTTTACTGTCGTCAGTTTTGACTGTTCGCAGCGCATCTTAAATCCTGTAATTTCGCCATCTTCTGCCACAACAAGTTCATTGCAGAATATCGTCGGATATCCTAATTTTTTCATAAGCGGTCCGGCAAACTGGGAAAATGTATCGCTGATGATGATAACCTGTGTCATGCTGCGAAGTTCATCCAAAAACTCTTTGGCTCCCGGAATCGGATCGATCGTTGCGATGGTTTCCTGAATCTCCTTCAAGCCAAGTCCATGCTCTTTCAAAATTCCAAGTCTGAAATTCATCAACTTATCATAATCCGGTTCGTCTCTCGTCGTCTTTTTCAATTCCGGGATTCCTGTCGCCTCGCTAAATGCGATCCAGATCTCCGGTACCAAAACTCCCTCTAAGTCCAAACATACGATTTCCATTTTTCCGTTACCTCCGTACTTTCCTTGATTTATAACTAGTAAATCTGCCGGTTTTCCCAGCGTCACCATCACTATTATAAAATATCCCTGTCACTTTGACAAGTGTATTTTACACCTTCACCGTCAGTATTTTAGAATATACGCTGTACTTTTTCGCCTTTTTCTTTTTATCAAACGTTCTGACTTTAAAGAACAGCGTCTTATTCTTAAGAAGACATCTGAGTTTCATTTTTCCTTTGTATTTTTTAATATTATTTTCGCTCAATGAAATACGTACAAATTTATTTTTCTTTTTCATATAAATTTCAACGTATTTTCCTTTGTATTTCTTTACGCGAAACTCCAGGTAAACATTCCTTCCGGAGCCTTTTTTGCGAACTGTGACCTCCGGCGCTGTCATCCCATTTACCGCGTATTTCTTTACGTTCGAAAAGGCTCCGTTATCGGCTTGTATTTTGTAATAATACGTTCGACCTGCCTTTACTTTCCTGTCTCTAAACAAACATTTCGAAGCTGATACGCTTCCAATTTTTGTATATCTTCCTTTTTCTTTTCCCGACCGGTAAATCTTATAAGTTTTCGTTCCGGGTACCACCTTCCACTGCAGGATAATACTCCGATTGTCCTTGGTATGAATCCTTTTCCAGGCAGGCGGTTTTACGGATTTTCCCGGCAAATCTTGTCCGGGACTGTCATCTGCCGCCGATGTTGCAAACGGTGCAGCCGTCTGATTTACTATCCCGGTCTTCGGAGTTGGTTTAACCGCCGGTGAAGTACTCGGTTTGCCCGATGCCGTCGCTTTTGGCGTCGACGTTGGAGCCGCACTTGGCTTTACCGTCGCTTTTGGTGTCGGAGTTACTGAGTCCGGTGTCCCCGCTGGCGATGTCCTCGGCGTCGCAGATGCTGTCGCCGGCAGAGTTACGGTTGGAGTTGCACTCGGTGTCACCGTCGCACTCGGCATCGCTGTCGCTGGTACCGGGCTAGCACTTGGCGTCGCTGTCGGAACAGACATTTCCACTCCCGTCATTTTATTTTTTGCTGTAAATCCTTCGCTATAAGCACAGTCTTCACAATACTGGCAGCTTACTTTGCAAGTATCATCTTCAAAAAAGACCATTTCCTGCAAATTATGCGTATGCTCAGAAAGATCCATATACGAGAATCCTTTTGTTTCTGCAAATTCCTTCGCTTTTTCACTTTCAGAACAGATTACAAGATCATTTGTGGCACTTTCAAATACATCGTCATCCATTGCCGACAAACATTCCGAAATATACAATTTTTTCAACGACGAAAAATCGATGCCATAAAAGTAATCATCCCAAATCGATACCACATTCGGCATCAGCAAATTTTGTAGTTTAGGTATACGTATTTTTTCTGAACCAGGATATCGTAAACACTGTAAAAGAACAAGATTCTTTACATTTGAATTTACCTCTAACATTTTTGTCAAAGTAAGATTAAAGCTACTTTGATTATTCAAAATCGTCTCCAAGCCGGAACAGTTTTGAAACAAGCAACTCCCTTCATACCAAAACTGCTCATTAATCCACGCCCAATTTAATTTCTCACAATAAAAAAAACTGTTTGCTGCCACTGTAAGTCTTTCTCGTTCCCCCTTTGCCGGAAAATAAACTCCCGTTATTTTAGAAAAAGCAAAGGCATAATCTTCAATCCGCTCTACCGTAGTTGGCACAAAACATGCTCCACCTCTTTGTGCCGGCCAGACAATCAAATGTGTCAGATCCGTAGTGTACATTGCTCCATTCCACATAAGATAATAGCCATTCTTTTCATCTACCACGAGATCCTCAAGATTTTTCATTTTTCCCAGTGTATCGTTTGTGATTGTCTTTACATTTTTTCCGATATAAAGGTGCTTTATCCCACTTCCACTAAGTGCATTTTCACCAATCTGTACGTAAGTATCCGGGATTGTGAGCGACTGGAGATTGGCATTGTTTTCAAACAAAAAATCCCCCACTTTTGTCACCGAATACACGTCATTTCCTTTTTTTACATAGGCCGGAAGCTCTACTACACCATCCTCTTCTCCCTGATATACATAATCATCCCATCCTTCCGCTCCTGCTGTCGCTGTGTGCGTCGTGTCATCCACAATATATGGAATGCCATATTTATCTTTTCCTTCTTCATCCAGCTGAACAATTTCATCTGCATCCGGTGCCGTCGTTGGAGCCAGTGTCGGGCTCTGTTCTTTGGGATATTTTGCCAATTCTTTCCATTCATATGAAGTATCTGTCCCATATCCACACTCTTCGCAATATTGTCCTGTTACTTTTATAAACTCATCCTCATAAAAAACAGTCGAAACCAATTCATGCGTATGCTCATCTATATTCTGATAAGGATATCCATTTTCCTGCGCAAACTTTGCCGCAGCACTATCGGATTTTGCACACCAGGTTGTTTTGTGATAAGGTATCTTAGAATCATAACTTCCACCTCCACCATCTTCACTTAATGTGGTAATGGATTCCGGCAGATACATTTTGGTTAAGTTCGGAGTCTGTTGTATATATTCATAAGAAAATTCTTTACAGTTGTCCGATACGATCAAATATTTAAGGTTTACATTTTCTGTATAACCGGAGATAAAAGAATTTCCATTTTCTACGATGACACTTTGGACTTTATCAAATCCAATCAAATTCCTCCCCAGATTAATGCTGTTCTCAATATAAACATTTTTTACACTATGGCAGGAACCAATTGCAGTTCCTATCCACCGTTCCAAGTACGATAATTCACCAAGGCAAATATTCTGCAAATTCGAACATTCCTCAAGACACCACGACTCCATTCGCTTTACATGAGACATGTCCAAAAAACGCATCGTGCAATAACTAAAGGCATATTTTTTCAAGCATTCCACCGTATCCGGAAGGTAAATTTTGTCAATCTTTGCATTTCGAAACGCATACGTTCCTATGGATTTCATTCCATCCATGATAACAAGCGAATCCTTTTCTCCTGAGCCAAGATATGCCACCACACTCATCTCTCCCATATCGTAGAGCACATCACCCACAAACTTAAAAAAAGGATTATTTTCATTAATATAAATTTCGCAGGAAGCAGCTAAAAATGCAGACCGATTCATATCTTTTACCTTCAATCCCAGCGATAATATTTTTAATGTCGAAGTACTAAAAGCAAAATCTCCGATTGTCACAACCGTATCCGGAACAATAACTTCTTTTAAATTCACACCACGAAACGCCTCTTCTTCCACTTCGCGTACTACATATTCTTTTCCTTTAAACGTCACTTTTGCCGGAATTTCATAGACACCATCTACGTCCGAGAAATCACAACTTCGATTATCGGAAGCCACTTTGGCGGTAAGATCCTGATTGTTTAATGTGTATAAAACGCCCTGTCGGTCTTTGTATTTAATGTTTAATGGTTTTGTGATATTGGATGCCGAATATTGGCTCTGCGCCGTCAGTTCTCCCTGCTGCGTCTCCGCCTGCGCACTCTCCGGTATTTGAACAAATGAAAAGATCATAGAAATAATAAGCAATATTGCAAGTCTTTTCCGATTCATACTCCTCGCCTTCCTTTTTCAAAAAAAATAATAATCACCAGACCAGTTGTCCCAGTCTAATGATTATTATAAAATATCTATGGTGCTTTGACAAGCGAATATTGTCAGTTTATGTCGTATTTACACATTTCTTCCAGCTTGCCGCGATAATATTGAAGTTGTTCTGCAACACCGATCATACGTTTGTCACTATCTTCTGTTTTCCGCCGATTCCACGTTTTTTCAGCCATTTTTTGTATGCCTTCTTCTTTGCTTTTGGCACTTTGACAACGGCTTTTTTGTGAATCTTTGCAAATGCTTTTGCACCAACTGTTTTCGCCTTTAATTTAGTGGTTTGGATCGTAACCTTTTTCAGGTTTACGCATTTATAAAATGCTTTTGCCCCTATTTTCTCGATATCTGCTCCGATCACAACCGTTTTCAGTTTTTTATTGCCGGCAAATGCTTTTTCCGCAATTGCTGTCACTTTATAGTTCACACCATCCACTTTTACCGTCTTCGGAATTACAACCGTTTTTGCTTTCTTTTTGGCTGCACTCTTTGTCAGTTCGACTTCCGGTATTTTGCCGGAAGTGTCGGTCACTTTGTAGGTGTCGCCTTTTTTTGACGCAATCTTCGTTCCTGCTGTCTCCGGTGCCTTGGCATCTGCCGGTGCTTTGGTTTCGCCCGGTGCAATGACGGATTTGTCGCTTGGTGCCGGGGTCGCGGTAGCTTTGTTGCCCTCTGACGGATTGGCCGAAGGGGTACTTCCCGGATTCGTGCCTGCCGGCGTAACGGACGGACTTGCTGCCGGGGTCGCAGACGGGCTTGCCGCTGGCGTCATTGATGGGGTTGCCGACGGACTCGCCGTTGGCGTCGCAGTTGGTGTCGGGGTTGGAGTGGCTTTGATCGTATAGGTCACTTCGATCACTGCGTCGCCCATTGTCACAGATGCTTTGATCGTTCCTACACTCGTCAGATCGGTTGTTGGTTCGCCGTCTTTTGTGTAGACGATTTTCGCATTGACGTCTGCCTCGCCCCAACCATCACTATATGTCTTATTTAAAACGGCTTTGTGTTCTTTTCCATCATATGTCGCATCTTCTGCCGTCAATGTTATCGTTACCGTGTGTGAAGGATCTGCTTTACATACACCTGTCAACACGTTATTTTCAGCAGTATATTTCACTTCATGAGATGGGGTATCGGACAGTTCGGTATTGGAATATGTCTTGATACATCCCTGATAGCCGCTGTATACCGTGCCATGCGAACGATCCGGCACCGGAACCGCGTCTTTTTCTGCGTCATTGTCAATGTTCTGATACCAGTACTGACTTCCGTCCGTCACGCCCCGGTTTAAGAGGCAGCACACTTCACCGGACGCAAACTGCGCTGCTGTCTTTGCAATCTCTCCGGACTCCACTTCTGCCTGATAATACACATTTTCCAGTTTACTCTGTGAAAAATCCTGTGCAATCGGATAGCTTGGTCCTTCTCCGCTAAATGTGACGCCACTTGCAAAACATCCGCGGATCGTACCGAAGTTTGCACCGGCAAGAGCACCGTATACATTCAGTCCTTTGACCAATTCTTTCGTTGGTCCACCGTACTGATTCTCCCCTATCGTTTCAATCTCACAAGTTTCAACCGAACAATTTTCGATGGTTCCATAGTTATTCCCACAGATAATACCGCTTCGCGACCAATTCGAATCAGGTTCCTGAATGCGAATATTATTAAAATGCACATTTTTGATCACACCATAGTTTCGTTCGGGAAGCACATATAACTCTGTGCACTCCATATTTTTAATTACATGACCATCTCCGTCAAAGATACCATAATACTCTGGGTTACCATAATTAGAGATCAGGCTTTCTGCATCTTCGCCTTCAAAATCCAAGTCATTCACTAACACAACATTTAACGAATTATTGCTATAAATCTGGTTTCGGATCCACCACATCTTATCCGGGCTTCCAAACTCCACAAACCATTTGCCCTCTCTTTTTTGGGATGGGATGGTTACCAGTCGTGTATCCTCCTTCATGACATCTCCCGGATAAACCAAGGCAACACAATCTGTCCATTCATCGCTATTATCCAGAAGTATTCCATATATCGATCCATCCGGAATCACATTTCCCTCAATCTTGGTTCCATCTATGGTAACAGTAACCGTCTTTTTCTTAAGCGTCAGTTCTGTATTGCTTTCGCTTATGATAAACGGATTTGTATCCGTAACCACGGTATCATTTGCATCAAGGCACTCATAGAAATCCACTCCATCAAAATACTGCCCCTGTATCACGAAATCATCGGCAAGTTTAACGGTTTGGGGGTTCTCCGTCGTGCTGCCATCTTCATCGGTAAATTTCAGTGTAACATCGTATACTTTCGTTTCCGTATCCGGCACCATTGATTTGGTTTCCGCCGCATATTTATACCGATAAATATTTTCGTCATTTTCCAATTCAATAATATTGCACGCGTTTGGGAGCGGTATATTCTCCAGTTTTCCTTCGGATGTCGTAGTTAAATCCGCTGCCGGCACTCCGTTAATTGCTTTCACATTGGCATTTTCCGGCAGATTTTCAAGAGTAAACGAATCCAGCTTGTTTGCATAGGCATCGAGAGCATCCTGAATATATATGCTTTCATCACGCTGTATCGTCCCCCCTATGATACGGACTTTGTCAGCATCGAACGCACGACAGGAGCCACTATCCTCTTCTCCCCGGAGCAGGTTCAGACGTCCGCCGGAAACCGTGATGCTGTCATACACCCCTATCACCTCTAAAGACGTCGCCTCCTCTTGCGTGTGTTCCCATAGCCCCCCGGAAATATTGATGTCCTTCGCCAAAATAACCTGATCTTCATCCACTTTAGACGTAATCGCTCCTCCGGTCATTGTAAATTGATCTACATTATAGATTCTTCCCGTAAAATCCAGTTTTCCCCCTTCTATTGTTACGTTTCCCCACTTTCCTTTTTTGTATCCAGAGATTACCTGTTCAAGCGAATATGTGTTCTCTTCGCGTCCCACAGCAAGTTTCAGACTTCCCGTGCCTTCCTTTAAGGTCATCTGCCCGGTTACGCAGATCACCGGGTTTTCCGTCGCAGCCGCAGAAGTGAGGGAAGAATCTTCCTGTACATAGAGATTCGCTGTTCCTTCAATGTCCAAAACCGGAAACAACGGACTGTACGAAATGGTCCCACATCCACCCAGATCATTGCCATACAGGCTGTCATTTTTTATCGTGGCACCATCAAAGATGATGTTTGCTTCGACTCCCTCTGCCACCACGATATGAGTATCAATCAGCGCATCATTGATCTCATTGCTTCCTTTGATAATATAATTTCCATTTTTTGTAATATTGATCTCGATGACTTTTACCGTCGTCTCCCTGCCAAAATAATCCACAATTGTTTTGTCCGTTATAAGTGACGCATCCGACAGATTGTAAGTAATGGCATTTTTCGTCGGCATCGAAAGTGTCTTCATTTCCTCCAGTGTCGTCTGTCCTTTCGCATACGCATCGGTGTACGATACAAATGGAATGCTGGTAAGCATCGTCGCCGTCAATGTTGCAATGCAGATGACTTTTTTTGCCTGTCTGCGAATCTTTCTGTTGTTAAAACAATTTTGTCGTCTCATAATTTTCCTCCAAGTCTCATTTCCATACATTTTCGCCTTTTAATGTTTTGTTCTTAAATTTATCATATTTTTATACTTTTTTCAATCTTTTTGCAGAATTGTCGACATGACTACAGAATTGTTGCTTTGAAAAATAAGAAAAGAAAAAAAATAAATTACTATCGTTCAAAACAACGAATTAAATCGCTGTAGCCCAATAAGCATAAGGGATACAGCGATTTTTCATTCTAACAACTGTCAAAGACGGGATTATAAAATATCTATGCGGTTTTTGCAAGCCTGTTTCCTAGTATTTTCGGAATATCTGTTGTTTTATCGCGCCACGTTTTTTGAGCCATCTCTTGTATTTCTTCAATTTTTCCGAAGGAATAAGATAACTAGCTCTGTTGTTAATCTTTCCAAACGCGTTTTTGCCTACGCTCTTCTTGCTGAGCGTCGTCGTCTGAAAAGTAACCTTACGGAGATTTTTGCATCCATAAAAAGCTTTGGTTTCGATCTTCGTAATATTTTTGCCAATCACTACTTCTTTCAAGGATTTATTGTTACGGAATGCCTTCTTGCCAATCGAAGTAACCTTATACTCCACTCCATCGATTGTAACCGTCTTGGGAATGATTACCTTTTTCTTCGTTTTATCACTGCTGCCGGTATATTTAATCGTCGGAGTTTTTTTCGAGGCAGATGTTACCATATATTTATTTCCATTTTTTTTCAATTTCGACCCTTTTGGCTCGCTCTTTTGGCTCTCACTTGCCTGCGGCTGTTTTGACTGCTCGGATGCCGGAGCTGGCGTCAATGCGGATGATGGTGCCGGTGTCGCAGGAGTTCCCGGTGCTTTCGTAGGAACCGCTGACGGATCAGCCGAAGGGACGCTTCCCGGATTCGTGCCTGCCGGCGTTGCGGTCGGACCTGCCGATGGCACAGCGGATGGACTTACGGTTGGGGTCGCCGATGGAGTCGCTGACGGACTTGCCATCGGTGTCGCCGTCGGAGTCGGGGTTGGAGTGACTTTGATCGTATACATCACTTCGGCCGCTGCGTCGCCCATTGTCACAGATGCTTTGATCGTTCCCGCGCTCGTCAGATCAGTTGTCGGTTTGCCGTCTCTCGTATAGATAATTTTCGCATCAACGTCTGTCGCTGCTTCCTTCCACGTATCGCTGTACGTCTTATTTAATACGGCTTTGTGTTCTTTTCCATCGTACTTGGCATCTTCTGCCGTCAATGTTATCGTTACTCTATGTGAAGGATCATCCGTACATACGCCGGTCAGTACATTTCCCTCTGCCGTATAATTCAGTTTATGCCGTGGTGTATCCGGCAGCCTGGTATTAGAATATCCCATCGTCTTACAGCCCTGATACCCATAATAAACGGTTCCGTGGGAAGTATCTGCCACAGGAGCGGCATCCTGCTCTGCGTCGTTGTCGATATTCTGATACCAGATCTGGCTTCCGTCCGTCACGCCCTTGTTTAACAGGCTGCACACTTCACCGGACGCAAACTGCTCTGCTGTCTTTGCGGCATCTCCGGACTCCACCTCTGCCTCATAATATGTATTTTCGATCGTACTATACGGAAATTCGTGGGCAAGCGGCCAGGTCACTCCCTCTCCATCAAAAGTAATATCGCTGGCAAAACATCCCCGGATCGTACCAAAGTTTCCACCGACGAGAGCACCGTATTCCGTTACTTTACCATAAATAGAATTTTCCTCTTGCGCCACGGTTCCAATCACAGCATTCTCCACCGAACAATTTTCAACGATTCCATAATTGTCTCCACAGACAATCCCCTGACGAGTATGCTCACCATAGCATTTATCTGATATATTCTTAACGTGTACGTTTTTAATTGTGCCAAAATTTTGCAGTGCGATAACCTCATAACCCGTATCGGACCTTCTCACATTTGAAATGGTATGGTTATTTCCATCGAAAACGCCATAATACTTCGTCCATCCAAGCAAACCAGGGAGGTAGGTGTCCACCTTATTATAATCAAAATCTGCATCCAGAAGAACATTGATCGTATTATCTATTTGCATCATGTCCTGAATCTGCATTACATCCTTTTCCGATTGCAATTTCACATACCACTCGCCATTTTTTTGAACGGATGGCACTCGCTCCAATACAATATTGTTCCCTGACGGTATCGGATCTCCCGGATAAAATATAGCGTAAACATGATCATTCTTTTTCCACATATACATGCTGTCTGACGGCAGCACCTCTCCGGCAAATGGTTTCCCATCCAAAGTTACCGTGCTGCTCTTTTTTAGTGTGAGTTCCGATCTGCTTTCAATGCGAATCTCCGAAAGCTGCTTCCCGGTGTCATCAACATACGTATAATAATTTTTGCCGTCATAGTATTCTGACTTCATCGTAAAACCGTCAACTGCCTGAATCTCTTTTTTCCCGATCGGCGTACCATCTTCTTCTGTCAATTTTAATGTGACATCGTGAACAACCGGTGAATTTTCCGTATCTGCCACCATCGTTCCTTTTTGATTTTCACTGTCATACTTATAATCGAATTTATACAGCTTACCGTTTTTCATCTTAATCAAATTGGAACAACACGGAAGTGCGGCATTCTTCCATTCTCCGTCCGATGTCGTCTGTATCCCCTCGACCGGGTAACCATTGACCTCTTCCACATCTGCATTTTTCGGAAGGCCTGTCAGATCAAACAGCTTTGTCTCATTTCCATACGCATCCAACGTATCCTCAAGCACAAATCCATCACCCAGTTTAAGATTTCCCCCGATAATATGTGTACTCGGAGAAGAAAATGCCACGACATCCCAAGGAGTTGTTTGAAGCCATCTTATCTGGATATTTCCTCCACTAACTTGTATATTTCTGTATGCCTCAAATAAGCTTTGCTTACCATACATTGCATCAAAGTTTTGATCCCAGATTCCTCCGGCAATGGTAATGTCATTTGCTAACACCACCGTACTCACATCCGCGTACCGGCATGTTGATGCAATCTTCCCCCCTGTCATCGTAAACTTGTCGATAGACTTGATGTATCCCGTAACATCAAGGTTTCCTCCCTCGACTGTCAGGCTGCCGGCTGGCTGTATCGCGCCAGTCATATTACCACAAATTACCATTTTACCTTCACCTGGGTTGTTCTCATCTGCCCTCGGTGTAAGTTTTAAGACCGCCTCGCTGTCTTTTACCGTCATTTCCCCGGTCACACGAATAACCGGGTTTTCCTCTGCCGCTGCGGACATCAGTTCAGAATCTGACTCGACGTAAATATTGGCATTTCCAAAAATATCCATCACTGGAAATATCGGATTATATATGATACTTGTCATTTGTGAACACACCGCATACTTGGTTTGATTCTTTATCGTCGCCCCATCAAAGGTGATATTTGCCTCGACTCCCTCTGCCACTGTGATATGAGTGTCGATCAACTCACCATTGATCTCGTTGCTTCCTGTGATCACATAATTACCATCTTTTGTAATATTGATCTCGATGACTTTTACCGTCATTTTCTCGCCATAGTAATCCATAAACGTTTTATTCGTTATAAGCGACGCATCCGCCAGATTGTAGGTAATGGCATTTTCCGTCGGTATCGAAAGTGCTTTCATTTCGTCCAGTGTCGTTTGTCCTTTCGCATACGCATCGGTATACGCCGCAAATGGAATACTCGTAACCAGCGTCGCCGCCAATGCCACGATGCTGATCACTTTCTTTGCCCGTCTGCGGAGGGATCTCCGCAGATTTCGGTTTTGCTGGTTCCGGTTATAAAAATAATTTTCTCTAAGCATATTTTCCTCCATCATAATCGGTTATCTTCTATCGTTACGGATCACTCGCCTGTGATCTTCTGTTTTCCACCGATTCCACGCTTTTTCAGCCATTTTTTGTATGCCTTTTTCTTGGCTTTTGGCACTTTCACAACGGCTTTTTTGTGAATCTTTGCAAATGCTTTTGTACCAACTGCTTTCGCCTTTAATTTAGTGGTTTGGATCGTAACCTTTTTCAGGTTTACGCATTTATAAAATGCTTTTGCCCCTATTTTCTCGATATCTGCTCCGATCACAACCGTTTTCAGTTTTTTATTGCCGGCAAATGCTTTTTCCGCAATTGCTGTCACTTTATAGTTCACACCATCCACTTTTACCGTCTTCGGAATTACAACCGTTTTTGCTTTCTTTTTGGCTGCACTCTTTGTCAGTTCGACTTCCGGTATTTTGCCGGAAGTGTCGGTCACTTTGTAGGTGTCGCCTTTTTTTGACGCAATCTTCGTTCCTGCTGTCTCCGGTGCCTTGGCATCTGCCGGTGCTTTGGTTTCGCCCGGTGCAATGACGGATTTGTCGCTTGGTGCCGGGGTCGCGGTAGCTTTGTTGCCCTCTGACGGATTGGCCGAAGGGGTACTTCCCGGATTCGTGCCTGCCGGCGTAACGGACGGACTTGCTGCCGGGGTCGCAGACGGGCTTGCCGCTGGCGTCATTGATGGGGTTGCCGACGGACTCGCCGTTGGCGTCGCAGTTGGTGTCGGGGTTGGAGTGGCTTTGATCGTATAGGTCACTTCGATCACTGCGTCGCCCATTGTCACAGATGCTTTGATCGTTCCTACACTCGTCAGATCGGTTGTTGGTTCGCCGTCTTTTGTGTAGACGATTTTCGCATTGACGTCTGCCTCGCCCCAACCATCACTATATGTCTTATTTAAAACGGCTTTGTGTTCTTTTCCATCATATGTCGCATCTTCTGCCGTCAATGTTATCGTTACCGTGTGTGAAGGATCTGCTTTACATACACCTGTCAACACGTTATTTTCAGCAGTATATTTCACTTCATGAGATGGGGTATCGGACAGTTCGGTATTGGAATATGTCTTGATACATCCCTGATAGCCGCTGTATACCGTGCCATGCGAACGATCCGGCACCGGAACCGCGTCTTTTTCTGCGTCATTGTCAATGTTCTGATACCAGTACTGACTTCCGTCCGTCACGCCCCGGTTTAAGAGGCAGCACACTTCACCGGACGCAAACTGCGCTGCTGTCTTTGCAATCTCTCCGGACTCCACTTCTGCCTGATAATACACATTTTCCAGTTTACTCTGTGAAAAATCCTGTGCAATCGGATAGCTTGGTCCTTCTCCGCTAAATGTGACGCCACTTGCAAAACATCCGCGGATCGTACCGAAGTTTGCACCGGCAAGAGCACCGTATACATTCAGTCCTTTGACCAATTCTTTCGTTGGTCCACCGTACTGATTCTCCCCTATCGTTTCAATCTCACAAGTTTCAACCGAACAATTTTCGATGGTTCCATAGTTATTCCCACAGATAATACCGCTTCGCGACCAATTCGAATCAGGTTCCTGAATGCGAATATTATTAAAATGCACATTTTTGATCACACCATAGTTTCGTTCGGGAAGCACATATAACTCTGTGCACTCCATATTTTTAATTACATGACCATCTCCGTCAAAGATACCATAATACTCTGGGTTACCATAATTAGAGATCAGGCTTTCTGCATCTTCGCCTTCAAAATCCAAGTCATTCACTAACACAACATTTAACGAATTATTGCTATAAATCTGGTTTCGGATCCACCACATCTTATCCGGGCTTCCAAACTCCACAAACCATTTGCCCTCTCTTTTTTGGGATGGGATGGTTACCAGTCGTGTATCCTCCTTCATGACATCTCCCGGATAAACCAAGGCAACACAATCTGTCCATTCATCGCTATTATCCAGAAGTATTCCATATATCGATCCATCCGGAATCACATTTCCCTCAATCTTGGTTCCATCTATGGTAACAGTAACCGTCTTTTTCTTAAGCGTCAGTTCTGTATTGCTTTCGCTTATGATAAACGGATTTGTATCCGTAACCACGGTATCATTTGCATCAAGGCACTCATAGAAATCCACTCCATCAAAATACTGCCCCTGTATCACGAAATCATCGGCAAGTTTAACGGTTTGGGGGTTCTCCGTCGTGCTGCCATCTTCATCGGTAAATTTCAGTGTAACATCGTATACTTTCGTTTCCGTATCCGGCACCATTGATTTGGTTTCCGCCGCATATTTATACCGATAAATATTTTCGTCATTTTCCAATTCAATAATATTGCACGCGTTTGGGAGCGGTATATTCTCCAGTTTTCCTTCGGATGTCGTAGTTAAATCCGCTGCCGGCACTCCGTTAATTGCTTTCACATTGGCATTTTCCGGCAGATTTTCAAGAGTAAACGAATCCAGCTTGTTTGCATAGGCATCGAGAGCATCCTGAATATATATGCTTTCATCACGCTGTATCGTCCCCCCTATGATACGGACTTTGTCAGCATCGAACGCACGACAGGAGCCACTATCCTCTTCTCCCCGGAGCAGGTTCAGACGTCCGCCGGAAACCGTGATGCTGTCATACACCCCTATCACCTCTAAAGACGTCGCCTCCTCTTGCGTGTGTTCCCATAGCCCCCCGGAAATATTGATGTCCTTCGCCAAAATAACCTGATCTTCATCCACTTTAGACGTAATCGCTCCTCCGGTCATTGTAAATTGATCTACATTATAGATTCTTCCCGTAAAATCCAGTTTTCCCCCTTCTATTGTTACGTTTCCCCACTTTCCTTTTTTGTATCCAGAGATTACCTGTTCAAGCGAATATGTGTTCTCTTCGCGTCCCACAGCAAGTTTCAGACTTCCCGTGCCTTCCTTTAAGGTCATCTGCCCGGTTACGCAGATCACCGGGTTTTCCGTCGCAGCCGCAGAAGTGAGGGAAGAATCTTCCTGTACATAGAGATTCGCTGTTCCTTCAATGTCCAAAACCGGAAACAACGGACTGTACGAAATGGTCCCACATCCACCCAGATCATTGCCATACAGGCTGTCATTTTTTATCGTGGCACCATCAAAGATGATGTTTGCTTCGACTCCCTCTGCCACCACGATATGAGTATCAATCAGCGCATCATTGATCTCATTGCTTCCTTTGATAATATAATTTCCATTTTTTGTAATATTGATCTCGATGACTTTTACCGTCGTCTCCCTGCCAAAATAATCCACAATTGTTTTGTCCGTTATAAGTGACGCATCCGACAGATTGTAAGTAATGGCATTTTTCGTCGGCATCGAAAGTGTCTTCATTTCCTCCAGTGTCGTCTGTCCTTTCGCATACGCATCGGTGTACGATACAAATGGAATGCTGGTAAGCATCGTCGCCGTCAATGTTGCAATGCAGATGACTTTTTTTGCCTGTCTGCGAATCTTTCTGTTGTTAAAACAATTTTGTCGTCTCATAATTTTCCTCCAAGTCTCATTTCCATACATTTTCGCCTTTTAATGTTTTGTTCTTAAATTTATCATATTTTTATACTTTTTTCAATCTTTTTGCAGAATTGTCGACATGACTACAGAATTGTTGCTTTGAAAAATAAGAAAAGAAAAAAAATAAATTACTATCGTTCAAAACAACGAATTAAATCGCTGTAGCCCAATAAGCATAAGGGATACAGCGATTTTTCATTCTAACAACTGTCAAAGACGGGATTATAAAATATCTATGCGGTTTTTGCAAGCCTGTTTCCTAGTATTTTCGGAATATCTGTTGTTTTATCGCGCCACGTTTTTTGAGCCATCTCTTGTATTTCTTCAATTTTTCCGAAGGAATAAGATAACTAGCTCTGTTGTTAATCTTTCCAAACGCGTTTTTGCCTACGCTCTTCTTGCTGAGCGTCGTCGTCTGAAAAGTAACCTTACGGAGATTTTTGCATCCATAAAAAGCTTTGGTTTCGATCTTCGTAATATTTTTGCCAATCACTACTTCTTTCAAGGATTTATTGTTACGGAATGCCTTCTTGCCAATCGAAGTAACCTTATACTCCACTCCATCGATTGTAACCGTCTTGGGAATGATTACCTTTTTCTTCGTTTTATCACTGCTGCCGGTATATTTAATCGTCGGAGTTTTTTTCGAGGCAGATGTTACCATATATTTATTTCCATTTTTTTTCAATTTCGACCCTTTTGGCTCGCTCTTTTGGCTCTCACTTGCCTGCGGCTGTTTTGACTGCTCGGATGCCGGAGCTGGCGTCAATGCGGATGATGGTGCCGGTGTCGCAGGAGTTCCCGGTGCTTTCGTAGGAACCGCTGACGGATCAGCCGAAGGGACGCTTCCCGGATTCGTGCCTGCCGGCGTTGCGGTCGGACCTGCCGATGGCACAGCGGATGGACTTACGGTTGGGGTCGCCGTCGGGGCTGCTGACGGACTTGCCATCGGTGTCGCCGTCGGTGTCGGGGTTGGTTTTGCCGTTGGTACAGCCGTCGGTGCTGCTTTAATCGTATACGTCACTTCAGCTTGCACAGAACCAATAAATAACGTCGCTTTGATCGTACCCGGACTGGTAAGGTCTTCTGTCGGATTTTCACCGCGTGTATAAACGATCTTATACGGCACTTCCTCCTCGCCCCATTCGTCACTACATTCGACACCTACCGTAACCGGATGTGCTTTTCCGTCATAGGTAACGTCATTTGCACTCACAGTCAGTTGTACATTGTGTGAAGAGTCGTTCTTACAGATTTCCGTAATCGTATTCCCATTTGCTGTATACTTAGCTTCATGAGATGGTGTAGTCGTTTGAAGTTCGGCATTCGAATATACTTTCACACATCCCTGATAACCGGCATATACAATTCCGTGGGACGGATCCGCTACCGGTGCCGCATCTCTCTCATCGCCGTTGTCGATGTTCTGGTGCCAATACTGGCTTCCGTCTGTCACTCCGTGATTGAGAAGACTGCACACTTCTCCGGAAGCAAACTGCTCTGCTGTCTTCGCATTTTCCTCTCCTGCTTTCTCGGAAAGATAATACGTATTCTCTAGCTTGCTTCCCGCAAAAGACTTACAGATCGGATAGGTCTCGCCATCTCCGTTAAACGTGATATCTTTTGCAAAACTATCTTTAATCGTACCATAGTTTCCGCCGACTAACGCACTATGAACCCGTAATTTAATGCTCTGTTCATCATCGTCGTCCGTCCTTTTTTTCGTTTCTACCGTCGAACTTTCCACGGAACAGTTCTCGATGGTTCCATAATTACGGGCACAGAGAATACCGGATTGGAAGTCCGCCGAATACTCATCCGAAGGAATCGATGCATTCTTGATATGAACATTTTTAATCGTACCATAATTTTTTAATATCAAAACACTCGAATAATATTTGTTTTTCACATTGGTGATACCATGTCCGTTTCCATCAAAAGTACCATAATAGTCTCCGTTACCCTCATCCAGTAAATAAAAACAGTCTTCTCCGCTAAAATCAAGATCTGTCTCCAAAAGAATGTTTAATGTATTGTCATACCAAAGATTCTCATTTAACAAATCAAGGTCATCTCTGTTCTCTATTTTGACAAACCATTTGCCTTCTTTTTGAACTGCTTTTAGAAAAGAAGTATAACTCGTCCCTTGCTGCACCGTATCTCCCGGATAGGCGATAAATTTATCATCCTCCTTGTCCGTTGCCATATAGAATGAGCCGGTCGGCAGTACATCGTCTGTCCATTCTGTGCCATCCACAGTTACCTTTTCTTTTACTTCATGTAAAGTAATAGTGACATCATCTATGATTTTCTCCGGCTTCTCTGCACTATCGTATTTATAGTATTTTTGTCCGTCAAAATACCGATTTCCCAATTCAAATCCATCTGCTACTATAATTTCCCGACCTCCGGATTCTCCTTCGTCTCGGAGTGTTACTTTGTGAGTAACCGACGTGTCATTTTTTACCATACTTTCTTTCTGTGTTTCTTCATCCCACTGATAAGTATAGATGTAGTTTTCTCCATTATCCAGTGTGATCACATTATCTCCGTATTCCAAAAGGCACTTCAGGCTTCCATCTTCTGCTGTCTGCAGTCCGGTTACCGGCTGCCCGTTGATTCTCTTCACTTTGGTATTTGGCTGAAGTCCATCCACGGTAAAAAGGTTGATAATATTATCATACACATCTGTCACGTCCTCCAGCTTAAACTGTGTTTCATCGTATGAAATCACACTATTCTGAATCACCATATTTATCGTTTTCTTCCCGTTTAAAGTCCTCACGATAGGAATCGCCTTACTCGAATTTTCCAGTTGGGCTGTTATGTTTGCACCATCGATGTACAAACTATCCTTGCAATACAGCATACTACTAACATAGGCTTTTTCCGCATCGTTGGTAAGCGATAGGTTTCCTCCCAATATGGCGATATTCTCGGCATAAACATTGTATTGATCGGCGTAGCGCAAAGATACATTTCCATCTGTCATCGTAAATTTATCCACATCTGCAATCCCTCCATATGCAGTGAAATCTCCCCCTTCCACTGTCACAGATCCAAGGCGGCGGTTTTCTCCCTCTTTCGATCCTAAAACTGCATAACCACACACTTCTCCATCTTCTTCTGTTTGCAAATCATTTTTGTAGTTTCCACTCATCAAGGTAAGGCGGCCGGTGCCTTCTTTGATTGTGAGGTCACCAAGCACCTGAGCCACGTAGTTATATTCCGTATCCGGCGACGTAAGACAGGAATCCTCTTTCACATACAGATTCGCCGTTCCTTCGATATCCAGTACCGGGAAAAGCTGCTCCGTATATACATTACCACAACCATCTGAAGTCGAATCATAGATCTGATTGTTTTGGACCTGAGCCCCATCGAAGATAATATTTGCCTCGACTCCTTTTTCCACTTTGATATGGGTATCTACAAATGCACCATTGATCTCATTGGAGCCTTTAATGATGTAATTTCCGTTTTTTGTAATATTGATTTCTATTACCTTCGTCGTGAGTTCATCCCCATACACATCCACAAATGTCTTCTCAGTCCGAAGCGAAGCATCGGAAAGATTATAGGTCACTGCATTTTCTGTCGGCAGGGAGAGTGCCTGCAATTCCTCCATCGTTGTCTGTCCTTTCGCATATGCCTGCGTGTAAGGAATCATCGGGATACTGCTCAGCACCGTCGCCGATAACGTCGCGATGCAGATTGCTTTCTTTGCTTGTCTGTAAAATTTCTTTCTCATTCTTTTCCTCCTTTTTAATACTAATGATCACTCAAGATTCCGCGAGATCCTATGCTTAATTCTATTTTCCAATTTTTCCCTGTATTCTTCGTATCGCTCTCGCAAAATCTCCCCTGTTGTCCAAGGTTTGCGACGTCCGACATAATGAATAATTGCCGGATTCTCCCGCCGGAGATCTGCAAACAGTTTCTCGCTGTTACAATTGCCACTTTGCAGATGCCCCGCCACAAAAGTGGTATAATTCCACCGAAAATCCACCGGATGTACTCTGCCATCAAACAACATATTTAAGACATCCTGGTCACTGAATGTATATTTATGCTTCGCCAGCAATTCATATATCTGTGACATCGTGATACGATTTCGTGCTTTTTCCAAATTCAAAAGCAATACTCCCGAATTAAAATAGTCCTCCGGATGCTTCATTTTCAGCCCGTCTTTGCGGTAATTATCCACATTATAAGGCATATCATCCAAAAAGATGGCACGCCGCGTCTTCGAAAACACTCGAAAATCTTCGGCTCGAACTGCCACTGCTTCTTTTCCGCAAAAATCGGTATCATACAACTGACTCACGTCGTCCAAAAAAATCATATCACAGTCGAAATATAACATTTTGTCATAATTTGAAAACATTTCGTCAAACAGATACAATCGATAATTGATCGCCGCTGTATAATATGCATTTGCTGTTTTCGGAAAAAACTGCCGCACATCTGCCATATCTACAAGGCGGATGCTCACCCCCGCTTCTCCATCTGCCAGTGACCGAATCTCTTCCGTCGCTTTTTCAGAAATGTCATCTTGCAAGATAAGAATATCATAAAGACGTGTCTTATCGCGATTCCACAAAAGGGAGTAGAGCGCCGTGCAAAGTGGTTCCGCATATTTTTCATCACTCACAAAACATATGTTTACAGATGTTTCAAATGCTTTCGGAAATTTTTCCTTTTCCATTTTTTCTCCTTTTCTTACGTTTTTTAGGCGTTTGACAAACACCGAAACCCACTATTTCCTTTTAGTTTTATTCTTAAGTTTATCATATTTTTATATTTTTTTCAATTTTTTTGCAGAATTGTTATTATGACAACAGAATTGTCAATTTCAAAATGGGTCTTGCGCTACCGTGTGATTACTGTTAAAATATGGTTATCACGTGCATGAGGAGGATGTTTTTATTGTGAGGAAGAGAACGCACTATAACTTTAACTTATTGTTACTTTTGACTGCAGGCATTGTGGCAACGGTTTTTTCGAGCGAATGTGCGCAGGCAAAAGTGAAAACAACGATTAAAAACGGGGTCTGCATTGTCTCCGGAAAAGGTGCCATGACGGACGACTACGGTTATAATAAAGAAATCAAAAAGGTCATTATTAAAGACGGAGTAACTTCTCTCCCGGAAGAGGCCTTTACTAAGTGCAGAAATCTAAAAGAGGTTTCGATTGCAGACAGCGTAAAAAAAATCGGTGCTTATGCCTTTATGGGTACGGATCTTCACAAAATCACGATACCAAATTCGGTGAAAAAGATGGGGGACGGCGTTTTAAATTACTGCAAAAATCTGGAAAAGATTAAAATGCCGGGGAATGTAAAACTGGGATACAGTGACGAAATCTACCGGCGGATTCAATACGACCTTGGCTCCCCGGTCAAAACCATACAATTGACAAGCAGTCTGAATCTCAATACGTTTACTTACCTGGCTGCGGAAAATGTCATCGTTTCCAAAAAGGATCCCCGGTACACTTCAATCGATGGCCTCATCTATACGAAAGATGGGAAAAGTCTTGTGCGCATCCCCTCTCACCGCAAAACAGCGGTGATCGCCGAAGGATGTACGGAATTTTGCACCAATGCCATCGAATGGTGTGCCATCGATTCTGATAAGGGCTATGCCGGATGTCAGAAATTAAAATCTGTCGTACTGCCAAAAAGCATCCAGACCATTGATGTCCGGAAATTTGCCGGTGATCTCCAGCCTGTTCCTTTTTACGATGCCGCTGCCACAGGAAAAAAATATCTTTCCTTTACGCTTCAAAATAAGGACATGACATGGGAGCAGATTTCCCTTCTTCATAACAAATTTAACACGCCATATCTGAAACTCTATAAACAGGTTTCCGGCGCGTTCGGACCGGGATCTGAGCAGGGTTTCGTAACTTCAAAAAACGGAACGGCGTTATTAAAATACATTGGAAAAGAAAACGATGTCCACATTCCACAGGGAATCACACAAATTGGCGAAGGCGCTTTTTCCGGCGCACCGCTCACGGAAGTCACCATTCCCAAAAGCGTGATAATCATTGATTCTGATGCTTTTCTAAACTGTAAAAAGCTGGCAAAAGTAACTTTTGAGGGTACCCCGTCTGTCATCGCATGCAGCGCCTTTACGGAAAGGTCTGTACTTATCGAGCCAGGCAGCATCGCGATACAATACACATGGGCAGTTCCCTGCAACATAAAAGGCAGCCGCAGCTATTATACCATTTCTTTTTACTGTCTTCCCCTGGAAGGTGCCGACGGATATGAATTACAGATATCTACCGCAGAAAATTTTGCTAAGAACAAAACAAAGACATTTAACGTAAAAAAAGATGGCAAACGGGTCTGCAGACGTATCCCCAACTACCTTTCAAATATGCTGTATTACCGGGTTCGTCCTTACAAACTTATGGGACAGACAAAATTTTACGGACAATGGACACACAACCGCTTCGATCCTTGGAATTTATTTGACAAAATGCAATAACAACGGAGGATGAACTATGATGAATCAACGAAAACGTTCTATCTTATTTTTACTTTTCACCGCGGGGCTTTTTGCCGGCGTGCTCTTTTGCACCGAAACTACCCAGGCAAAAGTAAAAACAACGATTAAAAATGGAGTCTGTACGGTTTCCGGAAAAGGTGCCATGACGGACGACACCAGCTACAATAAGAAAATCAAAAAGGTCATAATTAAAGACGGGGTGACATCTCTCCCGGAAGAAGCCTTTGCGGGCTGTCTGAAACTAAAAGAAATTTCCATTGCCGACAGTGTAAAAAGCATCGGAGCGTGCGCCTTTATGCAGACGGATCTCCGCGAGATTACGATACCAAATTCGGTAAAAAAGCTCGGAAACAGCGTTTTAAGTTCCTGCAAAAAATTGACAAAGGTCAAGATGCCGGGAAATGTAAAAATAATCTATGGAAGCGACGAGTATTTTCCGGTCTTTCAATTTGACGTTGATTCTCCGGTCAAAACCATTGAATTGACAAGCAGTCTCAATCTGGAAATATTTATGTATCTGTCGGCGGAAAATATCGTGGTATCCAAAATTGACCCCAAATACACTTCGATCGACGGCCTTCTCTACACAAAGGATGGAAAAAGCCTCGTCCGCATCCCGAATCTCCGCAAAGAAGCAGTGATTGCCGATGGTTGCGAAGAATTTTGTACCACAGCTGTAGAATGGGCTGGTGACGATGATGGCGATCCTTATATGGGATGCGAAGACCTCAAAACGATCGTTCTGCCGGAAAGCATCCGGACCATTAACACGAAAAAACATTTGACCCGCTGGGGAACCTCTTCTTACGCAGAAGAGCACCACACGGATAAAACGGATTATATTTCCTTTACCATTGCAAATAAAAATATGCCGTGGGAGCAGGTTTCTCTTCTTCATAAAAAATTTAATACGCCGTATGAAACTCTTCAAAAAGAAGTTCCTGCCGTATTTGGACCGGGCGCAGAGCAGGGCTTTATAACTCCAAAAGACGGAACGGTGCTATTAAAATACGTCGGAAAAGACGACAATGTATGTATTCCTCAGGGGATTACAAAGATTGAAAAAAATGCCTTTGCATCCTCCACTTTAAAAAATGTTGTTTTCCCGGAAGGGCTGGAAAAGATTGGTGAAAACGCCTTTGCTAATTGTAAAAATCTTACAAAAGTCACCATTCCCAAAAGTGTGGACATAATTGATCAGGATGCTTTTTCAAAATGCAAGAATTTAAAGAAGATCACTTTCAAGGGCACTCCATCTGACATTTCGCCGTATGCCTTTGATGGAACCGCCGTTGTCACAGAACCGGGCAACATCAAGACACAATACACCTGGGCTGTCCCTGACCGCTTAAAGAGTACCCGCAAAAAATTCGTCTTCAACGGTACATTTCACTGTCTCCGTTTAAAAGGCGCAGACGGATACAAACTGCAAATATCTTCCACTAAAAAATTTACTAAGAAAACGACAAAGACTTTCGCTGTCAAAAAGGACGGAAAACGGGTATGCAAAAATATAAAACTTCCCAATGACCTATATATCCGAATCTGTCCATACAAACTTGCTAGTGGCACGAAATCCTATGGAAAATGGACCTATGCGAACTACGATCCCTGGAGTTATGCCGACGAAATATAATACACACTCAAAAAGGGGCTGCACTTTTTTACACAGCCCCTCTTTCTCCGTTTATCGAATGATTTCAAAATACGGAAGCACATTGGAAATGTACGTATTCAGAATGTCTTTAAACTCTTTTGCCTGCTTTTCATCCATAATCTCACCATACTCGATCGTGTAAGTGTCCCCATCGCGGCTGTCAATATAGGTCATTGTGTCATTTTTCTTTTCTACCTGCTCCGGAGAATACTCGCCTTTAATCTTGTGGATTGTGAAAAATGGCATCTTCACGCCGTTTTTCTTTGCCATAAACATAGCGTAGGATTCTTTCTTTTTGAAGTCAGCATTTTTGACATTTTTCTTTTCCTTCACGGTAATAAGTTTTGCAACATTTTGGGGAAGTGCCACCGTGCAATTTGCCGCTTTACTGCGAAGTTTCGTGCGCTGTTCCAATTTTGCATTGGGATTAAGCACTACCGTCTGGTCGCCAAATGTAACGCTAACAATATCTTTCGGCTCAATGACTTTCCGGAAGCCAATTCGGCGGTAACCTGAAGTTTTCTCATTGCCCCATTCCTCATTGACGTCATCGCAGAAACGGCTGTCTTCGCGTGTTCCGTCAGCAAACTGTACGACAACACGCTGTGTCTTTTCCAATTTATTCCATTCTTTAAATGACATATGTGCTTTTCCACTCTTTGTAATCTGGAAATCCACGGTCACGGAAAGTGGCGAAATGCGAATATCTTTCCATGTTGCTTTGGCATCTAGAAGCGAGATGTTTTTATTCACTTCTTTGGTTGTAACGTCTGCCTCGGTTTTGAAGGTCCAATCCAGTTTCCATTTTCCTTTTTTTACCACTTTAAATTTACCTTTTGCATCGCGGTAACCGATATTTTTCAGTGTAAATGCAACGCTTTTTCCATTCAGATTGACATCTACTCCCTGCTTGTTGATGCCGCTCACCAAAACGTTAAATGTCGTTGTCTTTTCATCACCCCCTGCCATGTTAGGACCATCTATGGTGTAATCATATGTGGCGCCATCATCACCTTTTACAGCCAGTTCTGTTGTCTGAAACTCGTATTTTTCCGGTTTTTCCGGCAGATTTTTCACTTTCAATACGGCGTAAAAACGTGTCGTATCTCCAATCACCTGACTTGTAGAAACGCTGACTCCATTATTGGTTGTGGATGCCTCCGGCGTGCTGACCATTTTTTCGATTTTCTGCGATGGTACTCCCGCCTCAATATGGAAGAAGCTGCGAATGCTGTCATCAAGTCCAAGTGCCGCCGCTGCCTTTGTGCCACCAATTCCTACTAATACTACAGCGGTCACGGCCGCAGCTGCTTTTCCGGCTGTTCTCCATCTTCGATTCTTTTTGTCTCTATTTTCATTGACTTTTTCCTGCTCAATCTTTGTCATTGTCTGTGCAAAGATTCTCTTTTTCTCAAGGTCTGTCATTGTGATTCCCTCCTGTTCTGCCTTTTTATTTTTCTCCCCAAGTCCCTGTAACATATTTTCTAAATCACGCATAATATCCTCCTTTCGCCGTTTTTTAAGCGGTCTTAATTCCTCTCTGTAACAGCTGTTTTTTCAAACGCTCTCTGCCTCTCGCCAGCCTTCCCTCTACGGATTTTACAGAAATTGACAGTATCTCTGCAATTTCACGAATGCTGTTCTGCTCATAATAGCGATAGATAAATATCTCGCGGTCCGGGCTTTTCATGTCTTCAATGAGACCAAACAACATCTCATTTTCACTCTGCTTCACAACCGCTTCTTCGATATTTTCCGTGGATGCCATCTCTGGAATCTGGCCAAAATCTTCTGTTGGCTTTTGCTTTGCGAGCGCTCTCTTCTTATCGAGCGCCGTCTTGCGGGCAATCCCATACAAATATATTTTCAAACCTTTTCCATTTTTGATCAATACCTTGTCTCTGGACTTCCACAATCCGACGAACGCATCCGATATCGCTTCCTCCACATCCTGTATCGGATATCCGGCAAGTATCGACTTGCAAATACTTTTGACTGCGCCCCCGTATTGCTCTATGGCAATTTCAATCCCTTGTGCGGCATCTGCTTTTATTAATTGTAATAATTGTTCTTCCGGCATCTTGCACGCCTCCTTTATCTTCTTTCTGAAAGACCTTTCACTTACCTATTCGTATATTATATCGAAAAACCCTCGGATTGGGGGGAATTTTTTGGGGCTGGGCGCTCCGCACACGTCACAAACTTGCTTTTTCTTTTTGGGCGGGTACTAACGGTTCTCCGCTCATGCCTTTCCCACAAATTCCCTTTCCAGCATGACCCATCTAGCAAAAACCCGCCTCCTCACACGCATATCTCGCATAACCGCTCCCTCCTCACCACGCAAAAACCGAGCCCGGCGCTCCGCGCCGGACTCGGTCCCAAGCTTCCCCAGCTTCCCAAGCTTCCCTAACTCCCCACTTTTCCCAAACTCCCCCAATCCCCATTTCCTACCTTATCCTCTCAACCCTCTTCCACTTCGCAGATTGCTTCTTCCAAAATTTGTAAGCCCTCGTCAATTTCCTCTTTCTTGACATTGAGCGGGGTTGCAAACCGCATTCCGTTTCCGTAAACTCCGCAGTTCAGAGTGAGCATGTGGCGTTTCAGACAGCCTGCCTTGACAGCGGTCCAAAGATCCGGTGCCGGACTTCCGTCCTCATGGGAAAATTCAATCGCCACCATCAGTCCAAGGCCGCGGACATCCGAGATACAGCTGTGGCGGCTCTGCATTTCACGAAGCTTTTCTTTCAGATAAGCCCCCATCTCATTTACATTTTTCAAAAGACTGCCATCCTCAAAAGCATCCAGCACCGCATTTCCGGCGGCGGCTGCACACGGATTTCCGCCAAAGGTCGTTCCGTGGGTTCCGATCGGCCATTTATCCATGATCTCCGGTGTCGAGATAACCGCACTCATCGGCAGACCGCCGGCGATGGCTTTTCCGACCGTCATAATATCCGGCACGACATCAAAATGCTCGCTCGCCCACATTTTTCCGGTTCTTCCATAACCACACTGGATTTCGTCAAAGATGAGGAGAATGCCATGCTCGTCGCAGATTTTGCGGACTTCCTGCACAAATTTTTTACTTGGTACGACGTAGCCGCCCTCGCCCATAACCGGTTCCATATAGATACACGCCACATCTTCCGGATCCACGACGTAACGTAACAATTTTTTCAATTCAAACAGTGCGTAGTCCGTCCGCTCTTCCTCACTAAGTCCCGGCGGGCAGAGATCCTTTCCCGGATATGGAGCAAAATACACATTTCCCATGAGTGGATTGTAATGCCGGCGGTATTTGGAATTGGATCCGGTGATCGCGGTCGCGCCGACTGTTCGCCCGTGGAAGGAACCCATAAATGCAATCACCGCACTTCTCGCGCTGTAAGACATTGCTAGTTTGAGGGCGCTGTCTGTGGCTTCCGCGCCGCCGTTACTGAAAAAGATGGAACTCAATTTGCCTGGTGCTTTCTCCGAAAGCCGTTTTGCCAGCGTCAATGTCGACTCGTAGTTTACAAGGTTAAACGACGCATTGACAAGATTTCCCGCCTGCTCCTGAATAGCTTTCACGACAGTTGGGTAATTGTGGCCCAATGCATTGACAGCGATTCCCTGAACAAAGTCAAGGTAGCGGTCGCCATTGACATCGGTCAGATAGCACCCGGAAGCACTTTTTGCCACCAAATTCGTCTGCTTATAAAAAACGGGACTCAAATACTGTTTGTAATCTTCAAATTTAATCATAATAAAACCTCCATTCTAGTGCAACTGACTATTCATATGCTTTTTCCAATATTTCCTCGACATCCTGCTCCGTAATCTTCACCGGATTGACCGCAAGAAGGCGGTATTCCATCGTTCCCTTGATAATCGCCGGGAACATTTCTTTCGTCACGCCAACCTCCGTCAATTTCTTTGGGATCCGCAGATCGGCTGCCAATTTTTGTACAGCGGTAATGGCACAATGTGCCGCTTCCCACTTACTGAGGCCCGCGACATTTTCCCCAAGCAGTTTTGCAATCTTTCCAAACTTTTCCAGATTTCCCGGAATATTTTTCTCGATTACAAATGGAAGCATCATGGAATTGGCGGTTCCATGAGCGACGTGCGCCACGCCTCCCATTGCCTGCGAGATTCCATGCACCGCACCCAAACCGCCATTGACAAAGGCAGTTCCGGCAAGTGTGCTCGCGACTGCCATTTTTTCACGCGCCTCCAAGTTCAGCGGATCGTGTACCGCTGCCCGGATATTTTCCCCGATCAGGCGGATCGCCATTTCGCCGTAAGCATCGCTGAACGGATTCGCATTCAGTGAGACGTAGGACTCAATCGCATGCGTCAGCGCGTCCATTCCCGTCGTTGCGGTGATAAACGCCGGCATATGTATTTGCTGCAGCGGATCAATAACGGCAAATTTTGGCATTAGATATTCATGCGAAACGGACAATTTAATGTCGTTTTCTTCATCCGTTATGACGCTCGCCGCCGAAACTTCGCTGCCGGAACCGGCTGTCGTCGGCACGGCGATTAACGGAAGAGATGGATTTTCAACCGTTTTGCTTCCACCAAAGAGGTATTCTTTCACGGAGCCTTCATTGGTAACGAGCATGCACATGGCTTTGGCGGTGTCGATCACGCTGCCACCGCCGACCGCAACGCACACATCACAACCACTGTCTTTCAGCACTTGCGCCGCCGCATCACAGACATCAATCGGAGGATCCGGCTGTGTGTCTGTGAAAAGCTGCACGGAATACCCTTTTTCTTCCAATGATGCAATGATCTTGGCAAATTCGTCGGTTTTGCCAACATGCTTCCCGGTAACGAAAAATGGCTTTTTTACGCCCATTTCCTCAAATATCTCATACAATTGAAATGATGTGCCTGCGCCAAATTTGACTTTGGTCGGACTTTTAAATAAGAAATCTTTCATGCCCGTCTCCTTTCCATATACAACACAACGAGGCACAAAAGGAAAATTCCTTTCATGCCTCGTCGCATTTCTTACTTATTTTCGCTTATCTTATCATCTTTCTTCGATTCTGTCAATAGGCAGCTGCTAAATATACTGCGATAACGTTTTCACTGCATCCATCCATAGACAGCCCTTTTCAAAACCCCGTCACATTGTTCTGGTGATTGTAATTTTTCATCTTAGCCTGCCATTTATTTCCTTCGTGTTCGTAATAGCGGTACGTCTTTTCATTGATCTTACCACGCTCTTTCAGTTCTGCCATGCGTTTCCAAAACGTCTCGTAATCCGCCTTCGCCGCATCCTTATAATTGTTGGAACTGTTCATCTGTACGGAAGTCAGTAGCTGCTCCAGTTCCGCGATTCTCCTTCTGCCAAACATTTACATTTCCCCTTTCCATGTCACTTTCGGCTGCGCTCCATGCTCCCCGATGTGCTTCTCCAGCGCCGCATACAGTCTACCGCCTCACGAATCTGTATATTGGGTTCTAACATCGTATCGCTTCGTTTCCTTTTTCTTAAGTATAACACAAATGGAGCGAAAGGGGAATAGTCCGTGCAAGGCTGGGTCTTGTGGGAGCACAGCCGCCGGCTTTGTTGACGCTAGTCAATAACTCTATTGCCGGCGACGTCCTGCTGACGTGGCTTAGACGCGGGGCACTTCCCTGCACCACTGGAATCACTTGCTTTTCCTCTTTCCGCGGTGCCGGGCCGCATCTCTGCCCAAACCTCTCTCTACCATCTCTCCGCCACAGCCTTATTTCCCCCCAAACATACTCCTCCAGCAAACACCCGCGCCAAAAAAGGCGCCCCTCCGGGCGCCCTCTTATCCGGCAAACAGCTAACCATCGTCCTCGCTGCTTTTACTGCTGTACTTCAAATGTCGTGTAGACATCTTTTTTTGCTGCCATATCTTCTGTCACTTCGTCTTTCCCTTCTGCTGTGGTGTCAATCCCCGCTTCTTTGCCAGTCAGAATTTCTGTTCCGACTTTTATATCAACGGATTTCTGTGAGCCATCTTTGTATATGGCTGTGCAGGTGATTACTGTGTCTCCGATCAATTGCTGACGTGCTTTCAAATCTTCCTGCAGATTTTTTCCGACATTTTCAAACAACGCTGAATAGCCTTTCTTTGTCAAATTGCCTTCCCCGACAAATGCGATACAGAATTTTTTTTCCGGTTTTTCTGTGCCGCTGACCGTAAAAGATGTGTATTCATTCTGGTCATAAAGGGAATCTGCTTCCGGGTCTTCGGAATCCGAAAATTCCAAAGCGACACCAAACTTGTTTTCCGGCTTTTTACGTAGTTTACTCTCGGAAGCGATCAGATATTTGGAATCCTTTTTGGCAGCTACTGTGAAATAACCTTTATTGATCGTATATGTGACACTCTTGATATTGTCGCCTGTGCAGCTAATCGGCGCAAGAATCCAATACGATGCCTTTTTTCCACTTTCATCCCCACTCCAGGCACTTCCATAACTCGTACTCGCTGTCGCATATATTTTCGGTTGTGCCTTCCCGGACGCCTCTTCGCCCTGAGTCGATGCACCGGAGGCTTTATTCTTTTTCACCTCTGCCGCACTGACTGTTACCGTAAAGGAATTCAATACACTCTGTGGTGTTGTCTTTGTCATTTTCGTGCCCTGCTGCGCCGGACTCTTTCCGATATCTGAAAAATGTCCGTATCCGATGCCTGCCACAAGTGCCAGACAAGCTGCTGCCGCAACCGTAGATTTTATTATTGTATGTCTTCTCATAGTATGTTCACTCTCCATTCGTGGTGCCCTGTCCCAGACTTCCAATTCTTCCTCGGAAACTTCCGGTCTAAGGGATTTTCTGAGAATTTGATCCAATTCTTTATCGTTCATAATCTGCAACCTCCAATTTCTTTTTCAAGATACTTTTTGCCTTGCGCAATCGACTCTTTACTGTATTTTCTGAGATTTTCAGACAGTCGGCGATCTCTGCGATCTTCATGTCAGCCGAATAAAACAAGTAGATAGAAGTGCGATATTTTTCCGGCAATTCACTTACCAGGTTTCGCACCAGTTCTACGGTTTCCTTCTTCAATACCTGATTCTCCGGAGTTTCCTCCGAAGTCGACATCGAAAGCTGATCCCCGCTCTCCAAATGTGCCTCATAACTTTCAAAAGATGCCAGCCGCTTTCGCCAGGCAAATTTTCTCCGTCTATTCTTCCACAAAAAAACTGCCACAGACAATGCATAACTCTTTATGTTTTTGTCAGAATCCAATTTATTTAATTGTTCAAGCAATGTCAGCATCGTGTCCTGATACAGTTCCTCGCCCTCGATATCACTTGCTGTCGTCATTTTGCAGAAGCGGAGGATATCCGGACCATGCGTAAAAACATATTGGTCAAATTCATGCTTTGTCATCTTTACTTCCTTTCCCGGCAATCATTCCGGACTAACTGCCTTTCAATTCTATATTGTAATAACCCGCAAAAAAGTTTATAATTAATTCGTAATTATTTAATTACATTATTGTAACTATTCAGGATCCAATGTATGGAAATCAATGAATCGTCGTGCTTGCAC
>OGDF01000940.1_pt1 | contig 44837 bp, 43 predicted proteins | sample 1570141 | NCBI WGS metagenome assembly OGDF01 (sample SAMEA4370581, study PRJEB24528) | human gut metagenome
TATCATAATAAACAACCTCTTTTCTTTTTGTTTTTTTGTTAATTTTATTATATAGGAAAAGGTTGTTTATTTCAATTTATATGTTAAATATTTCCTTTATTTATATTTCGTTTTTTTCTTATATAAAAACTGTCCACTTGTAAGCATCAGCTGCCCTTTTAATGTGTTGAGTACAGTTTATACTAAACTGCACTCCTTTGACACACCGCACAATACACCACGCACAACATGATATCATAGAAATGATAGCAAGTGACAAAAAGATCTTTTCTGCTTTTTTCATGTTGTTAACCTCCTTAATAATTATTTTAGAAATATATACAAATATACATATGCATTATAACACACATTACATAATTTGTCTACTATACTGTGTGTTATTTTATGATAAAATTATGAAATTTCTTTTAGATATTGGCTAATTGCAGTAATATCAAGGCTTTGCAAACATTTAAAATACCAAAAATTGTGAAAACCATTGTAGTACAATGGTTTTGGAAAATGTACATTTTTTACACTAAAAGCCACATAAAAAAATCCTTGTAAGGATTGAAATCACTTAATAGAGCTGATAAAGAATAATTTCATGATTTTATCCTAGCGTTATTTTATACACAAATATTTTGTAAAATTCTAACAAAATTAGTTACTATTTGGACCATGACTAGTTAAAAACACAAGATTATCATTTATTTATATACCATATGAAGAATTTAAACTAATAAAATCACTATTATTAGATTCTATAATTGATTTTAAATCATTTTCTAAATTCTCAAATTCAGACTATAAAAGCATTTTTATATATTTTATATTACAGGTTCTCTTTTGCCTGTTATTTTGTTTTTGTAAGAGCTAGGTTGATTATATATATAATATACTTCTCTGTTTTCATTTATAAGATAATGAATAGCTGTGCGTCTAAATATATTTTTTATTTATATTTTATTCTTCTAAAATTATACACTATATTTCATCAAATTTTAAGCCCAAAATCCCAATGCAAATGAAGATACTACTGATAATACATAAAAAACCTTTTTTTGCATTTTCTCTTTTTTTAAATTGCTCCCCATAATATATTCCCAATTGATATTTCGTTTCAAGATTTCTATTTTCACTATATTCATTTTTTAATTCTTTTTCTAGTTCTTCATACTCTTTGCTATTTAGCATTTTATAAAACTTTTCTTTTTCCATCTATGACACCTTTATTAACTATTTTAAGAAATATATATTATTTTAAGTCAATTAAGCATTATATAATCATTCTTTTATTTCTTATCTTCAAATTCTTCTTTTTGTTTTTCTATTTCTCTTGCTAATTCTTCTTCTGTTGGTAAATATAATTGATATTTTGATGCAAATAAATTTTTATTATCATTAAGAACAGAATATTTTACTATTGTATCTTTTTTATCTGAACATAGTATTATTCCTATTGTTGGATTATCATCTATTGCTTTTACCTCATTATCATAATATCTAACATAAAAATCCATTTGTCCAATATCTTGATGAGTTAGCTTGTCTAATTTTAAATCAATTAAAACAAAACACTTTAACACATAGTTATAAAACACCAAATCTATATAGAAGTTATCTCCATCTACATCAATTCTTCTTTGCCTTGCTACAAAAGAAAAACCTCGTCCAAGTTCTAGTAAGAATTCTGATATATGTTGAAGTAAATTAGCCTCTAAATCCTTTTCTAAAAATCTTCTATCCTTTATGTCTAAAAACTCCAAAACATAAGGGTCTTTTATAAAATCTTGTATTTTTTCTTTTTTCTCCAAAAGATTTATCTCATTTTTCACTTCTTCTTTATGTTCTTCACTTGTTGACAAAAGCCTTTCATAATAAAAACTATTTATTTGTCTTTCTAACTGTCTAACACTCCAATTTGATTTTATTGTTTCTTCTAAATAAAAGTTTCTTTTATTTTCATCATCAATATTCATTATTAGACGATTATGGCTCCAACTTAATTGGTTACACAGTGTGTAACCATCTTTGTAAGTTAAGTAAAATTTTTTCATTAATTTTAAATTAGGTACACTATAACCTTCTCCAAATTCTCGTGTTAACTTTTCTGAAAAAGATTTTAATATTTTATTCTGAGAAGCCTCTAAATGATATTCTTCAATCAATTCATTAATCGTAGAACCTATGGAATAGTATAATTCTACCATTTCATAATTTATATTTTTAATAACATTTTGTTTTGTCTTTAAAATCAATGAATTTATCCTATTATAGTAACTTCCAAATACTGCATCTTGTTTTATTATATCACTCATCTATTCACTCTCCTTTATCATTTACATATTTTCAATTTACTCTTTTAATAATTCTAATGCGGACATTTCCATTAATCCATCTAAGTCCCCATTTTCTGCCCATTCAAAATATTCAAATTCAGTCCCTTCATCTTTTTCAAAACAAGTATATTTTACAAAATAATCACCATTTAAATTTTGATAGTGGATATTTATTTTCCAAACTATCTATGTAAAAGTAATCTTGTTTATTAAAGAATAAATATAACTTATCTTTAATAATTACTCGGTGTGGCTCCACATACGCTAAATTGGTATGTTCCACAATTCTTAGGCAACCATTGATAATTTCTGGTTTTACCTTTTTCATTTTACAAGTTCATTCAATTCTAGAGAGTAACTCTTTACTCATATTGATTTCTTTTTTAATTATATGTAACATAATACCACAAAAGCCTCCTTCTTTCAATACTTTTGGTCAAAAAAAGACCGCTTCATTTTTTGAAACGGTCTAAAGTTTTTGTGTTGTCAAATTCTTATAATCTTGAAATTAAGTTATACCAAGTATTATAGAGAATTCGACAAAAACTCGTCTTGGTGGGCAGGGATGGATTCGAACCATCGTAGACGTACGTCAACAGATTTACAGTCTGCCTCCTTTAGCCACTCGGACACCTACCCAAATAAAATATAAAAAATGGTGGGCCTTCAGGGATTCGAACCCCGGACCATCCGGTTATGAGCCGGGTGCTCTGACCAACTGAGCTAAAGGCCCACTCTCGTGGAACAACTATATTATAATAGATATTCGCTCAAAAGTCAATACTTTTTTTAAATTTTTTTGTCACAATTTAGTTCTGCTTTTTTAGTAAAATTTGCTTTTAGTGATATAGCACTAGTTATAAGCAAATCAATTTACAATAAATTTACAAATTTATTTTGTCTTTTTTTCAATTTCATCTACTTTAATTTTTTGTTCATCCAAACTAGTCCAATGAAAGCCAGATGGTACAAATCCATAATCTTCATTTATATTGTAATTATTTTCGCTTTCTTCGATCTTTAAATTGCCTGTAATATCAACTTTTACATTATCTTTTAATACTCTTTTTCTATCACATTCATTTTTCTTAACATATTTTTTCATAAACATCACCAATACTATTATTTGAAAAAACGATAGTATTATTCCAAAAATAATATCATTAAAACATATAAAAATTGACGTATACTATAAAAAAAGATGAATTTAAGATATAAAATCTCTAACTCATCTTTTTTTATTTTCAAAACCATTACTTATAATACTTCATAATATAATAATTTCTAATTCTTTCCATACCATTTGCAAGTGCACAATTAATTGAAGCACCGTTATATTCCCAAATTACTGCAACTATCCTACTTGCACCAAACATTTCTTCTACATTAAGCTCTAAAAACAGCTTTAATGCTTGCTTTCCAATTCCTTTATTTCTATATTTTGGTTCAATTGCATAGTCTATAAATACATCACCTGGCTTCACAATTAAGCCATATCTAAAAGGTTTATACACAAGTATATAACCAATTCTTTTACCATTTAGAATAATTCCTACTGCCTCTTTATCAATTACATACTCTTCCAAATTATAATTACTTATAGCATACTGTTCTTTTAAAAATATTCTTAATGCCGATATACTAATTCGCTTTTCTTTTTTTAGTTCCAATGTATTACCAAAAAAAGATATACCATTTAGTATTTTGCTACTTTCACATGTTTTTACATTTTGATTCATATTCTCCTCCTAATTATAGTCAAAGTTTTTTTTTTACAAAGATATTATACATTTTAAAAGCATATTTGTCAATGTGATTTACAATAAAAAAATTAAGTGATAATAACAACACCACTTAACTCTAAAAACATAATCTCTACTCAACTTCAAATTTTTCTTCTACTATTTCCCCATCTTCATTTTTTATCAATATATTAATTCTTTTTTCAGCATCTTCTAATTTTTTTGTACATTCTTTTGAAAGTTTAATTCCTTTTTCAAATTCACTAATAGCCTCATCTAAAGATAGATCTCCTTTTTCCATTTTCTGAGCAATTACTTCTAATTCTGTTAAATTTTCTTCAAAAGTTTTTTCTTCTTTTTTACTTGCCATATTATCTCTCCTATTCTTTTACAGTAGCATTTATTTTTCCATCACTAAAAGTTATACTAATGTTACTTCCAACTTCTACATCATTTTTTGATTTTATAACCTTATGATTTTCATTTTCTACTACACTATATCCCCTCGACAAAGTTTTTAGTGGACTAAGTGCATCTAATTTAGAAATTAAATTAGAACTTTTTGATTTATACTTTTCAAGTTTAAGGCACATTGCATTCTCAGATATAGCTATACTTTTGTCTATTTCCATCTTATATTTATTTATCATGTCAAGTGGAACTTTCTCAAGCTTAGAAGCCATAATGCGCTTTACATATTCCATTTTTCTTATTAAGTAATTTTTAGTTGCAATTAAAACCCTATTTTCATTTACAGATATTTTGCTTATTATATCACTATATCTTGGATAAACGAGTTCTGCAGCAGCAGATGGTGTAGGTGCCCTTAAATCTGAAACAAAGTCACATATTGTAAAGTCAGTCTCATGTCCAACAGCAGATACAATAGGAATATTTGATTCAAATATCTTTCTTGCCAAGCTTTCATCATTAAAGCCAAACAAATCCTCAAAAGATCCCCCGCCACGTGCAATTATAATAACATCAACATTATTTAATCTATTAAAGGTTTCTATTCCATCTATAACAGTAGATGCAACATTTACTCCTTGAACAGCAGCAGGAAATATACACAAATTAACATTTGGATATCTTCTAGTAGAAACATTAATTATATCTCTTACAACAGCACCCGTTTTTGAAGTTATCACTCCAACTTTGTTAGGCAAAAATGGAATTTTCTTTTTATATTTTACATCAAAAAGACCTTCCTTAGCTAATTTTTCTTTTAATTGCTCATATGCAAGATAAAGTTCTCCTACTCCCTCTGGTACCATTGTCTTACAATAAATTTGATATGTTCCATCTCTTTCAAATAAACTAACTTGTCCCGTTATTACAACTTTCATTCCATCTGCAGGTTTAAATTTTACCAAAGATGCCATTGACTTAAACATAACACACTTTATCGTTGAAGTTTCATCTTTTAATGTAAAATAAAAATGTCCTGTATAATGAGCTTTAAAATTAGTAATTTCACCTCTTACAGTAATGCTATTTAAATACGCATCTTTGTCTATCAACATTTTTATGTATCTATTTATTTGAGATACACTATATACATTACTCTCCATTAGTTTCTTCCTTACTTTCTATTACTTTTGCTAAAACACCATTAACAAACGATTTAGAATCATTACTTCCATATGTTTTTGCAAGTTCTACAGCTTCATTTGCAGTAACTTTTTCTGGTATATCATGTATATACAGTAATTCGTAAATTGCTAGTCTAAGTATTGCTAAATCAATTTTTGAAATTCTTTGCATTGTCCAATTTTTTAACTTTGACAAAATAACTTTATCAATATTTTCTAAATTTTCACTTACGCCTCTTACTACCTTACTTATATATTCAATTTCTTCTTCATCATTTTCGTTTTCACTGTAACAATATTTTAAGATATCATCAATTTTGTTGTGCTCTTCAAATCCAAACTGATAAACACATTTAAATGCATTATCTCTTGCTTTTTTTCTTCCCATACTCTTCTCCTATTTATCATCTTTTTTTTCTTGATAATAATATACTTCTTCTTTTTTTACTTTACCTTTTACAGTCTTAAAAATATCTAATATTTTTCCCTCATTGTCTTGCATCTTCTTACCAACAAATATAGCTGCACCAACAAGTGCTACAAGTATCAAAGCTTTAGTTAAAAAATCAACTATTCCAAGTGCATATAATATAACAACTATTAAAACACACAAAATTACATATTTATTTTTTACTATATAATCAAAAAAATCCTTCATAAAAATCACATCCTATTTTTTATTTTGTTCTACATATACACCCTTAATTTTTATATTAGCCTCTTTAATTTCTACTGTTGTTTGACTTAACACACTAGCCTTTATATTTTCTTGCAACTTTGCAGTAAGCGTTGGAACAACTGTATCTGGTAATATCATAGCATAAATATTTGCTATTACTCCAGTTTCACTTACGTTAATTTCTGCTCTTACATTTCTAAGCTCTGGATAATTTCTTGCAACAGAAATTATAATACTTTCAAACGTTTCCCTTGTTATGTACACAGTTCCTTTGTCTGATTTAATTGCAAGACCTGTTCTCATATTTTCACTATCATCGCTTGAAAACATTCCAACAAGTCCAAATAATATACATACTGCACTTAATATTATAGTTACCATTTTGTTATAAAAAAGTATCTCTTTTATAGTATTAAATATTGGATTTACATCTAAAATTCCAGCCACCATAAGTATACTTAAAACAGAAATAGCAACAATAATAATTGAAAAAATAACTAATAAAAATTTTTGAAATCCCTTCATTTTTATTCCTCCTGTCTAAATAAATCACAAGCCCAAACTATAAAATTTGGGCTATAACATAAAAAATATTTTACTTTTATTCAGCATCTGTTGTTGCTACTTCAGCTTTTTCTTCTTTCTTTTCATCTTTTTTCTCAAAAGTTATACCTTGAACATTAATATTAACACCAGAAACTTCAAGACCAGTCATAGTCTCAACAGCATCTTTTACAGCGTTTTGAGCAGCCCATGCAATATCTGGGATTCTAACACCATAAGTTACATTAACAAATAAATCAATTGTAACTTTCTTTCCATCAAGATTGATCTTTACACCCTTAGCGTATTTTTTATTTGATCCAAGAATTTGGTTGATTCCATCAACAAATCCAAGTGTCATTCCTGCAATTCCTTCTACTTCTGATGCAGCAAGACCTGCTATTATACCTATAACATCTTCTGATATGTTTAAATTAGTTGCAATTTCAACGCTTTGAGAATCGTTTTCTACCTCACTAATTTCTTCTTGTACATTTTTTTGTTTTTCACTCATAAATATTCCTCCTCTTTAAGTAGTCTTTACTACCTACAAAAACATTATAACCTAAAGGTTAAAAAAAGTCACGTATTTTCACCAAATTTTCAAAAATAAATTAAATTATATTTTACTTCCTAAGTTTTTACCACCAAGTAAATGAAAATGTAAATGTCCAACTACTTGACCACCATCTTTTCCACAATTACTTATCACTCTATAACCTTTTTCATAAATTCCACATATTTTAGCTATTTGTTTTATTGAAATCATTATATTACTTAAATAATTTAAATTTTCTTCATTTACATCATTTAAGCTTTCAATATGTATCTTTGGTATTAAAAGTACATGCACTGGTGCAACAGGATTTATATCTTTAAAAGCATAAACATACTCATTTTCAAAAACCTTAGTACTTGGTATTTCCCCTTTTACTATTTTACAAAATAAACAATCTTCCATAAGACTACCTCCTAAATAAATACTTCTTTAAAATTTTATTTCTTTTTTTACTATTTTATCAAATATTATATTTGACATGCTATCAATATCTGGTAACTCATAAATAGAAAACCAATTAAGTATAACATTTGAATTTTTACTATATATACTCCCATTATATTTACCTGATTTATAAAGTGCTATTACATTATATATCTCATCACCATTTGGCTTTTTGTATAATACTTCATCTCCAGATAATATACCAATTAAATCTAATTTTTCAAGTATAAGACTAGTTTGTTCATAAGCAACACGTCTAGTAGTATCTTCAATTACTTCATGTGGTAACATAATTCCACCTGGTATTTTCCAAAAGTTATCACTTTTATTACGTTCTAATAATATTTTATTTTCTTCATTGACTACCAGTATAATAGAACTTACTACGAAATTTTCTTCTTTTTTTTCTTCCTTTTTCATTCCATTTACATACTTCATAAATAAAATTCTAGCTTCCTTTCAAATACACTTTTATTATACCAGCATAATATGAATTTAGCAAGAAATTTTGACATTTTTTGCACTAGAATTTATGCTATACTCATTGTTTAAGAATTCTTTATAGTCTTTTATAAGACCAGAATAAATTAAATCTAATCTTTCAAACTTTCCTAAGTCTTCAGGTGTTACAATATCTGGTAAACTCTTAGTTATATTAGCTACTTCAAAAATATATTTTACAAATTCAGAACAGTAAAAAGCATATTTAAACCTAACCTTTACATTAAAACTTGCTATAAATAATCCTAAAATATTATACTTGTATTTTTCCTTTTCACTTTCCATCTCATTTAAAATTTTTTCTATCTTTTTATATTGATAATCACTAATTTTTAAAGAATATATCATAGAATCTGTATTTGTAAATTTTTTAAATACCCCACTCTCAATTCTTTCATGTACAAACCCTCCGCTAAATGGGTTATTTACGTTAGTTCTTCCAAAACTATACATCTTATTAAGCTCTGCATCAAGTGATATAGAAATGTGAGAAAAATATGTTCTAGTGCATTTTTTTATAATTTTTGATAGCCAAGTTCCTGTTGAGGTTAACACTATATATATTTCTTTCATAATTAAAGTCCTTTCTTAATTAAAAATTACAACGAGTATATTCTAACATAAATTATTAAATATTTAAATACCATATTAAAATTTACTAAATAAATATTATTCAGCAATAGTTATAAATATGATTTTATTTAAGTTTTATATATTCTTCTCTATTTAATATTTAAAATAATATTTAAAAACTTATGTCAAATGATAAAAATTCAATATATACTATAAGTACCTAGGCTTACATAATTTAGAAGCCGTTTTCAACGGTTTCCTTTTCTTCCATTTTTGCTTCATCTTTTTTTATTTTTTCTTACTTTTTCCATATTTTGTAATTTTATTTGTTAAATTTTTCCATTGTTTATTTTTCTTTTTTACTATATACTATTTTTGTATAATTTGTCGTTTTTTACAAATTATATTATTATATTTATGGAGGGTATATTTATGAAAACTAACTCAATTTCTTGTAAAAATTACTTTTTTACAAAACTAACTCATAATCACGGTATTAGCTTAATAACTTTAGTAATTACTATTGTTGTTGTTATCATTTTAGCTGCTGCTGTTGTTATGAGTCTTAACAATAATAACGTTTTAACTAATGCTAGTAGTGCTAGATATGAAACTGATAGAGATTCTATGCAGTCTTACTTGGAGCTCGCTATTCAAAAAGTTACCTTAAGACATCAAGGTACTCTTTCCCTAAATTCTGGTGAAGTTGCTATGGATGCTACTTCTAATGTTAAAAATTCTAAAGGCACTATTACTTGGGAAAGTACTGATATTGGTAACTTATCTGGTGAAATTATCTTTGATGAAGGAACTGATACTGATACTACATTTTACACTGGTTACAAGTTACCTGTATATGGTAGTGAAACCAAATGGTACGTTGATGAAAATGGTAAGCTAATTTTACAAACTGGTAGTAGAATCTACGGTGCTGATGAGCTACCTAAGCCTAAGATAAATGCTACTACTATTTCTAAAGATCCGCAAAAATATTATGGAGCATATGTTAACTATACTACAACTAATACTTTGTCTGAAAACTATCAATGGAGAATATTTTATGCTACAAATAGTAATATATACTTAATTGCATCAGATTATGTTAGTTTAGCTGATTTACCTGTTACTGCTAAAGGTAATAAACCTACTAATACTAATACTAATACTACTTATCCTAGAGGGGCATCTTTTAGTAATGTAATAAATGATTATACCGGAAGTGCTAGTATTACTGAGGACATGAAATGGTTTAATAAAGATTATTTTGATAAAGGATATACTAGTACAAATGATAATATGAAAGCTGTAGCATATATGTTAGATAAAAGTATATGGACAGATAAATTTAAAGGTAATGGTGCTGATTATGTTGTTGGTAGTCCTTCTCTTGATATGGTTCTTACTTCATATAACCAATATACTAATCAAAATAATATGTATCAATCTAGAGCTGAAAATTCAACTGGATATAAAATGAGTGATGATAGCGGTACAAAATGGAGTTACAATTCAAGCACAAGTTCTAAATATTTAACGCAAGGAGACACTCTATATAGAATTAGTAGCCAAAATAATGCTTACGCTTATTGGGTTAGTAGCCCGTCTGCTAATAACGCTTATGGTGTAATGAATGTAGGCTGCAACGGCCTTGTAAGCTATCCTAGCTATGGCAATCCATACTATGGCTTTCGTCCCGTAGTTTGTCTAAAATCTGGTATCTCTTTAAAGGAAATCGAACTTGGTAAATCTTACCAAATTTGACGTTTTATGTAAATTTTACTACTTTTTATAGTTTTACTTTTTTATATATTTTATATAGTATATATTACTACTTTATTTTGTTGATCTTTTTGTAGAGTGTATCTTCTTTATGCACTCTACACTTTTTTATCTCTTGAGTTAGTTTTATAAAAAAATTAACTCTCATATTTTTATTAATTATATAAATATACTTAGCAAAAAAGCAAGTAAAAGAATTTATCTTAAAACTTGCTTTTATTTTTTACACATTATATATACTTATTATATGTCCTATACTAAGCAACAATATATCCCTACTCCAATTCCAAGAAGCAAAGAAAATATAGACACTATCCAAGACACAGTAGCAACAGATACCAGCCACTTTTCTTTACAAAAATAGACTCCAACACAAAATACTAAACCTATAATTGAAAAAGTAACAGCCACAATAAGTAAAATTATAAACAGATAAAACATATTTGTTCCTCCTAAATTATTAGTAATTTCCTAGCATACATTACATAATAATTATACACTATTAACTTCGAATTTACAAGTACATATTATTTTTACCTACTTATTTAGTTGCTTCTACTATATATAGAGTTAGTTTTGTAAAAATATATAAAGTTACATACAGTCTTGTTAATTTTTATTCTATTTTTTATTTTAGTATTTCCTAAAAAACATACTTTAGTACTAAATGCACCAAAGTATGTTTTTTTAATATTAAAGTTCAAATTGTGAATTATATAAAGTAGCATAAGCTCCATTTTTCTTCATAAGTTCTTCATGATTTCCTTGTTCTATAATATTTCCTTCTTTCATAACCAAAATTAAATCAGCATTTTTTATAGTTGATAGCCTATGTGCTATTATAAATGACGTCTTGCCTTTAGTTAATTTATCCATTGCAATTTGAACAAGTTCTTCTGTCCTAGTATCAACATTTGAAGTTGCTTCATCAAGTATTAAAAATGGTGAATCTTCAATCATACCTCTGGCAATTGTAAGTAATTGTCTTTGACCTGCTGATACACTATCATTGTCAGAAATTTTAGAATCATAACCATGTGGTAAAGTTCTAATAAAGTGATCAAGGCCAACTTCTTTACATACTTCATGCACCCTATCGTCAGTTACATTTTCTCTATTGTATATTATATTTTCTTTAACAGTTCCATCAAAAAGCCATGTATCTTGTAATACCATAGTAAACAAATTATGAATATTTTCTCGTGATAATTCTTTAGTTGATACTCCATCAATCCTTATATCACCAGACTTTATATCATAAAACTTCATAAGCAAATTTACCATAGTCGTCTTACCAGCACCAGTAGGTCCAACTATTGCTATCTTTTGACCGGGCATAGCAGTTGCTGTAAAGTTCTTTATTGTTGGTTTATCATTATTGTCGTATTGGAATACTACGTTATCAAATTCAATTTTACCTTTAACATCTTTTCTATCAAGTTTTCTTTTTATATTCTTTTGATCTGACATTTCTTCTTCATCTAAAAATTCAAATACTCTTTCACTAGCTGCAGCTGTTGATTGAAGTGATGTCATAGCTTGTGCAATTTGTGAAAGTGGAGATGTAAATAGTCTTACATAAGTTATAAACGCTATAATTACACCAAATGATATCATATCATTCATGGTAAGAAGTGCACCAACTATACAAACTGCTACATACCCAAAGTTACCTATAAATCCCATTATAGGGTGCATTATTCCAGATAAGAATTGACTCTTTCTACTAGACACACTTACTTTTTTATTTAATTCATCAAATTTTTCATCAGAACTCTTTTTACCGTTATATGCTTTTACTACATTTAATCCAGAATATATCTCTTCAATATGTCCATTTAAATTTCCAAGCGCTTCTTGCTTTTGTACAAAGTATTTTTGTGATTTTTTTAATATAAAAAACATACCAAAAAATCCAATCATACTAGCTAAAATTGCTGTAATAGACATTATCCAGTTAGTACAAAACATCATTATGATTGTACCAATAAATAAAGTTGTAGAACTTACTAAGGTTGCAAGCGATTGATTCATTGACTGTGCTATTGTATCTACATCATTAGTCACTCTTGATAGTATATCACCAGTTGAGTTTCTATCAAAATATTTAAGCGGCAAATTATTGATTTTTTTTGATATTCTGCTTCTTAGTTTTCTTGCAAATTTATTAGCAACATCTGTCATGCTTATTGATTCAATATACATAAACATAGCACTCATTAAGTAAATGCAAAGTAAAAATATTGATATTTGTTTTATTTTTTCTATGTCCATATATGGTTCTATTACACTTTTAATATTTTCAGGTAATTCATCAATTTTCGCATAAATTTTAGAAGCATCATTTCCATCTCCAAGTGTAGACATAATTTTCAAGAATTCATATTGATCATTAGCACTTATCACTACACCATCAATTTCAAATTCTTTAAATATAACTTGTTTTAGACTATCTGAGATGTCTATATTTTGAAAAATACTAGTATTTTTAGTGTCAGTGTCTAAAGCTGACATTTCTGATACCATATTTAAAGCGTTCATTTTGTCTTCAAATGAAAATTTAACACCACCATATTCACTTTCTGTAAACAATTCTTCTTTTATACTATCAGGAAGTTCTAAAATTCCCTGAAATAAGCTACTTACATCATTTGAAGATAACTTAATGCTTGAAATAAAAGCATAAAACTCCTTTTTATCTTCTTGTGAAATTTCATCACTTGCCATTATATTTGAAATTGTATTCTCAGATAAGTTGACATCTAATATATTTTTAAATATTTCTTTTATTTTGTCATCAGTTAAATTTTTTGATATATTATTTGAAATTATTTCTATATTTTCTTTCTTTACAATTAATCCATCAGAAATAACGTCTGTTAATTTTGATAGCTTATTTGGTGCAAATATAGAAAGAATTGAACCACAAACAGCAAGTATTAATGCTACAAAAATTAATACTCTAAAACTTTTTAACTCACTAAACAATCTTTTTATTGCACTTTTAAAGTCTTTTGCTTTTTCACCAGGAATACCCATTCCACCAGGTCCTCTTCCACGTGACATAGGATCTCTTCTTCTTTGAGAAAACTTTTCTTTTTCATCATTATGCATTTTCTAGTTCCTCCTTTGAAAGTTGAGATAATGCAATTTGTTTATATACTTCACAATTTTTTAAAAGTTCCTTATGTGTACCTTGACCAACACAAATTCCATTATCTAGAACAATTATTTTATCTGCATTCATTATAGTACCGATTCTTTGAGCAACGATCAAATTTGTTGCATTTTTTGTATATTTTTTTAACTCTTTTCTAAGAACTGAATCTGTTTTATAATCAAGAGCTGAAAAACTATCATCAAAAATGTAGATTTCAGGATCTCTAGCTATTGCTCTTGCTACTTGTAGTCTTTGCTTTTGACCACCAGAAAAGTTTGTTCCTCCTTGTGCCACATGAGCATTTACTCCAGCTTCTAGTTTATCAACAAATTCTTTTGCCTGTGCGACTCTAATTGCATCATAAATTTTTTGCTCTGATATTTTTCCTCTACCATTATCGCCATATGAAACATTTGAATTTATAGTGCCATTAAACATGACTGCTTTTTGTGGTACATAACCAATTTTATTATTTAAATACTCCAAGTTATAATCTTTTACATCAACACCATCTACCAAAACTTTACCCTCAGTTGCGTCATAAAATCTAGGTACTAAATTAATTAAAGTAGACTTACCACTACCAGTAGATCCAATAAATGCTACAGTTTCTCCTTTATTTGCTTTAAAAGAAATATTTTTTAACAAATATTCATCAGCATCTGGATATTTAAATGATACATTTTTAAATTCAACAGTTCCAACTTCATCAGTAGTAAGCTTATTAATTTTTCCATCTTTTATAGTTATATCCGTATCTAATACTTCATTAATACGTTTTGCAGATACCTGTGCCCTTGGAATCATCATAAATATCATAGCAAGCATTAAAAATGACATTATTACTTGCATTGCATATGAACTAAATACTACCATATCTCCAAATAATGATAACTTATCAACCATCATTGCATCTTTTATAAGTGAAGCACCTACAAAATATATAGAAAGAGTTAAGCAATACATAACCAAATACATTACAGGTTCCATTATTGCAAATTTCTTTTGATTAAAAAGTTGCAAATTAGTTAATTTGTTATTTACTTCTTCAAACTTATCTTCTTGATATTTTTCAGCATTAAATGCTCTAACAACACGAATACCAGTCAAATTTTCACGAGTAACTCCATTTATTCTATCAATTAATTTTTGAACAATTTTAAATCTTGGAAGCACTATTGCAGTAAGCATGCTTACTACTGATAAAAGTACAACCACGGCTACAGCTGTTATTGCACTCCATTGCCAACTTTTGTTTAATATCTTAGTTATTGCAAAAATTGCTGTTATTGGTGCTTTTATTAAAAGTTGCATTCCCATTGAAATCAACATTTCTACTTGAGTTATATCATTTGTAGTTCTAGTAATTAGGCTACTTGTTGAAAATTGCTTTACTTCATGCATAGATAAGCTTTCAACCTTGTCAAAAACAAGCTTTCTTAGTTTCATCGAAAAACTTGCAGAAACCCCAGAAGTTAAATATCCTGTAATTATTGCAAGCATCAAACTTCCAAGTGCACATCCTACCATATATGCTCCATTTTTTAAAATTTCTGACATCTGAGAGCCTTCTGTTTGTACTAACTTAGTAATCTCAGACATATAATCTGGTATTTTTAAATCTTGCCAAACTTGTGCAAATATTAAAAATAAACAGATAAAAGCAACAAGCCATTGCTTAGCTGAAAATTTTTTCATTAATTTTAACATATTATCATCCTTTCTAATTCACTTTACATTATTCTAAAGTTATAACATCATAGCTTTCAGCATTTTCTTTCATCTTAATAATCACTTTAAAAAAAGTTTCTAAACTATCCTTATCAATATCTTTTTTTAAAATTTTCTCAACTTTATCAAGTTTAATTTTATTTTTCTTAAAGACCTCTTCAGCTTCTTTATTCAAAATTATTTTTTTACCTCTTGTATCATTTGAGTCTACTACCCTTTCAATTAAAGAATTTTTTTCCATAGTTTGTAGAACACCTGATACAGTAGCTCTAGTTAACTTTAAAACATTTTCTAAATCTTTTTGATATATTTCTTCATTTTCATGTGCCATGATATATGCTATAATTTGCATTTGAGTCGGTGTTGGCAAAAACTCTTTATTTACATTATATTTGTTATTATTGCATAAAAATTTCTTAAATATTATCTTTTGCAAAGATTTAATTTGAAATAACACTTTATATTGTTCCATTACATTGTAAGCCTCCTTACAAGTATTAAATTTTACTACTAACAAATATTTTTGTCAATAGCCTTACAAATATATCACAAAACTTACACAATATAGATTTTATGCAAATTTTTATATAAAATAACCTACTTTCTAAATGAAAATAACATAAAAATAAAATGATGTATAATACATCATTTTAAAGCATATTAAAATATTAATTATATTAAAATTTAACCTAAGTATTAACTTTCAAAAACATCATTACAGTCGCATTTAGTACTCTTATTAAATTGTTCATATAAAATAATTCCAGCAGCAACTGATACATTTAAAGACTCTGCGCTTCCTGTCATTTTAATTTTTACAAGTGTATCACAACTGTTTTCAACCATTTTACTCATTCCATTTGCCTCATTTCCTAATACAAAAATACATTTACTTGGAAAATCAAAATCAGTTACGTACTTTCTGGCTTCTAAACTTGTTCCAACTATTTTATGAGCGTGCTTCTTTAATTCTTCTACTTTTTCTTCTTGTATATATATAATCTTTTCTCTTAAAATAGATCCCATAGTAGATCTAATAACTTTAGGAGAATATACATCTGCTGTACCATTTATACAAATAATACCTTTTACCCCAAAAGCATCTGCACTTCTAATTATAGTTCCAATATTTCCTAAATCTTGCAACTTATCAAGTAATAGCACATTTTTTTCTTCTTTTAAAATTTCATCAATGCTAAACTCTGGAATTTTTAATACAGCTAAAATTCCTTGTGGAGTTTTTGTATCAGTTATAGTTTCAAATACGCTTTTTGAAATATTTAAAAGTTGTAAATTTCTTAGACGTTCTGACGTTTCTAAAATTTGTAATAATTTGCTTCCACCATTTACACTTTTTAGTATTTCATCACAATAAGCGATAAACAAAATGTCTATCGCTTCCCTTTGGTTTATAACTTCATTTACGACTTTAACTCCTTCAATATAAAAGGCTTTATGTTCTTGTCTAAATTTTTTTTCATTTAAACTTTTTATAAATTTTACCTTTTCATTGGATTTACTAGTTATAACTTCCATTTTATCCCTCATTAATTTTGTTCAGAAGAAGTATCTGTGCTTTCTTTTGAGCTACTTGAATCACTTTCATTAGTAGTATTTGATTCATCAGATGTTGAAGAACTTGAAGTACTACTAGTTTCATCATCTGAAGTCGCAGCTTTTCCTGTAATAGATTCAACTAATTTATTTAATTTTTCCTCATCTATTGTAACATGTTTTTCATCAGCTAAATTATTAATTTGCTCATCTACATACTCTTCTCTTTCATTTTCACTTTTTACTCTACCATTTTCAACTTTAGAGTTTAATTTTATAACATGATAACCATAAGAAGTTTCAACAATCGTTGGATATACTTCTCCATCTTTTAAAGATTTAACAGCATTTATATATTCTTCTAATGTATAACCATTATCATAACAAGTATATTCACCACCATTACTTGCAGTAGTATCTTCTGAGTTTTCCTTAGCAAGAGTTGCAAAATCTTCTCCATTTTTAGCTTTTTGTAAAATTTCCTCAGCTTTTTTCTTCTTTTCTGTTTTTGCAGCATCATCTAAAGCATTACCAGATTCATCAGTAAATTTAAATAAAATGTGTGATGTGTTATATTCATATAAATCAATATCACCTGTTGAATTAGATTTAATATAATTTAATACATCTTCATCATTTGCCTCATCAGCTAATTTTTGAATATAAGCAGTAATTAAATAATCGTTATAATATAACTTTCTCATTCTTGCTATATCAATTCCCTGTGTTGTAAATGTTTCAAGTTGATCTTTGTCATTAAATACTTTTTCAATTGCCTCTTTATCTTCATCAGATATTGTAACTTTAGCTTCATTTGCACGTTTTACAAGTATAGCATCAAGTGCAGCTTTATTTGCTATTTGCTTTGGAATATCAGAAGTGCTATATCCATAATATTGTAGCATAGTAGCAAAAGTTTTGTAATATACTTCATAATCTGCATTAGAAACTGTTCCACCATCATATGAAATGCAATATTCCAAATTTGACTTTGCAAAATAAAGACCAAATATACCAAATGCAATAATAATTACAGCAACAACTATGCCAACTATAACCTTTGTATCATTGTTTGCAGATTTCTTCATCTTTTTTTCTATTTTTTTACTTTCTAAGTCTTTTTCTTTTTCTTCTTTCTTTTCTTCCTTTTCTTTCATTTTTTCTTTTTTAGCTTCTTCTTTTTCATTTTTTTCTTCAGTATTATCTACTTTAATATTTTCTTCTTTTTTAGTGTTAGTTTCTTCCTTTTTATCATTGTTTTTAACTTTATTTAAATTTTTTGCGCTATCTTGTACTTTAGTTTCTGTACCAGTTTTTTCTTTATTTTTCTCTTCAACATCTGAATTTACATTTTCTTGTAAATTTTCTTTTTCTACGACATTTTCAACTTTTTTAGTAACATTATTATTACCATTTTTGTTCTTGTTTTTTTTGTTTTTTCCCATTTTCTTACCCCTTTTCATCCAACATTTTCTGAATTTTTGTTAATTCCAACTGTACACGTATTAGTATATCACTACTTGAAAACTTTGTCAATCTAAATTTCAAATTAGACGGCTCAAATACAAGAAAATCGCCCTTTACAGATATTTTTGTCATTCCAATTTTTCTTGCAGCATTTCTTATTTCTACTATTTTTATAAGGTTATCTGTTTCTTTTGGAATATCACCATATCTATCAAGTAACTCATCTATTAAATTCATACTATCTTCTTTTGTTTTTATGTCTGATATTTTCTGGTACATTGAAATTTTTTGTATTGGATCACTAATATATGAATCACTAATATATGCAGAAACATTCAGCTCAATTCTAACTTCAGAATTTTCTAGTATCTCATTTGTCATATCTGTTTTTTTGCCATGTATACCTCCAAGTTCTTTATTTTTTTGTGTATCTATAGCTTTTTCAAGAAGAGATAAATACATTTCATATCCTACTTTTATCATATGACCATGTTGTTCTTTTCCAAACAAATTACCAGCCCCACGAATTTCAAGATCTCTTAGAGCAATTTTAAACCCACTTCCAAACTCAGTAAAATCTCTTATTGCCTTTAACCTTTTTTCTGATACCTCACTTAATGACTTGTCTTTTTTGTATGTTATGTACGCATATGCTAGCCTATTAGATCTTCCAACTCTTCCTCTTATTTGATAAAGTTGTGCAAGTCCCAATTTATCTGCATTTTCAACAATAAGTGTATTTGCATTTTGAATATCAATGCCTGATTCTAATATAGTAGTACATACAAGAACGTCAGCTTTATGATTCATAAATTTTATCATTACATCCTCAATTTGCCTTGGTTCCATTCTTCCATGTGCCACTAACACCCTTACATCTGGTACCAAATTTCTAACTTTTGTTGCTATTTCTTCTATATCATTTACTCTATTATTTAAATATATTACTTGTCCATCACGAAGTAACTCTTTTTCAATAGCCTCTTTTACAACATCTAAATTATATTCAAGTACATATGTATGCACAGGTAATCTTTCAAGTGGTGGCTCACTTAAAGTTGACATTTGTCTTATTCCAACCATAGACATATGTAAAGTTCTTGGTATTGGTGTAGCAGTCATAGATAGAACATCAACATTTTTCTTTAATTTTTTTATTTCTTCTTTTGCCTTTACGCCAAATCTATGTTCCTCATCAATTATAAGAAGGCCTAAATCTTTAAATTCAACATCTTTTGATAAAAGTCTATGCGTTCCAACAACTACATCTATTTTTCCATCTTTTATATCTTTTAATATTTGATCTTGTTGCTTTTTTGTTTTAAACCTACTTAGCATTTCAACATTTATTCCAAATTCTTGCATTCTTGACTTAAAAGTATTGTACTGTTGAAGTGAAAGTACAGTTGTAGGAACAAGATAAGCAACTTGTTTTGAAGAGACTGCGGCTTTAAAAGCTGCCCTTATTGCAACTTCAGTTTTTCCATACCCAACATCACCACATAAAAGTCTATCCATTGTTTTTGAAGATTCCATGTCATCTTTTATTTCAGATACTGCCTGCTTTTGATCAGAAGTAAGCTCATAAGGAAATGAATCTTCAAACTCTTTTTGCCACGGTGTATCCTTTGGAAAACTATATCCTGTACTTTTCTCACGTTCTGCATAAAGTAATACTAGATCTTTTGCTATTGATTCAACATGTTTTTTTACGTTATTTTTAGTTTTTATCCAGTCTTTTGAATTAAGTGAATTTATTTTTGGTTTTGCTTCATCATCACATACATACTTTTTTACACTATCAAGATTAGCAATTGGAACGTATAGTATTCCTTTATTGTCGTATTCAAGTTTAATATAGTCTTTTTTTATTTCATTTACACTTATAGTTTCAATTCCTCTATAAATACCGATACCATGATTTTCATGAACTATATAATCTCCTACTTCTAAATCGCTAAAACTGTTTATATTTTGTCCTATTTGCTTTTTTTGCTTATTTATTTTTCCACTCTTGCTAACCCCACTTACCGGCTCTGATATAACAAGTAGGTTTAACATATCACTAGAAAAGCCATTAGATAATAAAGACTTTGATATATATACAGTATCCTTGTTATAATCTTCTGAAAATATATTTTGTATTACTTTTACCTTTACTTTATTATCTATTAAATAGTTTTTTACTTGCTCTACTCTAGTATCTGTTGAAAAAATTAACAGTTTTAATTTTTCCTTTGCATTTTTTATATCTTGTAATAAAACATCAATTGAGTTTCTATAAAAATTTGCATCAGTAAAATCAAATTTAACTTCTTTTCTTTTTGTACTTTTCTTTACTTCACCAATATTTTCAAGATAAATATTATTTTTTTTAAAAATTTTTTCCAATACCTCTTCATAGCTATAATACCTATTAGCAAAAGGGATATATAAATAATTTCTTTCTGTTAAAATCTTTAGTGTTTCATCATTTTCATATACGACATTTTCAGCTTTTTGTTTATTTCTTTCAGGTTCATCTATAAATATGTTATAGTCTTTTAAGTAATCAATTATACAAGATTTTTCTTCTACTAGTAATTCAAAATATTTATCAAATATATTTTCAAGTAAGTTTTCTTTAATTTTTTCTATATCTTCCAATATATTTTCTTTTAATTCATTAGATATATTATCGCCATTAGCAAATTCTTGAAGCCTTGAAATTACCATTTCTTTTTTAGCATCTGAAATCTTGGCTTCACTTAAAAATGAGATTTCAATAGAATTTACTCTATCTAAACTTCTTTGTGTTAGTACATCAAAAGTTCTAATGCTATCTATTTCATTTCCAAAAAGTTCAATTCTATAGGGAACTGTGTCATTTATTGCAAATATATCAATAATGTCACCTCTTATACTAAATTGACCTTTTCCTTCAACCAAAGATGTACTTTCATACCCTAAATTTATCAGTTTTTCAGCAATATCTTTAGTATCTATAGTATCATTTAATGAAAGATTTAAATCCATTCCAGCATAAGCACTTGAAGGATACATCTTAGTTAAAATTCCATCTGTTGTTGTTACTACAATGTTCTTATCACCAGACAATATTTTTTCTATAGCATACATCCTAGCATTTTTTATTTCCATACTTTCTACTTCAAAATCATAATATTCTAGTTTTCGTGCAGGTAAATATATTATTTCTATATCATTTGCCAAAAGCTTTAAATCTTGTATCATTTTATTTGCTGATATAACATTGCTACAAACTATAAATCCATTTTTTGAAGAAGCAGTTGTAAGCGCATAAGCAATAAGTGCTTTTGCGCTATCTGTAAGCCCATTTAAATTTAATTTTTCACATTTTCCATCTAGTAATAATTTACCTATTTGATTTAAACATTCATTTTCGTTTATTTTGTCTATTACTTTATTCATACGCATTCCTTCTTAAACTTCGTTTTTTAAATTTGATTAATATTTAAGCTACCATTTATAACATCAGTTAAATCATTAACAGAAATTACTCTTATACCTAATTCTTGTGCTTTCTTTAATTTACTTCCAGCATCATCTCCTGCAACTAAGAAATTAGTTTTTTTAGACACAGATGATGAAAATTTACCAGAATTTTTCTCTATAATTTCAATAATATCTTCTCTTTTATACCCATCAAATGAACCTGTAACACAAAATGTAAAATTTAAAAGTTTATCTGACTTTTTTTCTTTTTTTGTACCTTTTAGATTTACTCCTGCCTTTTCTAATTTTGATATAATTTCACGTGTTTTTTCCTTTTTAAAAAACTCTATAACACTTTCTGACATTATTTCACCAAAATCTGTTAATGAATTTAATTCATCTTTAGTTGCATCAAAAATAGCATAAATGTCTTTAAAGTTTTCACTTAATATCTTAGCTGCCTTTTTTCCTATATGTCTTATTCCAAGACCAAATATTAATTTATCTAACGAATTTCCCTTAGATTTTTCGATTGCATCAATTAAATTTTTAGCTGATTTACTTGCAAATCTTTCTAAATTTAATATATCCTCATACTTTAAATAATATATATCTGAAATATCATGTAAAAGATCACATTCAATTAAATCCTCAACAACAGATTCGCCCATTCCAGATATATTCATGCAATCTCGTGAAGCAAAATGTAAAATGCTTCTAAAAATAGTTGCAGGACATTCACTATTTGTACATCTAAGTGCTACTATTTCATCTTCTTTTTCCAATTTTTCACCACAAACTGGACATAAAACAGGAGCAATATATTTCATTTCAGAACCATCTCTTTTTTCTTTTAATACTTCTACTACTTCTGGAATTACATCCCCTGCTTTTTGTATTAGTGCAATATCGCCAACTCTAATATCTTTTTGTTCTATATAATCAAAATTATGAAGTGTTGTTTTTGATATAACAGATCCAGCAACTCTAACTGGTTCTAAAATTGCCATAGGTGTTACTTGACCAGTTCTTCCAACCTGAGTTTCAATATTTAAAATTTTTGTATATTTTTTTTCAGGTGGATATTTATATGCAATTGACCATTTTGGAACTTTAACAGTTGTTCCCATTTCTTGTCTATACTTTAAATTATTTACATTTATAACTGCACCATCTATATCATAAGGAAGCAAATCTCTCATATTTCCAATTTCATTTATAGCGCCAATTACTTCATTTGCCGTTTTACACTTTTTCTTGTATTCTATTGTTTTTATTCCAACACTTTTTAAATATTCTAAATTTTCAAAATCTGTTTCAAAAGATAAATCTGATTTTAATACAGTAAACACAAATATACTCAAGTTTCTAGATTTAACTAATTCTGTATTAAGTTGTCTTAAAGTTCCAGCTGCTGCATTTCTTGGATTTGCGAGTAAGTTTTTACCTTCTTTTTCAAGTTTTTCATTAATTTTTTCAAACTCGCTTCTTGGTAAATATACCTCACCTCTTACTTCAATTGTATCATTTGACAACAATTTTTGTGGTACATCTTTTATCATTTTTATATTTTCGGTAACATCTTCTCCTACAAATCCATCTCCTCTTGTTGAAGCTCTAACCAAAACACCATCAACATATTCTAAAGATGCAGAAAGTCCATCAATTTTAGTTTCAACTACAAATTCTGTATCATCGCCAAATTCTTTTTTTACCTTGTCTACAAATTCTTCAACTTCTGAAAATGAGAAAACATCTTGTAAACTTTGCATTTGCACATCATGGACAACTTTTTTAAAAGTACTTTTTACTTTTCCACCAATTTTTTGTGTTGGTGAATTTTTGGTAACAAATTCAGGATACTTTTCCTCTAATTCCCTTAGCCTTAAGCTTAAACTATCATAAGCATAATCACTAATAGTAGGCTTATCTTCTTCATAGTACATTTTATTATAATATTCTATTTGTTTTCTTAATTTTTTTATCTCTTCTTCTGCACTTTTTTTATCAATTGCATCAACAATATTTTCTAAATCAACACTTTTTAAATTTCCATCATCATTTATATCTTCAAATAAGTTAATTTGCCCTTCCATATTTTCTTCATAGTCACTTAAATTAATCATATTACCTCACCTATAAAAACTAAATTACACGCTACAACTTCACTAATATAAAAAACCCCTATATTAAATAATATAGAGATTTTCAATCTAAATAAACTTTCAAAACAACATATATTATTTTTACCTATTTTATTGTAATCCTTCAATAGAAAAATCATATGCATTTATTATATCTGCTGTTGTGCTAGCATCAATCCTTGTAGTTTCACCTGCTTTTACATCGCCAATTATCCCCTCAAGGTCAGTATATGTTGAGCCATCTTTATTTACAAATTTTATCACAATTCCCTGTGCTTTAAAATCATTACCAGAAATATTTTCTACAGTAGCAGTAAAACTAGAAATACCACCTTCTGCCTTTAAAACCACATTTGTTATTTTCATTCCACTAAACGTTTTATCTTCTTTTAATTTTTCAGAAATGTTTTCTTTTACACCATTATTTACAGTTGCATTTTCTTTATTATTTAAATCTATCGTACCAGCTGAACCATCAACAATTGTGCCATCACCACTGTCACCTTGTGAATTATCTACTTTACCATCATCACCTAGTTTAGAATCATCTTTTGTATTTAAGACAATTGCGCCAATTACGAAGCACAAAATTATTACAATCACTATAACTATTAAAAATAATTTATTTCTTGATATAACTTTTTTTCCATTTTTATTTGATACACTACTTTTTTTACTTTCCATATATTTTCCTCCTTATATATTATATAATCAACCATTTATAGAAACAACATAAGATTTTGAAACATAATACTCATTAATATCCTTAGCTATTACTTTTATATAATAACTAGCACCAGCTTTTAAATTTTGTATTGTTATTTTATATGAATTTGAACTATAAACCTTCCAAGTTTGTTCTCCTTTTAATTTAAAAGCATATATATATCTAAAATTTTCATTAAAACTATCATTTACCAAAACACTGAAATCTATACCACTTGCACTACTTTTTACATTAGTTATACAAATTTTATCCTGATTTTTTTTGCTTTCTAATGATATAATATTTTGAAAATTTTCGATATATGAAATAATCCTTTTATTATTTTCTAAATAGACTATTCCATTTTTCGTTGCAACACATTTTTCATACCATTTGTTTGAAATTACACCATACAAATCTGCATCATTAATTTTTTTGTAATCTCCATCGGTACTATATAATGCCTTTTGATAAGCAATATCATATTCATCTGACATATTTTGTAAATCAACTTTTATTGCAGCCTCATAAGTACTATTAACAGCTCTTTGCCTCATTAAAGTACTAACTACGGCAGATATTACCATAACAACAACGATTACTAAAATAGTAAGAGTAATTATACTAATTCCTCTATCTTTTTTTATATGTACTTTGTTCATATATCTGGAGCCATCCTTTCATACTCCTTTTGTCTCTTACACAAATATTATATATTTTAATTTAACTTTTTTCAAGGCTATTTAGGTAATTTATAAATATTTTTTCAAAAAAAACTAGGAAATTTTTAATTAAAATCTCCTAGTTTTTTTTATTATTTTGTTTGTAATGAATGCTTAGCCATTTTTATAGCATCACATTTAAGACGAGCTATTGCAAATTGTCCATTTTCATTACAAAAAAAAGCTGTTTTCGTTCCACTTTCCTTTTGCAATTCTTTATTTTGCAACCCTAACCAGTTTTTTGGAAAAGGTTTTCTAAAATTACTATTTTGTGATCCAATTGGTACACAGTGACATTCAAATCCAATTCTTTCAGACGGAAGTACAACATACTTTATATTCTTAGATTTATCATTTTGAGAATTAAAAATTCCATCCTTCCAAGGCATATATTCTTCAAGTACCATTATATTTCCATTTGTATTGTTTATTTTTTTTTCTATTTCATGTCTTGCTACCAATTTTGAATTTACCCTTTTTAACCTTCTAAGAAAAATTCCCTTAGCAAAACTTACAGCTTTTAAAAAAGCTTCATCAATTGAACAATCCTCATCATCCCAACTTGGATTAAATTCTGATATTAGATCTGATAAACTAACACTTCGTACAGGATAATCTCCATCTTGCATTTCTCCATTATCCACAGCATCTATTCCTTGAAGCATATATTTATCCATTATATAAAACATTACTTCTGGATAATTCAATTCTTCTAATATTTTCTTGCCATACTCTTGCCAAATCAAGCCAGCAGATGCGTACGCTACTCCATTATCTCTCCTTTTAAGATTTTTTCCATGATGATCAAATTTTCCTTTTCCTACATCATATATTACAATGTTTTTGCTATCTATATTTTCAGGAACTTCATATGTCCGGTAAACATAAATATCTTTTAAAGCTAGTTCTAAAATTACAGTTGCCATTATATCATCGGCGTGAAATACCCCATTATGCGTTATGACATTTGCCTTTGTGACATCAGTTACTACTTTTACCATATAGCTCCTCCTTATAATAATTATTATTAAATACTTTCATTAATACATATATATTATAGTTCAGCTTGTACTTTATGTCAAGTATACGTGTTGCTTTTCTATCAATTATTTAATTTGTTTATTTTTACTTATTCTTCATTTACACTAAATTTCGTAATTTTTACCTTCTTTAATTTCCTTTAATTTTGTACTTGATTTTAAGCAAATTATAGGTCTAAATCCAGTTCCATTTCCATTAACAACAACTATAGTAATTACTAAAGTTATCAAACTAATACCGTGATTATGAGTTAGTTTTATAAAAAAATTATTTTTGTTATAATTCATATTAATTTCATTTATTCCTTTCACATTTATATAAATTATTCCATTTTTTCAAATTATACTAAAAACAGTTTATAATATAGCAAAAAAATTATCAATGTAAATTTTTTACATTAATATCTTATCCATTATGTATTTTAAAATTTTATTTAATGCATTCATAAATTTAAAATGAATATATTTTTTAAATTCTTTTCCCATAGACTATTTCCATTTATGTTTTCTTCTTAGTTTTCTTTTTTATTTATCTAAATTAATAATAGTTTCTTTTATTGTGTCTATATCTTGTTCATATTTTTGATTGTAGTTTAAGTATTCTTCTCTTAACGGAAATTTTTGAATTTTATATATTTTTCATATAAATTTACATAATTTTTTTATTTTTTGCTTGACAATTTACATAAAAAGTAATAAAATAGCAACTATCATATTAATTAAAGGAGGGTTGTGCAATGTTACAACATCTAGGAGCTGTATTTTTTACAGTAGCATCTATTGACAGAAAAAACAAAGAGGAGGTTCCAACAGTCTACTTAAACATTTTCGCTCGAGAAGACCATCCAAAACTTATCGGACAGATGAGATTTAATAAAGATGAATCTTATTCTTCTGCTGAGGATTTAATCAGAATGGCATTTGACGTTGTTAATCCAGAGTCATTGGATCCAATTAGAAGCCGTCTTCTTGAAGACATCATTGTTGGAGGCTTCACCTGGTGCACAATGGATAATCATCATCTGTTTTCAAAGAAAATGAAGCCTTATATGGTTATTCATAATTACCATGAAGATAGTGATTTTATGAAATTGATTAACGCACAGTCAGTTGCTATTTTGCAGCAGCTAAAGTGTGAATCATCAAATGTTGATGCGAATATGTACGTATATTCGGCAGATTGTACAAATCCGTATCTTTCGATGAAATTAAAAGAAAGGAATTAACTTTTGAAAAAGTGTCCAAGGCTAATGCCTTGGCACTTTTTTGCTTTCTTGACTATTGTATTTTATATCAAATTATTGTATAATACTTTAAATATAAAGGAGATTAATTATGTTACAAACAATTATGGGAAAAGCAAGGAGAGCCATCGATGATTATGCAATGATCGATGATGGAGATAAAATAGCAATTGGCTTATCTGGAGGTAAAGATAGTCTTACATTACTACATTCACTTTACTACCTAAAAAAGTACTATCCTAAGAAATTTGATATAATGGCAATTACTATACACCCTGGAAGTGAAACTTTTGACACAACAAAGTTAGAAGAACTTTGTAAAAAATTAGATATTGAATATATTGTATATCACTCAGACATCTCAAAAGTAGTATTTGATATTAGAAATGAAAAAAATCCTTGTTCTTTATGCGCAAATATGAGAAGAGGAATGTTAAATAGTATTGCAATAGAACATGGCTGTACTAAGATAGCTCTTGCACATCATAGCGATGATGTAATAGAAACTTTTCTTATGAGTATTTTCTTAAATGGAAAAATTCATACATTTTCACCTATTACATACCTTAGTAGATCAGATATAAAAGTTATACGACCTTTTATTTACGTAAGTGAAAAAGAAATAAGGCATGTGGCAAAAGCCTTAGAATATCCTATTATGGGAAAATGTTGTCCAAGAGATGGCTATACTAAAAGAGAATATATAAAAAATTTAATTAGAACTATTTCACTTGATATTCCAAAGGTAAGAACAAATATAATGGGTGCAATCATGCGTTCTGATATACCCGGATGGAAAAAATAATAAGTTAAATTTGTTACCTCATTAATATATCATATTTAAAATAGGAAAAAAATATAGTGAACCAATAATAACTTTGATTCACTATATTTTTTATTTAAATACCCGTTTCTACTACATCATACGTACCATCATCTTTTAATTTTAATGCAATATTTTGCTTTAAACATACTACTGGTCTAAATCCAAAATCAGTGTAATACCATGTATATGGTGCAGTCATACCAGCATTAGTAACACCATAAAGTGATTCAAATGTAGCTGCTTGTGGGCTACAAGTCCAATAAGCATTAGCCCTAGGAGTAATTACATATAGGCTTCCTTTTAAATATTTACTACTATCAGAAATCCTATCAATAAATGTGTTACCACCATCACAACTTATTTTATAGCCTATTGTAGCAGAGCTTCCTGTTATCACTTCAAAAGCTTTTGCTTGATATAACGTACTATAGTTACTTTGATTATACAAATTAAGTAACATTTCTATTTATCATTATTATCGTCTGCCTCTCTTCCATTTCTTTTTCTTGACATAGAATCATCTTTTTTTACATCTTTTCCGTTATTTTCATTTTTAAAAACTTTAAACAATTCTTCATTTTTTTCCTTTTCTTTTTCAAGACCACTTATATCAACATTATACTTACTGCGAACAACTTCTTTTTTCTTAAACAAGTTAATATCATGCAATTTACAATATAAGTAAAGAATCTCTATAAATTCAACTATAATTAATATATACATTATAACTATAAGTGCATTGGCTTTTATTGAATACCAGATGCTTTTAAAAAAAGTTACAAATCCTCCACTTTTATTTGATATATTTACATTTGTATCTTGATCTTCAGCATTTTTCATGCTATCTTCATCTTTTATTATCGCAGCTTCTCTTAGTACTTTAATTTTATAATCCTTTGATGTAGTACCATCTTTTGATGTCACCTTAACTACAATCTCATTTTCACCTTCAATTAGCTCATCATTTCCGCTAATTTCAACTTTTGCCTCTTCTATTTCTGGGAAAGCAAGTATTTTTAAGCTACTTATATCAGAACCTACAGTTCCACAATCATATTCAAAAATCTCTTTTGAAAATTCAGGTGATATTTTAGCATTTTCAATAATTAAACTTTCAAGATATGAATTAGCATCATCTAAATTAGCTGATTTTGTAACAATTATAGAATACGTTCTTTTAGCACCATTTTGAGCAGTTACAGTAATATATACATTGTTATCACCAACTTTCAAATCAGTATTTCCAGAAATATATACCTTTGAATTAGAATCTTCTGCAACAGCAGTAACATTTATTTTACTAATATTATTTCCAACATTTAACGTATAATTTGTCTTTGTCCTACTAAAATTTGGTGAGAGCCCTTCAACATTTACCTGCAATTTACTAAGGTAATTATTTGAACTTTTTGTAGTAGTACCATTATTAGCACTGCTACCTCCATTATTACTTGTATTATTACCATTTGAATTTGAGTTTCCATTATTGTTTGTATTAGGTGTAGTAGTCGGTGTTGGAGCTGGTGTAGGAACAACTATAGATATTGATTTACTTGCACTTGGCAAGCTTCCATCTGCATTTAAAAATAAATTTCCTGAACTATCTGATGCACCTTTTTGAACCACAGCACTTATAGTAGTAGTACCACTACTTCCAACAGTTACAGGAATAGTCACAGTACTATTTTCAATCCAAATACTTTTATTGCCTGAACCATTGCTAACAGTTACATCTACTCTTCCAGTAAAACTGCCTCCAATAGAAACATTAACTGTACTACTAGGCGAAGTACTAGACTCGCCTGAGATATTAATAGCTGCTGCATATACATTTTTTAAAAGTGACATACATGCTACAAATAAACAAATAAAAACAAATTTATTTATTCTTTTTTTCATTTTCAATCCTCTCCATTATTGCGAAATTTCTCCACTTTGCATAATATAATTTTTAATTTTTACATAATCTGTTGCATATATATTTCCATCATGATCAACGTCTGCTGCTTCTATACATGCACCATTTAGACTTTCAACTTCCATTATATGATTTTTTATTTTTACATAATCTGTTGCATATATATTTCCATCACCATTCACATCACCATAAATTATAATTGTAAATAGTTGTAATTCTTCTTTTGAGTCATTAGCCTTTAAACTTATTGTTGTACCTGTACCAATCAATTCATCTTCGGATATTTCTTTACCAGAAATATCTTTCACACTTACAAAGAATTTTTCAGAATTATATTTAACTTTAGTCATAAAATCTTTAACGCTAGTTCCAGGTTCTATTTTAGTTATATATGATTTTTCTTCATTTAGTTTTAAAGTATTATCAAAGCTAATATAGTCTGAATCATCAACATCAACAACTCTAACCTTAGCAGTTACTTGTAAATCTTTATTAGTTAGCTTAAATGTTACTTCTGTCTCACCTACATCAACACCTACTAAAGACTTTCCATCTACTTTTACAATTTTTTCATTTGATGAAGTTACAATATATTCTTTATCTTGAGCATACTCTGGCTTTATAATTGGGTTAATATCAAGTTTTTTTCCTTTTATCACCGTATATTTGCTTTTTTCAAGTTCTATACTCTTAGCATCTACAGCACTGACATTAATCTTACAACTTGCACTTATCTGAAAATCTTTCAATTTTACTGTAACATTAGCACTTCCAACGCCTTTGGCTATTATCTTTCCATCTTCTACTGTAACTACATCTATATTATCAGAGCTCCATACAGTTTCTTTCACACTAGCATTTTCAGGAAATACCGTAGCACTCAAGACTTGTGTTTGGCCAACATGTAAGTTAAGGCTTTCTACGTTTAAAGATATTTTTTCTGGTTTTATATAGCTTTCAAGCTCAATTATTCCATCCCTAAACACATATCCTTCTACCCCATTTGAAAGTCTTACTCTATCCCATTGAGTATTTGTACTTTTTGCTATTCTTATCATCTCTGTTTTATCAGCTAAAATCGTTATTTTACCATATTCAGTACCAGGACCATTTCTTAAATTAAGTCCTGTTGGTGAATCTACTCTTACTTTGGTATAATCATCAACAAATATAGCTTCCTCAGTTGTACTTGGATATGGAGATGCAGCATCTGGCATATTTTTGTAAACCGGTATTCTAAATTCATAAGTTGCATTTAATAAGTCAGCCTTTTGATAAGCCTTCTTAGTCATAATAGATTCACTTGTTGGTGCAATTATATTTTGCATATATTGATAAGCATAAAGAGCAACAGCAGCTCCTTCATTATTAACATCCCATTTTTGAAAATATATTGTATTTTGCCCCCATTTAATCCATTTATTTTGCAACGCTTCAACTCCACCATCAATAGATGCTTCAGGAGTTGTCCAAGATTTTTGCCTTGCATACTGTAATCCGTTAATAACAGCTCCACTTCCATTTGAATTAGCACTTGCCCCTATATTAAAAAAATTATACAATCCTTCATAACCACTAACAGAGCCATTTATTGAACCATTATTAATTATATCACAAGCTGTTTCTTGCCTTATTCTTGACGCAATATGAGTTGCACTAACATTGTATTTTACTGCATTTTCTAAAATTATTTGCGAATAAGTTTTATCCATAGTTACCATATTTCCAGCATTTTTATACTCACTTCTTTGATACATTGATGTTCCATATAAAACTTTTTCAATAGCCTCTTTAGTGTGTGCACTTTGGCTATAATTTAATGTTTCAAACTGGAATATTTCATCCTCAGTTAAATGATTTCTAGGATCAATCATATACTTTACAGCCTCTTTAGAAGCTGTAACGAAATAACCATCCATGTAGTAATTTTTTCCATCTTTTTTCCATTCTGGTCCGTATGAATCTGGCACTAAACTTATACTATCACTTGTTTCATATGATTCATGAGTTATAACCTCATTCCAATCAAGTCCAGTATATACTGCTTTAAATATCCAATTAGGATGTAGCTTCTTTAATTCATTTATATACTGCATATAACTACTTGGAAATTCATCTTTTATATATGATACTGGAAAATTAGCCTTATCATATCTTTTAGCAACTGTTTTATTGCAGGCTACAAGCATAACCATAACAAAAATCAGCCCTAAAACAAATTTATACTTTACTTTTAATTTATATATCATTTCTACCCCTTATATATCTAATTAATTTTTACTTTTCTTCTAAATTCTTTTTCTTCTTAACATCTGGCATATACCCCATAAAATTAAGTACTTTCCAAAGTGCTGTACATCCAATAGCTATTATACATATACCTAAAAGATTAGCAATCATCCAAAAAACACTTTTTGTACTAAAATCTCCTGGTGACTTTGGATTATAATATATTGCAACCTTATCTCCTTTTTGCATATGCGCCGAAGATGTAGGTAATTTTCCAACATAATCTTTACCATCTACTGTATATTCTATAAAAACTTTATATGCTAACACTTCATCACATTCATCTTCTGCATCTGAAGTTTTAATATATGTTTCTTCAACAAAGCTTACAGTTGCTACAGTTTCAGTTCCATTTATTACAAACCAAACTTGTCTTAATAAGTTACTTAAACAAATATATCCCACAAATATAAAAAATAAAATGAAAATTATAGCGATTATAACCATAGAAATACTAGAATTATTTTTCTTCATATAATCAACTCCAAAACTTACATATAAATTATACCTTAATTTTTAAATTTCTTCAATAGCTATGATTGTTTTTTATTAAAATCCAACTACCACATTTTAGAGCTTTAAAACATATACTATATTATATAATAATTAAATATCTTTATTTTTTCATAATTTAACGATACATTGACATTTTATACAGTTTATACTATAATTTTTTTATCAAAAAAATTGTTTTGGAGGTGAGTTATTTTAATAATGATTTTGTAATAAAACAAATAAAATATCAAAAAATATAAATATAATTTAGGAGGTTATTGTTATGTGTGGAATAGTTGGATACACTGGGAAAAAATGTGCTAAAGATGTAGTTATATCAGCATTGAAAAATCTAGAATATAGAGGATATGATTCATCAGGAATAGCTATTTTTGAAAATGATAAATTTAATACATATAAATCTGTTGGTAGAATAAAAAATCTAGAATCACTACTTGAAAAAAAGGATTTTAGCAATTCAAATATTGCAATTGGTCATACAAGATGGGCAACACACGGTATTCCAAATACTGAAAACGCTCATCCACATAGACATGGAAAAATTAGTCTTGTTCATAATGGAATAATTGAAAATTATCTACAATTAAAAAATATGTTAATAGAAAAAGGCTTTTCATTTTACTCGCAAACTGATACCGAAGTTGCTACATGTCTTATAGATTACTTATATCAAATAGAACTAGAAAAAAATAGTCAAAATTATTCTAAGGAAAAACTTAGACTTAATGCAATTTCAAAAGCATGTAACCAAATCAAAGGATCTTATGCTTTTGGTATAGTTTTTGATGATGACAGTAACTCAATTTATGCAGCTAAAAAAGATAGCCCACTTCTTATAGGAATTTCAGATACAGAAAACTTTATTGCATCTGATATTTCAGCATTTCTAGAATATACAAATAAATATATTTTATTAAAAGACATGCAGTACGCAATCGTTTCAAATGATAAAGTGCAAATATTTAATAATGATCTAAATGCTATAGATTATGAAGAAAAAATTGCTAATTTTTCTATTTCAAATTATCAAAAAAACGGATATGAACATTTTATGCTAAAAGAAATGCATGAACAACCTCAAGCAATATATAACATTTTTAATTCTTTTTTTGAAAACAAAAACAGTACTTATGAGTCAATTAACCTATTTTCGTATTCAAAAATAGACATTGTTGCATGTGGTAGTGCAATGCATGCTGGACTAGTAGGCAAATACTTATTTGAAAACTATTTAAATATTCCTACTAATGTTGAAATTGCGTCTGAATATAGGTATAAAAAACTATTACCTAAAAAAGATACCTTAGTTATAATAATATCACAATCTGGTGAGACTGCCGATTCACTTGCTGCTTTAAAACTTGCAAAGAGTTGTGGTGCAACAACACTTGCAATTTGTAATGTTGCCTTTTCTACAATTTCTAGAGAAGCTAACATTACTCTAAACACATCAGCTGGTCCAGAAATTGCAGTTGCTACTACAAAAGGATACACAACACAAATAGCTATGCTTACAACATTGGTTTTAAATGAACTAAGAAGAAAAAATGAACTTGATTCTTTAGACCTAAAACTATTACATTCAAACTTAAAAGACATTTCAAAAATATTTGAAGAAGTATTTAATAGAAAAAATGAGTTCTTAGAAATTGCAAGCAAATTAAAAGACAAAAATGATCTATTCTTTATTGGTAGAGGCTTAGATTACTACTTATGCATGGAAGGCTCACTAAAACTAAAAGAAATATCTTACATGCATTCTGAAGCTTATAGTGCTGGTGAATTAAAGCATGGTACAATTTCACTTATAACTGAGAATATGCCCGTTATTGCTATTGCAACAGATGAAGACCTTATTTTAAAAACAATTAGCAATGTTCAAGAAGTAAAATCAAGAGGAGCATATACCATCTTCATAACCACAGAAGAACTTGCTAAAAAGTATAATTTAAAATTTAATGATATAACATTGATATTAAAAACATTACATCCACTACTAAAATCAAATTTAATAGCCCTATCACTACAATTAATAGCCTATGAAACAGCAAAAATAAAAGGTTGTAACATAGACAAACCAAAAAACTTAGCAAAATCTGTAACAGTAGAATAACAAAAAAAGAGCAAGATTTTTTATATCTTGTTCTTTTATTTTCTCCCCTTCCACCTGAGTTAGTTTTGTAAAAAACTTCTAAAGCCTAAAAATCAATAAAAATATAGCCAAATTTTAAAATTTGTATTTTTATTTTTCAATAGACTTAATTACATAATTTTCTCCTTCTTTTTCCAAAACATAAGTATCAATTTTTAATTTACTCACATCTATTTTATTTGAAGTCAAATATTCTTGTAATATTTCACCTTGATTAGAACTAGCAATAAAATCTTCATCCTCAATTTCTAAAACTAAATTACTTCTATTTCTATTAGAATATACACTTATGCTACTTTTTCCAACTGGCTCTACACTACTTTGACTAACATCTTCAGTATCTTCATTTTTTTCTGAGATTTCATCAGATACTGAATTAAATACCGCAGTAAGGTAAACCCTAGCACAGCTTACCTCAACTCTATCCGAATACTCCTTTATTTGATAAGGAATATCAAAACTATATTCAGCATTTACGCCTCCAAATCCAATTGGTATATTTTGATAAACATTATCTTCTGATTTATATACATTTCCTGTCAAGATATCTTGATTTTTTAAATTAGTTGAATTTCCAAAAATACTTTTTGCAACCTCTTCTAAGGAACTACTTGATATACAATCTGTTTGATACTTTTCATTATATTCAAGCTTGTCCAAATACTTTTCACTAGATGTAGCGTACAAATACGAATACATAAGTTTTGCCTTGTCACTTAAACCATTTGCATCAATTTCATCATACAAAGAATCAGAAAAAAAATTCACTTCTGAAAAGTTAAAATTTTTAAGTACATTTACTCCAACCTTACTATTCAAACTTACATTTTCTGATTTTTCAATAGTAGCTTCATCCTTCACCTTACTATTATCCTTAGTTGTTTCTTCCTCTGTTGTCTTTTTTTCAACATTTGTAGCAACATCGTTAATTGGTTGATTATCTTTTTTTATACCATTAAATATAAGACAAAAACAACCAATTGCTATAATACAAATTATTACAATAAAAGCAATAATCACCTTATTTTTCATAAAATTCCTCCTAAATTCCATTTGTCATAGTGTCTGCAAAAACTTGTCCAAATAAGTTAAAGTTTTCAACATCTTTTAAATCAAACGAAAAAATTTTTTGTATTGGAGATATAACTACATATCTTATTGCAATAACTGTAGATTCATATAATTCAATATATCTTCTTCTATCACCATTTTTTATACAATCACCACAAATAAATGTATTATTTACATAGTCATAATATATACTTTTATTTTTTATTTTCTCATTTAAATTTTCAAAGCACGTACTACACTTATCAATTCTAGGTGCAAATCCAAGAAGTGAAAATAACTTTATTTTAAAAGAAGCAACCACCAATTTAGAATTTTTATCAAAGTTTTCGAGTGCATAAATTGTATTTAAAAATAACTTCAAAATATTAGAAGTATCCTCATTTTCATCTACAACAATCTGCAAAATTCTAGTAAGTTCAAAGCCTATTTGTAATTTATCAAAATCTATTCTAAAGTTATAAAATAAATTAATAACTGAGGCTGAATTAATATGATAAAAGGTTTTGCTTTTATAAAGTACAAACTCACTATAAACTAAATATTGACAATTAGCCAGTATTGGGCTATTAGTTTTCTTAGCGCCTTTTGCCAAACATGAAATTTTTCCAAGTTTATCAGTTAGTATTGTTACTATCTTATCATTATCTTTATATGCAACTTCTTTTATAATGATCCCCTTAACTTTGAGTAAATCCATTAAAATTATCACCTACATTCTTTTCTTCACACTTAAATTCATTCTTTAATTCACATATCCTTTTATACTCTAAAAATAAATTTATATCTCCTGTCTTTTCAAAATTATCCCATGCAATTTTTTCAAACATAACTATCACCTACTAATATTTTATGTTTATATCAGAAAGATATACAATTTTACTTAAAAATGACAAAATGATATATTTTTTTACTCTTAATTACTAATTTTATTTCTAATATCCTTCAAATAGCCTTCACTATCTTGCCAATCAGGTCTAACTTTAACAAAAAGCTGTAGATTTACCTTATCTTCAAGCATATTTTCTATGTCTTTTCTTGCTTCTGTACCAATTTTTTTAATCATGCTTCCGCTTTTTCCAATTATTATACCTTTATGAGAATTTTTAGTACAAATTATATTGACATCAATATCATATACAGACTGCTTTGAAGAATTTTTTCTTTTTTTGAATTTTTCAACTTCAACTTTTATGCCATGTGGTACTTCCTCGTCTAAATTGTTTAATGCTTTTTCCCTTATTATTTCTTCAACAATATCCCTCTCAGTTAAGTCTGTAATATCATCTTCATTATACACCATCTCACCTTCAGGCAAGTATTTAATTATATTTTCTTTCAAAATATCAAGCCCGTCTTCTTTAAATACAGAAATAGGTATAATTTCTTCAAATTTTCCACCCATACTTTTAAAAAAGCTATCATACTCAGTTATTATCTTTAAAATTTTTTCTTTTTCTACCTTATCAATTTTATTTATTACCAGTAAAGTAGTAGATTTAAGATTAGAAATCTCTTTCATTATGTTCTCACTTGCCATATCTATTTTTGGTCTAGTCGCATCTACCAAATATATAACAACATCAACAGATTTTATTGCATTTTCTACACCTTCTATCATATATTTACCCAGTTTACTCTTAGGTGTATGTACACCAGGCGTATCCGTAAATATTATCTGTGACACCTCATCAGTTATTATACCTTTTATATTAAATCTTGTAGTCTGTGGCTTAGGTGTCGTAATAGCCACCTTATATCCAACAAATTTATTAACCAAAGTAGACTTACCAGCATTTGGCTTCCCCACAACTGTTACATAACCACACTTAAACATTATAACCTCCTCAAACTCACAACACAATTATACCAAAAAAAAATACAAATTACAATCCACCCCCAAGAGTTAGTTTTATAAAAAGTATTATTACAAATTTTTTTATAGTAATATTTATAAAATTTTATAAAACTAACTCAAAAAAAGCCCTACTTTTATAGTAGGACCTCTTTTACAAAATATTTTTTATAATCTTTTCAACATCAGCCTTATCGTCAGATATTATTAGGTATACGTAAATTCCCTTATTTGAAATTTCACTATCTTTAACCAAATTATATTGATCTTCCATATAATCTTCCCATTTTTTCTTACAAATTGTAACATAATCTTTCAAATTATTTGTGACAATATTAGTATATTTCTTATCATTTAGTTCTAAAACGATGTACATACTAGAAGAAATATCCAAAATTGGAATTTTACCTACTACACCTTTAATATAGCTTTTATCAATTTCAAATTTTTCTAAATCATCTACCGTTATTTCTCTCATTGTAGATTTATTAAGTGACGGAATATCAAGCATCGCTGCATTAATTTTTTTTAGCTTATCAACATCCTCATTAGATTTTAAACAACTTAAAACAACTATAATAAGTGCTAAGAATAGTAATAAGCCGAAAATTATACAAAAAATCTTTGATTTACTCATGATATGAAATCCCTCTCTATTTATTTAAAATTTCAAGCAATAACTTATTCACCATACCAGGATTTGCCTTTCCTTTTGATTGTTTCATTACTTGACCAACCAAAAAGCCTAAAGCCCTATCTTTACCAGCTTTATAATCAACAATTGATTGAGGATTATTATTTACTACATCTTCTACAATTTTTTTAATTTCACCTTCATCTGAGATTTGTACAAGTCCTTTTTCTTTAACAATAACTTCAGGATCTTTTCCTGTATTAAACATTTCTTCAAAAACCGTCTTTGCAATCTTTGAACTAATTGTTCCTTTATCAATTAAATTTATTAATCTTGCTAATTCTTCTGGTCCAACTTTCGATTCATTTATTGTAATCTCAGATTCATTTAACATTCTAGCAAAATCTCCCATAATCCAGTTTGATGCAGCTTTTGGGTTATTACATTTTTCTACAACTTTTTCAAAATATGTAGCTGTTTCTATTGAAAGAGTTAATATACTAGCATCATATTCTGGTAAACCATATTCTGATATATATCTTTCTTTTTTTATGTGTGGCATTTCAGGCAAATTATCTTTCAAATTTTGAATATACGCCTCACTCATACAAATAGGTGCCAAATCAGGTTCTGGAAAATATCTATAATCCTGTGCATCTTCTTTTGTACGCATAGCATATCCGATACCTTTTGCATCATCAAAACGTCTTGTTTCTTGATAAATCTTTCCGCCTTGTTCTAACACTTCTATTTGTCTTTTTGTTTCAAATTCTATTGAATTTTGTATAGCTTTAAAAGAATTTAAGTTTTTAGTCTCAGTTCTTGTACCAAATTCTTTTTGACCAATTGGCCTTACAGATAAATTTACATCACATCTTAGTGATCCTTCTTGCATCTTACAATCACATATATTTAAATATTCAAGTATTGATTTCAAAGTCTGCATATATGCTACTGCCTCTTCTGCACTTCTTATATCTGGTTCTGATACAATTTCTATTAAAGGAACGGCACACCTGTTCATATCAACTAGTGTATCTCCTGTATATGCATCATGTATCAGTTTACCTGCATCTTCTTCTATATGAATTCTGGTTATACCAATTCTTTTTTTTGCATCATTTACATTTATATCTACATATCCATGTTCACAAAGTGGTAAATCATATTGAGAAGTTTGATAAGCCTTAGGTAAGTCTGGATAAAAATAATTCTTTCTGTCTTGCTTTGAAAATCTTGCAATCTCACAATTTGTTGCAAGTCCCATCTTTATAGCATATTCAACTACTTTTTCATTTAGAACTGGTAAAGTCCCAGGCATACCAGTACATATAGGACAACAGTGAGTATTAGGATCAGCTCCAAATTTTGTTGAACAATTACAATATATTTTTGTATTTGTAGAAAGCTCAGCATGTACTTCAAGACCAATTACTACTTCATAATCTTTCACTTTAATTTACCTCCTCAAATAATCTATCAGCAGAATTTTTTACAAAATTTACTACTTCACTCTTATTAATTAATGTTTTCTCGCTATTACCACTAACAGCTACTTCCACATTTCCTTTTTCTAAACTTTTCTTTCCTATTATTATTTTAATAGGTGCACCTATCAATTCACTATCTGCAAATTTTACACCAGCAGTTTTATTCCTATCATCTAATAAAACATCATACCCAAGTTCCATAAGTTTAGTATATAGTTCATTTGAAAGTAATCTTACTTCGTCTGACTTAGTATAATCAAGTGCACATATATGTATTGCATATGGTGCAATGGAAATTGGCCATATAACTTCACTTTCAGTTGATTTAGCCTCTAAAACAGATGCCATAAGTCTTCCAACACCAATACCATAACATCCCATAAGTGGATTTTGCTCTTTTCCATTTTCATCTAAATATGTCATATTCATAGATTTAGTATACTTATCACCAAGTTTAAAAATATTTCCAACTTCAATTCCATTAGAAATACTTAAACTATGTTTACCACAAACTGGGCAACAATCCTCTTCCTCCACTTTAGCAACATCTACATATTGGACCTCACCAACATCTCTTAAAATGTTTATTCCCTTATAATGATAATTTTCTTCATTAGCACCAAAAATTAAAGACTTCTCATTTTTCAAAGAGTTATCATAAATAACAACTACGTTATTTCCCTTAAAATCTTTTGGACCAACAAATCCATAAACAATATTATCATTTGGTTCAGGTGTCTTTTGTACTAAGTCTTCATCATCTATCTTTAATAAATTCCTAAGCTTAGTTTCATTTACTTGTCTATCAGCTCTTATAAATACCAATATTGTCTCATTTTTATCAAGTCTTTTATAAATTACGGCTTTTCCTATTTTTCTTACATCTTCACTAGTAAATTTTTGTAATTCTTCTATTGTTTTAACGCCAGGTGTATATATTTTTTCAACATTTTCTTCTTGCGTTGAGAAAGGTTGAATTTGCTTTGAATAGGCAACTTCCATATTCGCACTATAATTACAATCTTTACATACAACGATTTTATCTTCTCCTGCATCACATAGAAGCATATATTCATGTGCACCACTACCACCCATCATTCCAGTATCTGATGCTACTGCAACGACTTCAGGAATTCCAACACGTTTATATATTCTCTCATACGCCTTATAAAATTTTTCGTATTCTTTATTCAAACTTTCCTGAGTTGTATGAAAAGAGTAAGCATCTTTCATTGTAAACTCTCTAACACGTATAAGTCCTGCTCTAGGCCTTGCCTCATCCCTAAACTTTGTCTGAATTTGGAATACAGAAAATGGATACTTTTGATAAGACTTTGCTTCATTTAAAAGTGAAAATACAGTAGCTTCCTCATGAGTCATTGAAAGAACCATTTCTGCGTCATTTCTATCTTTGAATCTCAAAAGTTCTGAACCAACAGAATCATACCTACCAGACATATCCCATAGCTTTTTTGTAGCTACAAGAGGCATCAAAATTTCTTGTGAATCTATATTTTCCATTTCTTCTCTAATTATATTTTCTATTTTTGAAGTAACCCTCTTAGCAAGAGGCATTAATGTATATATACCGCTTGCCATTTGCTTTACATAACCACCTTTAATCAAAAGTCCATGACTTTTGACAGTTGCTTCTTTTGGCCACTCTTTTTTTGTTTCTCCTAACAATTTTGATTGTAACATAAAATCTCCCCTTTATTGTACACTAGCTATTTTCTTGTGATAATCAGTATTTTGTTCAAAAGTATAAGCAATTTGTAACAAAGTTTCCTCATCAAAAGCTTTAGAGATAAACTGCATGCCTATTGGCATTCCATCATTGTCAAAGCCGCCAGGCACTGAAATTCCAGGAAGACCTGCTATATTTACAGGAACAGTATAGATATCTTCCAAATACATTTCTACAGGATTTTTAGACTTTTCTCCAAACTTAAAAGCTGTATTTGGAGCTGTTGGAATTAAAATTACATCACAACTTTCAAAAGCCTTTTTAAAATCTTCAATTATAAGTGTTCTAACACACTGTGCTCTTTTATAATATGCATCATAGTACCCTGATGAAAGCACGTATGTGCCAAGCATAATTCTTCTTTTTACCTCATCACCAAATCCTTCAGTCCTTGAATTTACATATAATTCATTCAAATTTGAAAAATCTTTTGCCCTATGGCCATATCTTATTCCATCATATCTACCAAGATTTGAAGACGCTTCTGCAGTAGCAATAATATAATATGTTGGCAAAGAGTATTTTACATAATCTAACTTTACCTCAACAATCTCAGCGCCTAATTTCTTTAATTTTTCTATGTTTTCTTCATAAGCTAATTTTACATCCTTAGCAACGCCCTCAGACACAAAGTCTTTTAAAATTCCTATTTTTTTACCTTTAACATCGTTTACTAAAGATTTTGTATAGTCTTTTTGACCTAAATCAGCTGATGTAGTATCCATCTTGTCATGTCCTGCAATGACGTTTAACATTAAAGCTGCATCCTCCACAGATTTTGTAATAGGTCCAACTTGATCAAGTGAAGATGCATATGCAATAACACCATACCTAGAAACTAGTCCATATGTTGGCTTTAACCCAACTACACTGCAATAAGATGCCGGTTGTCTAATAGATCCACCTGTATCTGTTCCAAGTGCTCCAAAAGCCATATTAGCTCCAATAACAGCAGCACTTCCACCAGATGATCCACCTGGTACCTTTTCTAAATTCCAAGGATTTTTCGTCTTTTTAAAGTACGAAGTCTCCGTAGAAGACCCCATAGCAAATTCATCCATATTTGTTTTTCCAACTATAATAGCACCTGCATTTTCTAACTTTTCCACAACAGTAGCATCATAAAAAGGCACAAAATCCTCAAGCATTCTTGATGCACAAGTAGTCTTAACTCCGTTTGTACAAATATTGTCCTTTATAGCTATAGGTACTCCACCCAAAACACCTATATCTTCACCATTATCAAGCTTTTCTTGAAGAATTTCTGCTCTTTTATAAGCACTTTCTTTAGTCAAAGTTATATAGCCATCAATCTTTTTTTCTACCTCATCAATTCTACTATAAACACTATCTAATACTTCTTTTATTGTAATTTCTTTATCCTTTATCTTTTTAGCAATCTGACTAATACTATAATTATACAGTTCCATTTTAAGACCTCCTCTACTCAACTACTTTTGGAACACTAATGCATCCTGCCTGTGACTCTGGTGCATTCTTCAAAATTTCCTCTCTATTGTAAGAGTCAGAAACCTCATCTTTCCTAAATACATTCTTTATATCCAAAATATGAGCCGTAGGCCTAACACCATCAATATCAATAGTTGATAAATTGTTAGCAAACTCTACAATACTAGACAAATCGCTAGTCATCTTATCAAGTTTCTCATCCCCCACATTAAGCTTAGAAAGTTTCGCAATATAACGCACTTCATCTTTAGAAACACTCATAAAAAAACCCCCTCCATAACACCTATATATTATACTTTATCGCATATCCACTGTCAAGAGTTAGTTTTGTAAAAAACATGAAAAGCATTGATTTTTAGCCATTTTATATTTTCCACTTGATTTTTATTTTTTTCTAGTGTATAATTTTATTATAATTTTTTTCGGAGGTATTTTTTTGAATTACATTACTTATAAATTGCGTGCTTATCCTAATAAATCTCAGCAACAATTCTTTTTTCTTAATTTTACTATGTGTCGCTTGATGTTTAATACATTGCTTTCTTTAGTTCTTGAAAATTATAGAGCTTTTTACGCTGAATCTGAAATTTCTAGTCCTGTCGATCAGTCTGACTTTAATCGTAGACATAAACTTCCTTCTATTGCTTCTCTTAAAAAAGTTGACAACAGGTATAAATTATGTGATTCTCTTGCTCTTCTTTCTGAGTACAAACATCTTATGCGTGGTTTTGAACTTTTCTTTAATGGTTCTAATTCTAAACTTCCTCATTATAAAGGCAGAAAAGATACTAATTCTTATACTACATCTTGTGTTAACAATAATATTCGTGTTATCGGTAATAAAGTAAAACTTCCTAAAATTCCACCTGTTAAAGTCCGTGGCATGCGTGAAATTCCTAGTAATTTTACTTTAAA
>OGDF01000948.1_pt1 | contig 44564 bp, 50 predicted proteins | sample 1570141 | NCBI WGS metagenome assembly OGDF01 (sample SAMEA4370581, study PRJEB24528) | human gut metagenome
CAAAACCTGTTATCCTGAATTCGGATCAGGGCTGTCAGTTTACAAGCAATGAGTACATGAATTTCCTCAAAGAGAACCAGATCCGTCAAAACATGGATGGCAAAAGCCGGTGGGCTGACAATGTCATGATCGAACGATGGTTCCGGAGTTTCAAGTACGAGGAAACATATCTGACCCAATACAACAATATCCGAGAAGCAAGGAAGGCTATTGGGAAATATATGCATACATACAACTTTGAACGTTGTCATTCAGCACTCAATAATCAGACACCGGCATCCTGCTATTATCCAATCCTGTTACTGGATGATCATGCAGCCTAAGGGGGAGTTTCTCCCCTACCCAGTTACATATATCAGTTCATTATAAAATGCTTAGATTTTTGTCTTGACAACTGAACCACTATATTCGAGTGCGAATTCTCACAGGAAGTTCACACACTCTGTACTTATGACTATTCCTGGCATCGGTTTCGTGAATGGCGGAATAATTCTTGGTGAAATCGGTGAAATTCACCGTTTTTCCAGTCCAAGTAAACTGCTTGCATACGCTGGTTTGGATCCATCCATATATCAATCCGGTAACTTCCAAGCCCGAAGAACTCGAATGTCCAAAAGAAGTTCTCGAACCCTTCGTTATGCGTTAATGAATGTAGCACATAATGTTGTGAAAAACAACGATACATTCAAGACTTATTACGATGCTAAGAGAGCCGAAGGCCGGACTCATTACAATGCACTCGGACATTGTGCCGGCAAACTTGTCAGAGTCATCTGGAAGATACTTACTGACGAAGTTGAATTTAACCTCGATTAAGAGGTCTGTATACCAATATCGATAGATTTTGAAAATGCACCCTTAGGGAGCTTTATTAAAGTTACCCTTTTTTACCATCGATATGAAAAAGGATTTTCCCGCTAATTTAGTCTTGACTTTTCATAGCTGGTCTCCTATATTTTTGAGTTTGGCTTACGGCATTATTCCTACTATAGCATAGGGAAGCTTTTAATGTTCTTACCTCTTCCGTTTACTCCATGCTCCTTGATATAACTGGGAAATTAGGATTTTCATTTATAGATTTTCTTGCATAAATATATTATTATATTTGTCAATATACTTCCACACATTCATGTTCATAACTTCATCTAGAAACCTATTAAACCTTTGAACAGATTTTTGATATTCAAACTCAATATAATCTTTTCCCTTATTATCAAGATGTAACTTCACCAATGTTTCTAAACAACAAGTACATTGCTTGTCTATACATTCTCTCACTGAAGATATTTGCTGCAATATCTTGCTATTTTCATTAAAGACCTTTATTTTCTCTACTGTTCGTAGCTCATCTCTCTTTTCCATAGCATCTTTTACAAAATTACTATATTTTATAAAAATATCTTCTACTCTATTATCAAGAAATTTCCACTCATTATTTTTATTTATTGTAACACCTTCTCTTTTAAGTATTTCTTTAATAAGTGTATTATTTGTGATTTGTAAAGCAGATATCTGTTTTTTAGGCGAAATATCATATGCTTTAAAAAAATCTAACAATGTCTCCACATCTTCAAGCCTCGTAAGTGGATTAAAACAAATTAAATACGTTGCAATTCTATACTTGCTGCCAACCTTAGTGCTATACCCTAACTCATTAAGTATATTTAAGGCCTCCTTGTTCTGTTTTATTGTTACACCTTTGTTATATAATTTCAAATCACGATCAATCATCGACTCAATTCCAATATGTATGTGTCTTAATCCGCCTTCTTTTAATAATGAAATCGCTTCATATGAAATTGTATCTACCCTAGTTTCTAATTCTAAAGAAATCTTCTCTGGCAATGACTTTATTAATTCTACTAATTCCCGGCATCTTTCTATCCCTCTTTTCCCAGGGATAATAAAGTTATCATCCCAAAAACAAAACTTGCGAATATTATAGTTCTGATAAAGATACTTTATTTCCTCAAATACACTTTTCACAGACCGATATCGCATCCTACATCCTTCAAACATGTCAAAATATGCTGCTATAGAACAAAACGAACAATTCTTATAACATCCTCTGCTTGAAACTAAATATGCAGTTACATTTTTTCCATGTTTTAGTTGCAATTCTTCCAAAAAATCAGTAGCCATAAATGGTAGTTCATCCAAATCTTGAATCAATGGCCTCATCCTAGTTCAGTAAACGATAGCTTTCAATCAAGGGAACATCCCACCAAAGCTGCGTCTTTTGACCGAACACGACACCGATCTGCCTGGCATTCTCCATGCGCTGGTCAAATGGCTTGATCCCGTCGACCGTGACACTCCCGGAAGTGGGCTGCAAAATGCCGGAAAGCATCTTAATCGTGGTGGATTTCCCCGCGCCGTTTTTCCCGATAAAGCCCACGATCTCCCCATCACCAACGGAGAACGTGATGTCGTCAACGGCTCGTTTGATGGTGTGTTCACTGGAGAACAGATTCCGTACAGCAGAAAACCTACCCTTTTTCTGTACGGGGATCTTGAACTCTTTTTTTAGATGGTTTACTTCAATCATGATTATTTCTCTCTATACTTTCTTATATATTTTGCACAAAAAAGCATTTATTTTAGCTATTTGCGCAATGATTTATAAAGTTATAACAACTCCAAAGCATTCAATAATGGGCGAAAACTGTGTCATTTTAGGTACAATGCACTTATGTTTCCGGTCAGAATGGGACACAGATTCTTCTCTATGGCTGCTAACCTCTCATGTCTAACAGGATCATCCTCCCTTAAGAGGGTCCTAAATTCCTTCGTCCAGCCTACCTAGTGGGGTGCCGCTTTTGCTCCTTGTCAGGGTCAGGCCCTATAAATTATGTCTTAGCGGCTTCCACTCTGCTTTGTCTTTGCTAGAGAGCACTCCTGTAATCCAGCACCAATTGAACTCTTGGCGGACGTTATCTGCTACAGTATGTGCTTTTGTGATTAGGCTACTTCGACCTAATGATGTCCCTTCGGAACTTCTCCTCATCAAACTCACGGCCTGTTTGTAATACCACGTAGAATACACGAATTGCTTTGCATGCAACTGCTATCTTTGCCTGCATTCCTCCAAGTGGATTTCGTGTCCTGTTTCGGTAATAAAGGAACACATCCTGAAATGCCGGATTCCAGTTCATCAGTGCTCTTGCTGATTCGTACATCGTCCTACGCAGTTTTCTTCTGCCCCTCTTACTGATTCTTGGCTGTCCCTTTTTTGACTATCTCCAGTCCTGCAAGCTTCTGTATCTGCTTAGGGTCAGTGAAACGTCCGATATCACCAACCTCAGCAATAAAGCCAATCACAGTACTCATCCCTACTCCTTTTATAGCGAGCAGTTTCTCCACATTTGGTACTTCCTTTACCTTTTCTTCCAGGTATTCATTAAGCCTTTTTAGCTGTTCTGCTTTCAGGATGTAGTCATTTACCAACAGCCAGATTTCAAGCCTTGCGGCTTCACCTGCTTCCAGTCCCACACTGTTCTGGGCGGCTTCTATCAGGGTCTGTGCCCTCTTTATTCCTGCCGCACGCACCTTTGCATCACGTCATATCTGATTGATTCCACCTGCCCCGAGTTTTAGGATATCCTGTGAAAGCGGTGCCTCTTTTAAAAGCATGAGTCCACTGGTTGAATCCCAATCGGCATAACACTCAAAATACTCCGGGAAGAACTTCTGGATCCATCCCTGTATCTGATTTGACAGACGTACATGCTGTTTCATGATCTGGTCTCTGCAAACAGATGCTTCCCTGATTTCAGCATACACACCACTTGGAAGATAAGAAGTCGAGTACCTTCCATCCTTCACAAGCAAAGCAATCGTCTTTGGATCTTTTAAATCACTTTTTCTGGACTGTTGTCATCCAGTTACATACTTCTGTTGACCGTAAATAGATTTACAGTTACAAGCTGTACCCCATGATCCTGCAGAAACTTCTGGAATGTAAGCCAGTAGCAACCGGTTGACTCACAGCCGACAATAACCTTTTTCATTTTGGTTTTATTCATGAGTTCCTCTGTCCACCTAAGAAAGGTAATGAATCCCATGCCCGTATTGCTAAACTTAAACACTCTACGGGAGAGTTCAAATTCTCTCCAGTCAAACGCTCTGCAAAAGTGTGTTTTTGACCCAACATCAACTCCAACAATAAGTGTGTCAAATGTTACTTGCTTTAATCTGTCATTCTGGGTTAAATTCATTATAGAAACCTCCAGTATTTATAAAGATGTTTTATTCATCCAGCCAAGATGAACACCTTTATTGTACTTCGAGGTTTTCTTTTATTCAATTGACGTTATTTCTGAATTACAGGAATGCTCCTCAAACCTATCCTCTGCGGAAATATCGATGACTTTGAAATAGCTGCCAGAGAACAACACTTTGTTGATGTAGTCATTGTAGAACGAAAGAAGTGCCTCATACAGTCAATAAGAATATAATCATAATCGTCCTCTAAAAGTTCCAGATATTCCTTCAAGACTTTTTCCCTGTCCTCTACATTAATCAATGCTACATCCAGCCCTGCCAACAGTTTATTCGCTGGAATAACTTCAACACCTTCTTTATGCTTTAAAATTACTTCCTTCGGGTCAAATTCCAAACCCATGATAATATTCTCAAGCATATTTTTTAACGTCACACGAACTTTCTTTGGAAATCCCAGTCCTAATGCCACTTGTCCCTGTGGATCTGCATCTACTAAAAGCACTTTTTTTCCTAATCTAGCCAATGCAACCCCTAAATTAATACATGTGGTTGTCTTTCCTACACCGCCTTTTTGATTAGCCACTGCTATCACTCTACACATAACTTTTATCCTCCTACTGACTACTGTCTGTTCTTTTCTACTTCTGCGTACATACGAAAATATTTCTTTGTTCCTTTATTGGCATATGTCTCGGATATATCTAACACTGTAATTCTTTTATCTCGTTCAAGAATTTTCTTAAACCATTTAATATCATTTGTTGTTCCCTGCAGTCTGATTTTCAGCATATCCGTGTCCTCCAATCCTGTTTAGCAGCAATATTCCGGATACCGGATTTTGACTGCCTCCCAAAAATATTTTGCATAACCACAACAGAATAATTCTTCCACTGTATAACATCCGCACTCCTGCAGTCTTTCCTCTGCATTTCCAAAATCGTGAACACTTGGTGTCCCATTACAATAGAGGTTAAATGCCATACGCACAATTTTAATGCTGCCACTGTTCTGCCAGCCTTCATTTAAACATTTCGTTTTCACACATCCTGTTTTGAAATCATAAATACTATTCACATGATTTCTTGTGTCTGCATCAATTCCCAGACAATATACCAACGCTTTATGGTACACATCCTGATACCTGCACTCCGGCAAATATTTCAAGTAGAAAATTTTGTGAGCTTCGCTCTTAAAAGTTATTGTGTAATTTTTTTTGCTGTCTATTGCCCCTACCGCTGTACATACATTCATTTTCGTCTCCTTTTCTTTCAGATACATATTTTCTGGTACAAAAATAGGACTTATTAGCAATATCTGCCTTTCAGCAAACTTTACTAATCAGTCCTACCAAATTTTCAATATGAAGTTTTTCCTCCTTTCCGATTTGCCATTATTATTCCATTAGCATTAGTGAAAAATTTATGTTTTCACTTCGTTTCCACTGCTTTCACATGAAAACAGCTCTTTTTCCCGCCAAAATGGCGGCATTTTGAAGCTTTTTAATAGGACAAAATCACTCAAAAATCCTTTATTTACGGCTTTTCTCTGATTTGTCATTATAATACTACGTGGTTCTACAATCACCAGTGTTGCCTCTGTCTTTTTCAGCATATAATAAGTCCTGTTCCCTTTGGCCTGTCTGTGATTTTCCTTATCCAGCACTTCCACCAAATGTTTCTGTAATATCTCTGCCAGCTTTTTTCCTTCTGAAGAATCCTCATAATAAAAGACCTGTGCCCCATGAATTGCTTCTTCCGGATAGCTGTTTTGATGAATACTTAATACACAGTCCGGCTGGATCTTCCGAACCATCTCACAACGTCTTTTCAGATCCTGTACTTTACTGTTTCCTCCGTCTCCTTCCGAAAGATCTACATCATTTTCTCTCGTCATATAGACCTTTACCCCATTTTTTTCCAGTTGCTTTTTCAGCCGTTTTGCAATCTGCAGATTAATATCTTTTTCCTTTTCCTGATGAATCCCTATTTTCCCCGGATCACTGCCCCCGTGACCACTGTCTATCAATACCACACCATTCCCCGCTCCGGCATCTGCCCCTGTAAGTCTTGCTCCCGTCCTTGCCAGCCAGAACACACCGGTCAGAAGTAGCACCGTCATTCCCAGTTCCCATATTTTCTTTTTCATCATAAAAACTCCCGGAGCATATTTATTAAAATATATGCCCGGGAGTCTGGTTCAAGTCCTGTGTTTTTCATTCTTCATCCTGACGGTTCATCATCTGTTTCATCTCTTCCTCGGAAAAATCTTCCTCTTCTTCGTCGAGATCTTCTTCATACTCCGACTCCCCCGTCTGCAGATTATTCTGTGCAGCAACTGTACTTTCGTCTTCTTTTTTTCTGGATGCCTCTTCATCTTCCAGCTCTCGCATGGTTTCCGGCATCGCACTGACAATCTTATGTACTTCTTTATAAGAAGCCATAAAACGAATCTGTGCCTGATTAATCAGTTCTACAATTTCATTCATCTCATCCTGTACAGCAATGTATTTTCGTTTTCCATCAGCCAGTTTCGCATCCACTTCTGCCTGTACGGCTGCCAGGCATTTCTCTGCTTCTTTCTTCGCTTCGTCCATCAGTTCATCTCTCGTAGCAATGGCCTCTGACACAATCTGATCTGCTGCTTTTCTTGCATTCTGTGTTGTAGTCTCTGCCTGCTGATCTGCATCGTTGAGTACCTGTTCTGCTTTTTCATTTGCTTCTCTGATAATCTTTTCCGCTTTCTCCTCAGATTCCAGCACCAGTCCACCGATCAGATCATAGCGGTCAATATATTTTTGATATTTTTCGCTGATCTCACGCTCCAGTTTTTCTTTCTGTTTCTGTTTTTCCTGAATTCGTTCTTCCAGATGAGCGATTTCTTCTTTATGTGCTTCTTTTTGTTTCTGCAGTGCTGCTGCTTTTTCACTGTCCTTTTTCGCAAGCTGTTTTTTCAGTTCCTGAATCTGCTTTTCCTGTTCCTTTTTTTCTTTAATCAGTTTGCTTTTTTCCGCATATGCTGCGTCCTTCATCTCGCGAACCTGATTCAATACATCATCTTTATCAAAACCACCCATCAACGTCGTTTTAAATCTTTCTTCTGCCATCTCTTTTTGTCCCTTTCCCTTCTTGTCTATACTCCTTTTATTTTACTGCAGATACTGTGCGATCACCGGCCATACAGATGCCCGTTCAAATCCCAGTTTCCACTCAGCTACTCCTGCCAGCTGATTCTCCTGTATCAGTTTCATCTTCTCCCCGATGGACTGTTCATCTTCCACCCAGATGGTATAGATTCCATCCTCAGCTTCTACGCTCGCTACATTCTGCCCGGCTTCATCATCCCAGTAAGTATCCATACCATGTTCACTGATATAATTTGCAGCTCCATCCATTCCCAACACTTCGCTTGTCAGATTTCCCGCACCAAATGGCTGGATCCAGACTCTTGTATAGAATGGAATCGCATTGATCACTTTCTGTGCCGGCACTTCTTTCAGTGTATCTTCGATACCTGCTTTTACAAATCCAAGTGAAGACACCGAACCTGCATCTGTGCTCCCTGCATAATGTTCATCGTAACCCATAATGATCACATAGTCTGCAACAATTCCCTGTTCTGTTCTGTCATAATGTTTGCTGTAAGTCGGAACCGGGTCATCAATGGAAAATACTATTCCCTGATTACGGCAGGCAATCGAAAGTTCTCGTACAAACTGAATATAATGCGGTGCCTGTTCTTCTGTAATTGATTCAAAATCCAGGTTGATTCCATCCAATCCCACTGAGGCTGCCTGCGTCATCAGTTGCTGAATGATATTGGCACGTACCGCTGTACTTGACAGGAATGTCAGATTATCCGTTCCACTGTTAAAATTATCGATCAGTCCCCAGACCTCCATCCCCATAGCATGTGCCTGGTTTACATAATCAGCACTTGCCAACGAAGAAATTGTTCCATTATTATCCGTCACTGAAAACCAGGTTGGTGAAATCGTGTTCACTCCCTGTGCATCTGCCACCATCTGTGCCAATGTTGCGTTTCCATCCATACTTGTCACCTGATGAAACGCAAGATTAATTTTATAATCTTTACTGATATTGGTATATTCCGGTACAGTACTTGCATGTTCCTCATTATCATCCTTCGGATCCGAAAGTACTTCTTTTTTTATATATCCACTGTAGCCATCTGCCGTAGCAACTCTGCTCCAATTGTCCAGTTCCTCCTGCAGATACAGCGTATCTCCTTTTTTTACCTTGGCCACAATAGAACTCTTAATCCCGCCTTTCTGACGAATCTCACTGTTTTTCTGTGCCGTTACCAGCTGCAGATCATTCCATTTTGTTCGAACCACCACACGAGCCGGATCTTCAAAAGCAGTATACGTCATATCCGTATACTGGCTGACAAATTCAAGATCCAGATAAACACCGCCATCCATCTGTTTCAGTATCACATAATCCGTCGTCTGAGTCCCTGCTGATGTCACATACTGCATACTCTCAGGAACAATCTGAAATTCTTCCGTTGGCAACGTATACAACATCACCTGCTGCTGACTGTCCCAGTAAAATCTGCTGTTAATATATGTAGCAACGACAGAATTCTCTACATAATACCTTCCGTCGATCATTTTTACTTTTGCATCTTCCAGCTCATGGTTCACCACCAGCCCCGCCTCATCATCTCCGGTGAGCTGAAAATAGTCTTTTCCATCTATGATTGTTCCGGACGGGGTATATTTTTTAATAAATATAGAAAGGATCCCTGCGCAGATCACTAAAAAAATCAATATGATCACCGAAAAAACCGGCGTTATTTTTTTCTTCATTTCTGATAACCTCCTACTGCCCTTTATTATAACAACAGAATGATTTCCCGTCATCTTTTTTTGACATATTTTTTGTTTTTTCTATATTGCAAATATATTGTAACTATTCAGTAGCCACTGTCCCGCGAGGTGTTTTGACATGAATATGTCAAAATCCCGAGACATACAAGCCAAAATGCCATCACCGAAGGTGATTTACGCGAGCAACGAGTCAAAGTCCGTGCTTGCACGGAACCTTGAGGAGTGCCGCGATAACGATAAAAACTCGCAAAGCGTGTTTTTATCGTTTAAATGCATTTTGGCTCGTAACTGTGAAGGTACTGAACAGTTACAATATATTTTATCTTTGACTTTGACTCGTTGCTCGCGTAAAAATCAAAATTGATCCACCGGACCAATTAATGATATGCAATGCAAAAAAAGCCACAGCAAGAATAACTGAATTTTTTCTGCTGTGGCTTCTTCTTTTTGCAAAACAGCTTTTCTATGCAAGGGAGGGAACCTTATAGGATATTATTGTTTCTCTGCTGCTTTACATTTTCTGTTTTCATTTATAATTTCTGTGTATAACCATCTTCTTTCTTCACCGCATCGAACTCCAGCCGGAGCAGACGTCCGTAAGAATCCGGAACGTAATCTCTCATATAGGAAATATCTTCTGCGATCTTATGTGCTTTCCAGATTTCCTTCGGACTGCTGGGTTCTCCGTCCAGCCACAACGAAATCCCCTGTGCCTGATAAGCATCCAGTTCCTTTCGAAAATCATCCTTTTGCTTCTTATTTTTTTTCATGTTTTTTGTGATATATGATCCTTTCTTAAGTGCACAGCACCATTATTTTTCGAAAAGATGACACTCGTCCCATCAATTAAATTAATTACATTCATTTTTACACTTTGGGGAAAATACGATATTATACGCTAATGAATTGAATAAAATTGTAAATAGTTGAAACGTTTTTTGAAATGTTTATAGATTATCAAAACAGTGGCTGGCCTCACATCCTTTCCAGGAACCGTGCCACCTCTTCTGGTTTTTATTATACCTGATTTTTCCTATAATGCAAGAAGAATATTACGAAAAGGCCGAAAACCATTAAAATATTACACATTTTTCTCAAAATTGTTAAATTCTGTCTTTATTCGTCGAAAATCCTCTTCCGTACGGTTTGCAATCTTTTTCTATCACCTGCAGAAACTACTGTGAAATAACAAATGCAGAGATTTTAATCCTTTACATCCGGTTTGCATATAGTATATAATAACAATGATTCAATATGCTCTTTTTGTAGCTAGCTACGCTGAGGCTTTTTAAACTGTACAATTGGATTCGCAGACAAGTGAATGATACAGTTATTTCAGACACGCTCTAGAACAATGGTTGATAGTAAGGATGTGATATCTGTGAAAATAGAAAAAATTAATGATACCCAGATCCGCTGCACACTGACCAGCGAAGATCTGGCGGATCGCCAGCTAAAGTTAAGTGAACTGGCTTACGGATCCGAAAAAGCAAAAGATCTTTTTCGTGATATGATGCTACAGGCTCAGGATCAGTTTGGTTTTGAAGCCGACAATGTTCCATTGATGATTGAAGCAATTCCGATTACACCGGACAGTATCGTACTGATCATCACAAAAGTAGAAGACCCGGAAGAACTGGATACCCGTTTTTCCAAGTTTGCTGCCGGTATCGATGAAACTGCTCCTTCCCAGACGGAAGGGCCGGCTGTTACCGGTGCAGACGACATCCTGGATCTTTTCCAGAAACTGTGTGAAGGACGACTCAAAAAGCCTGTTGCTTCCTCTGAAAAAAATAAAACCGAAGATTCCTCCGACAGAAAAACAAAGATTCAGCCGGATACTGCAGAAACGCACTCTGATACAGAGGCAGCGGAAAATGACATTGCTCAGACCCGTCCGGATCTGACCCGTATCTTCACATTTTCCAGTCTGGACACCGTTATCCGGGCGGCTCTTGCTTTAAACGGATGGTATACCGGCACAAACACACTCTATAAAGACCGTGAGACTACTTACGTACTGATCCTGCATCAGTCCGGCATGAATCCGGAAGACTTTAACAGAGTCTGCAACATGCTCTCCGAATATGGTACCGGCAAAGCCTGCACCGCTGCAACAGAAGCCTATTTCAAAGAACACGGTGAGATTCTGATAGCTGATCAGGCACTGCAGCAGCTGTTATTATTGAATGTATAACTTTCAAAATCAGGTTTCGGTTGAAATCGGTTCACGGAGTCAATTATTGATATGCAATGCGGAAAAAAACGAAACGGCAGGACATCTGAATTCTTCCTGCCGTTTCGTTTTTCTTTACACGATTTTTTATTGTGCCAGATAATCATTAATCTGATCTACCAGCAGATCTACATCCAGTCCATGAACCATCGCTGCTTCTTCCAGGGTCTCTCCCTGTGCAGACGGACAACCAATGCAGTGCATACCGGCGCGCATTAAAATTACTACGATATTTGGATCGATCGTAACCAGATCGGCAATAATCATATCTTTGGAAATTTTTCTCATTCTGTTTATCTCCTTTCCTGTGATACGCACATTATAATACCATTTTCTCCCGTAGGCAACTGTTGTATCACACCAAAATCATACAAACTCCTGCGATTGTACGTAAATTTGTACTTGTAATCCTGCACTACTTATATTAGAATGAGCATATAGCCGAGAGTATATCGGTAAATACGAAAAGGAGGATTTGAATTATGGCATATGTAATTTCTGACGAATGTGTAGCATGTGGAACATGCGCTGGTGAATGTCCAGTAGAAGCTATCAGCGAAGGTGATGGAAAATATGTTATCGATGCTGATACTTGTGTAGAATGCGGTACCTGTGCAGGTGTCTGTCCTACAGAAGCTATCGTTGAAGAATAATTATTATTTTAAATATAATTATTTCCGCGCGGAAAAAGGAGCTGTACACAAAACTGTGTACAGCTCCTTCTTTATGTTATTTAGTAACTGTTTGCACCCTTCACAGTTACATTATTTTTTCTTTTTGCGATTTTCCTGCGTGGCGGCGACCATTTTTCTGGATTGTTGATGTCGCCGGATCGCTTCATCCAATCTTCGGTAACGTCCTTCTTTCCTCTCCTTCAGTTCAATATCGTGAATCAGGCGTTCCATGATTGCCTGAAAACGTTCTTCTTTTGTCGGTTGTTCAGATCTTCTTTTCTGCTTTTCTACTTTTTTTTCAAAGGACTGCTCTGTCAAAAACTTCCGTGGAGTTACAATCTTTACCTGAATCTGTTCTTCCTGAAATTCCGGCTCTGTTTTCTGTTGTTTTGTAATACCCTCTCCCGATATCCTATGTTCTTCCACTTGCGGAATTTCATCCTTCTCATGAAGTTTCTCTTTTATTGTCTTTAACTGCAAACCCTCTTTTTTCAGTTCCTTGATTTTCTGAAATATTTCCAGATCTTTATCGGTGTAGTATCGATGTCCCATCTCATTTCGTTTGATGGACAAGCCCAGTTCCTCTTCCCAGTAGCGCAGTACATGAGGTTCTACCTGAACCAGTTTTGCCGTCTCAGAAATCAGATATCTGGTTTCTTTCATAATACAAGTACCTCCTGCACTCATTATAGAGCATACAGGAGGTACTTTACAAGAAAATCTCTTCGCCTTTTTTAGTCCTTTTTCGCGTTAACAAACCGAGTGTACTCCGGCATCCATACCAGATTTACTGTACCGATCGGGCCGTTTCGCTGTTTGGCGATGATAATTTCCGCCATGTTTTTGTTTTCAGTATCTTTATTATAATAATCATCACGATAAATGAACATAACCACGTCCGCATCCTGCTCGATCGCTCCTGATTCTCGGAGGTCTGAAAGCATCGGACGTTTATCATCTCGTTTTTCCACCGCACGGCTCAGCTGTGACAGCGCAACCACCGGAACATTTAACTCTCTGGCTACCCCTTTCAGTGCCCGGGAAATATCAGAAATTTCCTGCTGACGGGAATCACCGCCACGTCCACTACCGGACATCAACTGTAAGTAGTCAATGATAATAATATCCAGTCCCTGTTCCAATTTGAATTTTCTGCATTTGGACCGAAGCTCAGAAATGGAAATACCTGGTGTATCATCAATGATCAGACGGGAATTTCCAATCACACCGGCTCCCTCGATCAATTTCGCCCAGTCTTCATCTTCCAGACTTCCGGTACGGATCTTTTGAGAATCCACCTTAGACTCCAGTGAGAACAGACGGTTCACCAGCTGTTCCTTACTCATCTCCAGCGAAAAGATGGCTACTGATTTGTCTTTTCGAAAAGCCATATACTGTGCCATATTCAGAACAAATGCCGTCTTACCCATGGAAGGACGAGCCGCTACCAGGATAAAATCCGAAGGTTGCAGACCGGATGTCTTATAATCCAGATCCACAAAGCCCGTTGGAATTCCCGTTACAGTTCCCTTCGTCTGTGAAGCTTTCTCGATGGTCTCCAGGGCGTTTAACACCACCTGGCGAATCGGAACATAATCTCCACCCGTTCTGGTCTGAAGAAGCTGAAACAGCTGCTTTTCTGTATCTTCCATGATTTCTTCCACCGGTTCTTTATCCAGATAACAGGTATTGGCAATATCTTCGTTCATCTTGATCAGTCGGCGCAACATTGCTTTTTCTTTGACGATTTTTGCATAATGTCCTACGTTAACCGAAGTAGGTACCGCCGTCAGAAGATCCTTTGCAAATTCCATGCTGCTGATCTCCGGCGGAACATCCTTTTCTTTCAGTTTCTCCGGAAGTGTGACAAAATCTACCGGTTTTCCTTCGTTATATAATTCCACCATGGAATCGAAAACAATTCCCATCTGCTGTCGATAGAACTCATCTCCGGTCAGGATCTCGGATGCAATCATAATCGCCTCACGGTTCATCATCATACAACCGATGACAGAGCGCTCCGCATCATCGCTGTGGGGCAGAATTCGTTTAATCAGTTCTTCTTCCACGGAAGAATTCCTCCTATGCTTCTTTTACCACAACCTTCAGTTCACCTGTTACCTTCGGGTGTAACTTGATTGGCACCATAGTTGTACCCAGCTCTTTGATCGGAGCTGAAAGCTGCAGTTTCTTTTTGTCCAGTTCATATCCAAGCTGTGCCTTTGCCGCCTCCGCAATCTCTTTTGCAGAGATGGATCCGAAAGTTCTTCCACCTTCTCCAACTTTAATGCCTACGGTTACCTGTTTGTCTTTCAGTTCTTCCGCGAATGCTTTTGCAGCATCCAGATTTTCCTGTGCCACTTTGTCTTCATGAGCTTTCTGAAGTTTCAGATCATTCATATTTTTTCCGGTTGCTTCCACACCAAGTTTTTTGGGAAGCAGAAGATTTCTTGCGTATCCGTCACTTACATTAACAACCTGTCCTTTTTTTCCAAGAGCTTTTACATCTTCAAGCAAAATAACTTTCATCTTTATATATCTCCTTCATCTAGCATTTTCTGTAAAGTCTGTTTCAGTACATCTTTCGCCTCTGTAATAGAGTAATGTTCCAGCTGCGCTCCTGCGATATTCAGGTGCCCGCCACCGCCAAGGCGTTCCATCACAATCTGTACATTTATTTCGTCGATGGATCTTGCACTGATATAAATCGTATTGCGATAATCTGTCAGCACAAAAGATGCTTTTACCCCAATGATATTCAGCAACTCATTTGCCGCCTGTGCACCAACCACTGTAGGGCTGTCAAGCCCTTCACTTGGACACACCGAAATTGCAAAGTGTTCCCGAAACAGTTCTGCGTTTCGGATAGCTTCTCCTTTAGCCCGATAATCCTCAACATGTTCACGAAACATCTTTCTTACCCTTGTCACATCCGCACCACATCTCCGCAGAAAAGCTGCAGCCTCAAACGTGCGGACACCGGTTTTTGTAAGAAAATTATTGGTATCGATCATTATTCCCGCATACAGACTGTCAGCCTCGATATTCCGGATCCGAATACCGTCCGCAAAATATTGCAGAATCTCCGCAACCATCTCGCAGGCCGATGATGCATAGGGTTCAATATAAGATAATACCGCATTCTGAATAATATCTTTACTCTGTCTGTGATGATCCAGTACCACGATTGTCTTGGTCATATACAGAAGTTCTTCACATTCTGTATAACCTGGTCGATTCGTATCCACTACAACCACTACCGTATTATCATCCACAATCTCTTTTGCTTCATGACTTGTGACAAACATCCGGGAATCATAATCCTGACTGTGCAGGAACCCGTCCATCAGCGGACGGATCGATGAAGTCGGATTATTGATTACAATATAAGCTTTTTTCTCCAGAGTTCTTGCAGCCCGGTAGATACCAATGGCAGCTCCGAAAGAATCCACATCTGTAATCTTGTGTCCCATGACCACGATCTTGTCCTTACTGCTCATAAATTCTTTCAGAGCATGGGCTTTCACTCTGGCTTTGACTCTGGTAGTCTTTTCCATCATCTGAGATTTTCCGCCAAAATACGTGATATTATTGCCATCTTTGATGACAACCTGGTCACCACCACGACCAAGAGCCAGTTCCATGGCGATCCGGGCCGATTCGGAAGTATGCGCATACGAATCCGCATTAATACCGATACCGATACTGATAGTTACCGCCATCTCATTTCCGATATTTACAGATTTTACTTCTTCCAGAATATTAAATTTTTTCTCTTTTAACTGTTCCAGTGACTTACGGCGCATGACCAGAAAATATTTATCTTTTTCCAGTTTCTTCACCACGCCGTCTATCGAAGCAAAATACTTGTTGATCTTACGATCAATCAGCGCGATCAACAAAGAGCTTCTGACCTCTTCAACGCTTTCCAGAGCTTCCTCATAATTATCCAGATACAAAAGTCCGGTCACAAGCTGTTCTTCCTGATTCTTCCGCATATACTTTTTAAGTTCTGTTTCATCAAAAAGATAGGCTGCAATCAAATAATTCTTCTCTTTATCTGCATCTATGATCTGAGAACCATCCAGCAGTTCATCGATCTCTACTCTTCGCATGTTCAGCCGAAAATCATGATCCTGATATGCGACTTCGAAATCTCTTACTTCCTCCGGCAACGGAAGTTTGTTCATTGTCACCTCCGGAAAAATATTTCCGATAAAGCGACGGTACTTCTGATCTTTCCCCGTCAGATAAAGGAACTCATCATTCATCCAGAGGATCTTTCCTTCTGCATCCAGCAAGGCATAGGGAAGTGCAAAGTTTTTCATCAGACTTTTCTGCACCTGACCATATTGGGTAGCAAAAGAAATCAGTTCGTTGAGGAGCACCGGTCTTCTGTGAAAATATAGCAGAATCCCGAGCAACAGATACACTGCCGTAAATACTGTACCGATTCCTCCCGCCTTCCAGCTGACGCTGTATAACAACACATCCATTGCCACCAGAAGTATCGTCAGAATAAAAGGCCAGCGCATATATGTTGCCAGCTTACCCTTTAACTTAATTCCATCTTTCATACTCTGTACCTATTATCGATTTTCCCTCCGCATATTCTATCCCCACAGAGTAAAAATCTCCTTTTCCAAGTACACCTTTGCTTTCTTTAAACAAAGGTATGATTTTCCGGCACTCTGTCAAAAATGACAAACCACCAAATTACTCTCCTATTATACCATTTCCCGCGCAAAGAAAAAAGTCTTTTCTTTTTAAACAAGAAAACCGCCATCGGTTTCCCGATGACGGTACAACAAACTTTTTGAATTAGTCTGTTACATATGGCATAATAGCGATATGTCTTGCTTTTTTGATTTCTACAGTCAGAGCTCTCTGATGTTTTGCACAGTTTCCTGTGATTCTTCTAGGAAGGATTTTTCCTCTCTCGGAAACATATTTTCTTAATTTATTTACATCTTTGTAGCTGATTTCATTGTTTTCTTTACCACAGAATACACAAACTTTTTTTCTTCTGCGTCCGCCTCTTCTCTTCATTGGAGAATCCGGTCTTTCACTTTTATTGTAAGCCATGAATATTACCTCCTTATCGAAATCTAACGATTCGCACCCGAACCTGGGTTCAATGCGTATTAGTTAAATGGCAGATCCTCATCAATTCCATCCGGAATATTCATAAAACCGTCTGCAGATCCGCTTCCACCTGCTGTCGGAGCGGATGGTGCTGCCTGACCGCCAAAATTACCGCCACGGTAATTGTCGCTGGCTGCCTTGCTCTCTGCAAACTCCTGGTCTTCAACTACTACATCCGTGGTATAGACCTTCTGGCCGTCCCGGTTTGTGTAGCTTCCGGTCTGAATTCTTCCACTGACTACAACCTTCAATCCCTGACGGAAATACTTCTCAGCAAATTCTGCTGATCTTCCAAAGGCTACACAGCCAATAAAATCAGCCGTTGCCTCACCGTCTCTCTTGAATCTTCTGTCTACAGCCAGCGTGTATCTTGCGATTGCCATTGAATTGTCACCTGCTGAATATCTTACCTCAGGATCTCTTGTTAAACGACCCATTAAAATAACTTTGTTCATATTCTTACCTCTCTTGTAAATGTATATACTTTTACGGGATCTTACAAACCTTTAATGGGCTTGGCACTTAAGAAAAATTAAGCTTCTTTCTTAACAATTAAATATCTCATTACATTGTCCATGATACGAACGTGTCTTTCAACTTCTGCAGGACAGGTTGCATCTGCTTCGAACTGGATGAAATAGTAGAAGCCTTCTCTCATTTTCTGAACTTCGTAAGCTAATCTTTTCTTACCCCATTCTTCAACTTCTGTAACTGTTCCGCCGTAACGTGCTACATAGCTTTTTGCTTTCTCTACTACGGCTTCACGAGCTTCATCCTCGATTTTTGCATTCACAACCAATGCTAATTCATATTTGCTCATGCTGTTTTACCTCCTTTTGGACTTTTGGCTTCCGGTTTCAGTACCGGAAACAAGGATAAATTATATATCACAAGACGATATTCTACCATGAATCAAAAACAATTTCAAGTATTTTCTTCACTCTTTTTCTGTAAATTTCTTGTGTTTTTTTCCACCAGTTTCCGTGCAATCATGATTTGATGACCGCACCCGGTGCATTTCAGACGGAAGTCAGCACCCACACGGAGAATTTCCCATTCGCTGCTTCCACAGGGATGTTGTTTTTTTAATTTTACAATATCCCCCACTTCATACTGATATGTCATATTTTTATTTCCCCTTTACTTTAATCTGTGAAAAAATCTGACCAATTGGTTTCTGGATCAGAAGATCTGCATTTCGATCCTGTGGTGTGGCACCTTTATTGATCAGTACCAGTGCTCTTCCACTGAAATAATCCAGCAGACCGGCGGCCGGATATACTGCGAGAGATGTGCCGCCCACGATCATCACTTCTGCCTCTGCAATGGTACGGATGGCATCCGATACTACCTCATTATCCAGTCCTTCTTCATATAAAACCACATCCGGCTTGATCACACCGCCGCACTCGCATTTTGGAACCCCCGCAGAATGCAGCATGTACGATGCATCAAAAAATCTATGACATTTCATACAGTAATTTCTGTGTACCGATCCGTGAAGTTCCATCACATGTTTACTTCCTGCTGCCTGATGAAGTCCGTCAATGTTCTGTGTCACCACACCGGTAAGCTTTCCCGCCGCCTCCAGTTCCGACAGTTTTTTATGTGCCGCATTCGGCTTTGCATCCAGTGCCAGCATCTTATCCCGGTAAAAGCGGTAAAATTCTTCCGGATGCCGCATAAAAAACGTATGACTTAAAATGGTCTCCGGCGGATAATCATATTTCTGATTATACAGACCGTCCACACTCCGAAAATCCGGAATTCCACTTTCTGTAGAAACTCCGGCCCCACCAAAAAATACGATCCGGTCATGTTGATCAATAAGTTCCTGTAATTTTTCCACATCCTGTCCCATGATACATCCTCCTTATCCACATATTTCACAGGTTTCTTCCACCCATTCACATTCTTTCACTTTTGCATATCTGATTTTATTTATATGTTCCGACCCAGCGCGCCTGTACAACAAAACGCACCGATTCATCGGAAGTACAGGTAGACAATGTTACCACATAATCATCTTTTCCAAGTCCCAGTGCCTTCATATCCACCTTCGACTGTTTTGCCATCTTCTTCACATAAGCCTCAAACTGTTCATCATGTGCACTGAACAATGTATATACATCACTGCCCACCTTTGCATACTGCATGGAAAAAATCTCATATCTGTATTTTCCGTTCGGCGTACAGATCCACAGGTATTTGCTGTCTTTGTATTTTTTACTTTCGTACATCTGTTTTAGTTTTCCGAACATTGAACCGTTTTTCATATTATGACCATAGATGATGGTATTGCAATCAGAAAAATCAGATGCATTGGTAGAATCAATAAATACAGACCCCGCAAAATTATAAGTCTTTTTAATTGTCCGGTGCAGATAATATTCATTATCTTCTCCTTGGGCAATTGGATAACTGATAGATGGAATTGCCTCCAGCTCCAGCCATCCCACTACATCGTCATTGATTGCTTTTAATGCGTCAAAATCCACTTCCGGCGGATTGACGGTAAGTTCTTCCTCCGGGATCAGATTTCCTTCCTCATCTTTCTTCTCTTCCACCACTTCCAACGGTTCACTGCTCTGCACCGTTGTTGCTTCTGCCACAGCATGATATTCATCCACTCCTTTTTTATACCCCAGATAGATATTTACCAGCTGATACATAGAGAAGCAGAATACACACAGTGCAACCAGAAACAGCAGTTTCCAGAAGATTCCCCCACCTTTTTTCTTTTTCTTAGCTGTCATCTCTCACTAACTCCTTCTTTCTTCCATTCTGTTGTACCGTTTCCTGATTCATACTTTTATACAGGCATGGTTCGAAACTCATCCCTGAAAATGAATCGTGATCGGACAGATCTCGCAGTCGGTACCGACACGCATCGCCGGTCCCCAGACACCAACCCCGGAAGTTACGATACTGTGCAGGTTCCCTTTTTTCAGATAACCACAGGCATTTTCCCACATCAGTTTGACAGTCAGATTTCCCGGGAACATCTGGCCATCATGGGTATGTCCACATAACTGCATATCTGCACCCGCTGTCTCAAGTTCTTTCAGTTGTTTCGGCTGATGTTCCAGAACAATGATCGGTTTAGCCTTATCCAGACCACTCAGAATCACTTCCGGCTCTATGCGATTTTTAGTTCCGTCACCCGGCTTTTGCGCATCTTTTCTTCCCACCAGATAAAAAGCATCATCGATCAGCATCACTTCGTCATCCAGAATCCGGATCTTTGCTTTTTTGCAAATTCTTCAAATCGTGGATCACGCATCTCTTTAGCCTGAGACGCCACAGAAAATCCACCAAGTAATCGCTCTGTCACATCATGATTGCCAAACACACCAAACGAACCATATCTGCTCTTAATTCCCGCCAGTGTCTTTGCGATCCTGTCCGGGTTCTGCACGGCTTCATATTCATTATCAAAAATATCCCCGGCAAATACCACCAGATCCGCATTCTGATCATTAATCTTTTTCACCATCCGCTGCATCTGCCCGTTTCCCACACTATAACCAAGATGCAGATCCGCAACCAGTACCACTTTCAGATCCCTGTTGTCTCCACAGTTTTTCCGGATCGTCACTTCATATGGTTTGACTTTTACGATATTAGAATGCACGACACCATAAGCACTGATTCCTCCAATCAATGCAGTCAGAAGAATTCCCACGGATACATATCCAACTTTACTAAAAAAGAAATCATGTATTTTCCCCGGTATTTTCTTCAGTACCAGCCGCAGGATATCTGCAACTGCAATAAATATCAGAATGTATGCAAAAGTTCCCAGCCAGTAATTACTGATACGCTTTACCAGTACCTGCAATTCTGAAGAAGGAAGAAGGAATGCAAATAACAGTGAGAGTGCCAACATGGAATAAATTACAATATATGGCACTGCAAACTTTCCGGAGTGAAAACGTTCGGAACACGCTGTCAACCACTTGTGCACCCGATGAAGGATATAAAGGTTTAAAGATATATAAACCGGTATAATAATCAGTAAAATCATATTGTCTCCTCTATGTCATACCGCTCCTTTTACAGATCCAGTTTCATATCTCCGTCCTTGATAAAATTATGTTTTCTCATAAACTGTGTAAATACCACTGTAAGAACTGCCGGCAGCATAAACTGTATCACAACAATCTTCAGCAATACTACAACCGGATGTTCCGTCTGTGCCATCACCTGCCAGGTCATGATCTGACCAACAAAGCCTGCAGATCCCATCCCTGAGCCTGTCGCATTGTTCGTCATATGAAACAACATTGTGGAAACCGGGCCAAGCACAGCGCTCGACAGAATCACCGGAAGCCAGATCAGTGGTTTTTTAACGATATTCGGCACCTGCAGCATGGAAGTTCCCACACCCTGTGCGATCAGACCGCCCACACCGTTTTCCCGGAAACTCGCCACTGCAAATCCTATCATATTACAGCAACATCCCACAGTAGCAGCTCCTGCTGCCAGCCCGGACAGATTCAGGATTACACCTAATGCTGCTGAACTGATCGGCAATGTCAGGATCATGCCCATCAGAACGGATACCACAATTCCCATCAAAAATGGCTGTTGCTCCGTTCCCCAGTTGATCAGACCACCGAGCCACGTCATAAAAGAAGAAATCGAAGGACCCACCAGAACACCCACGGCAGAGCCCGTACCAATAGAAAGCAACGGAACCAAAATAATGTCCAGCCTTGTTTTTCCTGCAATCAGATGACCGATTTCAATACCTACATACGCGGCAATAAAGGCGCCGAGAGGTTCTCCCGGTCCCTGGAGTGCCAGATTACCATCCACCAATAATGTTCCGGCCAGTACCTTCGAAGCATAGCCACCGATCATACCACTGGTAGCAGCTGACAGTACAACCATTGGAGATTCCTGAAACTTATACGCTACACCCACACCGATCCCGGCACAGGTTAACCCGGCTGCCATTTTCCCCACCGCATAGATCAGTGTCCCGATGGATCCTCCTGCAAGCATCCCGATCTGCTGGATGATCGTTCCGATGATCAGTGTTGCAAAAAGTCCCAGTGCCATTCCACTGAGTCCCTCCACAAAAATCCGGTTCAGACATTTCTTAATCAGATTCATACATAACCCCTTTCCTGCTCATCACTTTATTCCTGTTCTTTCCAAAGTGTAACACGGTTACTTCCATTCTTCCAGTACTATTTGACAAATCCACAGCATAAGCATATAATATAATTGATAACGCGGGATGGAGCAGTCTGGAAGCTCGTCGGGCTCATAACCCGAAGGTCGCAGGTTCAAATCCTGCTCCCGCAATTTTTTATACTCAATTTTAAATAAAATCATCACACAAACACCATCCGACACTTTTTTTCTGTGTCGGGTGGTATTTTTTTACTCGTTGCTCACGAAAAAAGAAGAGTGACCGTTTTTTAACAGCCAGCTCTTCTTTTTGTCTTTTATTCTTCTATTTTTACAGCAGATGTGCACGAATCTCGTCTGCGCTCAGCGGGGAAAGATATGCCGGAGCTACATCAAAGACCGTCTTACATCCTGTCATTCCTTCTGCTTTCATACGGCTCAGTGCCCTTGCGTAAGCAACCAGTACACTGGAAGTAAATTCCGGATTGGATTCCAGTTTCAGAGAATATTCGATCATCTGATGGGTATTTTCATTTTCACCGGTCATACCACTTCTCATAACAAATCCACCGTGAGGCATCTTGTTATGAACAGCGTCAAATTCTTCTTCAGAGATAAAGTTTACTGTGGTATCGTATTCATCAAAATAGTTTTTCATAGTTTTGATAGATTCTTCGATCTGTTTTTTATCAGCACCTTTCTCGGCAACTACGAAGCACTCTCTGGTGTGTTTCTGACGTGTTGTCAGTTCCGGCTGTTTTCCGGCTCTTACCTGATCCATCGCTTCTTCCACCGGAACAGTATACTGAATACCACGTTTTACACCCGGGATTCTTCTGATTGCATCAGAGTGTCCCTGGCTTACGCCTTTACCCCAGAATGTATAGGTTTTTCCGTTTGGAAGAATGGATTCTGCATAGATACGGTTCAGAGAAAACAGACCCGGATCCCAGCCTACAGAGATCATAGCCAGATGACCATTTTCTTTTGCGGCTGCATCTACATTTGCAAAATGCTGTGGAATGTTTGCATGGGTATCAAAACTGTCGATGACATTAAAATCTTTTGCCAGCTCCGGCGTCTGTTTTGGAAGGTCTGTAGCACTTCCGCCACAGATGATCATAACATCGATCTGATCCTTCATATTCTTTGCATCTTCCATGGTGTATGCTTTTGCGCCAGGTGTTTTGACAGTTACTGTTGCAGGATCTCTTCTGGTAAATACACCTGCCAGTTCCATATCTTCATTCTGACGGATCGCCATCTCAACGCCTTTTCCCAGATTGCCATAACCTGCAATACCGATTCTTATTTTTTTCATCGCTAATTCCTCCTGTACTCTCCTATCTATTTCCGGAATCTTTCTGTACCTGCTTTGTCAGAAGAGACTCCGATCATGCATATTTCCGCCTCCGTACCGGCGGTTTTCGGGGATCACGTTCTGAGACTGCACTTTGTGTTCACCACTTTACCTTTGCACAGTCATAAATCTCCTTTTGTATCCTATCACATTTTGATGTCACGTTCAAGCCATTCATAATGTTCTTCCAATGCCAAAAGCCCTTCCTGAATATTTCCCTCAATAAGACAGATGGCAATATTCTTATGAAGTGCGATCCATTCTTCCGTATCAATGGATGCCGCCTGCCGCAAAACCACCTCACCCTCTGAGCGTATGATCTCAGACAAGGCATCCATCAGAAGAATCAGAAGCCGGTTCTGCGAATACTCAAATACCAGGTGGTGCAGTTCATGATCCGAGCGCATCCGTTCCTCAAGATCTCCGTTTTCCATCCGGTTGATAATCGCTCCTGCTTTTTCCTTTCCTTCCTCTGAAATCAGCGCGCAAGCCTGCACATACGCCTGTTTTTCCAGAACTGACCGAAGCTGATTGACTTCCCGGTAATTACTCTCTTCCATCAGAACCAGCATGGAAAAAACACTGCTGAGGCTTTCTCCCATCCGGTTTACCAGAAAATTCCCTTTGCCGTGGCGGCTTTCCAGAACGCCTGTATGCTCCAGGATCCGTAGTGCTTCCCGGACCGAATTTCGGGAAATCCTCAGTGTTTCCATCAGTTCCCGCTCGGAGGGTATCTTCCCGCCATAAGAAATATCTTTGTTTTTTATCAGTGTTTTCAAATATTCCAGTACCTGGTCATAGGCTTTTGGTGAAGTTGCCTGTACACTTTCCTTATCCAACTGTTTTTCTCACTTTCTTACTTTTCTTCCCTGCCAGACCCACAGCCGGCATGATTTCCGGACAAAAATACCCGACATATTTTTACATCAGACTTGCAAAAACAGAAGATGTTACCACCGTCAGCAACCCTGCCACAGCGATTGCAAGACTGCTCATCGCACCCTCGATCTCACCCAGCTCCATCGCTTTTGCTGTTCCGATGGCATGAGCGGCAGTTCCAAGAGCCAGTCCTTTTGCCACCGGTTCTTCCAGACGAAAGAGCTTACAGACAAGATCTGAAATCACATTTCCAAGGACACCCGTAATGACGATAACTGCTACGGTAATAGTTACCACACCGCCAAGTTCTTCCGATACCCCCATACCAATGGCTGTAGTAATGGATTTCGGAAGCAGAGTTACATACAACTGAGAGTTCAGATGGAACGCCCGCGCCAGGATGTAAACACCGACCATACTTGCCAGCACCCCTGACAGAATGCCCGCTGCAACGGCTTTGATATTATTCTTCAGCAGTTCAATCTGTCGATAGAGGGGGACAGCCAGACTGACCGTCGCCGGTGTCAACAGATAACTGATATACTGGCCACCTTCGTTATAGGTATCATAATCAATATGAAACAGAATCAGCACCGCCATTACGCAGATGACTGCAATCAACAACGGATTAAAAATTGCCAGTTTAAATTTCTTTTTCAGAAGAGTTCCGATCTCATAGGCCACCAGACTGATCACCGCACCAAAAAATACGGAATTTGTCAGGAAATCTTTCATTTTTCTTTTCCCTCCTTACGTTTTCTCTCCCAGCGGATCACCCGCTGTGTCACCTGTCCGGTCACTCCCATGACAAGTACAGTTGTTACTACCGTCACTACGACCACCGGGACCACGACCGGTCGCAGCACATCCCATGCATTCAAAAGTCCTACTGCCGCCGGGATAAACATAACCGGCATAATTTCTATCAGAAAATCAGCGGCTCCCTCTACCTGATCCAGCTTTATGACACCGGTAAGAAGTGCAGCCAGCAGCAATACCAGCCCATACACACTGGCCGGAACCGGAAGTGGAATCACCATACGGAAAAACTCGCCGATAAACGAGAACAACAATATCATACAAAACTGTCTTACGTGCTTCAAAATATTTATTTCTCCTTTCACTGGTAGTACCAGTTTCAGATTATACTGACCTGACTATTTCCTGTCAAGGAGCAAAATCCCCATAGAAATTCAAAAATCTCCGGCAATCGTTTACAAATTGCCGGAGATTTTTCTTTAAAAAATGCTGCCCATTATCCTAGAGCGTGTTTGAAAAAGGCTTTCTGCAAGATGTGCGTCACAATTTGTGGAAGATTTTGTCCGGATGAAGGCGCCGTAGCGGGCTACGGCAACTGAATTCGGGCAAAATATGCCGCAAAATGGGGCGTGCAGATTGCGGGAATGATTTTTCAAACACGCTCTAGCATTTTCTCCAGATCTTCCTTCGGATCCCCGATTGGACTGATCCGGTAGTTTTCTACCAGATACTGCAGCACATTGGGAGACAGGAATGCCGGGAGAGACGGTCCGAGATAAATATTTTTGATTCCAAGGTGCAGAAGTGTCAGCAGGATACACACCGCCTTCTGCTCGTACCAGGAAAGCACCATGGAAAGCGGAAGTTCATTGACTCCGCAGTCGAAAGCTTGTGCAAGTGCGACTGCCACTTTGATGGCTCCGTAGGCATCGTTACACTGTCCCATATCCATGATCCGAGGGAAACCGCCGATGCTTCCGAGATCCAGATCGTTAAACCGGTATTTTCCACACGCCAGCGTAAGAATGATCGTATCGGACGGTGTCTGTTTTACGAATTCCGTATAATAGTTTCTGCCTTTTTTTGCTCCGTCGCAGCCGCCGACCAAAAAGAAATGCCGGATCGCTCCTGCCTTTACCGCATCCACGATCTGATCTGCTGCCTGCAGGATCGTTCCGTGTCCGAAACCGGTGGTCAGCTTTTCTCCACCGTTAATTCCCTTATACTGCCTGTCTTCCCCAAATCCTCCAAGTTCCAGTGCCTTTTCGATCACCGGTGTGAAATCTTTTCCGTCATCTACATGTACCACACCCGGATAGGAAACTACTTCCGTGGAAAAGACGCGGTCTGCATAGCTCTCCTTCGGTGGCATCAGACAGTTGGTCGTAAACAGGATGGCTCCCGGAAGATCAGCAAATTCTTTCTGCTGGTTCTGCCATGCCGTTCCGAAGTTTCCTTTCAGATGACCGTATTTTTTCAGTTCCGGGTATGCGTGTGCCGGAAGCATCTCGCCATGGGTATAGATATTGATGCCCTTTCCTTCGGTCTGTTCCAGAAGCAGCTTCAGATCACGCAGATCATGACCGGTAACCACGATAAACGGCCCTTTTTCCACTTTCATTGAAACCTCTGTAGGTTTCGGGATTCCGTAAGTCTCTGTGTTGGCACGATCCAGCAGTTCCATACAGGTCAGATTAACTTTTCCCGTCTCCAGAACCACCGGGAGAAGTTCTTCCATGCCAAGATCCATAGACAACGTAGCCAGTGCTTTATATAAGAAGAAGTTCACTTCTTCCGACTGATATCCAAGTACCATCGCATGGTATGCGTACGCTGCAACACCCCGGATGCCGAATAATAACAGGGATTTTAACGACCGGATATCCTCGTCTGCATTCCAGATTTGTTCCATATCATAATTGTCTGTATTTCCACATTTTGCCACACAGGTTCCGCATCCCGGTGCGATTCTGTTTTTTTCCTCTTCCACACGCTCGATCATCACACGAATCGTCTCTTCGTTGAAACTTACATTGGTCAGTGTTGTAAATAATCCCTCGATGATCACCCGGTCGGTATCAGCGGTCTTCGGATTGTTGCCGCAGGTCTTCGCAAGGCCGATCAGTGCCCCTGTCAGCTCATCCTGCGCCTTTGCTACATCAGCCGTCTTTCCGCATACTCCGCGCTTTCCGGTACATCCATTGCATCCTGCTGTCTGCTCACACTGAAAACAAAACATATTTTTCTCCATTTTTTGTACTCCTTTTATCAGTTTTTTTATCGTTTTCTTTACTTTTACCTTATCTATCTCATAAGTATCCCTAATTTTTCTGCTTTTATCCTTCGTACTATGTCTCTCGCACAGATATCCTCACGGATTACACCGTTTGGTTTTTCCCATCCGTCTGCCTGGAAAACGTTCTGCCCGTTACTCCCGGATCGTACCGTCAGTTCCGACCGTGATCACCTGCCATGGCAGCCGTTTTCCGCTCGCTTCAAGGGCACGTTTTGCCGCCATCTCAAGTCCTCCGCAACATGGAACCTCCATGCGGACAACAGTGATACTCTGCACCGCATTCTGCCGGATGATCTCTGCCAGTTTAACGGCATAATCGGTGCTGTCAAGTTTCGGACATCCCACCAGCACCACACGATCTTTTAAAAATTCATCGTGGAACTTCGCATAAGCGTATGCTGTACAGTCTGCCGCGATCAGCAGGTTCGCTCCCTCATAAAAAGGTGCATGCACCGGCAGTAATTTGATCTGTACCGGCCACTGACGCAGACGGGAACGCTCCGCTTTCGCCTTTTCTTCTTTATTTTTCAGCACTGCCGCCTCGTCATAAGCTTCCGCTTCCCGTTCAATAAAATGAATCGCATCCATCGGACATGCCGGAAGGCAATCCCCCAGTCCGTCACAGTAATCGTCGCGCATCAGTTTTGCTTTCCCGTTTACCATACCGATTGCCCCTTCGTGACAGGCCTTAGCACAGGCGCCACAACCGTTACATTTATCTTCCTCTATCTGAATCACTCTTCGGATCATATTCGATTCCTCCTTATTTTCTGTATGCATTCCTGAAATCTCTCTATATCTGATTTTACACAAATGCATTTCTGTCTCTGTTATGCTGTCCTTCTTCTCTTTGCGACAGCTCCCTTGCGTTTACAAACAGAGGATACTATAATATCAGATAAAAATATGTTGTTTTAACCACAAAAAGGAGAAAAAATGGATTTTCCAATATTAAAAAAAATCCCCCTGTTTTATGGTGTGAAACCGGAGGAAATTCCGTCTATTCTGCATTGTCTCTCCGGACAGATCCGGTCGTTTTCCAAAGGGGAAATGATCTTTTGTGCCGGTGAATCTATTACCTCTGTAGGAATCGTACTGGAAGGTTCTGTTCATGTTGAAATTGACGATTTCTGGGGCAGTAAAAATATCCTGAATCACGTCGGACCCGGACAGCTTTTCGGCGAAGCCTACGCCTGTTCCCCTTCGGAACCGCTGATGGTCAATGTCGTATCCGTCACGCCCAGTCAGATTTTATTTCTGGATGTTCCGAAGATTTTGCATACCTGTGAAAAACCATGCAGTCATCACCAGCAGATGATTGAAAATCTGCTCCGCATCATGGCAACCAGTAACCTGCAGCTTTCCCGCCGGATCCTGCACACCACACCGAAAACCATCCGTGAACGGCTGCTCGCCTATCTTTCCTATCAGGAACTGCTCACCGGATCGCCTGAGATCACCATCGCCTTCAACCGCCAGCAGCTCGCTGACTATCTCAGCGTGGACCGGAGTGCGCTTTCGAAAGAAATTGGGAAAATGCAGAAGGACGGGCTGTTGGAAGTGAAAAAAAATGAATTTGTTCTAAAAAACAGAGAATAAAGAATATGATGCCGTGTGCATCTTCGCAGAGTGTTCCCGATTTACTGAAAAACAGTTTTTGTAAGACACTAAACAGGGCGAATCGCTCTTTCGAACGATTCGCCCTGTTTGTGTTTTTATTTACTTGATTTTTGTATTATTCAGCCTCTTCAGCTGTCTCCGGTTCCGGTACACTGTTGTGAACTGCGGTGCAGGATACAACAACTGCTTCCGGATCTGTTTTCAGATCGATGTTCGGATTCTTGGCGATCTCCAGATCTTTGACTTTGATCACATCACCGATCTTCATCTCACCGACATCCACCTGAACTTTATCCATCAGGTCAGCAGGCAGTGCCTTATAAGAAATCTCTTCCAGATCTTCCTGCAGAACACCTGCCTCTACTTTCTCATGGTTGAGCAAAACGATTTCCGCTACGGAATGTACTTTCTCGGTACTTACCAGTGCCTGGAAATCAATCTCATCCACGCGGTTTGCCATTGCATTGTAATCAACCTCTTTGATCAGTGCATCGTAGGTCTTGCCGTCTACTTCCAGCATAACCTGACTTCCTTTGTTGTCCGTCTTCAGCAGCTGATCTACTGCCTTTTTCGTCATCTGGATCGGAAGAGATCCTTCAATCTCTCTGCCAAACAGATTACCTGTGACATAGCCTTCTCTTCTTAATTTCTTTGCTTTGACGTCCATGCTTCTTTTTTCAGCTTTTAAAGTATTCATTTATCTTTTCCTCCAAACTGATTGCTTAGCAGCCTTCTACAAAGAGGTTTTGTTAAGTATTATATATAAATGTGCTACCGTCTGCCATCCGGCAAACCGTATGGTTAATAGTTACCTGATTCAGATATTATCCTTCAATGGCGATGTATTTGTTTTCTTCCACTGCCGGTTTTGCTTCTTTCTTCGGAACGAACAGTTTCAGAATACCATGTTTGAATTCGGCTTTGATCTCACCCGGATCTACTTCCTCTCCCACATAGAAACTACGTGTGCAGGCACCTGCATAACGTTCTTTACGGATATATTTTCCGGTTTCTTTTTCTTTCTCGTCTTTATCAAGGCCTTTGGCTGCCTCGATGGTCATATAACCATTTTCCAGAGAAACCTTTACTTCATCTTTGGCAAATCCCGGAAGATCTATTTCAAATTCATATCCATTGTCTTTTTCTTTGATATCGGTTTTCATCACATGTCCGGCTCTTCTGCCGTACAGTTTTTTCTCTGCTTTGTGCAGTTCCTTGTCGGTATCGAACGGAAAATAATCATCAAAAAAGTCATCAAACAAATTCTCTCCAAAAATACTAGGCATCAACATAAGTCATCTCTCCTTTTTATTCATCATGTATTATTACCTTGTTTCTTTGGAACTGGGATGCTTCAGGAGCTTTCGAACTTTTTCTTCGTTCTTTTTGTTCCCTTCCTTTGTTCTAGATGTAATATAACACTTCAATCAGCACTCGTCAAGGGGGAGTGCTGATTTTTTTTGTGAAGATTTTGTGTCCTTCCGTGACATTCGTCTGGTACATCGTCTCACAGACAAATGAATGATTCAGTTATTTCGAAAACAATGTATCCGGTCTCATGGAAGCACGGACTTTGACTCGTTGCCCACGTAAATGAAAAACGAACTTCCGCCCTTACTTTGTTTGCCACAACATCAAGGTAGAAGTTCGTTTTTTAATTAGTTATCAGGTCTTCGTATGCCGGTTTACATATTTCGCCTTATATTTTGAGTACACGATCGTCTGGTCTTTATACAGTCCGTAATATCCGGACACTGCATAGCTGACCGCCACAGCCAGCAGATGATACGAAACGCCCTGGAAGCCAAACAACTCAAAGGCTATTAGTATAGAAGTAACCGGGCAGTTCGTCACACCGCAGAACACAGCGGTCATCCCGGCGGCTGCACTTAAAGACGGTGAAAATCCCATTATCTGTCCTGCCAGACAGCCAAAAGTGGCACCAATGGCAAATGAAGGAACGATCTCCCCCCCTCGAAAACCTGCACGCATCGCCAGTGCTGTCAGAAGCATTTTCCAGAAAAAGTCAAAGGTCTGCGTCTGTCCATGTTCCACTGCCTGCTCGATCAGCTGATTACCCGCACCCATATACCGATCTGTCCCAAGGATCCAGTACAGGACTACTACCAGACAGCCCGCCGCGAAGACACGCAGATATGGATTTTTCAGCCATTTATCATATCCCTTGCTCACATATTCCAGTAACAGACAAAAAAGGATACTGACTGCACCGCAGCCTACGGCGATGATGCCCATTTTAATCCCGTTTTCCATCGAAAATGCCGGGATTCCCGTGACATGAAAATTCTCCGGATGGATTCCGAAACTTCCCGCAAAATCATAAGCAACCAGCGATGCCACCACACAGGGCAGCAAAGCCGCATAGTACATCACACCTACGCTGACCACTTCCATGGCAAATACCGCTGCCGCCATCGGCGTACCGAAAACAGCCGAAAACGCAGCACTCATCCCGCACATAACGATCACATGGCGGTCTTCCTCATCCAGATGGATCCACCGTCCCAGTTGATTTCCGATACTTCCTCCAAGCTGGATCGCCGCACCTTCCCGGCCTGCTGAACCACCAAGCAGATGTGTCAATGCTGTAGCAATAAAAATCAGTGGTGCTGAACGAAGCGGGACCTCATCCTGCGACCGGATCGTAGAGAGTACCTGGTTTGTTCCTCTGTCCTCTTTTCCAATCTTCTGATATAAAAATACAATCAACAGACCACCAAAAGGCAATAATAAAACAACCGCCGGTCTGTCTGCCCGAAACTGTGTCACCCAGCTCAGACACCCGGCAAATAAACTGCTGGCACCGCCAACCACTCCACCGATCAGAAGTGCCAGCAGGATCCATTTGACAAAGTTGCTCATATCCTGCTGTATCCGTTTTCCATAATAATGTGACATCACTTCCAGACGGTGATGTCCCTTTTTCATAGGTTCCATATGTTCCCCCGCTTCCCTTTCCTCTTTCGTATTTCCGCCTCATTTTCCCGGAATCATACTTTCTTTCAGTATACGCCATCCCTGTATATTTTTCCAGCGCAATGAACTTTAAATATCATGGAAAATTGGTTCACTGTTACGGTTCACTGGCTCAATTATTGATATGCAGTGCAACGAAAAAACAGGGCGAAGCTGCTTCCCTCTCAGCGTTCGCCCTGTTTTCCCTTATTTCTTTTACTCCCTCACATCACTGCCTGCTCCCCTTATGCGTAGATTCCCTCAGAATCTGTAATTTCGTACTCAAAAGTCTTCAGATTTGCGCGCAGTGTTGCACTCTCGCCCTGGTTTGTCCAGATGAAGGTAATGATTTCACCTTCTGTGGATACTGCAAGTTCTGCATCAAAGCCGAACGCTTTGGATACGTTTCTAAAATGCAGAAGTTTCAACTGTTCTTTTACGATATCTGTCTTCATCAGTTCTTCGATCTGTGCTGCGGACAGATTGGTACGGTTGATTTCTTTATGACCGCCGGCACCGGCACGTTTAACAGCCTCGTGGTCGTTCTTGCCAGCGAAAAGATCCAAGTACCATACCTGCGGTTTTCCAGGCATGAACATCTGCAGTGCTCTGGCCATAAGCATTTTTTTGTCATCTTCGCCCAGTGCACTGTAATAAGTTGCATTTACCTGATAATATACATTTTTCTGACCATGAAGATCTTTCACATATCCGCCTCTTGCAACAACAGTGTCGATGATCTGCTGGATTCTTTCTTCCGGGATCAGCCCCTTCAGATCCAGAAGCGGGATTCCATCGTGGCAGCCCAGCATGTTGACTACATGGATTTCTTTTTCCATCAGTTCTTTTGCCCATTTTTCCAGAGTGGAACCGTTGCCGCTTTCCAGTGCATCGATGATCATTCCCGGAAGGAAGAAATCGTAGGTCATGTAACCCTGTTTTGCAATCTGTTCATAGTTCTTCTCTCCGTAGCTTGCATGGATCTCCGGAAGAAGGGTCAGATTGTATTTGTCTGCCAGTTTTCGTACTTTTTCAAGTACTTCCCATGTTCCCGGCTCATTCAGGAAGTTTTTTTCTCCCGGCTCCTTCGGTGCATAAGCAAATGCGTCCAGACGCACGATCTTTGCTCCATATGCAGCCAGCGTCTTCAGTGTTTCGTCATAAAACTCCCATACCAGTGGAGATTTGATATTCAGATCCATCTGTCCCAGATATTTTCTCTTGCTCTCCAGAAGTTCTACCACGCTGTCTTTGCAGAAAGTATCAATGCTGAGTTCTGACGGTTTTTTACCTGCTGCAATCTCCTCATTGACTTTCTTCGCGATCAGATCTGCTTTGTAATACTGTACCTTTGTCACCTGCATAATATCCTGTGCATCCAGTACCGGATATTTAATTTCCTGGTAGAACGTATTCCAGTAAGGCACATTTTTTCCGTCCGGGAAACGTACCATCAGGATGGGAAGCCCCGGTTTACGGAAGAACATATGCTCGATCAGTTCCTGATCCGGCTGGATATATCCTTCTTCAGTCATGGTTCCCTTTCCTTCCCAGAACTTGTTCCAGTCGATAAAGAAATCACGGTATTTGGAGTCGTCGCCGTTTTTCAGGATATCCTGAAACTGTCTGGATAATACAGAAGCATGGTTCAGGATAAAATCCAGTTTCAGATTAATTCCCAGTTCTTCCAGTGCTTCCAGATCTTTTTTATCTGCCAGTTCTTCATTCAATGTGTAATCGATTACAGAGAACCCGCGATCAAGATCCGTATTAAATACGCTGGGCAGAATATAAAAGGAAGAAAATACATCCTTTAATTCCGGTTTCTGTAAAAATCCGGTGATATCACTGAGGGTTCCGCCTACGCTGTCCGGATATGCATTTAACATCGGTTTTGCATCTGCTGTAACAGTCATTTTACTCATGCTTCTCTCTCCTTATATTCTTCCCTGATCCATGATCTCTTTGTATTCGTCATAGGATAACAGTTTTCCTGCTTTGGATACGATCACTTTCGCTTTATGAGCCTGGCTCTCCAGCATATCCTGTTCCAGTTCCAGTACCATGGTGGTAAATGGGCTGTCTACAGCACCGTCACGATTTCTTGCTTTTCTGTGTGCCATAGTCTCCTGCGGAGTACTGTTTAACAGAACCGGGATATCTACACCCTTGTAATTGTCACTGTTTCCGTGTGTCCACTCGATGATCAGGATCTCGGTATCAGAGAAATCCACTTCTTCATACCACAGTTCGGTATCTTCTCTTCCCATCCGTTTCAGCCAGATCTTTTCTGCCTTGTTTTTAAAGCTTTCAACGATTTCTTCCACTTCTTTGAAATCGATTTCATTCAGGGTACCAAGATATCCTCTCAGGCCTGTCTTACCATTCTCCAGATAAGATTCATACCAGTCGTAGCTCTCTTTCAGCTTCGGATCTGCATCCATTCCTGCAATCTGTCTTTCATGGATGATGTCGAATCTTTCTTTTGTAAATGTTCCGTCTTTTACCATACCGCGGATCGCGCTCTCACGAAATACATGAAGACGTTCTGCATCGTTGTACTTTGGAATTCTGTGCGGATAGTTATCTCCGGACAGTGTATAGGCTTTCATGCCAATCTGATTAAAATAGAAAGAAAGCAGAGAAGCGGTCTCTGATTTTCCTACTCCGGATCCACCGCATACAGTCAGTACGATCTTGCGGTCTGCGTCTTCTTTTTTCAGTTCTCTGATCTGTCCTAAAAGTTCTCTGAAGATCAGGTTTGCTTTGTTGATGTGATCTTCACCAATCTCGATCTTGTCTCCTGGCATGTCGCCCTGTGGGATCTTCTCCGGGATCACCGGTGCAGTCCATGCAGAAGGATTTTCCACATATTTGTTCATGTTTGCCTCCTCTTGTCCGGCTGCCTTCCGACAGCCGCTGAATCATTGCGTTTTCGTAACTGTTCCATACCTTCACAGGTACGGACCAAAATGCATGTAAGCTCATCTTCGATGATATCATTTTGGCTTATTTGTCAGATAAAGGAATTATATCACGACATTGTGAAAAACATATCGCAATATAATCGGTGTTATTATATGCCAGATACCCGTTTTCCGTCAATATTTCTTCAAAATATTTCTCCGTGTAATTTTTGTGTAATATTTGCTTAATATCTTTATGGTAAAATATCTCATATTTTTTTAGAGGAGGAAATCTATGAAAAAGTTTTATACATGGTATCAAAAACATATCACAGGTGCAATCTTTATCGGCCTGATTCTCGGTATTCTGACCGGACTTTTTCTGGCTGGACGATTTGAACCTGTACTGACCATCACCAGTCTTCTGGGAAGCATCTATATGAATGCACTGAATATGATGATCTTCCCTCTGGTCTTCTGTTCCATCATCATGGGTATCACCAGTATCGGTAATGCCCGTACCACCGGAAAGATCACCGGTTATTCCATGATCTTTTTCCTGTGTACCACCGGACTTGCCAGTCTGGCAGGACTGATCATCCCACGTCTGATCCGTCTTGGAAAAGGAGTTAACTTCGAGATGGCAACTTCCGATATCCAGGCTACCGAGATGACCAGCATCCTGGATACTGTAAAAAATCTGATCCCGTCCAATCCGGTAGCTGCTTTTGCCAACGGAAATATGCTTCAGGTTCTGGTATTTGCCGTTATCATCGGTTTTACCCTGTTGGCGATCAAAGAAAAAGGGGAACCTCTGTTACATCTGATTGATTCCTGTAACGAGGTATGTCTGAAGATCATCAGCACCGTGATGTATTTTACCCCGATCGGTGTCTTCTGTACCATCGTACCGGTTGTAGAAGCCAACGGAACCAAGACGATCCTGTCTCTGGCTACCCAGCTGATCATTCTGTATGTGACTTTCTACGGATTTGCACTGATCATCTATGGAGGATCCGTAAAACTTCTTGGTAAGACAAACCCGGTCAAATTCTTCAAGGCCATCATGCCTGCTGCTCTGAATGCCTTCGGAACCTGTTCCAGTTCCGCAACCATCCCGATCAGCAAACAGTGTGTGGAAGAAGAACTCGGTGTCTCCAACAAGATCACCAGTATCACCATTCCTCTGGGAGCAACCGTCAACATGGATGCGGTATCCATCCTGATGTCCTTTATGATCATGTTCTTCGCTAATGCCTGCGGTATTAACGTAAGCATCAGCATGATGATCATCATCCTGTTAGCCAACGTTCTCCTTTCTGTGGGAACTCCGGGTATCCCCGGCGGAGCCATTGCTTCTTTCGCAGCTCTTGCTACCATGGCAGGGCTTCCGGCCGGCGTTATGGGTGTCTACATCAGTATCAACACCCTGTGTGACATGGGTGCAACCTGTGTCAATGTCATCGGTGACCTGGCTGCCTGTGTGGTTCTGAAGGAGAAAATCAAGTTAGACAAATAAAACAATTAATTACATAAGTGCAGAAAACGGGATACACCCGGACATCGAAAATGATTCCAGGTGCATCCCGTTTTTATTTTCTCATTTTTTTCAGCAGATTTTCTCCAACCCTCTTACAATCTTTCCGATCCGTTCCATATCTACCGAAGAATAATTCATTACATACGTGTTTTCAATTCCTGCCTTCTTTTCATAGTAGAACTTGGAAAGTGGTGACAGCTTGATGCCCTGGGCTTTTGCCAGCTCTATTACATTCTCCTCAGCTTTCTCCGTTTTCAGTTTCATCAAGAAATGCACACCGGCCTCTTCCCCAGATATTTCCACGCATTTGTACAGACCACTATCCCAGATCGCAGATAAGAATCCGTTTTTCTTATTTTGATAGTAATTGCGCAGCCTGTTAATATGTTTTTCGAAATATCCTTCTTTGATAAACAGATCCAGGGTATATTGTTCAAAGTTTGATACCGTACAGGAATAAAATGATAATTTCTGATAAAACTGTTCCAGAAGCGGACGCGGCAGGATCATATAACTGATACGTACAGTAGAAGCCAGCGTCTTTGTAAAGGTATTCATATAAATAACTTTTTCGGAAATATCGATACTTTGCAGTGTGGGGATCGGTTTCCCGCCCAGACGCAGTTCACTGTCGTAATCGTCCTCGATGATGTACCTGCCTTCTCCTTTTGAAGCCCAGCCAAGAAGTTCATAACGGCGGCTGATCGGCATCACAATTCCGGTCGGATAATGATGGGATGGAGAAATATGTACGATATCTACCTTTTTTTCTTCTAACTGAGAAACTTCCACGCCTTCATCATCCATATCGATGTATGTCCAGTTTACCTGATAGTTCCGATAGATTTTCCCGATCTTCTGATATCCCGGATTTTCCACCGCATAGACTGCCTCGTGTCCCAGAAGCTGGATCAGCAGACCGTACAGGTACTCGGTTCCGGCTCCTATGATGATCTGCTCCGGCTGTACCGTCATACCCCTGAAATCTTTCAGATAGCCCGCGATGGACTGTCTGAGTGACATGATTCCTCCACAGGGCGGGTTGGTCATCAACTGAATCCGGCTGTCGCTTAACACCTCCCTGACCATCTTCGCCCAGATGGTAAATGGAAACTGATCGGCCTCGGTCTGATTGCTGGTAAAATCAGCCAGATAGCTGTTTTCTCCACTGGTCATGGGAATAATCTCCTGCACTTCTTCTCTCTGTTTTGTCTCCAGCACCCCTTTAAAGTCCGTTACATAGAATCCTCTTTTGGGCATGGAATAAATATAGCCCTCCGCGATCAGCTGCTCATAGGCATTTTCTACAGTGATCACGCTGATACCCAGATTTTTTGCAAAACTCCGCTTGGAGGGAAGTTTTTCTCCTGCCTGCAAAGTCCCCTGTAAAATATCGTTTTTGATGCATTTGTACAGATATTCATACATGGAATCTGACCCTATATTTGTGAAATTATACGTCAGCATTGTTCTTCTTTTCTCCTGTCTGGCCTTACTGAATATATTTATTTTGATAATTTTTTCATATCCACTTTAGCATTATAATCTACCCATACATTTTTTTCAAGAGATTAACCTACTACTTAAGGAGGAATATTATTATTATGGAAAACAGATACGAACTGAACAAGGAACTGGCACAGATGTTAAAGGGCGGTGTCATCATGGATGTCACCACACCGGAGCAGGCAAAGATTGCGGAAGCAGCAGGTGCCTGTGCTGTCATGGCTCTGGAACGGATACCTGCAGATATCCGTGCAGCCGGCGGTGTTTCCCGTATGAGTGATCCGAAGATGATTCAGGGGATCCAGGATGCTGTTACTATCCCGGTTATGGCCAAATGCCGAATCGGTCATTTTGTGGAGGCTCAGGTTCTCGAAGCGATCGAGATTGACTATATCGATGAGAGTGAAGTACTCTCTCCTGCAGATGATGTGTACCATATCAATAAGAAAAACTTTAAAGTACCTTTTGTATGTGGAGCAAAGGATCTGGGCGAGGCGCTTCGCCGGATCAACGAGGGTGCTTCCATGATCCGTACCAAAGGAGAACCTGGTACCGGCGATATCGTGCAGGCGGTACGTCATATGCGTAAAATGAACAGTGCGATCGCACAGATCAAAGGCATGCGTGAGGATGAGCTTTTTGAGATTGCAAAGCAGTTACAGGTTCCTTTTGATCTGGTTGCTTATGTACATGAAAATGGAAAGCTCCCGGTGGTTAATTTTGCAGCCGGAGGTGTGGCTACTCCTGCAGATGCAGCTTTGATGATGCAGCTGGGTGCCGAGGGTGTCTTCGTAGGATCCGGTATCTTCAAATCAGGCAATCCGGAGAAGAGAGCAAATGCGATTGTGAAAGCGGTTACGAATTATACAGATGCGAAGATGATCGCCAGATTATCTGAGGATCTCGGGGAAGCGATGGTCGGTATCAACGAATCTGAGATTCAGCTTCTGATGGCGGAAAGGGGAAAATAAGATGAAAATTGCAGTTCTTGCCGTACAGGGAGCTTTTATCGAGCACGAGCGGAAACTGGAAGTGCTTGGGGCTTCCTGTGTGGAGCTTCGCAAGGCGGAGGATCTGAACCAGTCTTATGACGGGCTGGTTCTTCCCGGCGGCGAAAGTACGGTACAGGGGAAGCTTTTACGGGAGCTTGGGATGTTTGATACGATCCGGAAGCAGATTAAGGAGGGGCTTCCGGTTTTGGCTACCTGTGCGGGGATGATTCTTCTGGCGGATTCGCTGGAGGGGGATGCGATGGTGCATCTTCAGACGGTTCCGATGACGGTGAAGAGGAATGCTTATGGACGGCAGTTGGGGAGTTTTCACACGGAAGCAGAGTTTAAAGGAATTGGGGAGATTCCTATGACGTTTATCCGGGCGCCTTATGTGTCGGAGGTTTCGGATGGGGTTGAAGTGCTGGCTGTGGTAGAGGACCGGGTTGTGGCGGTTCGGTATGGGAAGCAGATGGCGCTGGCGTTTCATCCGGAGCTGGATGAGGATGAGCGGGTGCATCGGGAGTTTTTGCGGATGTGTGAGGGGAAATAAATTAGTTTAGTTCAAGACGGACGAAGCGGGAGGGCGGGGAGCGCCGGGCAGACAGCCACTGGTAACGCAAATCTGAGCTAGTCACCAACTCCGACTATGTTCACGAGGGTCGGCGGACCCTCGCGAAAGTCTACGTAGGTGCCGAATCTCATCTTTGCTAAAAGCACCAGCAAAAGGCTGTCTGCCCGGCACTCCCCGCCCTCCCGCTTCTGGCTTTCGTTGAGACTGGTTTGTTCGATGAAACTTATTACTTATTTTTCCTTTACTATATTGTTTTTGATTTTGGAAGTTTGAATAACTTATGAGTATAGTGTTTTGAATGATCTTAGACATTCCTCTATTATAATTGTTTCCGAATTGGTCTGATTGGATTATTTATGTTTGAATTTCGGAAGTTACTGTTCAATAAGTGACATATGGCTTGTAACTTTTAGGGTATTGAACAGTTCCCTTGGAAACTGTTTACTCTTTAAATTGTTTTTTATTATAACTGCTTAGTAAAAAAGACAGCCTGTTTTCGCATTAGTTTTTGCTTAAACAGACTGTCCGCAGCGCGGCAAAACGGTTTTCTCCATTTGGATCAATTTTCACCATCTCGGATGAATATCCGGGCAGTGGCGGTGGGTTATGGCGGCGCGCATTTCTACATAGCAGCCGCAGATGCGGCACATACCGGAGAGCAGGTGGTCGCAGGTTTTGCACTGGGACAGGCGGGTTTCGTATTCCTGATCCGGGGTTTTGTCATCGGGGTTCAGGTTGGCGATGTATTCGTACATGGTTTTGTAGGTGTCTGCTTCGCTCATTTCACGAAGCAGACATTTTTTGCAGATTCTTGTGAATGTGTCCATTGTTTTTTCTTTCTCTGTTTTTTATATCGTGTCATTTTACCGGAAAAGGGCAGCCTGTATAACAGGCCACCCTTTTGGTATCGCAGGGATTGCTCCGCGATTTTCACGCGGACTTTATTTCAGTGCAATGTGCAGTACACTGCAGGCCGGAATGGTGAATTTGATTCCGGCGTGTACTTTTTCTACGCCCTCGAAGGACTGGACGGTTACGTTTTCCGGGTCTTCGAAGGTGTTTTTGGCGTGCATTTCCTGGGTTACGATCTGGGCTTTGATGGATTCTACTTTTTTGCCGAGGATCGTTGTCTCGATCGGGTAGGCGTGTTCCAGATCCAGGTTGGTCATGGTGATGTGCATCACGCCGTCTGCATCAATGGATACCGACTCGGACAGGTTTGGTACCATGTTTTCTTCTTCGAGTCCGACGGTTTCTGTCTCCAGGGTGCTGTCCAAGAGATCTGCGTCCTGATGGTATTTGTACATATCAAATACATGATAGGTCGGGGTCTTGATCATTTTGCTGCCTTCGGTCAGGATTACGGCCTGCAAGACGTTTATCATCTGGGCGATATTTGCCATTTTTACACGATCACTGTGTTTATTAAAGATATTCAGGTTGATACCTGCTACCAGGGCATCGCGCATGGTATTCTGCTGATACAGGAAGCCCGGGTTGGTTCCCGGTTCTACTTCAAACCAGGTTCCCCATTCATCGACGATCATTCCAACTTCTTTTTTCGGGTCGTATTTGTCCATGATAGCTCCATGACGGGTGATCAGTTCGTCCATGTACCAGGTCTTTTTCATGGTCTGGTACCATTTTTTCTCATCAAATTCGGTAGCGCTTCCTTTGTTTAACCATCCGCCCGGATGGGTGTAGTAGTGCAGAGACAGCCCGTCCATGAATCCGTGCTGACCCGGTTCGTTCCGGCGGAAAGTGGTCTTCATCACTTCTTCTGTCCATTCATAATCGTCCACATTGGCTCCGCAGGCGATCTTTTTGATCGGTTTGTTTCCGGCATAGTTCCGCACATATGTCTGGTATCTGCGGTACATATTTCCATAAAAATCCGGGTTCATGTTACCGCCACAGCCCCAGTTTTCATTTCCCACACCAAAGTAATCTACCGTCCACGCTTCTTTGTGACCGTTTTTCGTTCTCAGGTCTGCCATCGGGGATACGCCCTCGAAGGTCATGTATTCTACCCACTCAGACATTTCCTGTACGGTTCCGCTTCCCATGTTGCCGTTGATATAAGTCTCACAGCCCAGCTGACGGCACAGCTCGAAGAATTCGTGCGTTCCGAAGCTGTTGTCTTCTACCACGCCGCCCCAGTGGGTGTTGACGATTTTCTTTCTTCCTTCTTTCGGTCCGATGCCGTCTTTCCAGTGATATTCGTCAGCGAAACATCCGCCCGGCCAGCGAAGTACCGGGATACGAATCTGTTTTAAGGCTTCCACCACATCGGTACGCATCCCATTGACATTCGGGATTTCAGAATTTTCTCCCACATAGAGTCCTTCATAGATACATCTTCCCAGATGCTCGGAAAAATGTCCCTGCAGTTCTTTATTGATATGGGAAAGTTTTCGTTCTGCATTGATTACTAATTTTGCCATGTTGTTCCTCCATATTTTTATGTATAAAGTATATTTTCAAATATCCGTTTACAAATACTCTGTTTCTTCCACCTTCTGGTACACAAATACCGGGAATCCTTTTTCGTCATACGTCACTTTCATGATTCTCGCATGGCGGTTTGGGTCGTACAGTGGATCTCCGATGATCTCGTCATACGGGCGGGCATGATAGACACAAAGATCCGTCACACCATCTTCTGCCTTTACAAAGCAGTTGTGCCCCGGTCCGTAAATCCCCTTTTCTTCGTCGGTTTTCAGTACCGAATGCCGCAGTTTCGTCCATGCATGCGGATCCAGCAGATCTGCATTTTCATCGATATACATCATTCCCATGCAGTAGCATGCTCCCGTCGCGCTTGCGGAAAAAGTCAGAAAAATCTTTCCGTCATGTTTTAAGATCGCCGGTCCTTCATTTACCCAGAAATCCACCCGCTCCCAGTCATAATCCGGTGTTGTCAACAATACCTGATCCGTGCAGAGTTTGTTGGCTGCTGCCATTTTTCCGATATACAGATTGGAAATCTGGCGACCGACACCCGTTTTTTCCGCCCAGATATAATACCATTCTCCCCGGTGTTCAAACACCGTCGCGTCCAGAGAAAAGGCATGGAACGAAAATTCATCGCTGTCTGCCGCCTGCATCATGCCAAGTTCTTCCCATTCATCTTTCATCGGATTCTGCCCCTTGCAATGCAGGACATACGGACGGATGTTCCAGATGTCATCTTTATCCCCGGCTGCATAGTAGATATACCATCCGCCAAACAGATAGTGAATCTCCGGTGCCCAGATATGGATGCTCTGCGGTCCGCTTTCATGTCTCACCCAGAGGGTTTTCTCCTCCGCATGTACCAGACCACCCAGATCGTTCGCAGCACGCAGAATAATCCGGTCATAAGCCGGTACGGATGCGGTAAAATAGCAGGTTCCGTCCGTGTGGCGGTACACAAACGGATCCGCCCGCTGCGCGATCCATTCATCGTTGTATGGCGTGTGGATATAATTGTCTTTATTCATTTTTATCCTCTTTTTCTGTTAAAATAGTTTCCTTTTTACTGATTATAAGAAATAATAGACTTGTTGATAATATGGCAACAAGTCCAAATTTGCCATATGCTTTTTGTATACTCTGCCAAAACTTAAAAATCCTCAGTTCCGACAGGTGCTTCTTACACCAACCGGAAACTGAGGATCTTAAGATTTGAACCGCTTCTACGACTTACGCGTTTTTGCTGCTCAGATATTCGTTAATATTTGCCAGAACAACGTCTGCATCCAGACCATGCACCATGCATGCTTCTTCCAGAGATTCTCCGATAGAAGACGGGCATCCTACACAGTGCATACCAGCCTGCATCAGGATCACAGCGATTCCGCCATCCAGTTCCAGCATCTCGCCCATAGTGGTTTCTTTCGTAACCTTCATGATTGGGTCCTCCTTCATACTGTTTTCGCGACTGTTTCCAATCACACTTACTGATACATTTTATCATACTTCTCTCAGAACTTCCAGTTTTCTCGGTAGATTTTTCTCACAGTTTTCCACAGGCTCCAGTGGATTCATCCGTGATATCCACGGAACTCCGTCCCCGGTGGAGGAAAACTTTGTGGAAAGTCTCCTATTACATTCGCCGGTAGCAGGTAATTTACAACAGATACCCGGACAATTGGCTCTGATGCACTGGATTTGTCAGAAAAATAACACTTACGAAACACCAAAGACTACGTTATAATAATCAACGCTGTAAAAAACCAAGTAAGATTTGAAAGAGAAAAAGGAGTAACAAGTATGCCGCAGAATAAAAGAGAAAGTTTAATTTACACCGTCCTGATGTGTTTTTGCATGGTGCTCTGGATGAGTATGTATAATGTCACCCTGCATATGGGAGGTTTTTCCCTGGAAGTGCTAAAAGAAGGATGGCTGGGCTTCCCGATTGCTTATGTATTTGCCATGTGCTGTGACTGGTTCCTGGTATCCGGTCTGGCGAAAAAGTTCGCATTTACCTATCTGGTAAAACTGGAAGACAGTGTACTGAAAAAAGTCATCTGTGTATCCTGTTCCATGGTAGTACCGATGGTACTCATCATGTCCATGTACGGTGCTGTGGAAGGATGTGTGCGCTCCGGTGCATGGTCCCAGCTGCTGATGATCTGGCTGACCAACATCCCCAAGAACTTTATCATGGCTCTTCCTTTCCAGCTGATCGTAGCCGGACCGCTGGTTCGTTTCATCTTCCGTTCTGCATTCCCGGAAGGCAAGGTACTGGCGTGACACAGCACAAAATCCGGGAAAGTGGTGTTAAGAGATACCACTTTCCCGGATTTTTTATTTACGCGAGCGATGCACCAAAGTCCATGCTTGTATTAGACCTTGGCGACTGCCGCGATAACTCGAGAAACTCGCAAAGCGTGTTTCTCATA
>OGDF01000950.1_pt1 | contig 44474 bp, 38 predicted proteins | sample 1570141 | NCBI WGS metagenome assembly OGDF01 (sample SAMEA4370581, study PRJEB24528) | human gut metagenome
TTCATGAGAACAGCGATTTTTATATTTCACTGTCTCTCATAAAGGGAGCATACCACAGCAACGCGGGATGGTTTTGTTGTGATGAGGGCGTGTTGCTTGCCTGGGATTATGTCGGGATGTGTCAAGTAAAAATGGATTTTACTTGACACTCCGGTGCTGCTCTCTTATCTATCATTGAGGTAGATCAATGGAAGGGGGCGAGCAGAGTGACCGTCAGAGAACAAATAGAACCAGCGCTTTGCACGATGCGTGCAAACACAGTGATTGAGGCACGCTGCCTGTATGAACGCTTTGCCGAGGATGTGTCCGAAGCAGCCTTTTACAAAACGCTGGAGCGCCTCTGCCAAAAAGGGGTCTTGGCGCATTTGGCGAAAGGCTTGTATTATCGGCCAAAGACGTCCAGATTCGGCACGGTGCCGATGCGGGAACAGGACATCGTTGCCCATTATGTGGACAATCAGCGCGGCCTTGTGGTCGGCTACCGGCTCTTTAATAGGAAAGGTCTGACGACACAGATCAGCAAGACGGTCGATGTGTTGTCCAATGCGCTGCCGGACCAGAAGAAAACCGTTCGCAATGTGCATGTTAAAAATATTTCCTGCGTGCTAAACGACGACCGCGTCGCGACCATTGAAGCGCTGGAAATTCTTCAGAACTTCGGCAACATTGAGGACTTGAATACAAAAGCGTTCCTTTCTTATGTGGAACATTTTGCGCAGACCTATTCCGATGCTGACGCGATGTATGTGATTGAACATATGAATTACAAAAAATCCACCATTGCCTTTTTGGCTGCTTTGTTGACGCGGCTCAATGTGCGCCATTCTCTGAAGCAATTTTTATCGGCGCTCTCGACCTATAAATTTCCAAACTTGGAGGATCTTTATGAGACTGCATGAGAACAATGAAGACTTTCGCGACCTTTGCAGCATCACAGCAGATGAGGTGGGCATTCCTGAAGATGCGGTGCGAAGAGATTATTACATTGTGAGCATGCTGCAAAAGCTTCAGCAGAGCGATTTTGCCGAACAATGCGTGTTCAAGGGCGGCACGTCACTCAGCAAATGCTATCCAGGCTCTATTGAACGCTTTTCTGAGGACATTGACCTGACCTATCTTCCTTCAGAAGGCCAGTCGCGAAAACACATTGAAAAAGCACTGAAAGCCATTGAAAAAATGATGGCCGAGGGCTATGGCATGGAGAAAATAGAAGGAGAGCGCAACGACCGGAACAAAAGCGCCTTTGTCTTTTTTGACGATGGCCTGAAGGTGAAGCTTGAAATCGGCTCCAGCGTTCGTCCTGATCCCTACGCGAAAAAAGGAATGAAAACCTACATTCAGGAATACCTGGAGAACCATGGCATGAATGACGTTGCCGCTGAGTATGAACTGGAAGAAGTGACGGTCAACACGCTGGCCATCGAACGCACCTTCCTCGATAAAGTCCTCTCGGTCAAGCGCCACGCCATCTGCGGCACATTAGACGGTAAGGTGCGCCATATTTACGATGTGACGGCGCTCTTTGATCGTGCGGATATTCAGACCTTCCTGCAGGATGCGGACACTCTGAAGGCGCTGCTAAGAAAAACGAAGGAAACCGATCGGGTCTTTCTTGAAAAGAGATCCTGTTCCGCGGACTACAATCCCGAGGCGCCCTATTGTTTCGATGCCTGGAAAGACACCTTTGATGCATCCATTCGCAAGCGTTATGAAACTCTGCATGAAGACTTGCTGTATACGAACGAAAAGCAGAATTTTGACGACGCACTCAAAGTGTTCGAGGAGATAGACCGGATATTTACAGCGATTGATGAATAATGGATTGAACGAGATGTTCGATGTCGTGAACGTCTCGCTTTTTATGTGTGTTCCATACGCTGAATGATCGAGACTCTTTTCAATAAAAGTCACAGTCCTTGCTCAAACCCTTTGCCACCAGCCCTGCCATACGATACAATGAAAGCATAATCGTACCCGAAAAAAGGAGGCCTATCATCATGAAAAAACGACTCACTTTACTGGCCGCTGTGCTGATGGCGGCGCTTGTTGCTGTGCTGCCGTCGGCGGCGCAGGCGGACGTGCCTGGCGCGTCGCAGAGCAAGGCCGGCAGCGCCATCACGGTGCACATCGACGGCGCCCTCATCCAATGCGATGTGCCGCCGATCATCGAAAACAGCCGCGTCTTTCTGCCAATGCGCGCCGCCGCCGAAGCCATGGGCGCCAGCGTCGTCTGGGACAACGCCAGCCGCAGCATCAGCGTGGAAAAAGGCGACACCACCGCCTATTTCGTCGTCGGTGACACCACCTACTATCACAACGGCACCGCCAAAGAAAGCGACGTCGCCCCAATGATCGTTAACAGCCGCACCCTGCGCCGATCCGCGTCTTTGCCGAATCCCTCGGCGCCGACGTTTATTGGGACAACGCCGCCCGCGACGTGCAAATCACCACCAGCGGCACCACCACGCCGTCCAACCCAGTCGCCGCCAGCTTCATCCTCAACAACAACAGCCACAAATTCCACCGCCCAACCTGCTCCGCCGTCGACCGCATGACCAACCCCATCCCTTACCAAGGCACCCGCGAAAGCCTCATCAGCCAAGGTTACACCCCATGCAAACTCTGCAACCCATAACCCACTCACCCCACATCCCGCCACCACGGCGGGATGTTTTACGTTGGGGGATGTACCAATAAGTTTTCTAAAAAATGCATTGTTGTATACACAGAAAAATGATATCATCTATTTATAATATGGATGAGGTGATTCCTATGAGTTACAAGACAACCGATGGATTGATGCGACACCTTCGAAATAATGGAATAGAAATATCTGGCAGCGCTCAGAAGCGGCAACTGATCAACACCGGTTACTTTCATGGCTATAAAGGGTATCGTTTTTTTAAGACTGCAAGCAGAAAATTGCCGTTTGTTTCCTATGCAGAAGTGTATGCAACCATCCAATACGATTCGGCGCTCAAGGCGCTTTTCTACAGTAAAATGATGTTTATTGAAACGGCTGTAAAAAACATTGCCTTGGAAGGAATACTGGATCATGCAAGGTCCGAAAATATACAGGCCATGTATGATAAAGTAGTAAGTGGGTATCACAATGCACCGGCATCATTCACAACAGAACAAAAAAGAAAGCAGCAACAAAATAAGTTAAATTTGCAGAATTCCATTCAATCCAGCCTCACCAAAGCCTATCGCAGTGGTAATCCGAAGATTACACACTTCTATAATAATGTTGGCTATTCGGATGTTCCTGTGTGGGCGCTGTTTGAGATCATGACGATGGGTGACTTTGGCTACTTGCTTTCGTGTCTCACTTATGAAGTACGGGACGACATTTCAAAAAGAATTGGGTTTAACCTCGCGAGTGATACAAATCGACAACTGGTGTACAAGTATCTCTACACATTGAAAGATCTGCGAAATGCGATTGCACATAATGCGGTTGTTTTTGATACGAGATTTAGAAATATTGACTCAACACGTGCCATGCGGCAGTGTTTGATGAACGATATTGGTCTACCATACGTTAATTTTAAAACCATTGGCGACTACGTCATTCTTATGTGTTATTATCTCAAATTGCTGCAAATACCAAAAAGAGAGATTAAGGCGTTTATCCGCGAGTTTGAAAAAATCACAGAGAAGTATCGATTATCTGTGAATTCGGCGGTTGCTTCTATAGTGATTCATCCAGACTTGAAAGATCGAATGGAAATTTTGAAGAATTATATTTAAGCCTTGCGTCTAAGAAACAGAAACGGTATAATAGATGCATGAATTGGGGTATGTGTTTGCGGACACATACTTGAGAGAGCCGGAGAAATCCGGCTCTCTTTGCGTTTTCACGAAAATATTTTTTCACATCCCGCCACCACGGCGGGATGTTTTGCGTTGGGGGGAGGACGAGGCAGCTGATGTGTGCTATGATAGGACAAAAGCTCGGAAGGTTCTCCGCGTTTCGGCAGAATCGGCCAGGGCTTCAACATGTGACGTTATGGAGGGAGAAGGATGGTAAAAGGATCTGTGCTGCTTATGATTGCCGCGCTCGTTTGTGCGTTGTTTGCTGACAAAATAGACGCGGCGGTGAAGGGGGACAAAAAGGTGAAGAAGGTGGTGCGCGTCTTTAGCGTGGGCGTCTTTTTGGTGGGCATGATTGCCGTTCTGGCAAGCGTTCTGGCATAAAAACTTACAGTCGTCAGGCCCGTTTGCCGCACGCAGGGCCTGTTTTTGATGGGGGCGTGAGGCAGCACATTGCCTTGCGCCTTTTCTTGTCATGGGCAGCAATGCCTATCCAGGTCGCTGATCTTTGGTGGGCCTGCGCACATCCCGCCACCACGGCGAGATGTTTTGCGTTGGGGGAGGAGGGACGGTCATTGGTTATAGCCATGGAACGCCGCACACATTCTGTTTTCAAATAGTTCTGAAAAATACATTGAAACATCATCGCCAGCACGGTATACTTAAATTAAGCTTAAACGCAGGACGACTGTTGAGAAAGGAGATTGTATGATGAGAAAACGAACCCTGATCTTTGCCGCCGCGCTGCTGGCGGCCTTTGTGGCGGTGCCGGCCTATGCTTATGGCCCGTCGCTGAACAACCCTTACGCTGGCGAGACGGGCGTGCCGCTCACGGTGCATGTGGACGGGCGCTATGTGGCGACGGATGTGGACCCTTATGTGTCAAACGGGCGCACCTACCTGCCGCTGCGCGCTGCCGCCGAGTCCATGGGCGCCAACGTCGTGTGGGACAACGCCAGCCGCAGCGCCACCGTCAGCAAAGATGGCACCGTCATTCGCTGCACCGTTGGCAGCACTGTGTTCACTGTGAACGGCACCAGCCGCTATAACGACGCCGCGCCGCAGATCGTCAGCGGGCGCACCATGCTGCCAATTCGCCCGATCGCCGAAGCTCTGGGCGGCACCCTCGCCTGGGATGGCTACACCGCCAGCGTGACCATCGACACCCCGGCAGCCGATGCCCCAGCGCCTTCTCTGCCAAGCAACGTGCCGTATCAAGTGCGCTGGCTCGTGGAAAAATACTATGTGCCTGCCGACAGCAATGGCAATGGCTCCTGGTACTACCTCAATTCGAGCGGCATGGGCCATTACACCCATACCTACCTGTTCATCTCTGAAATGGCCAGCGGCACCCGCCAGGCTGTGAAAGTGGGCTGTAATGCCTATGGCGGCACCGTGAACGCCATCGGCGCCGACAGCTTCACCACCACCAAAAGCGGCAACGCCATCCAAATTAAAGACGGCTGGCCCCCATTCTACTGGCACGGCGCCGGCATCGGCGGCGGCCCAACCTTCAACCTCGAAGACTACGTCTACAACGGCGCCAACCTCCAGCAAATCGGCTACCAAACCTACTTCAACAACGGCGTCAGCACCCCAACAAAATACGGCTCCTACAAATACACCAGCCAAACCTGGCTCGCCATGTAAGGCAGAGGAGCGAAAGAACGAACATCCCGCCACCATGGTGGGATGTTTTTCGTTGTGGGAAAAATATTCAATCATCAATGATTTCGTTTAGGATTCGTATGCAATTATTCAAAAAATTTTTTAGCAAATCAGCACCATCTGATATATAATATAAATATAAATTTATGCCCGTAATAGCAGAAGAGCGCGGTGGAGAAGTGGCTGCAGCGTTTCTATAGTACGATAATAATTGAATCATGTCGTTCTACAATGTGTTCAAGATATCATTCATGGATGTGATTTTAAAGGTGGGGGATAGCCAATGGAGATAAAGGTTATTAACAATATGACGTCAATCGTACGTGACGATATGAGAGAAACTATTAGTAAGGGCAGCAAAATATCCATTGCTGCGGCTTGCTTTTCCATGTATGCCTATAAAGAATTGAAGAAACAGCTGGAATCGGTGGACGAGTGTCGATTTATTTTTACATCGCCTACATTTGTGACTGAAAAGGCACAAAAACAAAAACGAGAGTTCTACATTCCGCGCTTGAGCCGTGAGACCAGTCTCTATGGCTCGGAGTTTGAAGTAAAACTGCGCAATGAAATGACCCAAAAAGCCATTGCCAAAGAATGCGCCGACTGGATCAGGAGAAAAGTGACCTTTAAATCTAACACCACTGGCGAAAATATGATGGGCTTTGCCACGGTGGAAGACAACACCAATCAGGTGGCGTATGCACCACTCAACAGTTTTACAACCATTGATCTTGGTTGTGAACGCGGCAATAATAGTTACAATATGGTCACCCGGGTTGAGGCGCCGTATTCTCTTCAATACATTCAGCTGTTCGATGCTCTCTGGAACGACAACGAAAAATTGCAGGATGTCACTGATGTCGTCATTGAGAATATGACGGCTGCTTACAACGAGAATGCGCCGGAAACCATCTATTTTTTAACCCTCTATCATGTGTTTAGCGAATTTCTCGAAGACATTTCCGAAGATGAACTGCCGAATGAAGCCACTGGCTTTAAAGACAGCAAAATTTGGCACATGCTCTATGATTTCCAAAAAGATGCTGCACTTGCCATTATTAACAAGTTGGAACGTTACAATGGTTGCATTCTTGCTGATAGTGTCGGGCTTGGTAAAACGTTTACTGCCCTAGCTGTCATGAAGTATTACGAAAACCGTAACAAAAGCGTGCTTGTACTCTGTCCGAAAAAATTGGCGGCCAACTGGAACACCTACAAAGACAACTATGTCAACAATCCTCTTGCAGCCGACCGCATGAACTATGATGTGCTGTTTCATACTGACCTATCGCGTAGTCACGGCATCTCCAATGGTCTGGACCTAGAACGTTTGAATTGGGGCAATTACGATCTTGTGGTCATTGATGAATCTCATAATTTCCGTAATGGCTTGGGCACCCATGCCAATTCTCGTGAAAATCGCTATAAGAAATTGATGGATAAAATTATTAGAGCAGGCGTTAAAACCAAGGTGCTCATGCTTTCTGCCACGCCAGTCAATAATCGCTTTACCGATCTGAAAAATCAGCTTGCCATCGCCTACGAAGGAAACTCGGACAATATCAACCCAAAACTGAACACAAAGAAGACCATTGAGGAGATTTTCCGACAAGCACAAGCGGCATTCAACGCTTGGGTGAAACTTCCTGTTGATCAGCGCACTACGGATGCCTTGCTTCATAAATTAGACTTCGACTTTTTCGAAGTGCTCGACAGTGTTACCATCGCTCGTTCTCGAAAACACATCGAAAAATATTACAATGCTGCGGAAATTGGCCAATTTCCAACACGCCTCACCCCGATCTCCAAGCGACCAACGTTGACCGATTTGCCTAATGCTATCAATTACAATGAAATCTATGCGCAGCTGATGCTGTTGAATCTTCATATTTACACACCTTCCGATTATATTTTCCCGAGCAAGCTGGAAAAATATGCTGACATCACGCACAACAAAGGCAAAAACCTGACACAACGCGGACGTGAACAAGGCATTCGTCGCTTGATGAGTATCAATCTTTTAAAACGATTAGAAAGCTCTGTGCATTCGTTCCAGTTGACTTTGAATCGCATCAAAACACAGATCACAGATACAATTGACGCCATCAATAAGTTTGAACAATACGGTAAGAACATGCTCACCGCCTTTGAAGCGCAAGAAGCAGACTTTGACCTGGATGACAGAAACACTGACTTTTTCACGGTAGGCAAAAAAGTTAAGATTGATTTGGCTGATATGGATTATAAGAGCTGGCGCGTCGCCCTTAAAGAGGACGCCGAGGTGCTTGAATTGCTTACCTTAATGGTCGCAGACATAACCCCTGAACACGACAGCAAACTTCAGGAACTCTTAGCGTTGCTTTCCAAAAAAATGGAGCACCCTATCAATGCTGATAACAAAAAAGTGCTGATCTTTACTGCCTTTTCAGATACTGCCGAATATCTCTATGAGCACGTCAACACCTTTATCAAAAACAATTATGGCCTTGAAACCGCTATGATTACAGGTACTATTGATGGTAAAACAACCCTCAAAGGTTTCCGTGGCACCTTTAACAATATACTGACCTGTTTCTCACCAGACTCAAAGGATCGCGACGCCCTCATGCCTGGCAGTGACACCAACATTGATATTCTCATTGCTACCGATTGCATCTCCGAAGGGCAAAACCTACAAGACTGCGATTATCTCGTCAACTACGACATTCACTGGAACCCTGTGCGCATCATTCAGCGCTTTGGGCGTATCGACCGTATTGGCAGCACCAATCAGGTCATTCAGCTGGTCAATTTCTGGCCGGACCTTACCCTTGATGAGTACATCAATCTAAAAGCGCGCGTTGAAACGCGTATGAAAGTGACCGTCATGACCTCGACCGGTGATGATGATCTTATCAACGCGGAAGAACAAGGCGATCTGGAATACCGCAAACAACAGTTGAAACGGCTGCAAGAGGAAGTGGTGGACCTTGAAGACATGTCCGAAGGCATCTCCATTATGGACTTAGGCCTCAACGAATTTCGCTTGGATTTGCTCGAATATGTAAAACACCACGACAACCTTGATAAACTGCCACGTGGCCTTCACGCTGTCGTTCCTGCCACAGAAGAATTGCCTGAAGGTGTGATCTTTGTCTTAAAGAACATCAATCAAAACATCAACATTGAAAATCGCAATCGCATTCATCCTTTTTACATGATTTACATCGGCGCAGATGGTGACATTATTTGTGACTATCTCAATCCGAAGAAATTGCTCGACGATATTCGTCTGCTCTGCCGAGGGAAAAACACTCCAATCAAAGAACTGTGCCAACGTTTCAATCAGGAGACCGACGATGGCCGCAATATGAGTGCCGTCTCGGCGCTGCTTAGCGATGCCATCAACGCCATTATCGACACCAAAGAAGAAAGTGATATTGACAGCCTGTTTTCTGCCGGTGGTACCTCGGCCCTGGTGGCGAATGTATCCGGTTTGGATGATTTTGAACTCATCTGCTTTTTAGTCGTTCAGCCAGAGGAGGGCACCCTATGTTAAATTTACCGGCATCCACAGCCTTTAACAAACGCATTCCCAAGCAAAAATTTTATGAGAACATGACCATCACTCCAGCCCTGAAAAATATCTTTGTCAATCAGGTCAAAACCATCTATTGGCGTAACAAAATTGCTGCTACTACGACCAATCTTGCTCCCGGGAAAAGTGTGATCGAGCTGGAAGTGTTTGAACTTCAACTCACTGGCCCGATCATAGATCAGGCACTTCTTCATCAAATTGATAAAGAAATTCCCTATCACATTCTTTTCCTTCTGACCTATCAGGGCAAGTGTCAGGCCTGGATTGGCTACAAAGAAGCCATAGCCACCGGACAAAAATCTTTCCGCGTTAAAGACTACTACCATACAGACTGGCAGAATGAAACTGACCTTTCTCTCAAAATGGAGGGCTTGAGCGTGGACGCTGTGTATGAAAACTTTGTACGACAGATTGCCGGCGATGCGCTTAAAAAAGAAACTGCCGAGGAAACAATCAAAGAGTCTATTGAACGAGATAGAGAAAAAAAGCAGATTGAAAAGCAGATAGCAGCGCTTGAAAGAAAAATTTGCAAGGAGAAGCAACTTAATCGGCGTATGGAATACAATGCAGAACTGAAAAAACTAAAGAAGAAGTTAGGGGCAATAATATGATTCAAGAATATCTATTCACCAATGATGAACATAGAAAAGCGGTTGAACAATATATAAAAGATATTTCTGAGGGAGAAATTCGAGATATAGAAAATACGGAATGTTGGATCGTTACTTTTTTTAAGGAAGGGCAAAGCGGAAAAGCTGCAAAAGCTCTTTCCATCGTGAATGATTACGTAGTAAGTAATTTTCGTCCAATCGTACTCAGTGACGGGTGTTCTGCGTATTATAATAAGGATCTCTATCAACCTTACAATGAATTTGAGCGAAAGCTGCGAAAATTGCTTTACCTAAAGAGCGCTTTAAGCCAAGATGCAAAAGATAGTGATCTCATAAAAGATTTGGAAAAAAAAGACTTCGGAAAAATTTTTGAGCTTTTGTTTTCAGACGATCAATTCGTAAATGATGTGAAAGCATCGATAAAAGAAAAAACGTGGAAATTTACAAAAACTGAAATCATTACAGCAATACAAGAACTTTCGGAGAATACATTATGGGATCGTTTAATTGGAAAAGATGCTGTTCCTCTTTTGCGGTCGGATTTTGTGCGGGTGAAATCCTATCGTAACGACATTATGCACGCGCATAGCATGAATACATCAGATCATGATGATGCAAAGGAACTTATCCAAAAAATAAATACGCAGCTCGACGACGAAATTGGTAAAATCATTGACGTGAAAGAAGAAATCAATGATGATGGTACATATCATTTTAATACCACATTCAGTGACGCTATAAGAAACATGAATGAAGCACAGATGATTGTAAATAATTGGCAAGAACAGATAAGTGGAGTGCAATCCGCTCTATCCGCTGTTAAACGTAATAACTTGGTTCCTGCTATGGCTGCCTATGCCCAAATTTTGGAATCGCCTGTTTTTAATGCTGTTCAGCAGCTAACTTCATCTCCACAGTGGGATTCGATTCAGAAGAGTTTTCAAGATTTTTCGCAATTTCAAAATGAACTACGTGAAGCACAAAAATCTCTTCAAGCGTTCACATCGAATACGGAGCTATTGAGAAAGTCACAAAGTTAAAAGAATGGCAGGAGGAAGCTCATAATGGATAAAATGAAATTTGAAACGCCAGATATAACGGCGCAAAATATTGAAAAGATTGGGGCATTGTTTCCAAACTGTATTACAGAGGCGGCAGATAAGAACGGCAAAGTGAAAAAGGCTATCAACTTTGAATTGCTAAAGCAGATGTTGTCGGCAGATGTGGTTGATGGCGATGAGGCTTATGAATTTACTTGGGTGGGCAAGAAAGCTGCCATTGTCGAGGCTAATAGACCCATTCGTAAAACGCTGCGTCCCTGCAAAGAGGAGAGCGTGGATTGGGATACTACGAAAAATCTTTACATTGAAGGCGACAACTTAGAAGTGCTCAAATTGTTACAGGAAAGCTACCTTGGCAAAGTAAAGATGATTTATATTGATCCGCCGTATAATAGAGGAAGTGATCTTATTTATCGGGATGATTTTTCTCAGAGTGCGGGTGAGTATGCGGAAGAAATTGGTGTTTACGATGAGGATGGTAACCGCCTATTTAAAAATACCGATACTAATGGACGTTTTCATTCGGACTGGTGCAGCATGATCTATTCTCGGCTAATGCTGGCAAGAAATCTGCTGACTGATGATGGTGTGATTTTTATTTCTATTGATGACCATGAAGTTAAAAATTTAAAAAATATTTGTGATGAAATATTTGGAGCTAATAATTTTATCGCTCAAATTGCACTATTATGTAATCCAAAAGGAAGATCACAAGATAAATATATAGCTAATTGTCACGAATATCTTCTGATTTACTCAAAAAAATTTTTACCAACAGGAAGTTTATCCATTCCAAAAACTAGAGAAGAAATTGAAAATGATTATTCTTTAATTGATAGTAATGGAAATTTGTATAGAGAAATTGAGCTTCGCAATACACATAGAGATTTTGGCAGATTTAATCGTCCGAAATTATATTATCCATTATATGTAAATAAAAATGGAGAAGTGTCTGTTAATAAATTTGAAGATACGACTCCTGTTTTTCCGGATTGGGATGATGGCTTTGAAGGTTGTTGGACTTGGGGGCGAGAAAAGGCGCAAGCTGAATGTAATTTATTAATTGGAAAAAAAGTAAAAGGAAAGTTGAAAATATATAGAAAAGCTTATGCTTCTCAAGAGAGTGTTATTCCTTTTAAACAAGTTAAATCCATATGGCAAGATAAAATGTTCTTTACCGAAAAAGGTCAATCAATTGTTAATGAACTTTTTCAAATGAAATCGAAGATTTTTCAGTCCCCAAAGTCAGTTTCGATGATAAAACAATGTATTCTTATGTCTCTAAAGAAAGATGGGTATATTCTCGATTTCTTCTCTGGTTCAGCTACCACTGCCCATGCTGTGATGCAGCTTAATGCCGAAGATGGCGGCCATCGCAAGTTTATTATGGTGCAGCTACCAGAGACTTGTGACGAAAAAAGTGAGGCGTATAAGGCAGGCTATAAAAATATCTGTGAAATTGGTAAGGAACGCATTCGCCGCGCTGGAGAGAAGATTGTGGAAGAGCATCCTGATTCGGCTCAAGCTCTGGACATCGGTTTCCGAGTGTTTAAAGTGGACGATAGCAATATGAAAGATGTGTACTATTCTGCTGGTGCCTATACGCAGGATTTACTCTCACTGATGGAATCCAACATTAAGGAAGATCGCACCGATCTTGATCTCTTTTTTGGCTGTCTGTTGGATTGGGGACTGCCGCTTTCTCTGCCGTATTGCTCCGAAACGATTGAGAAATGTACTGTTCACAATTATAACGATGGCGACTTAATGGCGTGCTTCGACGAAAACATTCCTGACAGTGTGATCAAAGCCATTGCGAACAAACAACCATTGCGCGTTGTGTTCCGCGACAGCAGCTTTGCTGACAGTCCATCTAAAATCAACGTGTTTGAAGTGTTCAAGCTCCTGGCGCCAAACACGCAAGTGAAAGTGATATAAGGGGGAGCGGGATATCATGAAACTGCAGTTTAAGCATCAGAAATTTCAGGCGGATGCAGCGAAAGCAGTGGTGGATGTGTTTTCTGGGCAGCCATATCTAACGCCTTCTTATATGATGGATCGCGGAACAGAGTCTCGCCAGCAGTCTATGACAGAAGCGGAAGATTTTACCGGTTGGCGCAATCAGCCTATTGTGCCGATGTTGGATGATGGTGTGATATTAGAACACATTCAGGCCATTCAGCGTAGCAATCAGATTGAACCTTCACAAAAATTGGAAGGGCGCTACAATCTGAGCATCGAGATGGAGACGGGCGTTGGGAAGACATACACCTACATCAAGACAATGTTTGAGCTTAACAAACATTATGGTTGGAGCAAGTTTATTGTGGTGGTACCGAGTATTGCCATTCGTGAGGGGGTATATAAGTCCTTTCAGATAACGCAGGATCATTTTGCCGAGGAATATGGACAGAAGATTCATTTCTTTATCTATAATTCGTCTGATTTGACCGATATTGATCATTTTGCATCAGATCGTTTCATCAATGTGATGATTATCAATTCACAGGCGTTTAATGCTCGTGGCAAAGATGCGCGCCGCATTTACATGGAGTTGGACGACTTTCGTTCACGTCGCCCGATCGACGTTATTGCTAAGACCAACCCGATTTTGATTATCGACGAGCCACAGTCGGTGGAAGGGAAACAGACAAAGGAACGACTGAAAGAATTTCATCCGCTCTTTACGCTGCGTTATTCTGCCACGCATAAAGAACCATATAATATGATTTATCGTTTGGATGCGATGGATGCGTACAATAAAAAGCTGGTCAAGAAAATTGCTGTGAAAGGCATCACGGAAACTGGCAGCACTGCTACGAACAGCTATATATATTTGCAAAGCATCAATTTGTCTTCAAAAGATCCAACTGCCACCATAGAATTTGAAATCAAAGGGGCGAAGGGCATTCGCAAGGTGAGCCGCACGGTGGGCATTGGGTACAACCTTTACGATCATTCCGGTCAGTTGGAAGAGTACAAAAATAATTTCGTAGTCAAATCTATCGTTGGGAGTGATGACCAAAGTGACAACCATATCGAATTCTTAAATGGCATTACGTTGTATGCGGGTGATGTGATTGGCAAGGTGGATGAAAACCAATTGCGCCGTATTCAAATCCGGGAGACGATTCTTTCACATATTGAGCGTGAGCGAAAGTTGTTTCATAGGGGCATCAAAGTGTTGTCGTTGTTTTTTATTGATGAAGTAGCAAAGTATAAGGTGTACGATGCGGCAGGCCAAGCCGGTAATGGCATTTATGCGAAGCTGTTTGAAGAGGAATATAAAAATATACTGGAGCATCTTCAAATTGCCATTGGTGAAGAGGACTACATGGCGTACCTGTCGGCCATCCCTGCCGAGGAGACGCACGCCGGCTATTTCTCCATCGATAAAAAGAGTAAAAAAATGATCGACAGCAAAGCCACTGAAAAGCGGGAAAACTCTAAAGAAAAGATGTCCAATGATATCGATGCTTATGATTTAATCATGAAAAATAAGGAGTTGCTTTTGGATAGAGATCCAAAGCGTTCACCAGTTCGTTTTATTTTTTCTCACTCAGCCTTGCGCGAAGGTTGGGACAACCCGAATGTGTTCCAAATTTGCACGCTGAAACAAAGCAATAGCGAAGTACGCAAACGTCAAGAAGTGGGCCGTGGTCTGCGTTTGTGTGTGGATGAGCATGGTGAACGCATGGATGCTGAAGTGCTTGGCAATGATGTGCACAACATTAATGTGTTGACAGTTATTGCCAGTGAAAGCTATGAAAGTTTTGCAGAAGGTCTGCAAGCAGAATTGGCTGACGCTATCTCTAATCGTCCGAAAGCTGTTACTCCAGAGCTATTTGCAGGCAAAGTGGTGACCGATGAGGATGGCAACACAGATGTGATTACTGATGATTTGGCGCTTGAAATTTATGTGGGCCTTCGTCAGGAAGGGTACATTGACAAGCAAGGTGCATTGACAGAGAAATATCATGCTGATAAAGCCAATGGCACACTTAAATTGGCCGATGAAGTGTCACATTGTACCGAATCGATAATCAAGATTATTGAATCGGTTTATGATGCCAAGGCTGTGCAGATCGACAATGCGCGAAAAAATAATGTAGAGCTTTCGGTTGATCAAGATAAGCTTGCTATGCCGGAGTTTAAGGCGCTTTGGAACAAAATCAACGCAAAAAGTGTCTATGTGGTGGATTTTGACACCGATGAATTGGTGAAAAATGCCATCAATGCGCTAAATAATAAATTGCGTGTGACAAAAATTTATTTCAAAGTGGAGAGCGGTGTTCTGGAAGAGATCGCATCGAAGGAAGAATTAGAACGCGGTGAATCTTTTGTACGTGAACAATCAAATACTTATGGTGTCACTATTACAGCCAACAGTAGTGTGACTTATGATTTGGTAGGTAAACTGGTCGATGAAACGGGGCTGACCAGAAAAGCAATTATTCGCATTCTACAGGGAATTCATCCGGACACTTTCAATCAATTCAAGGACAATCCGGAAGAATTCGTTCTTAAAGCTGCTAGCTTGATTAACGACGAAAAAGCAACCTCGATCATTGAACATATTACTTACGATGTGTTGGATGAGACATACGGCATCGATGTCTTTACTGAGCCAAGTATCAAAGGGCGTTTAGGCACCAATGCTATGAAAACTAAAAAACATCTTTACGATCATTTGGTTTATGATTCGGCGAATGAGAAAAACTTTGCCTCAGAGCTTGATGCCGATAGCAACGTAGCAGTATATGTGAAATTGCCTGGTGGCTTTTACATCTCCACACCTGTTGGCAAATACAACCCAGACTGGGCGATTGCTTTTTATAAGGGCAGTGTGAAACACATCTATTTTGTGGCTGAAACCAAAGGCTCCATGAATTCTATGCAACTTCGCCTCATTGAAGAAGCGAAGATTCACTGTGCAAGAGAGCATTTCAAAGCAATCAGCCATGACGATGTTTGTTACGATGTGGTTGATAGCTATCAGTCGCTATTGAATATTGTGACGCAGTAAGTGTGGAAAGGCTGGATATGATTTTTGCTGAGTGCTGTCGTTGATTCAGAAAGGAAAATATTGTCATTTCTTGTACGTGCAATACGTATTGTCAGCTTGACCAATACGTGCTGCACGTGCTATAATGGGGTAAAAGGAGTGAGGCAATGAAGGACAAAGAACTGCTTAAATTGTTGAAGCAAGAAGGCTGGCAAGAGAAGAGCATCAATGGCAGCCATCACAAGCTTGTCAAAGATGATAAGACCATTGTCGTTCCTGTCCATGGCAAAGAACTCACTAAAGGTTTGTTAAACGCGATTTTGAAACAAGCGGGGTTGAAATAAGCCGCGCGAAGGAGGCTGTGCAATGACATTCATTTATCCTGCTGTTTTTCATTTGGAAGAGGGTGCTTATTGGGTGGAGTTTCCAGATCTTCCAGGGTGTTTTTCTGCTGGTGACACGCCAGAGGATGCAATGACCAACGCTCAGGAAGCTCTTGCGCTCTATCTTGAACCAGGGGAAGACGCTGTTCCTGACTATCCTCATCCAACGGATATTACCACGCTTGCTCAGCCGGAAGCTGGCTTTGTCAGCTATGTGACGAGCGAGGTGGATCTGACGAAGTCCGGCCGTTCGGTCAAAAAAACGTTGACCATTCCCGAATGGCTCAATAAGAAAGCGGTGGCCCAGGGGGTCAATTTCTCCCAGGTGCTTCAGGAAGCGTTGATTAAACAGTGCTATTAAAAAAACGGACACATCTCCTCGGAGGTGTGTCCGTTTTGCGTTCGTTGCAGCATCCGCTTTACATGGCCATTTCGATGTGTTTGCGGATGGCGGTGAGGGTCATGATGCCCATGATGTCGATTTTGCCGTTGAAGGTGTAGTGTGGGACGAGGTCGATGTCGCGTTCGTCGGCTTCTTCGAAGTCTTCGAAGATCTGGCCGCGATAGGCGCCTGGGTCCTGGAGGACGGCGAGAGCGTCGTCGCGGTTGAGGCCGCATTCGGCGGCGAAGTCGGCGAGGAGGTCGAAGTTGGAGATGTCCTGGCATTCTTCAAAATAGGCTTTGAAGATGCGGGTGTTGAGGGCGACGTGTTTGCCTTGTTCCTGGGCCCAGAGGGTGAGGCGGTGGGCGTCTTCGGTGGCGATGTCCGGAATGTGGGCCATGTCGTAGTGGAGGCCAACTTTGGCAGCCATGTCTTCAATGGATTTGAGCTTTTTGAGCACTTCGTCCTGTTTGGCTGCTGGCAGGTTCAGCCCTTCGACAAAGGTGCGTTCCGGGTGGCTTTCTTTGCCGGCGTCGAGCAGGTAGACGCGGTGGGTGATTTTGTAGTCGGTGATGCCCATTTCCTCGAGCACTTGGAAGAGCTGCTTTTTGCCGATGTAGCAGTATGGGCAGGTGTAGTCGGACCAGATTTCGATGTCTAGCATGGTGTTGTCTCCTTATTTATGATATTTTTGGCCACTGTTGATGCGGGCGCAGCGGTAAAGCTGTTCGCAGAAGAGGACGCGCATCAGCTGGTGGGGAAAGGTGAGTTTGGAAAAGGACAGGGCAAAGTTGCTGCGGCGCAGCACGTCGTCGCCCAGGCCGTAGCTGCCGCCGATGACGAACACGAGATGGGTGTGGCCGGCGGTTTCCCAGCAGCGCAGGGTGTCGGCGAGGGCGAGGGTGTCGAGTTCTTTGCCGAGAATTTCAAGGGTGACGACAAAGTCGTCGTCGCGAATGTGCTTGAGCAGCCGTTCGCCTTCTTTGTCTTTGAGGGCGGTGATGGCTTTGTCGCTGTCCTGGGCAGGGTCTTTTTCGTCGGCAACGGCCACGATCTTGAACTGGTGATACTTGGTCAGCCGCTTGCTGTATTCGTCGATGGCGCCCTGCCAGTATTTTTCTTTGATTTTGCCAACGCAGAGCAGGGTAATGTACATCAGTCTTGCGGTGCCTCCGTGTGGGTCAGCATGGCTTCGACAGCGGCTTCGTCAGGGGTGACGAAGATGGTCTGCTGGTCGGTGTAGATGACCATGCCCGGTTTGGCGCCGGATGGCTTGTGCACATTCTTGCGCAGGGTGGTGTCCACTGGCACCTTGGCCGAGTAGCGCGCCTTGGAGAACCAGGCGGCGAGTTCGGCGGCTTTTTCGATGACCTCCGGCGTGAAGCCGTCATAGTTGCGGTTGGCTTTGACGATGACGTGGGCGCCGTGGATGTCTTTGGTGTGGAGCCAGAGGTCGGCGTTGCGGCCGATTTTCTGGGTGACGAAGTCGTTTTGGTGGTTGTTCTTGCCGATGTAGACTTCGTAGCCATCGAGGTAGAGATGGGTTGGGGCTGGGGCGTGCTTGGCCTTTTTGCCGCGCGTTTGGGCGTGGCGCTTGGCGTAGCCGGCTTCTTCCAGCTCCAGGCGCACGTCGACGAGGTCGTCGGTGTTTTGCGCCTGTTCGAGGCTGTCTTCGATGGTGCGCAGGTATTCCAGCTCGTCGCTGGTTTTTTCGGCTTGCACGGCGGCCTTTTCGGCGCTGACCTTGGCCTTGTTGTACTTCTTGAAGAAGGCCTGGGCGTTTTCGTTCGGCGTTTTGCTTGGGTTCATTTCAATGCGTTCCACAGGCGCGCCGTCTTTGTAGAAGTTTTCAACCTCAGCGATCGGCCCCTGCTTGATGCGGTAGAGGTTGGCGGTGATGAGCTCGCCTTTGATGCGCCATTCGTCGGCGTGTTCGAGCTCGTCGACTTTTTCCAGCTGCAGCTGGAGCTTTTTCTCGCAGCGCTCTTTTTCGTGGCGCACGATGCGCTCCAGGCTGGTGCGTTTCTGTTGGAAGAGCTCCTGGTGCTCCTTGATTTCGTAGTAGTCTTCGAGCATGGTGGTCATGCTTGGGCGGCTTTCCTGGTGGTAGCTGGCGAGCTGTTCCAGGGCGAAGGGCGCAAAGGCCACAATCTCGCGCCCGTGGTAGGCCAGCGTTGGCTGCCAGCTTTCCTCTTCGGCCATGGTGCGCAGCTTGGCGCACTGCTGGTAGAGGCGGCTGTAGTCGATTTCGCCCAGGTATTCCACGCGGGTGTCCGGGGCAATGTTGGCGCGCACCAAAAGCTCGGTCACCGTTTGCGGGCCAAAGCCGGCGACGCTTGCCAAGAGCGCCTTGGACGCAGTCTTTTGCAAGCCGGCATCGAGCATGGCTTCGGTGAGGGTGGCTTCGTCCAGGGTGTCCAGCGGATGTTTGTGCTGGGCCGGCGGCATTTGATAAGGAATGCCTGGCTGGAACTGGCGGTAGTTGTTGGTGCCCATGCCGACGCGCTTGATGGCGTCGAGGATGGTGCCGTGGTCGTCGATGAGGACGATGTTGCTGTTTTTGCCCATGAGCTCAAAGAGCAGGGTGAAGGTGGTTTCTTCGCCGATTTCGTTGCGGCCGCGCAGGTCAAAAGCGATCATGCGCTCCCAGTCGACCTGGTGAATGGCTTTGATGACCGCGCCTTGGATATGTTTGCGCATCACCATGCAAAACTGCGGCGGCGTCTGCGGGCTTTCAAAGGTCTGCTTGGTCAGCGAGACGCGCGCACTCTGAGGATTGATGGTGGCGTAGCATTTGTGGTTGTGTCCGCCAGCGCGCACACTCATGGTCATGGCGTGGGCGCTGGGCTGTGTGATCTTATCGATGCGGCCGCCGGCAAGCTGGCTGGCAAGGTCCTGCGCCAGGGCGCGCATCGCGATTCCGTCTAAAGACATAGGCATCCTCCTTTGTGTCTACCCTCAATTATAACACAGGTGTTCCGGCGGCGGGTAGTCTTTTCCGGCGAGGCGGGGTGATTTGGCGCTGGGCGCGGGAAATCTTTAGGCGGGCCTTGGCAATCTCTTCATTAAAAATAGATGACTTGCGTGGGTAGCTATGATATAATGTCAGTTAGTATGATTGAGAGGAGAATGCGCATGGAGGAGGTCCATTCCTATACCTTGGAATTGCTGGGCCAGACGTATCAGGTGCGTTCCAGTGATGATGAGGCGGTGGTTTCGGCGGTGTTCGAGCGGCTGCTTCATGAGGTGGCTGTTGTCGGCGAGGAGCAATCGTTTCTCACGCAGCGGGAACAGCTCCTGCTCGCGGCGCTGAACATTACGCAGCGGCTTCTCGATCTTGAAGAAGAAAATACATTGCTGTTAGACTTGCTCAATGCAGAATAAATAACGAATAGGATGGTGCACTGAATGTTAAAAGATCAACTGATTGATTTTATGAAATCGTTTGAAACCGATCACGATGCTTTCAAGCTCTATGTAACCTTTGACCATGTGCTTTTGCACACCAAGGATTTCACTGCTGTGAACTACAGCGACGAACAGGGCATCGCGGATCTTTTGGAATATATGAATCGCGCTGGCTGGGAACGTATCGAAGAAGACGGCATGCTGGTTGGCGTGAGAAACCTCCAGGCAAAACAACGCGTCACCCTGGGCCTTGGCGGCCAGGTGAAATGGACCTACGGCCCATTCATGGAAATGAAGGACGTGGACCAGGCGTACTTGGGCTTCATCGAAGGCCTTTTTGAAGAACTGCGCCGCCGCGGCATGACCCTTTTGGCCACCGGCCATCAGCCTGTCAGCGCTGCGAAGGACATCGAAATCGTGCCAACGGCTGCCAACAAATGCCTGGCTGCTTATGCTGAAGGCAACGACGCCCTTCTGGATGCGCTCACCGCAAGCGCTCGCATGAGCGTCAGCATGCAGTATGCGCATGTTGACAACTTCGAAAAGCGTTTCCAGGCTGCAGCCATCATCCAGCCAGCTATTGCTGCGCTGTTTGACAACGCTGCCTGGGTGAACGGCAAGGAAAACGACAAGACCCTGTACAACATCAACAACATTCTCGCGGCGGACCCTTCCTTCTATCATCTGGAAGACGTCATGAGCGAACACTTCAAATACACCGACTTTGCCGACTTCCTCATGGATGCGCCAGCCGTTGCCATGAAGGACGGCGACACCCTCGTGCCAGCCGGCGACAAGAAGGTGGAAGACGTTTATGCCGACGGCATCAGCCGCGAAGAAATCCTGCGCCAGCTTTCTTTTGTAAAGCCAATGGTGTCCTTCGATGAATACGGCATGACCCTGACCAATGTCGACAGCGTGCCATACCCACTGAACATGGCTTATGTGCTGATGATGAAGGCGCTGATGTACAACCCAGACCACATCACCGCTCTGCAGCAGCTGATCGAAGAAATGAAGGAAGAAAACCTCATCGCCGCCCATCAGGAGATCCTCACCAAGGGCCTGAAAGCACCAATGCGCGAAGGCACCGCTTTCGACCTCATCAAGGATCTGTTCTTTATGATTACATTGACAACCGGTCCAAAGGAACAGCATTATCTGCAGCCTTTGAACGCTCTGTTGTTCAAGGACATCACCACCAAAGGCGTCAGCGCGAAACAGTTCGCAAACATGCTGGCGAATGCGTAATCTTAAAAAACGACTCTCGAGCGACAGCTTGGTTTCAAGCTGTCGTTTCGCGTTATTGAAAGGAGTATGGACATGAAACCTGTTGTTGCGATCGTCGGGAGGGCGAACGTTGGCAAATCCACCCTTTTCAACCGACTGACACACACCCGCCGCGCCATCGTCGATGACTTTGCCGGCGTCACCCGCGACCGTCTCTATGAAGACGTGACCTGGTGCGGCAAGACCTTCACCCTCATCGACACCGGCGGCATCGAACTCAAGAGCAACGATGAAATATTGAAAAACGTGCGTTTCCAGGCGGAAATCGCCATCGACGAATCGGACGTGATCCTTTATGTGGTCGACGCCACCACCGGCATCACCGGTGACGACGAAGAAGTGGCCCAGATGCTGCGCCGCAGCGGCAAGCCTGTGATCCTCGTGGTCAACAAGGTGGAACGCTTCGACGACCTCACCGACGTTTACGAGTTTTACAGCCTCGGCATGGACGAGCTGATTCCTATTTCAGCATCTCACGGCACCAACACCGGCGACCTTCTGGACGCCATTCATGCGCGCCTGGAAGCGCTGCCGGATGCTGTGGAGGAAGAAGACGACCGCGTGCACATTGCCGTGGTGGGCCGTCCTAACGTGGGCAAGTCGTCCTTGACCAACGCCATCATCGGCGAAGACCGCTCCATCGTCAGCGATGTGGCAGGCACCACCCGCGACGCCATCGACTCGGTCTTCAAGCACGACGGCGAAGAATTCGTCATCGTCGACACCGCTGGCATGCGCAAGCGCGGCAAGATCGACATGGCCACCGAGCGTTACAGCGTCATGCGTGCGCTGCGCGCCGTAGACCGCTGCGACGTGGCCCTCTTTGTCATCAACGCCGAAGAAGGTCTCATCGAGCAGGACAAGCGCGTGGCAGGCTATGTGCATGAGCAGGGCAAAGGGCTCATCATCGTTGTCAACAAGTGGGACTTGATTGAAAAAGACGACAAGACCATCAACACCTACACCGAAAAAATCAAAAACCAGCTGCTCTTTATGAGCTATGCGCCGATCATTTTTGTTTCGGCATTGACGGGGCAGCGTGTGGGGCGTATTATTGACATCGTCAAAGCGGTTGCAGAAACGCGCCTGATGCGCCTGCCAACCAGCTTGGTCAACGAAATCGTGCGCGATGCGGTGCTCAAAAACCCACCGCCAAGCGACAAAGGCAAGCGCCTGAAGATTTTCTACGCCACCCAGGTCGACGTGGCGCCGCCAACCTTCGCGCTCTTTGTCAACGATGCTGAGCTGATGCATTTTTCCTATCTGCGTTATCTGGAAAACTGCATTCGCAAGCATTTCACATTTGAAGGCACGACCATTCGTTTGGAATTGAGAAATAAAAAAGAGGGATGAGTGATGGAGCAAGTCTCCGTTTTGAATGTCATCATAATCATCATTGTGGCGTATCTTTTGGGTTCGCTGTCGTTCGGCTGGATGGTGGGACGTCTGCAAGGCGTCAACATCCTTGAAAAAGGCAGCGGCAACCCGGGATTCACCAATGTCTGGCGTACGCTGGGCATCAAGTGGGCGTCGCTGGTGCTTTTCCTGGACGGACTGAAAGGCTATCTGTCGGCGTTCATCGGCTACCACCTCGGCGGCGAACTGGGCATGATGATCGGCTTTGTCTGCGCGATCATCGGCCATTCGTTCAGCTGGATGCTGCATTTCAAAGGCGGCAAAGGCATTGCCACCGCCGGCGGCGCGCTCCTGTATGTGTCGCCGCTGACGCTGGCGGTGCTGTTGGTGGTGCTCGCTGTGATTGTAAAATGCACCAAGTACATGTCACTTGGTTCGATCACTGTGGCGATTCTCTGTCCTATTCTGCTTTATCTGGAAGGACAGCCGCCGATTGTTGTCGGCATCATCGCCTGCGGCGTCTGCTATATCATCTGGCTGCACCGGGGAAACATCAGACGCCTGTTAAATGGAACGGAAAACAAGATCGGTCAGAAAAGGAGTTGACCCATTATGGCAAAGGTTGCTGTTTATGGTGCCGGCAGCTGGGGCACAGCGCTGGCACAGGTATTGGCGTGCAATGGGCATGAGGTGACCCTGTGGGGGCGCAACGAAGCGCAGATGCAGGACATCGCCGAAAGCCGCGAAAATAAAAAGTACCTGCCGGGCGTAACCCTGCACCCAACGCTGCGTGTGACGAGCGCATGGCCGGCAGCTGGCGACTACGACTATCTGCTCATTGGTGTGCCAACCCAAAGCCAGCGCGGGCTTTTGGAATCCCATCGCGAGGAATTCCAGGTCGCAGCAGGCGTGCTCATCAACGTGGCCAAGGGCATCGAGACGGCGACGGGCAAGTGCGTGCATGAAGTGTACATGGACGTGCTCGGTGACGGCGTCATGGACCGCTATGTGGTACTCTACGGGCCAAGCCACGCCGAAGAATTCGGCCGCAACATGCCGACGGCGCTGGTGGCAGCGAGCCAGAACCCAGATGCTGCCGAAGGCGTGCAGAGCATTTTTATGAATGACAACGTGCGCGTTTACACCGGCAAGGACGTGGTCGGTGTTGAACTGGGCGGCGCTTTGAAGAACATCATCGCTCTGGCCATCGGCATGACCATCGGCCTGGGCTACGGCGATAACGCGCGCGCGGCGCTTATGACCCGCGGCCTGGCGGAAATCACCCGCCTTGGCGTGGCACTGGGCGCAGAGCCTTACACCTTTTTGGGGCTGACCGGCGTGGGCGACCTTTTTGTCACCTGTACCTCCGAACACAGCCGTAACCGCCGCGCCGGCATCATGCTCGGCAAAGGCCAGAAGCTCGACGATGTGCTGGCCAACATGGGCATGGTTGTGGAAGGCGTTTCGACCACCAAGGCGGCGTACGCCCTGGCGAAGGAACGCCACATCGAAATGCCAATTCTGGAACAGATGTATCACGTGCTTTTTGAAGACGGCGACGTCAACGCCTGCACCAAGGCCTTGATGACCCGTTCGAAAAAAGGCGAACACGACGATTTTGAGAAAAAAGATTCGATAGGGATGAAGTAAACAATGGAAGATATTATCAGCTTGGATCACGTATCCTACATTCGCAATGGAAAATACATTCTGAAAGACGTCAACTGGCACGTCAAGCGCGGGGAACATTGGGTCATTTTAGGGCCTAACGGCTCCGGCAAGACCACGACCCTGAACATGGTCAACGGCTATATTTTCCCTTCGGAGGGGCATGTCAAGGTCATGGAATTTGAATTTGGCCATTCCTCCATCATTGAACTGCGCAAGCGCATCGGCTGGGTTAGCTCGGCCCTGTCGCAGTATATTCCGGTCAACGACTATCCACTGCACATCGTGCTCAGCGGCAAGTTTGCCTCCCTGGGCCTGTGGGAAAAGGTGGACGACGAAGACGTGGAACGCGCCAATGAGATTTTGGACATGCTCAAGATTCGCCACCTCTCCGACCGCAAGTACGGCATGCTGAGCCAGGGCGAAAAGCAGAAAGTCCTCATCGGCCGCGCGCTGATGAACCATCCGGACATCATCATCTTTGATGAAGCGTTCAACGGTTTGGATATTTTTGCCCGCCGCGACATGGAAGAAACCATCTCGGAACTTTCCAACAGCGACATCACCTTTATCCTCGTCACCCACAACACCGACGAAATTCTGCCGGTGTTCAACAAAGCGCTCCTGATCAAGCATGGCGAGGTGCATTCTCAGGGCAACATCGACGACATGATTCAGTACGATAATCTGTCAGATTTCTACGGCGAAGACGTTGACGTGTTCAAGCACAGAGACCGTTTCTATCTTTCATTGACCGACACAAAGAAGTAAAGGTTTGTATATGGCATCTCTTATGCTATAATAAAAATGATTATCAATCATTAGGAGGGAAAGGTGTTGCAGACCCTCGAATTTCATCTGGACCACTTCGATGGTCCGATGGACTTATTGATGCATTTGCTGGAAAAAAACAAGATCGATGTCTACGACATTCCCATCAATGAACTGACCGATCAATACCTCATGTACCTGGAAGATGCCAAGAGCATGAATCTGGAAATTGCCAGCCACTTTTTGCTGTTTGCGGCACAACTTGTACGCATAAAGGTAAAGATGCTGCTGCCAAGACGGCGCAGCCAGGAGGACGAGGAGGACCCACGTCAGTCGTTGGTCGATCAGATCGTGGCCTACCGTTTCTTTAAGGAACTGTCGGGCGATCTGGAGGCCTTGCGGGATGTGTCGCAGGCTTACTATCAGCGCAAGGTGGACACCAAGGCGCTGAGCGAAAAATATAAGAAGATGGAGCCGCCTGTCGGTCTGGACGCTAGGGTGCTTTTGACAGCCTTTGAAGTGCTGGAAGCTTACTCGCAGGAAAAGACGCAGGTCATGGTCATTGAAAAAATGAGCTTTTCCATCGAAGGGCTGAAAGAGGACTTGCTGCAATTCTGCCGCCAGTCGTCGTGCCCAACGTTTCAGAATGTCCTGAAAGGCTGCGGCTCAACCGACGAAATGATCACGTTTTTTCTGGCCTTGCTGGAATGCATTCGACAGAATGAGATTGTGGCTGTGCAGCATGAGCTCTTCGGAGACATTTGGCTGCGGCCGCAAGCGTGTTGAGGAGTAGACATGCTCATAGATAATTCATACAAAGCCATCATCGAAGGGCTGCTGTTCATTGCGGAGGCACCGATGACAGTCGCCGATCTTGCCAAGATCGTGGCGATCAGCGAAGGTGATGTGCGCGATATTGTGGCCATGCTCCAGGAAGAGTACGGCCAAGGGGATAAAGGCATTGTGCTGCGAGAAGTGGGCGGCGGTTATCAGTTTTCCACGGCACCGATCGTGGCGCCTTATATTGATAAGATTTATTCAGAAAAGAAAACAAAGTTGTCTCATGCTGCGTATGAAACACTGGCGATCATTGCCTACAAACAGCCGGTGACGCGCAGCCAGATTGAGTATATTCGCGGTGTAAAATCTGATGGACCGATTCAACAGCTGTTATTGCGCGGCTTGATCGAAGAACAGGGCCGGCTGGACCAGCCTGGGCGTCCTGTCGTTTTTGGAACGACGGTGGCTTTTCTTGTGGCATTCGGGTTGAAGCGAATAGAAGATCTACCCAAATACGATGAATGCCAAAATTTTGACTTTGAATTGAAGGACGCAGCGCCGGAAGAAGCAGCTGCTGTTCCAGACTTGAAATAAATGTGTAGGAGGAGTTCAAATGTGTGGAATTGTTGGATACATTGGCCCCAGAGAAGCACAAGATGTACTGATTAACGGTTTAGAAAAATTAGAGTATCGCGGCTATGATTCCGCCGGCATTGCCGTGCTGGACGGTCACACAATCAACGTAGAAAAACGCAAAGGCGAGCTTGCCAACCTCGAAGGCGTGCTGGCGGCGCATCCGCTGCCAGGGCACATCGGCATCGGCCACACCCGCTGGGCCACCCACGGTCAGCCATCGGACAAGAATGCCCATCCGCATCTTGGGCCGGAAGGCAAGATCGCTGTGGTGCACAACGGCATCATTGAAAATTACCAATATCTGAAACAAACTTACTTGAAAGATCACGTCTTCAAGTCGGAAACGGACACGGAAGTCGTCGCTCATCTCATTGAAATGTTCTACGACGGCGACCTGTTCGCAGCAGTGCAGCGCGCGCTGGCGGTCATCACCGGTTCCTATGCGCTGGTGGTCATGTCTGTCGATGAGCCGGACCGTCTCATTGCCACCCGCAAAAACAGCCCGCTGGTCATTGGCCTGGGCGAGGATGAAACCATCATCGGCTCTGACGTGCCTGCGATGCTGGCTTACACCCGCCGCTGCATCTACCTTGATTCCGGCGAAATTGCTCAGGTGTACGCTGGACGCGTGGTGGTCACCGACATGGCAGGGCGCGAACAGCACCCAATGATCGACGACATCCAGTGGGACGCACAGTCGGCTGAAAAAGGCGGCTACCCACACTTCATGATTAAGGAAATTTTTGAACAGGTGGAAACCTTCAAGAGCGTGCTCAGCGGCCGCATCCAGGACGATCATGTGGTGCTGGATGACATCGCCATTGACAAAGCCACCATCGAGAAGTGGCACCAGATCTACATCGTCGCCTGTGGCACAGCCTACCACGCTGGGCTGGTCGGCAAGACGATCCTTGAAAAGACCTTGAAGATTCCTGTGTTCGTCGAAGTGGCCTCCGAGTTCCGCTATCGCGAACCGATGCTCGACGAAAACACCCTCGTCATCGTCATCAGCCAGTCCGGTGAAACGGCCGACACCCTCGAAGGTGCCCGTGAAGCCAAGCAGGCTGGTGCTTCGGTGCTTGCCATCACCAACGTGGTCGGCAGCTCCATTGCTCGCGAATCCGACATGGTGGTTTATCTCTGGGCTGGTCCGGAAATTTCCGTGGCCTCCACCAAGGCTTACACCTCCATGCTGATCGCACTGTATCTGATCGGCTTCTATTTCGGCGATCTTTCCGGCCGCATCGACATGGAAAAGTTCCAAGTCATGCTGCGCGCCCTGGAAGCGCTGCCGGAGCAGGCCGAAGAAATCCTGCAGCCTGAAAACGTGGACAAGATTCAAGAGATCGCCAAGGAATACGTGAATGTCAAGGATCTGTTCTACATCGGCCGCGGCATGGACTGGGCTGTTGCCCAGGAAGGGGCCCTCAAGCTCAAAGAAATCTCCTACATTCACGCCGAAGCCTATGCCGCCGGCGAGCTCAAGCACGGCACGCTGGCCCTCGTCAGCGATGAAACGCCGGTCATTTCTGTGGCACTGCAGCAGAAGACCTTCGACAAGACCATGAGCAACACCGAAGAAATGATTTCGCGCATGGTCGACGAAAACGGCGACATCACCAACGCCAAGGTGTTGGCTGTGGTACAACAGGGGCAGAAAAACATCAGCGACAAGATTCATCACGTCATCGAAATTCCTGTCTGCCCAGACTTTATTTCACCAGTGCTGGCAGCCATTCCGCTGCAGCTGATCGCTTATTTCACGGCCCTGGAACGCGGCTGCAACATCGACAAGCCACGCAACCTGGCCAAGAGCGTCACCGTCGAATAAATCCTGTTGTATAATATCCTTTGAAAATTGATTTCTGTTGTATCATTGTACTTGACAAAAAAGTTTGTCTGCGCGTAAAATAATAGCAGACAAAATATCCAGTGAAAAACTGTGACAAGGAGTAGTAAGAAAGGCAGCGTTAGAGAGAAGCACTGGCTGGTGAAAAGTGCGAACGTCCAATTTCTGAACTCGCCTTCGAGTTTTGCGCCAAGGGCGCCGGTTCATCACCGTTATCAATGTGAGTGGTCAAACGCCAAGGCGTTTGGCAATTAGAGTGGTACCGCGGAATTCATGCCCTTTTCGTCTCTAAATTTTGAGACGAAAAGGGCATTTTTTAATGATAGAAAGGATGCACCATTCATGAGCAAAGATAGAGTCATTATTTTTGACACCACGTTGCGTGATGGGGAACAGTCCCCAGGCTGCAGCATGAACTTACAAGAAAAACTGGCGGTGGCGCGTCAGCTCGAAAAGCTCGGCGTTGACGTCATCGAAGCTGGCTTCCCAATCTCCTCACCAGGGGATTTCGAATCGGTGAAGATGATTGCCGACACCATCACCGAATCCACTGTGTGCGGTCTTGCCCGCGCTGCCAAGAAGGACATCGAAGCCTGCGGCGAAGCGCTGAAAGGGGCCAAGCATTCCCGCATTCACACCTTCATCGCCACCAGCCCAATTCATATGGAATATAAGCTGAAAATGACCCCTGACCAGGTTGTGCAGAAGGCTGTTGACGCCGTAAAATTGGCCAAGACCTACACCGACGACGTCGAATTCTCCTGCGAGGACGCTTCCCGCAGTGAAATTCCATTCCTCTGCCGCATCGTTGAAGCCGTCATCGACGCCGGGGCAACGACCATCAACCTGCCAGACACCGTAGGCTATGCCGTTCCTTGGGAATACGGCGCTTTCATCAAGGCTGTCATGGACGGGACGCCAAATTCTGACAAGGCCACCTTCAGCGTACACTGCCACAACGATCTCGGCATGGCTGTGGCCAACTCTCTGTCTGCGGTGCACCAGGGTGCCCGTCAGATCGAAGTGGCCCTCAACGGCATTGGCGAACGCGCCGGCAACACCTCGCTGGAAGAAGTGGTTATGGCGCTGGAAACCCGCAAAGACGAACTGCAGTGCGAAACCGGCATCAACACCAAAGAAATCTACCGCAGCTGCCGCCTCGTCAGCCAGACCACGAACATGCCAATTCCTGCCAACAAGGCCATCGTTGGCCGCAACGCCTTTCTGCATGAATCAGGCATCCATCAGGACGGCGTGCTGAAGAAACGCGAAACCTACGAAATCATGAGCCCAGAAAGCATCGGCATCAACGCCGACAACCTCGTGCTTGGCAAACATTCCGGCCGTCATGCCTTCCAGGTGCGCATGAGCGAACTCGGCTTTGACCTCGAAGGTGACGAACTTCTGGAAGCCTTCGAAGAGTTCAAGAAACTCTGCGACCGCAAGAAAGAAGTCCTCGACGACGACCTCATCGCCCTCATCGACGCCAAGATGGCGACCGCCAACGACAAGTACGTTTTCGATCACCTCTATGTTTTCACCGGCACCGACCTGACCTCCACGGCCACCCTCGGCGTCAAGATCGACGACGACGTCAAAGAAATCGCCACCCTGTCCGACGGTCCTGTTGACGCTGCCTGCAAGGCTGTTGAAGAAATCCTCGGGCCTCAGTACAAAGGCGCTTTCGACATGCAGACCTACCGCATCGAAGCCATCACCGGCGGCACCGACGCCCAGGCCGATGTAAACATCAAGGTCCTCTACAAGAACAAATCGTTCAATGGTCACGGCCTCAGTACCAGTGTCCTGGAAGCCAGCGCCAAGAGCTATTTGAACGCCATCAATAAAGCCCTTCACTGGGAAACAATGAATCATCATCAAAAGGAGAACAACTAACATGGGAATGACAATGACACAGAAGATCATCGCGGCACACGCAGGTCTTCCAGAAGTCCATGCCGGCCAGCTCGTTACAGCCAAGGTTGACATGGTATTGAGCAACGACATCACCGGCCCTGTCGCCATCCGCGAAATGAGAAAAGTGGGCATGGACACCGTTTTCGACAACACGAAGGTGGCCATGATTCCTGACCATTTCTCACCAGCCAAGGACATCAAGTCCGCTGAACAGTGCAAAGCCATCCGCGACTTCGCCAAGGAACACCAGATCAAGCACTACTATGAAGTCGGCAAGATGGGCGTTGAACACTGCCTCCTGCCTGAACAGGGCATTGTTGGTGCCGGCCAGCTCATCATCGGCGCCGACAGCCACACCTGCACCTACGGGGCACTGGGCGCTTTCTCCACTGGCATGGGCAGCACCGACATTGCAGCAGCCATGATCAGCGGCGAAACCTGGCTGAAAGTGCCGGAAGCCATCAAGGTCACCGTGACCGGCGCACCAACCAACAAATATGTTTCCGGTAAGGACGTCATCCTTTATTTGATCGGCATGATCGGCGTTGACGGCGCCCTCTACCAGAGCCTGGAATTCGTCGGCGACGGCCTCCAGCATCTCTCCATGGACGGCCGCCTCACCATTGCCAACATGGCCATCGAATGCGGCGCCAAGAACGCCGTCTTCCCAGTGGATGACATTGCTAAGGATTACATGAACGGCCGCTTCGACGGTGACATGACCATCTACGAAGCCGACCCAGACGCTGAATACGTGCGCGAAATCACCATCGACCTGGCTACCCTCGTGCCTCAGGTGGCGTTCCCACATCTGCCAAGCAACACCCACCCAATCGACCAGATCGATAAGATCGCCATCGACCAGGTGGTTATCGGCAGCTGCACCAACGGCCGCATCGAAGACATGCGCGTGGCCGGCGAAATCCTCAAGGGCAAAAAAGTGGCGCCATATCTGCGCCTCATCGTCATTCCTGGCACCCAGGATGTGTACGAAGCCTGCATGAAGGAAGGCATCACCCAGACCATCCTCGACGCTGGCGGCGTCGTATCCACCCCAACCTGCGGCCCTTGCCTGGGCGGCTACATGGGTATCCTGGCCAAGGGTGAACGCGCCCTGTCCACGACCAACCGCAATTTCGTCGGTCGTATGGGCGACCCTGAAAGTGAAGTCTACCTGTGCAACCCAGCGGTCGCTGCAGCAAGCGCCATCACCGGTTACATCACGAATCCTGAGGAGGTATAACATGAGTGCAAAAGCCTGGAAAGTCGGCAATAATATTGATACAGACCTGATCATCGCTGCACGTTATCTCAACGACGCCAGCGACGAAAATATGAGAAACCACTGCATGGAAGATGTCATTCTTGATTACGCCAACACCATCGCCCCTGGCGATGTGCTGGTGGCTGGCAGCAACTTCGGCTGCGGCAGCTCCCGCGAACACGCGCCAATCTCCATTAAGGTGGCAGGCACCAGCTGCGTCATCGCAGAAAGCTTCGCGCGCATTTTCTATCGCAACGCCATCAACATCGGCCTGCCAATCATCGAATCCCCTGAGGCTGCCAAGGCCATTGACCAGGGCGATGAACTGGACATCAACCTTGAAGAAGGGGTCATCAAGAACCTGACCAAGAATGAAACCTATCATTTTGAAAAATTCCCAGCCTTCATTCAGAAAATCGTTGAATCTGGGAACCTGTTAAACTATGTGAAAGAGAAGGTGGGCCAATGAGCAGAAAAGTAGCGGTATTACGCGGGGACGGCATCGGTCCGGAAATCGTTGATTCCGCCCTGGAAGTGTTGAAAGCCGTTGACGGCAAGTATGACCTCGGCCTGGAATTTGTCGACGCTGCCTTTGGCGGCGCTGCCATCGATGAATACGGCAGCCCATTCCCAGAAGAAACCAAGGCCATCGTCAAAGACGTGGACGCTGTGCTCTTGGGCTCCGTCGGCGGGCCAAAGTACGACGCACTGCCACGTGAACAGCGCCCTGAAACCGGCCTTCTGGCCATCCGCAAGGAACTGGGCCTGTACTGCAACATTCGCCCAGCGAAGTATTACGACTTCCTGGCCGATCGTCTGGTCTTCAAAAAAGAAGTGGTGGAAGGCGTCGACATCGTCATCTACCGTGAACTGACCAGCGGCATCTACTTCGGCGAAAAGAAACGCGAAGGGGACCGTGCTTACGACGTCATGGCCTACACCCGCGAAGAAATCGAACGCATCGTGCGCGATGCCTTCGTGCTCGCCAACCAGCGCCCACGCAAGCACCTGACCTCTGTGGACAAGGCCAACGTTCTCGAAACGTCCCGCCTCTGGCGCGAAGTGGTCAATGAAATCGCCAAGGAATACCCAGACGTGACCGTTGACCATATGTACGTGGACAACGCCGCTGTGCAGCTGGTGCTCAACCCTAAGCAGTTCGACGTCATCGTCACCGAAAACAGCTTCGGCGACATTCTGAGCGACGAATCGGCAGCTCTCGCCGGCTCTCTGGGCATGGTGCCATCGGCCAGCCTCGGCGGCAGCGTCGGCCTCTACGAACCGGCTCACGGCTCTGCGCCAGACATCGCTGGTCAGGGTATTGCCAACCCAATCGCGACGATTCTCTCTGCGGCCTACATGCTGCGTCTCTCTCTGAACGCACCAGAAGCTGCCGACGCCATCGAAAACGCTGTGCAGCAAGTCATCGACGACGGCTACCGCACCGTGGACATCGCTGCCGACCCACAGACCGCTGTCAGCACCAAAGAACTGACCCAAGCGATCATCGCACGACTTTGATTTTTCAGCCAGCATCCTTTCGGGTGCTGGTTTTTTCACACATGAAAGGATGGTTTATATGGCACATTTGTTTCGCATCCCACAGAAAACCTTCATCGGCAGCGGCGCCCTCGAGGAGGCTGCGCCTGCCCTTGGCGCGCTGGGCAAAAAAGCGCTCATTGTCACCGGTCAATCCATGATTTGCCAGGGGCATGTGGCTGCTTTGACGGCCCTGCTTGAACAACAGGGCGTGGCCCATGCGCTCTTTTCCGGCATCACCGGCGAGCCTACCGACACCATGATTCAGGCTGGGGCGGCGGTGTACGTTCAGGAAGGCTGCGATTTCGCCATTGGTTTTGGCGGCGGCAGCGCCCTGGATGCGGCCAAGGCCATCGTCGTCGACGCCAAAACCGGCGCAAGCATCACCGCCTTTAAAGGCAAGACGGTGCCTGCGACCATGCCGCCGGTGGCAGCAATTCCGTCGACGGCCGGCACTGGTTCGGAAACCACGCCGTTTACCATCATCACCGACACCGCCCACGATGAAAAGCTGCTGCTCAAAGGCGATGGCCTCATGCCAACCCTGGCCATCGTCGACCCGCTCTTTTCCCAGCAGACGCCGCGCAGCGTCACCGTTGCCACCGGGCTGGACGCTCTGACCCACGCCATAGAAGCTTACACCTCCCGCAAGGCTTTCTGCGAGAGCGATCTTTTCTGCCTGTCGGCGGTGAAGCGCATCTTTGCCAACCTGCCGCGCGCCGTCGCCGACGGCACCGACACGGAAGCCCGCGCCGAAATGGCCATTGCAGCCTATGAGGCAGGCGTCGGCATCGCCAACTCGTCGGTGACCATCGTGCACGGCATGAGCCGTCCGATCGGCGCCCTTTTCCACGTTGCCCATGGCATTTCCAACGCCATGCTCCTGAGTGCCTGCCTGGCCTTCATCGCCGACGGTGCCGAAGACCGCTTCGCAGACCTGGGCCGCGCCATCGGCGTGGCGGACGCCAGCGACGACGACCACGCTGCCACTGCAAACTTCCTGGCCGCTGTGGACGCCCTTTGCAAGACCTGCGAGGTGCCAACGCTGGCCGCCTACGGCATCGACCGCGCACGCTTCTTTGCCCTGATGGACAAAATGGCCGACGACGCCCTCGCCAGCGGCAGCCCGGCCAACACCCGCAAGGCGATCAGCAAAGACGACATTCTTACCATCTATCAAAACCTCTGGTAAGCCAAGACGCGCACGATCGTTTGACCGTGCGCGTTTTTTCGCAAGAACGCTTAAAACAACAGCACGCCGCCGTTGTACAATGTTTCCGCAGCCACTGGGGCTTCTCCTGCGATTATTTGCAGCGCTGAGAAGTTGCATAAATATAAATGGGCTGAATGGTTGTCTGAAAAAGGCTGAGCAAGGTCTGGGCGATGCGTCCAGGCCTTTTTTAATGTCAATATTTGATGAGATTTTACGATTACCCCTCGAAAAATGAAGGTTCATAGTATATAATGTTAATGATTCCTGTCTTTAGAGAGGATACTATGAGACTCAATAGAATGATAAAAAAATTAAAAGCATTATCCCTTCTGCAAAAAATTGTGATTGGACTGTTTGTCCTGAGCTTTTTGATTGTCACGGGAAACAGTGCCTATAGCATGATTCATCAGCACCTGATCAAGACGATGACCGTTGGTGCAGAGTATACGGATGTCGTGTACAGCGATTATGGATTCATTCAGGCGGAAGAATCCTTGATCACGCCGAAGGTGTCCGGATCGGTAGACATTGCAGTGGACGAAGGGACGCGTGCGCCGAAGAACCATGAGGTTTTTTCGGTCACGACCACGGACGATGATGGAAAAAGCAAAACAGAACCTTATTATGCGCCGATCTCCGGCATTGTGAGCTATCATATTGATGGCTATGAAAATATGTCGGACATTGACGAGATTAAGGACCTTGATTTTCGTAGCATATATGAAGATACATTCACAAGCGATGGAAAAACGAACGCGTCCAAGGACGCTGTCGCCGGCGAAGTCTATGCGAAGGTGATTGACAATCTGAAAGAAGCCTACATTTATATGGCATATAATTCGGACGACAATCAATTCTTCAATGACGAAGGCGATACTTTGCGCATTCGTTTTCCAGAATTAAACGAATCAACGACAGGAACCGTCGAAGAAATCATTGACAACGGGGATGGGAACAAATTCTGTAAAATTGCGCTCGGCCCTGTGAGTGAAACATTTTTGACGAACCGAGTGGTACAGGCGGAAATCTATCAGGTTGAGACAAGCACGCTGAATCTTGCAAAAGATGTTCTTGTTTACAACGATGGCGATGCAGGCGTCTATGTCGTGTCAAACGGCAAGGTGCAGTGGCAGTCTGTCAAGGTGATCAAAGAGGATGATGACCAGGTTGAATGTGAGACTTTGCCGGAAGGCACCGTCGTTGTCCTGACGCCGAACCGTGTATCACCTGGGGATGTTGTGAAAGGATCGTAATATACATGTCTATTGCAGAAAATCTTGAAACCATACACCAACACATTGCGAATGATTGCAAATCACGCCATGCAGACAATGGCGATGTGAAGCTCATCGCAGTCAGCAAATATCATACCGTTGAAGAAATTAAGGAAGCCTATAAGGATGGCCAGCGTGCGTTTGGCGAAAACCGCGTGCAGGAGCTTCTGCCAAAGATTGAGGCTCTGGCTGAAGCGGGTGATACAGGCATCGAATGGCATCTTATCGGCCATTTGCAGAAAAACAAGGTGCGCCAGGTTGTGGGCAAGGTTGCCATGATTCAATCGGTGGACAGCATCGGCTTATTGGAAGAAATTGAAAAGCGCGCCGTGCAGCATGACTGCAACGTTGATATTTTATTGCAGGTCAATGTTGCACAGGAAGAACAGAAGTCTGGCATTGCCTTTGAAGACATTGATGCCTTTGTTGCAGAAATGCCAAAGATGTCGCATGTTTTTCTGAAGGGGCTGATGTTTATTGCGCCAAATTTGGACAATAAGGACGACTTGCGCCCTTACTTCAAGAAGATGAATGATAAATTTCAGCAGCTGAAAGCCCAGAATATCGACCACGTCGAGATGGTGTGGCTTTCAATGGGGATGAGCGGTGACTATGAGGTCGCTGTATCGGAAGGCGCCAATATGGTGCGTATTGGCAGTGCAGTGTTTAACACAAAATAATGGAGGTAAACCATGGGGATTAAAGATACATTGATGAATTCGCTGGGATTTCAGGATCAAAACGACGACGAATACCAGTACGAAGAGGATTATGGCTACGACGAACCAGAATACGAAGAAGAACCACAAAAACCACAGAAATCTTCTTCCATGTTTGGTTTCCGTTCTTCATCGGACAACGATTCAAGCGATTACGGCAGCAACTATGGCAACAATATGCGTATTGTGCTTCTGCAGCCAAACCGTTTTGAAGAAGCACAGAATATTGCCGGTTATCTTTTAGACAATAAGGTGGTTGTCTTCGATTTGCAGGAATGCGATGTGGACACCGCCATTAACATTGTTAACTTTGTCAGCGGGGCAATCTATGCCCTCAATGGCTCTATTCAGAAAATCAATGACCGTGGGGCGATCTTTGTGGCAGTGCCTCCAACCGTTTCTATGGACAACGAACTGCGCGTTGGCCTTGGCGATGACGATTATGGGGTCAATATTGCTGATTGGGTCAATCGTACGCATACCAAAGCAGAATTCCAAGGCTGATTGGAGGAGCTTAAATGGCAGTCTATACCATTTATAAGGCCATACGTCTTGCTTTTCGTCTGTACGAATTTATTCTTTTGGCGCGTATCTTGCTGACCTGGACCAACATCAGTCCGTACAACAGCAAGATTGCACGTTTCTTATGTGATTTAACCGACCCATTTTTGGCAAAAATTGAGCAGTATATGCCGCGGGCACTGCTGGCACCATTGAATTTTTCGCCAATCGTTGCCTTCTTGCTTTTAAGTGTTGTAGAAAGCATCATTTATCGCTTGCTGTTTTTGTTTATGTAGAGAAATCGTATGCTGACTTTTGAAAAATATCTTGCTGACTTAATCCGGCAGACGACCGTCGAATGGCGGGACGTTCTGACGGATTTTATGCCTCGTGAGCAAATAGAGGACCATCTCGACGCGCTGATTGGCGCCGGCGTGCATTACCGCATTGACGGCGGCTACGACGATGCAGAACGGGTGCGCCTGTTTATGACGATGTTTGACGGTGTTGAACCGAGCCGCGATGACATGCACATTGGCATTGTGGCTTTCACCGGCAATACGAAGTTCATCAATTTTTCTCACCGCGACTGTCTGGGTGCTTTGATGAGCCTCGGTTTTGACCGGCGCTGCATCGGCGACATCATCGTGCGCGAGAATGGCTTTGATGTGCTGACCAATTCGGAGATCGATGATTTTCTCCTGATGAGCGCGCTGAGCATTCGCCGTGTGCCGATGCACGCCAAGAAGCTGTCTTTCGACACCTGGCAGGCGCCGGAACGCACGCTGAAAACGATGTCCATTCTTGTGGCGCAGACGCGCTTGGACGCCATCATTGCCAAAGTGTTCAATCTCTCGCGCAGCCAGGCGGCGGAGCATATTCGCGCCGGGCTGGTGCAGGTGGACCATCAGCCAACCACCAATGTCAGCCGCATGTGCGAAGCGGGACAGATCGTCACCGTGCGCGGCAAAGGCAAGTTTGTGGTGCAGGAAGTGGAAGGGCTCAGCAAAAAAGGCAAAACCAAGTTAAGCATTGGTAAATATGTATAATGGCATCTTGACAAAGAAAGATGTATCCAGTAGACTTTCTATTGTATAAAAAAGCTGTGAACGGAACTGTTAACAGGGCCTTGTTTTCTAGCGAATCCATGTTGGTGGAAGATGGATAAAGCAAGCTGTTATGAATCATCCGTGAGCCGCGACCTGAAACAACAGTAGGGAAGCCGTGTGATCTGCGTTAAAGATTGCTGAGTGTTTATGGCCATGCCATAAATATGAGGGTGGTACCGCGATTCAAACTCGTCCCTTGTGGGATGAGTTTTTTTATTTTTTATGAGAGGTGACATTATGTCTAACAAAGAGGAAAAAGATTATAGTGAAACATTAAATCTGCCAAAAACAGATTTTCCGATGCGTGGCAATCTGCCAAAGAATGAACCAAGCATTCTGGATTTCTGGAAAGATATTGATATTTACGGCAAGATTCAAAAGAAGAATGCCGGCCATCAAAAATTCGTGCTTCATGACGGCCCTCCATACGCCAATGGCGAAATCCATCTCGGCCATACCATGAACAAAGTCCTGAAGGACATCATCGTGAAGTCCAAGACCCTCCAGGGTTATGATGCACCATATGTACCAGGCTGGGACACCCACGGGCTGCCAATCGAGCTGAAGGCCATCGAAAACACCGGCCTTGACGCCAAGACCGACGACGTTGTTGGCTTCCGCAATGCCTGCGCCGACTACGCCTTGAAATACGTCGACATTCAGCGTGAAGGCTTCAAGCGCCTGGGCGTGCGCGGGGACTGGGATCATCCATACCTCACCTTAAAGCCAGAATTTGAAGCCCGCGAAATCGGCATCTTCGGCGAAATGGCCAAGAAGGGCTACATCTACAAAGGCACCAAGCCTGTTTACTGGTGCCCTCACTGCCACACCGCGCTGGCTGAAGCTGAAATCGAATACGGCGAAGAAAAATCCCCATCCATCTATGTTCGCTTCAAGGTCACCGATGCCAAGGGCAAATTCTCTGAAGACAACGCTTACTTCGTCATTTGGACCACCACCCCTTGGACCCTGCCAGCCAACGAAGCCATCTGCCTGAACCCAGAATTTGAATATCAGCTCTTGAACTTTGATGGTGAACGCTATGTCATGGCCAAAGAACTGGTGGAAACCGTTGTCAAAGAAATCGGCCTGCCTGAAAACTACACCGTTGAAGGCGAATGGCTGGGCAAAGACTTGGAATACATCGTTTGCAAGCACCCATTCCTGGATCGTGACTCCCTCGTTATCAATGGCACCCATGTTACCTTGGATGCTGGTACTGGCTGCGTTCACACTGCACCTGGCCATGGGGTCGATGACTATGTGGTTGGTCAGCGTTATCATCTGCCAATTCTTTCTCCAATGGACGGCGACGGTGTGCTCACCGAAGAAGCAGGCCCATTTGCCGGCATGAAGACCGACGATGCCAACAAGGCCATCTGCCAGCACATGGAAGAAAGCGGCGCGCTCCTCAAGCTCAGCTTCTTCAAGCACCAATACCCACACTGCTGGCGCTGCGGCACCCCAACCTTGTTCCGTGCCACCAACCAGTGGTTTGCATCCATCGACGGCTTCCGCGAAAAAGCCCTTGATCAGATCGAAAACCACATCAAATTTACACCAGAATGGGGCAAAGACCGCCTCTACAACATGATTCGTGACCGCGGCGACTGGTGCATTTCCCGTCAGCGTGTCTGGGGTGTGCCAATCCCTGTATTCTACTGCGAAGACTGCGGCGAAACCATCCTCGATGACGCAACCATCGCCAGCGTTCAGGAAAAGGTGCGCGAACACGGCACCAACTGCTGGTTCAGCATGAGCACCGAAGAACTCATGCCAGAAGGCTACAAGTGCCCTAAGTGCGGCGGCACCCATTTCCGCAAAGAAACCGACATCATGGACGTTTGGTTCGACTCTGGCTCCAGCCATGAAGGCGTGCTGCGCGCAGAATCTGAAGATCTCTGGCCAGCCGATCTCTATCTCGAAGGCAGCGACCAGCACAGAGGCTGGTTCAACTCTTCACTCTGCACCTCTGTGGCTGTTTATGGTCAGGCGCCATATAAGGGCCTCTTGACCCACGGCTTCCTCGTTGACGAAAAAGGCAACAAGATGAGTAAGTCCAAGGGCAATGGTGTCGATCCTAAGGACGTTATCAAACAGAATGGTGCAGACATCCTGCGTCTCTGGGTGGCATCTTCCGACTACCGCAGCGACGTATCGGTCAGCCATGGCATCATCAAGCAGGTTGCCGACGCTTATCGTAAGATCAGAAACACCTTCCGTTTCATGCTCAGCAACATCTCTGACTTTGATGTGCGCAAGGACCGCGTGCCATACGATCAGATGCCAGAATTGGACCGCTGGATCATGGGCCGTTTTGTCGATCTCGTTGCCAAAGCAAAGGACAGCTACAATGCCTATGACTTCCATGTCATCTATCGCACCATCTTCAACTTCTGCAACACCGATCTGAGTGCTGTTTATTTCAGCATCATCAAAGACCGTCTCTATTCCAGCAAGGTGGACGATCCTGCACGCCGCAGCTGCCAGACGGTGCTCTATGACATGTGCTTGGCACTGGATATCGTGCTTTCTCCAATTCTCTCCTTCACCACCGAAGAAGTGTTCCGCTACATCGACATGGACAACAAGCCAGAATCTGTTCAGCTCTGCGATTGGCCAACATTTGACATCGCTGGTGTTGACGAAGCCCTCGATAAGAAGTGGAGCGCCCTCATGAGCTTCCGCAACGAAGTCATGAAACCTCTCGAAAGTGCACGTAAGGACAAGAAGATCGGGAACTCTCTCGATGCGAAGATGACTCTCTATCTTGGCAGCGAACTGAATGACATCAAAGAAGCACTGGCCGACATGGACATGGCACCAGAAGACTTCTTCATCGTCAGCCAGCTGGCCATCGAAGACATCGCCAATGCACCAGCAGACGCTGAAAAGAGTGAAGCCTTTGACAACCTTGCTGTCAAAATTGACCAAGCAAGCGGCCACAAGTGCGCACGCTGCTGGAAGTATTCTGAAACCGTCGGCGCTGACAGCGAACATCCTGATGTTTGCGAACGCTGCGCCAGCGTGCTTCAATAATCTTTAACATTCCAAGCCTGGGAAAGGAAACTTTCTCAGGCTTTTTTTGTGCGCCATTACACTGAGAATGAACAATTGTCCCCGACTGATAAAAAAGTACGTGTAGGGTGTATTAAATTATTCGATTGACGGACGAGGGGTTCTCTCTGGCCTTCACTAAAAAAGTATGTCATAATTAAATGTATTGGTTGAGAACTTCTATTGTGAAGTTTTCTCTGAAATTATTGCAGAAGGGGGAAGCAGGCGAGCTTTATTTAGAAGCCTGCATCAAAGCAGTATGAGTATTAAAGCAGTATTTCACAAATGGAACAGCATTAGCCTCGTAAAACGCATTGTTTGCGGACTGATCATTGGTATCATCTTGGGGCTGGTTGTTCCGCAAGCCTCAGGTATTTCCATTTTAGGGGACCTTTTCGTCGGCGCCTTAAAGGGGATTGCGCCCGTCTTGGTCTTCTTCCTTGTCATGAGTGCACTGTCAAACATGGCAGCTGGTCAGCGTACCAATATGAAGACGATCGTTGTTCTTTACATCATTGGGAACTTGACCGCAGCCTTTGTAGCGGTGCTGGGGCATTATGCCTTCCCGCTCACCATGACCCTTGCATCTGGTGCTGACGTTGGCGATGTGGCACCGCCAAGCGGCGTTGTAGAAGTGCTGACCAATCTCTTAATGAATCTGGTCGACAACCCGGTCAATGCCATCGTTAACGCCAATTACATCGGTATCCTTTTCTGGTCCATCATTTTTGGGCTGGCTCTGAAAAAAGCTGGCGAAGGCACCAAAAATGTGCTGCAGAACATCTCCGATGCCACATCCATTGCCGTTCAGTGGGTCATCAGTTTCGCGCCATTCGGTATCTTGGGGCTGATCTTCACGACCATTTCTGAACAAGGCCTGAGCGCTCTCGTTGGCTATGGCAAGCTGATCCTGCTGTTGGTCGGGGCAATGGCTGTTGTCGCGTTGATCGTCAACCCAATCATTGCTTTCATTTGCATTCGCAAGAACCCATATCCATTGGTGTTCACCTGCCTCAAGGAAAGTTTTGTCACCGCGTTCTTTACACGCAGTTCTGCAGCAAACATTCCTGTCAACATGGAGCTCTGCAAAAAGCTGAATCTTGATGACGACACCTATTCTATCTCGATTCCACTTGGCTCTGCCGTTAACATGGCAGGGGCAGCCATCACCATTTCTACCATGGCGCTGTCCGCAGCCACCACACTGGGCATCCATGTTTCCTTTGGCACAGCGCTGATCATGTGTGTGCTGGCAGCCGCCAGCGCAGCAGGCGCATCTGGTGTCGCAGGCGGATCTTTGCTCTTGATTCCATTGGCCTGCAGCCTGTTCAACATTCCAAACGACATTGCCATGCAGGTTGTTGGTGTCGGTTTCATCATCGGGGTCATCCAGGACTCCTGCGAAACTGGGATCAACTCCTCCACAGACGTTCTCTTTACAGCTTGTGCTGAATTCCGTGACCGTCGACTTCATCCAGAACGCTATAAAGGAAAACCAGAAGCACGCATGAAAGTGCCAAAAGGCGAATTCTAAAAATAAAAAAGCAGTTTTGTTCCATGCGAACAAAACTGCTTTTTTTATAATCAGCGTTTAAAGATTGTCTTCCCGTCTTTTATGGTTTCCAATACATTGATGTGGCAGAGATCATTTTTATCAACTTTGAGCGGGTTCCTGTCAAGAATCACCAGATCGGCCCGCTTGCCAGCCTTGATCGATCCTTTGCTGTCTTCCTCAAAATAAGCATAGGCGGCGTTGATGGTGATGCCTTTGAGGGCGTCATACACATCGATGCATTGTTCAGGGCCGATCGACGCACCGCTGACCGTACGGCGATTGACAGCGCACCAGACACTGTGCAGCATCAGTGGCAGACGAACGGGCGTGTCTGTGTGGAAATTATAGGGGAGCCCGCGTTCCAGCGCAGATCTTGCAGGGCTGACGCGGCTGCCGCGCACAGGACCGAAGTTTTTCAGATGCACATCGCCCCAATAGTAGGTGTGTGCAACAAAAATTGAAGGAATCATGCCGAGGTTTTTCATGCGGTCCAGCTGATCGTCTCTGACCGTCTGACAATGAATCATCACTGGACGAAGATTGTTTTTGTTGGGGTTGGCGGACGCTGCCAGTTCTTCTTCATAAATATCAAGCAGCTGCTGGGAAGCCGCATCGCCATTGCAATGGGTCAGCAGCTGCTGATTGTCGTTCAGGGCACGCTTGATATACGCGTGCACCTGATCGTCAGTCAGCCAAGGATAGCCGCAGTAATCGTCAGAGCCTTCATAAGGTGCACTCATCCACGCTGTCCTGCCTTGCGGCGAACCATCCAAGAGGATTTTATAGCCGCCAATCTTCAAATGGTTATTGTATGTGCCGACCATCTCGGCGTTGCTTGCGAGAAGGGACGAGACCCCATCGCTGGACTGCGTCAAATCTCCATCCAATTCCATTGGCATTGGATAAGTCACAATATCAATCTTCAGCTTGCCGTGTGCATTGGCCTCCTTTAAGAATGCCAAAACATCGGAAGCGGTGGCCCCGTCCTGAGCTGTCGTCACGCCATTGGCGGCATACAGATCCTGAACCTTTTCAAGCAGCGCCTCAGGATTGTCCACAGGCGGTTCATTGGCAGCATTGGCCATCATGATGGCAGCTTCTTCAAGATAGCCGGTAGGCTCCTCTGAGTCAGGGTAGCGTGCAATAAAGCCGCCCTGAGGGTTCGGCGTTGCTGCACTGATGCCGGCGCGGCTGAGTGCCAGCGAGTTGGCACATCCGACATGGCCCGAGGTGTGGGCAATCACAATAGGATGGACCTTCGACGCACGGTCAAGAACGTGCTTGTCCGGATGGGTGCCTTCCTCCAAAAAATTATGGTCATAGGCATAGCCAGCGACAGGCTGACCGGCGGGAATCTGATGATCAGCAATGAACGCCTGCAGCCGCGCTACAATCTCATCAAAATTTCTCGTTCCTTCCAGATCCACCTTTGTGCCGTACTGAACGCTGGCCATGACAATATGGCCGTGACCGTCAATGAAAGACGGCATCAGGGTATGACCCATTAAATCGACCAACTGGCAGTGTGCACCGGCAAGGGCCAGCAAATCATCATAAGACCCAGTGGCCACAATATGGTCCTCATCAATAAGTACGGCCTCAGGACAATCGTTTTCATTCTCCATAGTCAGAACATCACCATTAAAGAACAGTGTCATCATAAGCGTACACTCCTTTCAAAAGTCATCACACAAGCACTGTTGTTTGTTATCAGCGTACAAAAGAACAGGGATAATGACTAATACAATATATTTGCTGAAATGAGCAGGAGTGTAAGGAAAAGTGAATGATAAATGGCAGCATACCAAAGCAATAAAGGCAAGCAAAAGAGAAAAGAGGGCAGGAACCCTCTAGGAAAATCTTTGAAAAGAAATCGTTAAAAAACGAAAAAAAGTGCTTGCAATCATCTAATAAAGGTGATAATATATACACATCGCCAAGGCGACGGAACAAATCAAGAAAAACTTTTGATTAAAAAGTTGAAAAAACCTCTTGACAAAATTTCCTGAGCTGTGGTAATATAAATGAGCTGTCGCTGATGCGGCAGGTTGTTCTTTGAAAA
>OGDF01000951.1_pt1 | contig 44465 bp, 42 predicted proteins | sample 1570141 | NCBI WGS metagenome assembly OGDF01 (sample SAMEA4370581, study PRJEB24528) | human gut metagenome
TGACATCATCAACACCAATGCGGCCTACATCGCCAAGGAATTGGCCACCATGGGCATTGACCTATACCACCAGACCGTGGTAGGGGACAATCCGGAGCGGCTGAAAAAAGCCCTCCACGACGCCTTTGACCGAGCGGACTTGGTCATCACCACCGGCGGTCTGGGCCCCACCTTTGATGATGTGACCAAGGAGACAGTGGCGGCCTATTTCGGTGCGAAAATGGTACGCAATGAGGAGGCCATGGCGCGTATCGCCAGCTATTACGCCAAGCGAGGCATCGAGCTGACCTCCAACACCCGCAAGCAGGCGGAGGTGCCGGAAGGCTGCACCGTGTTCCAGAACAACCAGGGCACTGCGCCAGGGCTGGCCATGGAGGGCAAAGGCAAGCTGGTCATCATGCTCCCTGGCCCGCCCAAAGAGATGATCCCCATGTTCACCGACTCTGCCATGCCTTATCTCAGCCGCTACTCCGGCAAGACCATCGTCTCCCACACCATCCACTTTTTCGGCATCGGGGAGAGCCTGTTGGAGTCTCGGATGCACGAGTATATGCTGGCACACAAGAACCCTTCGGTGGCGCCCTATGCCAAGGATGGAGAAGTGCAGGTGCGGGTGACTGCATCCGCTCCCAGCCATGCGGAGGCGGAAAAGATGCTCCAGCCGGTGGTGGCGGAGATCTGTCGGGACTATGGAAAATATCTCTACGGCGTGGACATCGGCACCATGCAGAAGGCACTGGTGGCGGAGCTGCAAAAGAAGCACCTGACCATCGCTGTGGCCGAAGGCGCCTCCGGCGGCAATCTGGCCAAGCGCATCACCGAGGTGCCCGGCAGCGACCAGGTCTTTGAACTGGGCGTGATCACCAACACGGCTCACGCAAGAGCCGTGCTGGCCGGCGTGGAGCCGAAGGTCATGGAGACGTATGGCGTCTACTCGGAGGAGACTGCCTGCGCAATGGCGCAGGGCATTCGCCGTCTCTCCGGTGCGGACATCGGCGTAGCGATCACCGCCCGCACCGGCCTGGAATCGGACTCTGCCGGACGGGAGCTGGGGCTGGCCTACATCGCCGTGGACAGTGACGCCTACCAGCATGTGACCAAGGTGGACTTGGCCGGCAACCGCTCCGCCCAGAGCGAGTTCGTCCGCTACGTCAGCTCCTCCTCCGCCCTGTGGAACGGCCTGAAGGCCGCCTGGAAAAGCGAGGGGACAAGATAACATAAATAAAACCCGGTCAACTGTCCGGAGCGGACGGCTGATCGGGTTTTCTTGTTGTTGGGAGCGGTCAGATGTGACAGGTGCTGGCTCGGTGGGTGAAGCGTCCCACAAAATCCGGTTCCGCCAGAGCATCTTCAAAGCTGGTCAAATAGGCATTGCAGCTGCGCTCCAGCTCCCCTCGGTACTGGGCGAACAGCGCATCATAGCAGGCTACCACCTGCATCCCCGCCGTGCAGGCTCCCTGGCAGGCTACTGGCGAGTCATCAAAAAAGAGGACATCCGCCGGAACCGTGTTCATCTGTTCCGCCACCCACAAAAAGCCCTCTGGCTTGCTCTTTTCGATGTTGAGCTTCCGGACGAAGAAAATGTCCCGAAAATAGGGTAAAAGATGGTGATGTGCCAACGCAGCTAGGCAGAGGGGTTCTTCGCAGGAGGTGTAGATATACATCTCGTACCCAGCTCCAGCGCAGCGGCTTAAAAATTCTCGGACGCCGGGTTTCAAGGGGATGGTATTCCCGTAGGCGTGCTCCGCCGCCTCCATCCACTCCGCCATGATGTCCTCCTCGCTCTCTGTCAAGCCGCAGTACTCCTTGGTAAACTTGGCGGCCAGAGGGAAGGTGGCGTAGATGACTCCGGCGTTATAGGCATCGGTCAGTTCAAAGCCGCGCTTTTCCAAAAATGACCGGTCAATGTCCTGCCAGATGTGGTTGGAGTCGATGAGGGTGCCGTCCAGGTCGAATAACAGTTTCATAGATGCTCTCCTTATTCGGTAACATAAAACCGCCACGGGAAGTCGATGGCCTCCTGGGCGTAGTCGATGCCAATGCGTTTGCCCACATGAATTTCTGTGGGGATGGGGGGCGGTTCCGGCGGCAGACCCAGGTCGTCCAGGGACTCGCAGACAAACAGGATGTCCCCTGTGGCGTCCAGGCCATTTTCCGCACGGGTCAGGGACAGACCTTTGCACAGCTTGCCGGGGCCGTTGAGGAAGTTCTTTCTCTGGTAGGCGGACAGTTCGACCGTGCCCTTGCCAAAGCGCAGACGGGAGATAAGCTCCTGATTCCAGCAGGCGTGTCCGCCCCGCAGCAGCACAGCCGCCGGCTCGCCCGCCGCCTCCGTGACCAGGTTGAGACAGTGGTACATCCCATAGATGAGATAGAGATACACCGTGCCCGGGGCGGCGAACAGGGTCTCCGTCCGCTGGGTGCGGCGGTACTGATAGGCGTGGCACGCCTTGTCGCAGCGGCCGATGTAGGCTTCGGTCTCAGTGATGCGGCAGACCAACAGTTGGCCGTCCAGACGGCGCACCAGATACTTGCCCACCAACTCCTGCGCCACCGTGCAGGTGTCTCGGTCATAAAAATCACGGAATAGCTTTGCCAAAAAACTCACCTCGTGGTAGAATCATAGCACAACATTTGCAGAATAGAAAGGAAAAGATGAGATGAAGTTAACCGACCAGCTAGGGGCTTGGACGCCCCTGCTTGCCCCCATGCTAGAGAAACCCTGGTGCAAAGACCTTTTCGCCCAGGTGGACGCCGCCTATCAGGCTGGTGACCCGCCTGTGTACCCGCCCCGGGAAGCGGTGTTCACCGCCCTGCGCCTGACGCCGCCGGAGTCCGTGCGCTGCGTCATCCTGGGACAGGATCCCTACCACGAGCCGGGACAAGCCCATGGCCTGGCCTTTTCCGTGCCCAAGGGGGAAAAGATCCCGCCCAGCCTGCGCAACATCTACGGGGAGCTGGAGAGCGACTTGGGCTGCTACACCCCCAACCACGGCTGTCTGACCAGTTGGGCGGAGCACGGGGTGTTATTACTGAACAACGTCCTCACCGTGTACCAGGGCAAGGCCAACAGCCATAAAAAGTGGGGGTGGCAGCCGTTCACCGCCGGTATTTTAGCCGCCGTCCAGACCCTGTCTCAGCCGGTGGCCTATCTGTTGTGGGGCAGGGATGCCCAGCAGAAAGTCAAAAAGCTGCCGGACAGCGATGCTCCCCGACTGATCCTCAACGCCGCCCATCCCAGCCCGCTCTCTGCCTACCGCGGCTTTTTCGGCAGCCGCCCATTCAGCCAGGTTAATCGCTTTCTGGTCTCTGCCGGCGGCGACCCCATTCCCTGGTGGGAGCTGTGAGGAACAGAGGCCGGTCAGGCGCAGGGCAGCGGGGGAGTGATTCTTTAATGGAATTCTAAGATTCTTTTTCCAGTTCGTAATAGCATTTTAACAATTTTGTGCTATAATGACAGTTGTTTTGAGCCTGCCGGAAGGAGGCTCCCAGAAGGAAACACTGTTACATCATTGGAAAAACGCTTATGAAACTAACCCAAACGCCTCCGTGGCGTCTCGCTACCAAAATCCTGCCCCCTTACGCAGTCCTGCCCCTGCTCTGCTGTCCGGTTTTAAATATGCTGGTCTACAACGGCGGACAGCTCCTGGCCAAAGGACACAAGCATTATGACTTCACCCTGCCCATAGAGGAGACTTTTCCAGTGGTGCCGGCGTGGACCATCGTGTATGTGGGCTGCTTTGCCGTGTGGGTCATCAATTTCATCCTCATCTGCCGAGAGGATCGAGCGATCTGTTATCGCTTCCTGGCAGCGGAGGCCATCGCAAAAGTGATCTGCGGCCTGTTCTTCGTCTTTCTGCCCACCACCAACGTGCGGCCAGAGCTGACCGGATCAGACCCCTTCACCTGGGTGCTGGGGGTGATCTATTTCTTAGATCGCCCAGTGAACCTCTTTCCGTCCATCCATTGTATGGACGTGTGGTTCGCTTGGCAGGGCTTGCTGCCCTGCAAGAAGGTGCCGCGGGCGTATAAAATATTCTCATTCGTGTTCGCAGGGCTGGTCTTTTGCTCTGTGCTCTTTACCAAACAGCACGTTCTGGTGGACATCATCGGCGGCGTTCTGGTGGCGGAGGTGGGGTTCTTGCTGGAGAAGATCATCCCGATCACCAAGCTGTATGAGGGGATGAATGCGAGGATAGGAGTCAAATGAAACGAAAGAAAACTATTTTTAGCATTTTATTTCTGGCCGTCCTCATGTTCGCCACCTATACGGTGCTGGCTCAGTGTGGGAAAGAGCTGGACTTTGGCCAAATGCTGCAATTCATTCGGGCAGGAGATCCGGTGAATTTGGTTTGCGCTCTGGTGTGTATGTGCCTGTTCGTGGTGCTGGAAGGGGTGAGCCTGCGGCGGATCAATCAAAAGCTGGGTTGGGACACCGGTTTCGGCGCCAACCTCATCTACTCCGCCGCTGACGTCTACTATTCCGCCATCACCCCCTCCGCCGCCGGCGGTCAGCCCGCCTCCGGCTACTATATGGTGCGGGACGGCATCCCCCTCTCCGCCGCCACTTCCTCTCTGATGCTCAACATCATCTGCTACACCGCCTCTCTGGACATCATCGGCGTGGCGGCTATGGCCACCAACTTTCCGCTGTTCCTGCGGATGGAATGGCCCATCCAGCTGCTCATTTTGCTGGGCATCGGCATCCAATTCGTCCTGCTCATCCTCTTCCTGCTCTGTATGTTCAAGAGCGACCTGGTCTTACGGATGTCCCGCGGGGTCATCCGGTTCCTGGGCAAGCTCCATCTGGTGCGGGATCAGGCGGCCAAGGAGGAGAAGATCCACCATACGGTGGAGCAGTACGCCCAGTGTGTGTCCCTGATGGCGGGGAGTTGGCGGCTATTTGCAGAGGTGCTGGCGCTGAACCTGGCGCAGCGGGTGGTGCAGCTGCTCATCACCTGCTTCGTCTGTACGGCGGTGCCCACCGGCCTGACCTTTGGACAGGTGCTGGCACGGCAGGCGTTCTGCCTGACTGGTTCCAATTCCATCCCTCTCCCCGGCTCGGTGGGAGCCTTTGAATATCTGTATATCGGGATCTTTGGTCTGGATATTCACCCCGGCGCGCTGCTTCCGTCCATGATGACGGCGCGGGGAATCTCTTACTATCTGTGCTTTGTCCTCTGTGGAATCATGACTTGGTTCTACCATATTCGCACAGGGAAAAGGTGATCTATTATGCTAGGTTATTATCATTACGGAGTTATTCTTACCTATCTGTCTCTGGTCAGCTCGGTCATCGGCATTTCCATGACCCTCAATGGCCGCCACATTACCTTGGCCATCGTCTGCCTCATGGTCTCCGGCTGCTTGGATGCCTTTGACGGACGGGTGGCACGGACGCGAAAAAACGCCACCGATGAGGAGAAGTCCTTCGGCATCCAGATCGACTCCCTCTGTGACATGGTCTGCTTCGGTGTCCTGCCCGCTTGCATCGGCTTCGCCTGCGGGCTGAACAAGTGGTATCACATCGCCATCTTGGCGCTCTTTGTCCTGGCCGCCCTCATCCGGCTGGGCTACTACAACGTCATGGAGATGGCACAGAAGAACGTGGACGAGAGCGGTCAGCGCTTCTTTCGGGGGCTGCCCGTCACCTCCATCGCCATCGTCCTGCCCATCGTCTACGGCCTGATGCTCTATGGCAAGCTGCTGCCCTGGGCGGGCATCATCCTCTCGGTCATGTTCCTGGCAGTGGGCTTTGGCTACGTCAGCCAGCTGCGCATCAAGAAACCCACCCTGGCGGGGAACATCCTCATGATCGTCTTTGGCGCCTGCATCATGGCGGCCATCTTGGTGTTCCGTTACGTCATCCTAAAGAGGTAACTGCCATGGAAGAAAAGCAGGGCAAGCTATTACCATTTTTATATGAAACAGCCCCTGGACGGTTCCTCCTGCGGGGGCTGACCCACCCGGCGATCTCCAAAATCGCCGGGGCTTTTCTGGATACACGGGCGTCTACTGTGCTCATCCGCTCCTACGTCCGGAAGTACCACATCGACCTGTCCCTTTATGAACCGGTGCAGTACCAGTCGTTCAACCAGTTCTTCACCCGAAAGATCAGGCCGGAAAACCGTCCCTTCGCCATGGGCGAGCACGACCTGCCCAGCCCCTGCGATGGCAAGCTCACCGTCTTTCCCATCACACCGGACGCCCAGTTCACCGTGAAGGGTCAGATCTACACCCTGGACAGGCTGCTGCGTGATGAGAACTTGGCAAATCAGTTCCAGGGCGGCTACTGCTTCATCTTCCGCCTGACCGTGGACGACTACCACCGCTACCACTACCTGGACAGCGGCACCAAAGAGGAGGATGTCTTTCTCTCCGGCAAGCTCCATACCGTCCGCCCCATCGCCCTTTTGAACCGCCCTGTGTTCTGTGAGAACAGTCGGGCGTACACCGTCCTGCACACCGACCACTTCGGCCAGGTGGTGCAGGTGGAGGTGGGCGCCCTGCTGGTGGGGCGCATCTGCAACCTTCATGGCGCAGGCCCCATCCAGCGGGGGGCGGAGAAGGGGCGCTTCGAGTTCGGCGGCTCCACCGTCATCGTCCTATTCCAGAAGGACGCCGTCCGGCCGGATCCAGCCCTTCTGGCACGCACTGCCGCTGACCAGGAGACGCCGGTGCAGTGCGGAGCAGTCATCGGACACACCAATCCCTAAGTGCGACAACAGCCACAGCAGCGCAAGCTGCTGTGGCTGTTGCGCCAAAAACATCTCTGACAAAAGACCATCTATGCAGAACGGAGGAAAAGCGTATGTGTACAGCGGCGACCTATCAGACGAAAGATTTCTATTTTGGCAGAACCCTAGACTATGAGATCTCTTATGGAGATCAGGTGGTCATCACGCCGAGAAACTATGGATTCCACCTGCGCAGCGGCGGTCAGATCACAAGCCACTATGCCATGATCGGCATGGCCTGTGTGATGGAGGACTACCCCTTGTATTATGACGCGGTGAACGAGAAGGGGCTTGGGATCGCAGGGCTGAATTTCGTGGGAAATGCCCACTATCATCCGCCGATGGAGGGAAAGGAGAATATCACGCAATTTGAACTGATCCCCCGCATCCTCGGCACCTGCGCCACCGTAAAAGAGGCGCGGCAGGAGCTGGCGCAGATGAATCTGACGGACACGCCCTTTACAGAAAACCTGCCGGTGGCGCAGCTGCACTGGCTGATTGCGGATAAAAACGAGTGCATTACCCTGGAATCGGTCAAAGAGGGGCTGAACATCTATGAGAACCCAGTAGGGGTTCTGACTAACAATCCGCCCTTCCCTTATCAGATGTTCCAGCTGAACAACTATCGGCACCTTGCGGTGGAGAATGGAGCGAATACGTTCTCCAAAGACTTGGCGCTGCATCAGTACAGCCGCGGGATGGGTGCCATAGGGCTGCCGGGAGATCTGTCCTCCCAGTCCAGATTTGTACGGGTGGCCTTTGTCAAAATGAACGCCCTTTCCGGAGATTCGGAGGGAGAAAGCGTCAGCCAGTTCTTCCATATCCTTGGCAGCGTGGATCAGCAGCGGGGCTGCTGCAAGTTGGGGGAGGACAAATATGAGATTACCTTGTATACTTCCTGCTGCAATGCAGACAAGGGGATCTACTACTATACGACCTATGACAATCATCAGATCAGCGGGGTAGATATGCACCAGGAGAATCTGGACGGCACACAGCTGATCGCCTATGCACCGGTGAAAGGGGAACAGATCTATATGCAGAATTGAGCTGGTCTGTCAGGAAAAGACGCATGGGTGCTGCGATGCTGCAAAATCCAACGGAAGGGGGGCAAGCATGAAAAAAGGACTGTTGTTCTTGGGGGTGACCATCCTTGTGCTGGGCGTGTTGGCATTGTTATTTTCCGGTCTTTGTTATATTCTGCTGCATGGCACAAGTGATGCACCGCACAGTTTTTATCACGGATGGTTTGTGCGGATGAAAATAGCTCAGATCGTGGGGGTGGTTCTCGCTCTGGCGGGGATCGTGTGTTTGCTGATCCGTGCCAAAGGATGAGCTCCGCCAAGGAAAAACAGGCCGATACCAGTTGGTATCGGCCTGTCTCTTTTGATATGATGATGGCGTCCGAAGGATAAGGCAGCTTAGGCAGCCTGCTGATCCTTCTTCTGCTTGGCCAAGGTCTTAACGCCCTCGATGGTCAGGATGATGGCCAGGACGACCAGCAGCAGACCCAGGATGGCCTTGACGTATGCGCCCCAGTCAGCACCGCCAGCGGCGATGAGACCGAACTGAGACTTGATGGTGATGACCAGGGAGGTGATGGTGACCACCAGCATGAAGGCCATGGGCAGCAGGAACATCTTGTTGTTCTTGCCCACATTGCCCAGCCATGCAGCCACAGCCAGCAGACCCAGAGCGGCCAGCAGCTGGTTGGCGGCGCCGAACAGCCCCCAGATCTTCTCATAGCCGTTCAGACCCAGGAAGATGCCCAGGAAAACGGTGATGAGGGTGGAGACGTACTTGTTGGTCAGAACCTTCTTGTAGCCGGTCACGTTGTCTTCGGTCTCACCAGGAGCCAGCCAGAATTCCTGGAACATATAACGAGCCAGACGAGTGGCGGTATCCACGGAGGTCAGGCAGAAGGCGGAGACGGCCAGAACCAGCAGGGAGGAAACAGTGGTGATGACACCTTCGGAGGTAAGGCCGGGGATGGTGCCCACCATCTGAGCGATGCCAGTGGCAAAGACGGTGGTGGGAGTGGTGATCTCACCAGCGGAGTACTGGTTCCAGATGTAGCCCACTGCGCACAGGGAGACGATAGCCAGAGCGGATTCGATCAGCATAGCGCCATAAGCGATGGGCTTTGCGTCCTTTTCGTTGTCCAGCTGCTTTGCGGTGGTGCCAGAGGAGACCAGGGAGTGGAAACCGGAGATGGCGCCGCAGGCGATGGTGACGAACAGAGCGGGGAACAGGGGGCCATAGACTTCGCTGTAGCCGGTGGTGAAGGCGGGGATGTCCATGTTGCCGTGCTGGGGGCTGAAGATAGCGGAGCCAAGGACACCCAGAACTGCAATAATCATCATGCCGTAGAGCAGGAAGGAGGACAGATAGTCACGGGGCTGGAGCAGGATCCAGACCGGAGTGACAGAAGCGATGGCGATGTACACACCACAGATGAGCATCCAGGTGGTGTAGGTGAGCATCAGGGGATGGAAATTCAGGCCGATGGCCAGGCAGATGACGATGGCGATGACGCCGATGACACTGGCGATACCCAGAGGGGCGTTGCGGCGATAGACCAGGAAACCGAAGATGACGGCCAGGACGATGAACAGGATGGAGATCATGGCCACGGACGCATGGGAGTTGGTCTGAGCGGCGGCCACTTCTGCGGTGATGGTGTCAGAGGGATTGACGATGCAGAAGGTGTTGGCAACGATAGAAGCAAAAGCTGCCACGACCAGAACCAGAGTCAGATAAGCGAACACGTTAAAGAGCTTCTTGGCGCGGGAGCCGATGTTGGTGGAGATGACCTCACCAATGGACTGACCCTTGTGGCGGACAGAGGCGAACAGAGCGCCAAAGTCATGGACGCCGCCGAAGAAGATGCCGCCGATGAGAACCCACAGCAGAACGGGAACCCAGCCGAACACAGCGGCCTGAATGGGGCCGTTGATGGGGCCGGCGCCGGCGATGGAGGAAAAATGATGGCCCATCAGAACGGGAGCCTTAGCAGGACAGTAATCCACGCCGTCTTCCAGTTCGTGAGAGGGGGTCTTGGTGGTGTCTTGCACACCCCACTGCTTGGCCAGCCAGCCGCCATAGAAGATATAGCCGCAGACCAGGATGGCCAAACCGATGATCAGAATAATTGCACCATTCATAAGAATTTAGCACACTCCTTCTCTTTTCAATTTACTTCCACTTGAACTTACGCTTTTTTACTTTCTCAGGGAAAAGCAGGCTTTTCAAAAACTCCACTGTTTTCCGGCCATCGGAATTCCCAGCCACCACGGGTTCCATCCCAACCCCAATCATGGCCGCGTGGACTTCCATCCAGCCTTTCAGTGAAAATTGAAAACTTTTTCGGATGCGGCACCGTTTCAGTCGTCTCATGGCTTCCTCGGTATAGGTGTCGCAGAGGAACAGGGCGACAATGTAGCTGCTCATGTGATTCTTGTCCGGATGGATGTGCTCCATCCCCCGTTCGTAGGCCAGTTGGATGCACTGGTCAAAGACCTCCTCCGTCAGGTGAGGGACGGAGAAGAAGTAGACATACTCGTTGTTGTCCGTTGCCCACAGTTCCGCCTTTTTAGACAGGACGTACTTGGTACCGTGGACGTGGAAGAAGGCGGTCGCCACCAACGGCTCCTGTGCCTCCATCGGTTCTACGTCGTAATAGGCGGCGTAGGAACGCAGCAGACGGGGTAGTAACGTGTCACGGGTTGCTGCATGGTTCACGGCGGTTCCTCCCTAGCTTATAACGAAAATGTGAGGGGTTCTGTACTGAACTCTAGTTTAGCACGCTCGCAGAAAGATGCAAGGGGTGAAAAAAAGACGGAAATGGTGCAAAACGGAGAAATATGAACAAATAATGAATGAATTAGATTCAAATGGTGAAAAAACGGAGGTTTTCCCAATGGAAAACAAGTTTTTATGCAGGTTTTACAAAAATAAGACGAAAAATTAGGGACAGTAAGCGTCCGTATGTTGCACAACAACGAAAAATGGAATGTGCGCCAGGGAAAAGCAGTTTTGGGAAGAACAACCCGATCTTCCCATTTGGAAAAAACACCCGTTCCAAAACGGAACGGGTGTCGTTATGCATCATTGCTTGCACACTTATGCCTTTTTTATATATGCCAGATGTCCTCTGCGTACTGTCGCACCGTCCGGTCGGAGGAGAAGGTTCCAGCGGCGGCGATATTCTTGAGACACTTCCGCCCAAAGCCCAGCCGATCCTGATAGTCCCGATTGGCTCGGAGCTTGGCGTCCAGGTAGCTGGTAAAGTCCTTGAGCAGGAAGTAGTGATCCGCCTTGTGCCAGCTGGCGCCGTCCAGCAGCGCCGTGTGCAGCTCGGCCAGACCAGCATCGCTCTCGATGGTGCCGTCCACCAACGTGTCCACCACCCGCCGCAGCAGGGGATTGCTGTCGTACAGCTCTCTGGGCTGGTAGCTGTCTCGGATGGACTCCAGCTCCTCCACCGTGGAGCCGAAGATATAGTTGTTCTCTAGCCCTGCCTGCTGGACGATCTCCACGTTGGCGCCGTCCAAGGTGCCCAGGGTCACAGCCCCATTGAGCATCAGCTTCATGTTGCCGGTGCCGGAGGCTTCGGTGCCGGCAGGGGAGATCTGCTCGGAAATGTCAGCGGCGGGGATGATCTGTTCCGCATAGGAGCAGTTGTAGTTCTGAACGAACAGTACCTGTAATTTCCCGTGCATGGTCGGGTCGCTGTTGATGAGATGGGCGATGCGGTTGATATAACGGATGATCGCCTTGGCACGGTCGTAGCCGGGGGCAGCCTTGGCGCCGAACAGGAATGCCGTAGGGGTGAAGTCAGGCAGGTTGCCCGCCTTCAGCTCGAAGTAGATGGCCATGATGGACAGGGCATTGAGCAGCTGCCGCTTGTACTCGTGGAGCCGCTTTACCTGCACATCGAATAGGAAGTGGGGAGCCAACACCACGTGCTCCCGCTTCCAGATCAAGTCGCACAGCTGCTGCTTTTTCACTAGCTTCACCCGATTGAATCGGGTCACCAGGTCGTCGTCAATTTTATCTTTCAGCTCTGCCAGCCGGTCTAAATCGGTCAGGAACCCGCCGCCGATCTCCGACTGGATGAGCGCCGTCAGCTCCGGATTGCTCAGCCCCAGCCAGCGGCGGGGGGTGATGCCGTTGGTCTTGTTCTGGAACCGCTCCGGATAGCAGGCGTACCAATCCCGAAACAGATCGCGCTTGAGCAGCTCCGAATGAATTTGCGCCACGCCGTTGACCGAGGAGGATACATACACAGACAAGTTGGCCATGTGGGCGGTGTTGTCTTTCAAAATGAACAGGTTCCGGTCAGGGTGTTCTGCTTTCAAGCGGGCATCGATGCGCTCCAGAATGGAACAGATCTCCGGCACCACCGACCGCAGCAGTTCCATGTCCCACTTTTCCAGCGCCTCGCCCATCACCGTGTGGTTGGTGTAGGAGAACACCTGACGGGTGAGCTCAAAGGCGGTGTCAAAGCTCAGCCCACGCTCCATCAGCAGCCGCATCAGCTCTGGGATAGACAGGGCAGGGTGGGTGTCGTTGAGTTGGATGGCGCAGAAGGCGGCCAGGTTCTCCCAGTTGTCCCCGTGGGCGGCCTGATAGCTGCGCAAAATGTCCTGGAGGGACGCAGAGGACAGCACATACTGCTGCTTGATGCGCAGCCGCTTGCCCTCCCAGGTGGTGTCATTGGGGTAGAGCACCCGAGTGATGTTCTCGGCGGCGTTCTTCTCCGCCAGCGCCTGGTAGTAGTCCTGGGCATTGAACGCCTCAAAGTCCAGCTCATGGACTGCTTCGCACTGCCACAGACGCAGGGTGCCGATGTTGTCGGTGCCGTAGCCGATGATGGGCATATCGTAGGGGACGGCAATCACGGTCTGGTCAGCAAAGGTGACCCGCACGGCGTGTTTGTCTCGGCGATAGCTCCAGGGGTCGCCGAAGTGAGTCCAGTCGTCGATCATCTCCTTCTGGGCGTCGTCCTCAAAGCGCTGCTTGAACAGCCCAAACCGGTAGCGCAGTCCATAGCCGGACAGCGGGAGATTCAAGGTGGCGGCGCTGTCCAAAAAACAAGCGGCCAGCCGTCCCAGGCCACCGTTGCCCAATGCGGCGTCCTCTACCTCCTCCAGCATGGCCAGGTCAACGCCGCGCTGGGCGAACGCAGTGCGCATCTCCTCCAAGATGCCCAGGTTATAGAGGTTGCTGTAGATGAGCCGCCCCATCAGGTACTCAGCGGAGAAATAATAGGCTTTGCGCAACGGTGCCCGCCGCCGGCGGCAGGCGCTCCACTGCTCGGTGATGGCCAGCATCACCGCTTCCCCCAGACAGTCATGGAGGCGGGCGGCATTGGTCTCCATCAGACTCTCATCGTGACGGCATTTGAGAATGGTTTCCGTGGTGTAGATGATACGATCGACGATTTCATTCATAAACGGTTCGCTCCTGAGTTTCATAGTTGGGCAGACGTCCGGCTTCTTCCGCCAGCGTCCGCAGGGTATGGGCAAGGGTGGGGGTCAGCTGTTCTGATGTGACCCGCCACCGCCAGTTTTTCGGTTTCAGTGTCCCCGGCTCGTTCATCCGAGCGTCCCCGCCCAGCCCCAGATAGTCCTGCATCTGGGCGAGGAACAAGTCCGCCTTGGACGCCAGCCCCCGCCGCAACAGGTTCTGCGCCAGGTCATCCTGCTGGGACAGATGCAGGTAGGTTCGGGCGTAGTCGGTTACCGCCCGGTCGCTCTCCTGACACCATTGGGGCAGGGTGGCGTTGTCATGGGTGCCGGTGTAGCACACGCAGTTGCGGGGGTAGCGGTGGGGCAGATAGGCGCTCTCCTCGCTGGGATCGAAGGCGAACTCCAGCACCTTCATGCCAGGGAACCCCGACTCTTTCACCAGCGCCAGCACATCCTCCGTCAAAAAACCCAAATCCTCCGCCACAAAGGCCAGATGGGGGAAGCGGCTCTGGATGGCATCAACGAGTTTTTTCCCTGGCCCCTTCACCCAGCGGCCGTTCTTGGCGGTGTCGCTGTCCGCGGGGATGGACCAGTAGCTTTCGATGCCCCGAAAATGGTCGATGCGGATCACGTCAAAGAGCCGCCCTGCGGCGGCGATGCGGCGCATCCACCAGGCAAACCCGTCCTGCTCCATAGCATCCCAGTCGTAGATGGGATTGCCCCAGTACTGCCCCTCGGCGCTGAACCCGTCCGGCGGGCAGCCCGCCACACAGGTGGGATGCCCATGAGGATCCACTTGGAACTGCTTCGGACGGCACCAGAAATCGGCGGAGTCTAGGGGGACGTAAATGGGGATGTCTCCCATCAGTGTAACGCCCTTTTGGCGGGTGTATGCACGGAACCGGTGCCACTGGCGGTAAAATTGGTACTGCAAGAACTGGTGGAAGTCGATCTCCTCTGCCAGCGCCCCACGAGCCCACGCCAACGCCTCCGGCTCCCGCCGTTGGAATTCAGACGGCCACTCCGTCCAAGCCCCACCGCCAAAGTGCCCCTTCAGCGCCATAAACAGGGCGTAGTCCTCCAGCCAGTCAGATTCGGTGTCACAGAACGCCCCGAAATCTGCCGCTGGAGCCACTCGGAATCGTTCATACGCCTTCCGCAGAATAGGCAGCCGCTGCCGGTACAGCAAAGCAAAATCCACCTGATCCGCACGCGCACCCCAGGTGATTTCATCCACTTCCGCTTGGGTCAAAAGCCCGTCCTGAATCAGAAAATCCAGGTCAATGAGATAGGGATTCCCAGCAAAGGTGGAGAAGGACTGATAGGGTGAGTCCCCGTATCCGGTGGGGCCGATGGGGAGTATCTGCCAGCAGCTCTGGCCGGCGTCTCGGAGGAAGTCCACAAAGTCATAGGCCGCCTGTCCCAAGGTGCCGATGCCATAGGAGGAGGGGAGGGAGGTCAGGTGGAGCAAGATCCCGCAGGAGGGGTGGTTCATAGGCAACATTCCTTTGCAGCATATGGCGGAACCGGTCAGATGGTTCCAGCCAAGAAAAAACGGTGGAAATTAACATTCAGTATACCCCGATTTGGCCAGTTTCGCAATGGGGAACCATATGATATTAAATCAGTCTCACAGAGTTCCGTCATTGAAGATGACGGAATAAAATGCAATCTGAAAAAAATGGCGGCGTGTACGTCAGTTTTTTCTCTTCTCAGCCGGGTAAGTGCCGCAGCGTTAAGGCAATGTGCCAGTGGCACATTGGTAGCGTAGGCGCCACCTGCTTTGCAGGTGGCGAACCTCCCGAGCGCAGCGAGTGCATGCACCAGGCTGCATTCTCACCAAAATGCTTGCATTTTGGTGAAGCTAAAAACAGGGAGGAATGAGGTGTACTCATTCCTCCCTGCATCATTGCGGAGTTTATATAAGATGTATTCCGACCTCAAGCCTGGGAAGCGTACTTCTTAGAAGTTGCTCGCTTCATCAGCATGATGTAAACGATGGTCAGGACGATGCCCAGAGGCAGAGCGACCCAGACGGGGTTGGCCATGCCGACGGTGATGAGGACGCCGCAGATCAAGTAGGTGATGAAGGAGATGCCGGCCACGGAAATGGCGTAGGGCAGCTGAGTGGACACGTGGTTGACGTGGTCACACTGTGCGCCAGCAGAGGACATGATGGTGGTGTCGGAGATGGGGGAGCAGTGGTCGCCGCAGACAGCGCCGGCCATGCAGGCGGACATGGAGATGGTGGACAGTGCGCCGCTGTCGGTGCCAAAGACGGCCAGGACGATGGGGATCAGGATGCCGAAGGTGCCCCAGGAGGTGCCGGTGGCGAAGGACAGCAGGCAGGCGATGAGGAAGATGACAGCGGGCAGGAAGTTCATGAAGCTGCCAGCGGAAGCCTTCACGACGCCGGCGACGAATTCCGCAGCGCCCAGACTGTCGGTCATGGACTTCAGGGTCCATGCGAAGGTCAGGATGAGGATGGCGGGAACCATGGCCTTGAAGCCTTCGGGGATGCAGGCCATGCAGTCCTTGAAGGACAGGACACGGCGGATGATGAAGAAGATGATGGCGAAGACCAGTGCCACGGAGGAACCCAGCACCAGACCCATGGAGGCGGAGCAGTTTGCAAAGGCGCTGACGAAGGATTCGCCGCTGAAGAAGCCGCCGGTATAGATCAGGCCGATGACACAGGCCACGACCAGCACGACCACCGGCAGGACCAGGTCGATAACCTTGCCCTTGGAGGTGTCCTCGTGAGCGTCTGCGTCGGCGTAGGGACGGTTCTCGGTGGTGAACAGGTCGCCCTTCAGGGCGTTGCGTTCATGGATGGCCATGGGGCCGAAGTCGGTCTTGGTGACGGACAGGGTGATCATCATGAGGATGGTCAGCAGGGCATAGAAGTTATAGGGGATAGCGGAGATGAACAGGGCGATGCCGTTGGCGTCGCTCTCGGAGGCGAAGCCGGCAACGGCCGCTGCCCAGGAGCTGATGGGCGCGATGATGCAGACGGGTGCTGCGGTGGCGTCGATCAGATAAGCCAGCTTTGCACGGGAGATGTTGTGGGTGTCGGTGACGGGACGCATGACGGAGCCAACGGTCAGGCAGTTGAAGTAGTCATCCACGAAGATGAGCACGCCCAGCGCGATGGTGGCCAGCTGTGCGCCCACACGGGTCTTGATGTGAGTGGTAGCCCATCTGCCGAAGGCGGCGGAGCCGCCGGCGTTGTTCATCAGGGCGACCAGGGTGCCCAGGATGACCAGGAAGATCAGGATGCCTACGTTGGAGGAGTCAGACAGCACCGAGATCATACCGTAGGAGGCATCATCGACTTCCTCGAAGAAGATGTGGTTGAGGGTACCTTCAAAGGAGAACCCGGAATAGAACAGGGCGCCGACGACGATACCGATGAACAGGGAGCTGTAGACTTCCTTGGTGATCAGAGCCAGGACGATGGCGATGATCGGGGGGAGCAAAGCCCAGAAGGTTGCGTACACTTGCATGATTTTCTCTCTTCCTTTCTTTTTGCAAAACACAAACAAAAAACCATGAATGTTCAGAAATGGAACACACATGGCAACAAAAGTATGCAAACAGAGTACATAACATCTTTGTATGATAGCGCTCCACATCTGTGACAGTCCGAAGGATGTTCTCCCACGTCCCAAGAGACAGCGCCAGGCAAGGCGGCAGTTCTTTCGGCGGCGTCCCCTTTCCCCAAAACCGCTTGCCTGCGGATGTCCTTGGATACTGATGTCGGCCGCACCTCTATCATTCACAATTAACTTATCTCTAGGATAGCACGATTTGGATACTCTGTCAAGGGAATTGTTGTTGACAGAGGAATAGACCAGGCGCTATAGTAAGCTCAATGGCAATCGGCGGCGTTCAGCCGCAAAAAAAGCAACGGGAGAAAGGGCGGAAAGCGGTAATGGAAAATCGGGTAAAAAAGAGCGTTTTTTTAATCGGATTCATGGGCGTCGGAAAGAGCAGTATTACGTTGGAATTAGGCCATTTATTGGGTCTGGATACGGTGGAGATGGATGATTATATCGTTCAGCAGGAAGGGCGCTCGATCCCAGAGATTTTTGACCAGGACGGGGAGGGCTACTTCCGTCAGGTGGAGCGTACCGTAGTGGTCACCCTGGGAGAGGGAGAACCCCGTGTGATCTCCTGCGGCGGCGGGGTTCCCATGGGGGAGGAGAACAGAAAAAATATGAAGCAATACGGCACCGTGGTGCTCCTCACCGCTCGTCCGGAGACCATTTTTCAGCGGGTGTGCCACGATCAGAACCGTCCGCTGCTCAAGGACCATATGAATGTAGAGTACATCGCAAGCCTCATGGCACAGCGTCAGCCCTACTATGAGCAGGCGGCGGATGTGACCGTCTCCACCGACGGCAAGACCCCAGCGGAGATCAGTCGGGAAGTGGCGGCGCTGCTGGCGCAGCGGCAGCATTAAACGCAGCATGAAAAAGGGGAATGGGTATGGGAGTTGTCCTGAATATCTTTGACGTGATGGAGATGATCGGCATCATCTCCTTTGCCATCAGCGGCGCCATGGTGGGCATCCGGAAGCAGCTGGATTTTTTCGGTGTCCTCATCCTGGGCATCGTCACCGCCGTAGGCGGCGGCGTCCTGCGAGATGTCATCATCGGCGTCACCCCGCCGGTCATGTTCCGCAACCCTAGCTATACCGTGGTGGCCAGCATCACCGCCGCCATCTTCTTTGCTTCTCGCATCCGCAAGCGTCTCTACCGCCGCCATCGCCTGTTCGACCTGGCCATGTTCGTCACCGATACCATCGGCATGGCCATCTTTGTGGTCAACGGCATCCAGGGCGCTATGAACTCCCTGGAGTGGTATAACCCCTTCCTGTTGGCCTTCGTGGGGGTCACCACCGGCGCCGGAGGCGGCATCATCCGAGACATCATGGTGGGCACGGTGCCTCGGGTGCTGCGCAAGCAGATCTATTTCACTGCCGCCTTGGCTGGCGCCGTCTGTTACATCGTTCTGCTGCCCTACCTGCCGGAGTTTTGGGATATGCTCCTGGCAGTGGCGGTCATCTGCGTTATCCGAGGGCTGGCATTCCACTACCGGTGGAATCTGCCTCGGGCAAAGCAGGCGGAGTTTGACGAGTAGTTTCGACTTGCGCTTTTTTCTGCCATCGGAGATGGCAGAACTCTGCTGAGAGCTTTATTTATCGCAAGCAAAAAACGCTCTGGAAGCCCCAGCGCGTTTTTGCTGCCTTGAAAGCCTACTAAACATATGGTATTATAGCGGTATGAAAACGCCGAAGGAGGCCAGACCATGAAAATTTCTACCAAAGGCCGTTATGCCCTGCGGATGCTGCTGGATTTGGCAGAGCAGCGGGAGAAGGGCTTTGTTGCTCTGAAAGAGATCGCCCAGCGGCAGAATATATCGAAGAAGTATTTGGAGCAGATCGTGCCCATCTTGAACCGAGCCAAGGTGCTCAAGACCAACCGCGGCTACCAGGGCGGCTACCAGCTGGCCCAGTCCCCCGACCACTACACGGTGGGGATGATCTTACGCCTGACCGAGGGGAGCTTGGCGCCGGTGGCCTGCGTGGAGCAGGATCCGGTGGATTGCCCCCGCAGCGTGGATTGTCCCACCCTGCCGTTGTGGAAGGGGCTGAACAAGGTCATCAACGACTACCTGGACAGCATCACCCTCCAGGACATCCTGGATCAGCAGCGGGAGCGGTATGCCAATGACTATGTGATCTGACAAGCGAAGGGCGACGTGGAAAACACGTCGCCCTTTTGCTAATTGTATCGCGGTCTCACAGAGTTCCGCCATCTAAGATGGCGGAATAAATTGCAATTCATTTTTTCCGGCGGCGTGTACGTCGGAAAAAATACTGCTCAGACGGGTAAGTGCCGCAGCGTCAAGCCAATGTGCCGGGGGCACATTGGTAGCGTAGGCTCCGCCTGTTTACAGGTGGAGGAACCTACCGGCGCAGCGAGTGCATGCACCCGGCTGCAAACTCAGAAAAATGCTTGCATTTTTCTGACTATCGGATGTTGCCGCTTCCGTGGATGATATACTTGGTGGTACACAATTCCTCCAACCCCATGGGCCCCCGTGCGTGGAGCTTCTGGGTGGAGATGCCCATCTCGCAGCCCAGGCCGAACTCGCCCCCATCGGTGAACCGGGTGGAGGCGTTGACGTACACGGCGGCGGAGTCCACCAGGGCGGTGAACTGTTTTGCGGCGGTGTCATCGGTGGTCAGGATGGCATCGCTGTGGCCTGTGGAGTGATGGGCGATGTGGTCGATGGCGGCATCCGCGCTGTCTACCACCTTCACGGCCAAGATGTAGTCCAAAAATTCCGTGTCAAAGTCCTTCTCGCCAGCAGGCGTCCCCGGGATGATGGCCGCCGCTCGTTCATCCAGCCGCAGCTCCACCGGCGTCTCCCCAGCGACCGCTCGTTCGTCCACCAGACGTGCCTTCAGCTTGGGCAGAAATTCGCCTGCGATGTCCTTGTGCACCAGGCAGACTTCCTCTGCGTTGCACACGCTGGGACGGCTGGTCTTGGCGTTCTGGATGATGTCCAGCGCCTGCGCCTGGTCGGCGGAGGCGTCTACATAGATGTGGCAGATGCCCGTGCCCGTCTCGATACAGGGGACGGTGGCGTTCTCGGTGCAGGAGCGGATCAGTCCAGCGCCCCCACGGGGGATGAGCAGATCCACATAGCCCACGGCGGTCATCAGCTCGTTGGCGCTGGCGTGGGAGGTGTCCTGGATGAGGTTCACGCAGGTCTCCGGCAGGCCGGCGGTCTTGAGACCGGCACGGAGGGCGGTGACGATGGCGTTGGCACTGCGCCAGGCGTTGCGGCCGGAGCGCAGGATGCACACGTTGCCGCTCTTGAGACACAGGGCGGCGGCGTCGCTGGTCACGTTGGGACGGCTCTCGTAGATGATGGCCACCACGCCCATGGGCACGGCGGTCTGTTCGATGACCATGCCGGGCTTGGGGGTGGCACGGCGGCGCACCTGTCCCACCGGATCGGGCAGGTCGATCAGAGCCAGCACTCCATCCGCCATACCCTGGATGCGCTCCTTTGTCAGCAGCAGGCGATCCATCATGACGGTGGAGATGGTGCCTTCGGCATCGGCGCAGTCGGCGGCGTTGGCGGCCAAAATATCTTCACAGCCTGCCACCAGGGCATCTGCCATGGCGCGCAGGGCATGGTTTTTCACTTCGGTGCTGGCGGTGCCCAGCGTTTTCTTGGCTTCCTGAGCCTGGACTAAAATGGCATCGGTGCTCAACATATTCAGATTCCTTCCTTTCTGACGCAAAAACGGGTGCCTACCTCTTTGCCTGCCACAATGTCATACAGGCTCTCCGGATAAGCGCCGTGGCAAATGATCATCTCGACCCCCGCCTCAGTGGCGATCTCGGCGGCGTGGATTTTAGTCACCATCCCGCCGGTGGCCAGCTCAGAGCCTTTTGTCCCCGCCAACGCACGAATCTCCGGCGTCAGCGCCTCCACCCGATGGATGAGGGTGGCGTTGGGGTCTTCTTTCGGGTCGGCGGTGTACAGGCCGTGGATGTCGGAGAACAGCACCAGCAGGTCGGCCTTGGCACAGCTGGCCACGATGGCGCCCAGGGTGTCGTTGTCGCCTACGGCGATCTCTTTCGTTGCCACCGTGTCGTTCTCGTTGATGATGGGCAGGGCGTCCAGCTCCAGCAGACGGTACAGAGTGTTTTGGAAGTTCTCCCGCCGCTGAGCGTCTAAGATGTCGTCTGCGGTCAGCAAAATCTGCGCCACCGTGTGGTTGTACTCGCCAAACAATTTGTCATAGGTATACATCAGCTCGCACTGCCCCACCGCCGCCGCTGCCTGCTTGGAGGGCATATCGGCGGGACGGCCAGGCAGCTGCAATTTGCCCACGCCCATGCCGATGGCGCCGGAGGACACCAAGATGATCTCATGCCCGGCGTTCTTCAGGTCGCTGACCACCTTGCACAGGTGCTCTACATGGCGGATGTTCAGCAGCCCCGTGGGATGCGCCAGGGTGGAAGTGCCTATTTTCAAGACGATACGCATGACTCAGTCCTCCTTTTTCCCCAGTTCTCTCGTTTTCTCATAGGCGGCCAGCACCGCTTCCATCGCGGTGGAACGGAATCCGCCCATCTCCAAGGCTCGCACCCCTTGAATGGTGCTGCCGCCAGGGGAGCAGACCGCATCCTTCAGTGCGCCAGGGTGGCTGCCGCTCTCCAAGGCCAGTTCTGCCGCCCCCATCAGGGTCTGTGCCGCATAGGTCATGGCTTTGTCACGAGGCAGTCCGCAGGCCACGCCGCCGTCTGCCAGCGCTTCGATGAATAAGTACACATAGGCAGGCCCACAGCCGGAGATGGCACAGCCTGCATCGATGAGGGACTCCGGCAGGACGTCCAGCCGGCCAGCGCCGGCCATGAGGGTGCAGAAGGCGTCCAAATCCGCCTGTTCCACCCCGTCGGCGCAGTACAAGATCATGCCCGCACCCAAGGATACCGGTGTGTTAGGCATGATGCGGATGACGGGATAGGCTCCTCCGGCCAGCTGTTGGATGGTGGCCATGGACAGGCCGGCCGCCATAGTCACCAGCACGAATGGGGTAGGTCGCCCGGCGAAGGTGTCGGCCAGCTCCGCCAGAACCCCTGGCATCATCTGAGGTTTGCCGCCCAGAAAGATCAGGTCGCAGGTCTTGGCGATGGTCTGGTTGTCGGTGACGGCTGCGCCGATTTTCAAAGCCAGTGCGTCCGCCTTGGACTGGGTGCGGTTGGCGAGAAATACGTTGTGTTCGCCTTTGGGCAGAGCCTGTGCCAGTGCGCCGCCCATGTTGCCGCAGCCGATGAAACCGATGGTGTTGAATTGCATACCCCATTCCTCCAATGTGACGGGAATTTTTCAAAAGGGTTCCCGTTGGTGTAGCACCATTGTAGAAGAAAAAGGAGGAAAAGTCAATATTCAGACGATAAAACAGACGAAATATTTTGCAGAATGAAAATTAGAACGAATTTAAGTTTGAAAATGCGGGGAGATAGAAAAAATACGGCGAAATAGAACTAGAAAAGTGCAAAATTAAACTAGACGAAACCTATCACAAAATCTGTCATGTCCACTGGACGACCACATAATCCCGCCAGACGTATCCGCCCAGCCCGTTCCACGCCACCACGAACCAGTTCTGATACTCGTTCCACACCGTCAGCTGAGCGCCGTCATAGCACTGCGCCACGATGGGCGCGGACGTGGAGGGCGCTGCCCGCAGGTTCAGAACGCCCCAGTTCAAGTCCACCACACCCACCCGCGGGGCTTGCGGCTCCAAAAAGGGCAGGCCGAAAAACTCTGTCACCGCCCTGGCCAGACTTCGGGCGATGGCAGGCAGGCTGTTCCGGATCCAATCCGCATCCGATGGGTTGTCGTGATACCCCAGCTCTGCCAGCACGCCGGGGGCACGCACCTTGTATACCTCCCCCAGGGAAGTGGTGGGTACGATGGCCACCTTGGTCGGGTCAGGGTAGACGGTCTTGAGCTGCTGTTGAATGAGCTGGGCGGCACGGAGGCTCTCTGCTGACTCCGGATTGTAGTAGAGGTCGATGCCGGTGGTGGTGCCCGCCTGATCGCCGGCGGTGGCGTTGGAGTGGAGGGCGAGGTGCAGGTCGTAGTCCCCTGCGTTGGAGGCGGCGATGGAGGTGGCGGCGGTCATGTCTGGGGTGTTGCGGATGAAGGAGATGCCGCTGGCATGGAGATATGGCTCCAGTTCGTCCGCCAGCAGGTTCATGTAATATTCCTCGTTCCCGCCGTTCACATAGGGGTTATACTCCTGGGTGGAGGGGGAGAGATACAAAAAAGCCATAGAAAAACCTCCTCAATACAGTTCTGCCCATCCTATGACAGAGGTCGGGGGAGGGGTTCCTGGGGTTGCGGAGGAGGGGGAGAGTGTAGTACAATGGACACATTGTACGAAAAGGAGGAACGGGTGATGATACAGTCAACCCTTTGTTATATCGAGCGGGCGGGGCAGTACCTGATGCTCCATCGGGTAAAAAAGGAGAACGACTTGAACCACGACAAATGGGTGGGGGTCGGCGGCAAATTTTTGGACAAGGAGAGTCCGGAGGAATGTTTGCTGCGGGAGGTCAAGGAGGAGACTGGCTTGACCCTCACCGACTACCGCTTCCGCGGCATCGTCACCTTCGTCTCCGACCAGTGGCCCACGGAGTATATGTACTTGTATACCGCCACCGGCTTTGAAGGCGAAATGATCGTCTGCGACGAGGGCGACCTGGAGTGGGTGGAGCACGACAAAATCACCGACCTGCCCATCTGGGAGGGGGACAAGCTGTTCCTGCGGCTGCTGGCGGAGGAAGCGCCCTTCTTTTCCTTGAAGCTGGAGTACCACGGGGATACGCTGGTGTATGCGGCGTTGGACGGGAAAGAAATAAAATTGCAGAAAAATGAAAAATAACCCTTGACTTTGGGGGAAGGACGCAGTATAATAAATCTTGCGTTTGGACGATTAGCTCAGCTGGCTAGAGCATCCGCTTGACGTGCGGAGGGTCAGCGGTTCAAATCCGTTATCGTCCACCAGCAAAAGAGCCACGACCCATGGGTCGTGGCTCTTTTGCTGGACCTCCGGTGTGCTAGGCACACCTCTGTTCCGATTTTATCATTTAACGGCGGAAATGAATTCCGACTATGGCAATTCTGCGCTACGCTTCGAATTGACGTGCCACTTGGCACGGCCGCCAGAAGGCGGCTTTGCTGGGTTCGTGCCCTTTGGGCGCTCACCCTTCGGCGATTGCGCTTGCTCGGAGCGAATGAATCGCCCCTGCGCCAACAAGATTTTGCTGCGCAAAACGTTTGAGACGCCGGACTTCCGGCGAAAAACACCCCACCCAAGACGTTGGCAGCTGTTTCCCAAAACCATCCCACCCAAGGGTCCTTCCACAGGTGGAGGGAGCTGGCGCCGCAAGGCGACTGAGGAGGACGACCGAGACACTGCCCACCAAAGAGAACACAGTCCATACTTGTTTCGATGGGAGGAAATGCGATGGAAATGAAAAGGAAGATCATCACCCGCCCCTGTTCCTGCCGCTGCTGTATGCTGGTCATCGAGAAGACCATGTGGGAGGACGGCGACGTGGATTACGACATCAGCTTGCAGGATTCTCACTTTGACCACAACTACCACACTCTATGGGGGCGCCTGAAACGGGCGGCCAAGGCACTGTTTGGCAAGCCGGTCTTATACAGCGATGTCTATCTGTGGAAAGAATCGGAGTTCCGCCAGCTGGTGGACGAGATGGACGCCATGGCGCAGGAGCGCTTTGCACCGGAAGAAAAGTCCGCATAAGGGAAGGAATGAAAAGGTACGGCAAATGCCGTGCCTTTTTGCGTTTGTCATTGAATTTCAAAGTTTAATCGCCTCGCAGAGTTCCGGCAGGATGGCGGAATAAAGTGGAATCTATTTTTTCGGCGGCATATACGTCGGAAAAAATGTTGCTCAGACGGGTAAGTGCCGCAGCGTAGGCTCCGCCTGTTTACAGGTGGAGGAACCTACCAGCGTAGCGAGTGTGCGCACCCGTCTGCAAACTTCACCGAAAGGCTTGCATTTTGGTGAAAATTTGGTATAATAAAATGTCATGATATAGCAATTTCCCATTTTAGATGACAGAATCGCGAGGTGTCCCTTGTATTTCAAAGCCTTGGAGCTGCAAGGATTCAAGTCCTTCCCCCAAAAGACCCGTCTCACCTTCGACCAGGCCATCACCGCCGTAGTCGGCCCCAACGGGAGCGGAAAATCGAATATCGCCGATGCCATCCGCTGGGTCATGGGGGAGCAGTCCACCAAGAACCTGCGGGGCGGTAAGATGGAGGACGTGATCTTCGGCGGCACCCAGAAGCGCAAGCCCATGGGTTACGCCGAGGTTTCTCTGGTGCTGGACAACACCCAAGGGCGCTTCCCCTTGGAGGAACAGGAGATCATGGTCACCCGCCGCTACTACCGCAGCGGGGACAGCGAATACTATATCAACCGCCGTTCCTGCCGGCTTCGGGACATTCATGAGCTGTTCATGGACACCGGCTTGGGGCGGGAGGGGTATTCCATCATCGGCCAGGGCAAGATTGACGAGATCTTGTCCACCAAGAGCGCCGAGCGCCGAGGGGTCTTTGAGGAAGCTGCGGGCATCTCCCGCTACCGTCACCGGAAAGAGGAGGCGGAGCGGAAGCTGGAACGGACGGAGGAAAATCTCCTGCGCATTGGGGACAAGATCGACGAATTGGAGCTGCAAGTGGAGCCCCTCCGTGCCCAGGCGGAGACCGCCCAGACCTACCTGCGCTGTCGGGACGAGCTGCGGATTTTGGAGCTGTCCCTGTGGCTGGAGCAGCTGGAAGGGCTGCGGAACACCAAGCGAAAGCTGCTGTCCGACACCGAGCACGCTACCCAGCAGCGTGAGTCAGCGGCGGATGCTCAGGAACAGCTCTACGCCCAAGCGGAGGCGCTGGGGGAGCAGATGCGCCAGCGGGAGCTGGCTCTGGACACCCTGCGGCAAGAGGCGACGGCGCTGACGGAGGACATCCAAACCCAGGAGTCCCATTTGGCCGTCCTGACTAGCCAGCTTCAGAGCAGCACCCAGCAGGCGGAGCAGCTGGAGCAGGAGCTTGCCCAGCAGCAGGAGCGAGCGGATTCGGTGGCCGCACAGGTCACCCAGCACCAGCAGCGCCTGACCCAGTTGGACGCCCAGCGAAACAACCTGGCGGAACAAAAAGCCACCCAGGAAGCTCAGTCCGCCCAGTTAGAAGGGCAGCTGACCCGCCAACAGAACGACCTAGCCGCCACCCAGACCCAGGCTCAGCAATGTGCCGCCCAGACCGCCCAGGCCAAGGAGACCCTCAGCGCCCTCACTGCGGCGGCACAGGGGTTACTAGACCAGGACACCGCCCTGAAAAGCCAGCTCCTGACAGCGGAGGAGCGCATCCAGACCGCTCAGACCACCCTGGACGAATACCAGACCCAGTGGCAGACGGCGCAAGCTCAGCTTAGCGACCTGGACAACGCCGTAGCAGGTTACCGCCTGCGCTTAGAGCAGCGCGGGGCCAAGGAACAGCAGGCCAACCAACGGGCGCAGCAGCTCACCGTGGAGGCACGGGGGCTGGACAGCCGGATTGCTATGCTGGAGGAGATGGAGCGAGCCTATGAGGGCTACTCTAAGGCGGTCAAGACGGTCATGCGGGCATCGGGCAAGCACTTGCAGGGCATCCATGGCCCGGTAGCAGGTCTGCTTCGGGTGCCGGACGAGTATGCTGTAGCGATTGAAATTGCTTTGGGCGGCACGAAACAGTATATCGTCGTAGAAAACGAGAGCGACGGCAAACGTGCCATACAATATCTGAAACAGCGGGACGGCGGCCGAGCCACCTTCCTGCCCCTGACCACCATCCAGCCCAACCGCCTGCGGGAACGGGACATCACCCAGTGTCCCGGCTTCGTGGGGGTGGCCAGCGATTTGGTGGAGTACGACCCGCGCTATACCAACATCGTTGCCCGCCTGTTGGGCACCGTGGTCATCGCCGAGGACTTCGATCGGGCGTTGGCCATGGCAAAACGGTATCATTATAAAGTGAAGATCGTCACCCTGGACGGCCAAGTTCTCAACCCTGGCGGCAGCATGACCGGCGGCAGCCACAGTCGGGCGGCGGGTATCCTGTCCCGTGCGGTAGAGCTGGAACGGCTCTGCCAGCAGCGCAAAACTCTGGCTGCCCGGCAGAAGAACGCCCAGACCCAGCTAGAAACCGCCGCCCGTGCCAGACGGCAGGGTGAGATAGAGTTGGAGGACGCCCAGGAGAATCGGCGTGCCGTAGAGACGGAGGTGTTCCAGCACAAGAGTGCCTGGGAACGGCAACAGGCTGTCCTGGACGGTCTGAACGAGCAGCAGACCACCGCTCAGGCGCAGCTCACCCAGCTCACCCAGCGCAGCGACCAGCTGGACGAACAGTTGGAAGCGCTGCAAGACACCATCGCCCAACTCCAAACCCAGTCCGAGTGTTTGAACGCCCAGCAGGCCGCCCAGAACGAAACCCTGACCCGCCTGCAAACCCAGCGAGAGACCCTGCGCCAGACCCTGGCAGAACTGACCACCCAGGACGCCGCCCTGACGGCGGAGCAGGAGACCACCCGTCGGGCGCTGACCCAACTCCAGGACATGGAACGATTGCTCTCCGGCGACCGAGCCAGCTGGCAGAGCCGGCAGGCACAGTGTCACGCCCAGGCTAAGCAGGTGACTGCGCAGATGGCGGACACCCGCACCCAGCTGACCCACCTGCGTACCGTTCAGGCGCAGCAGGCGGAGCAGATGCAGACCCTGACGGCGGAGCGACTGGCGCTGGAAGGCCAGCGGAGCCAGGCCGATCGGGCAGCACGGGAGAAGAACCAGGAGCTGCTCCATTTGGAGCGTGCCTGTTCCGCCCTGGAGCAGAAGAATGCGGCGGCGGCCATGGAGGAGAAACAGATTTTGGACAAGCTGTGGGACAGCTATGGACTCACTGTGGACAGCGCCCAGCCCCTGCGCCAAGAGCTGGAATCCCACGCCAAAGCCACCCGCCGCATCGCCCAGCTGAAACGGGAGATGCGGGATCTGGGCAGCGTGAACCTGGGCGCCATCACCGAGTTCCAGCGGGTCAGTGAGCGGTACGACTACCTGACCGGCCAGCGAGCGGATGTGCTCTCTGCCAAGGCAGACCTGACCGGCATCATCGATGGCATCACGGCGGAGATGGAGACCATTTTCGGCAAGCAGTTCGCCCGCATCAATACCGCCTTTTCCGAGACCTTCGTGGAGCTCTTCGGCGGCGGCAAGGCGGCGTTGGAGCTGGAGGACGAGGGCGATATTTTGAACTGCGGCATCGAGATACGAGTCCAGCCGCCGGGGAAGACGCTCAAGGTGCTCTCCCTGCTCTCCGGCGGGGAAAAGGCCTTCGTGGCCATCGCCCTGTACTTTGCCCTCTTGAAGGTGCGTCCCACTCCCTTCGTGGTCATGGACGAGATCGAGGCGGCGCTGGATGAGAACAACGTGGCACGGTTCGCCCGCTACCTGAGGAATATCAGCGACCAGACCCAGTTCATCGTCATCACCCACCGGCGGGGCACCATGGAGGAAGCAGACGTCCTCTATGGCGTGACCATGCAGGAGCGGGGGGTGTCCCAGGTGCTGGCAGTGGATTTGAACGCAGTAGAAACGGAATTGCATCTGCACGCCACTTAAAATGGGGTGGCAGGTTGAGATAGAAGGAGTGTGACCCAATGGGACTGTTTGATAAGATCAAAAAAATCGGTATTTTTAAGGGCTTTTCTAAGCTGGATGATGAATTTTATGATAATCTGGAGGAATCCATGATCCTGGCTGACATGGGGGTGGAGACCACTCTCAAGGCGGTCGATCAGCTCCGTGCCCGCACCAAAGCGGAAAAAATCAAAGACGTAGAAGGCGCACGGGAGTGCATGAAGGAGATCCTGGCGGACATGATGCGGGTGGGCGATCCGGCGCTGAACCTGAACGGCAAGCCTGCCGTCGTCCTCTTTATCGGCGTCAACGGCGTGGGCAAGACCACCACCATTGGTAAGATCGGTTCCAAGCTGAAAGGGGAGGGGAAAAAAGTCCTGTTCTCCGCCGCCGATACCTTCCGTGCCGCGGCTGCCGAACAGCTGGTCATCTGGTCGGAGCGTGCCGGAGTGGACATCGTCCGCCAGAAGGAGGGCGCTGATCCAGCCGCTGTGGTGTTCGACTCCCTGTCCGCCGCCAAAGCCCGTGGGACGGATGTGGTGCTGGTGGACACCGCCGGACGGCTCCACAACAAGGCCAACTTGATGAACGAGCTGAACAAGATCAGTCGGGTCATCGACCGAGAGTGCCCGGACAGCTCCAGAGAAACCCTGCTGGTGCTGGACGCTACCACCGGCCAGAACGGCCTGGTGCAGGCCAAGCAGTTTCGAGACACCTGCGGTATCACCGGCATTGTCCTGACCAAGCTGGACGGTACCGCCAAGGGCGGCATCGCCGTGGCCATCGCCCAGGAATTGCAGGTGCCTGTTAAATACGCCGGCGTGGGCGAAGGGGTGGATGACTTGAAGCCCTTTGACCCCATGGCCTTTGCAGAAGCATTGATCTAAACAGGAGGAAATGTGTTATGGCAAGAACCGAACGAAAAGCAGACCAGATACGGGACGTAGAGATCTTCCCGCTGTGTAACCCCTACGCCGAAGGCAGCTGCACCATTCGGGTAGGCAACACCTACCTGTATATCACCGCCACCGTGGAAGAAAAGGTGCCGCCCCATGTGCCTGAGGGCGAGGGCTGGGTGACGGCGGAATACGCCATGCTGCCCCGGGCCACCCAGGAGCGCAACAAGCGGGAAATTTCCAAGCTGAAAAAGGACGGCCGCAGCGCCGAGATCCAGCGCCTCATCGGCCGCAGCCTCCGCGCCGCCATCGACCTGAAAAAGCTGGGCCCCCGTCAAATCATCGTGGACTGTGACGTGCTGGTAGCCGATGGCGGCACTCGCACCGCCGCGATCACCGGCGGCTTTGTGGCCATGGCACTGGCCTGTTATCGCTTGGTGGTGGAGGAGAAGATCCCTGAAATGCCCATTTCCACCTATGTGGCCGCCATTTCCGCCGGTCTGGTGGACGGGGAAGCCTTGCTGGATTTGGAATACAGCGAGGACTCCCAGGCAGACGTGGATATGAACTGCGTCATGGACGAGGACGGCAACCTCATCGAGGTACAGGCCACCGCCGAAGGCCGCACCTACACCATGGAACAGCAGCAGGAGCTGCTGGAGCTGTGCAAGAAAGGCGTGGAGCGGATGACCCAGATGCAGAGACGGATTTTGTGGAGAATGCTATGAGATTTGTATTAGCCAGTCATAATAAAGGAAAGCTCGCAGAGTTACGGGAAATCCTGGGTGAGCTGGGCGTGGAAGTGGTCTTGCAGTCCGACGTGGGACTGGACTTGGAGCCGGACGAAACTGGCACCACCTTTGCCGAGAATGCCAAAATCAAGGCGCAAGCCGTCATGGAAGCCAGCGGCCTGCCTGCCATCGCAGACGACTCCGGTCTCTGCGTGGACGCCCTCCAGGGTGGCCCCGGGGTGTACAGCGCCCGCTACGGTGAGCCGGGCATGACTCAGCCGGAGAAGAACCAGATGCTCCTGCGCACCATGCAGGGGCAGTTCCCCCGTACCTGCCACTTCGCCTGCCACATCACCTGCTGCTTCCCCAACGGGGATCAGCTGGACGCAGAGGGCATTTGCAGCGGCACCGTCGCCTTTGCGTCCATGGGGGACGGGGGCTTCGGCTTCGACCCCATCTTCTTCGTGCCCAAGCTGAAAAAGACCTTCGCCCAGCTGACGGCGGAGGAGAAGAACGCCATCTCCCATCGGGGCAACGCCCTGCGGGACTTTGCCGGACAGCTGAAGGCGTATCTGGAGCAGAAAACCAACCAAACACAGGAGTAAAAGAAAACCTATGGAGTTGACAAGCAAACAGCGCGCCCAGCTGCGCGCCATGGCAAACGGTCTGGACGTGATCCTGACCGTGGGCAAGGACGGCATCGGCGACAACCTGGTCAAGCAGGCGGACGATGCCCTGGAGGCCAGAGAGCTCATCAAGGGCAAGGTGCTGGAGAACAGCCTGCTGTCGGCACGGGAGGCCTGCGACGAGCTGTCCAAGCGCACCCGCAGCGAACAGGTGCAGGTCATCGGCAACAAGTTCGTCCTCTATCGCCAGAGCCACAAGAAGGGCAAGACGGACAAAATTGTTCTCGTCCAGCCCAAGCAGAAAAAGAGATGAAGATCGGCATTTTCGGCGGCACCTACAACCCGCCCCACCTAGGGCACATGGCCGCCGCCAAAGCGGCCATCGAGACCCTGCATCTGGACAAGCTCCTCCTCATCCCCGATCGCATCCCGCCCCACAAGGAACTGCCGGAAAATCCGGTCTCCAACCAGGATAGACTAGCCATGACCCGTATCATGGGCGACCGGCTGGACTGTCCGGACGTGGTGGAGGTGTCGGATATCGAAATGCACCGGACAGGAAAGAGCTACACCTCGGACACCCTGGAGCAGCTGCGCCAGGTTTACCCCACGGATGAACTGTGGCTGATGATGGGGACGGATATGTTCTTGACTCTCCACCAGTGGCATGAGCCGGAGGTCATCGTCCGGCACGCAGGCATCCTGACCTTCGGACGCAATCACGATGACACCATCGAGCTGTTCGACCGGCAGAGTGCCTTTTTGGAGGAATCCTACGGTGCAGATGTGAATGTGACTGTCATCGACCTGCCCGGTCTGGTGGAGGTGTCCTCCACCCAACTGCGTCAGGCGCTGGCCAACGGGGGTGGACGGGAATACCTGGATCCATCCATCTACGGCTACATCCTGCGCAAGGGGCTGTACGGCACCTACGCTGATATGAAAAAACTGTCCCTGCCCGATCTCCGTGCCGTGTCCTATTCCATGATCTATTCCAAGCGGGTGCCCCACGTCCAGGGGACGGAGTGGGAGGCGGCGGAGCTGGCCAAGCGCTGGGGCGCCGATGTGATGGACGCCCGAAAGGCGGCCATCCTCCACGACTGCACAAAATATTGGTCGCTGGCAAAACAGTTGTCAAAATGTGCGGAATATGGTATCCTATTAGACCGGGTAGAGCAGAAAACCCTCCCCTTGCTCCACTCCAAGACCGCAGCCGCAGTGGCGGAGCGGATGTTCGGGATGCCCCAGGATATTTGCCAGGCCATTTGCTGGCACACCACCGGCAAGGCGGACATGACGTTATTGGAAAAGATCCTCTACATGGCAGATTATGCCGAACCACACCGGAGCTGGTCGGAGGAAGCCCACGGATTGGCCATGCAGGACTTGGACGCCGGCGTGCTGCTGGGGTTGGAGAACACGATCAAATTCACACGGGCTCAGGGCAGGCAGGTACACTACCGTACCATCGAAGCACGGGACTGGCTCCGCAGTCAGGGCGTGAAGTTGCCGGACGAACCGTAACAGATAAGGAGTATCAAAACTATGGCAGAAGCGTTAGAACTCACTGCGGCCATCGTCAAAGCCTTGGACGCCAAGCGTGCCATGGGCATTGAAGTGCTGCACACCACCGATGTGACCACCCTGGCGGACTACTTTATCATGTGCTCCGCTGCATCCACCACTCAGCTGCGCACCCTGTCCGACGCCTGCGAGGAGGCGGCGGAGAAGCTGGGGGAAGTGCCCCACCACATCGAGGGGGAACGCACCAGCGGCTGGGTGCTGCTGGATTACAGCACGGTCATCATCCACCTGTTCCTGCCGGAGCAGCGGGAATTCTATGACCTGGAACGGATGTGGCTGGATGCCGACCAGGTGGACATCACGCCCTTCCTGGAAGAAACGTAATTCCACAGAAAAGGCAGGCCTTTTCTGTGGAGTCTGCATGGGGGACAGGGTTCGATTGCTTGCGCAAAAGTCACCCTGCCCCCATGAGAAGCGTCTTTCCCGACGTACACGCCGCCGGAAAAGACGGATTGGAATGGATTCCGTCACAAAGTGACGGAACTCTGTGAGACGATTTTACATTTCAATGTATTTTTGAATCTACATACAATAATATAAAGGCGGGATTTTAAGTGAAGTATGATTTTAGTGCCATTGAGAAGAAATGGCAGGAGAAGTGGCAGAAAGAAAAGACCTATCAGACCAAGAACTTCGTCAAGGGCAAGCCCAAGTTCTACGGCCTGGTGGAGTTCCCCTATCCCTCCGGTGCAGGTCTCCACGTCGGTCATCCCCGTCCCTACACCGCAATGGACGTTATCGCCCGAAAGAAGCGGATGGATGGCTACAATGTCCTTTTCCCCATCGGGTATGATGCCTTTGGCCTGCCCACTGAGAACTTTGCCATCAAGAACCATATGCACCCAGCCGTGGTCACCAAGACCAACATCGAGAACTTCACCCGCCAGCTGCATATGCTGGGCTACTCCTTCGACTGGGATCGGGTCATCGATACCACCGACCCCAAGTACTACAAGTGGACCCAGTGGATCTTCCTCCAGATGTTCAAGCATGGTCTGGCCTACAAGACCTCCATGCCCGTCAACTGGTGTACCAGCTGTAAGTGCGTCCTGGCCAACGAAGAAGTGGTCAACGGCGTCTGCGAGCGCTGCGGTGCGGAGGTCGTCCGGAAGGAAAAGAGCCAGTGGATGCTGAAGATCACCGCCTACGCTCAGAAGCTCATCGACGGTCTGGATACCGTTGACTTCCTGCCCCGTGTGGTGGCACAGCAGAAGAACTGGATCGGCCGCTCCACCGGCGCTGACGTGAACTTCAACACCACCGAAGGGGACGTCCTCACCGTCTACACCACCCGCTGCGACACCCTGTTCGGCGCCACTTACATGGTCATCGCCCCCGAGCACGCCTATGTGGAGAAGTGGAAGGACAAGCTGTCCAACTACGATGAAGTGGCTGAATACGTCCGCGTGGCTGCCACCAAGTCCGACTTCGAGCGCACCGAGCTGGTCAAGGAAAAGACCGGCGTGGAGCTCAAGGGCGTCCGAGCCATCAATCCGGTGAACAACCAGGAGATCCCCATCTTCATCTCTGACTACGTCCTGGCCTCCTACGGCACCGGCGCCATCATGGCCGTTCCCGCCCACGACACCCGTGACTGGGAGTTCGCCAAGGCCTTCGGTCTGCCCATGGTGCAGGTCGTCGCCGGCCCCGAAGGGGAAGTGGACATCTCCAAGGGCGCATTCACCGATGTGGAAACCGGCGTCAGCGTCAACTCCGGCTTCCTGACCGGCCTGAGCGTGGAGGATGCCAAGGCCAAGATGATCGAATGGCTGGAAGCCAATCACATCGGCTGCGCCAAGGTCAACTACAAGCTCCGCGACTGGGTTTTCTCCCGTCAGCGTTATTGGGGCGAGCCCATCCCCATCGTCAAGTGCGAAAAGTGCGGCTATGTGGCTCTGCCCGAAGACCAACTGCCCCTGCTGCTGCCGGAAGTGGAGAGCTATGAGACCACCGACGACGGAGAATCCCCCCTGTCCGCCATGACCGATTGGGTCAACACCACCTGCCCCTGCTGCGGCGGCCCTGCCCAGCGGGAGACCGACACCATGCCCCAGTGGGCTGGTTCCAGCTGGTACTTCCTGCGCTACATGGATCCCCACAATGATGATGCCCTGGCTTCCAAGGAGGCGCTGGACTATTGGGGTCAGGTGGACTGGTACAACGGCGGGATGGAACACACCACCCTGCACCTGCTCTACAGCCGGTTCTGGAATAACTTCCTCCACGACATCGGCGTGGTGCCCAATGCGGAACCCTACCATAAGCGCACCAGCCACGGCATGATCCTGGGCAAGAACCCCCACTATGTGGGCAACGTGACCACCCAGGAGGAGAAGGATGCGCTCATCGCCAAGTACGGCAACGAAGCTCTGCGTCCCTCCGTCAAGATGTCCAAATCCCTGGGCAACGTGGTCAATCCCGATGACGTCATCAAAGCCTACGGCGCAGACACCATGCGCCTGTATATCATGTTCATCGGCGACTTTGAAAAGACCGCTACCTGGTCGGATGATGCCGTGAAGGGCTGCAAGCGCTTCCTGGATCGTATCTGGAACCTCCACGAGAACTGCACCGACAGCCTGGAGTACACCCCTGCCAACGAGCCTTCCATTCACAAGGCCATCAAGAAGGTCAGCGATGACATCGAGGCCATGAAATTCAACACCGCCATCGCCACTATGATGTCCCTGGTCAACGATTTCTACGCCAACGGCGTCTCCAAGGGGGATATGAAGGCTCTGCTGGTCATGCTCAGCCCCTTCGCACCCCACATTGCCGAGGAAATGTGGGAGCACTTGGGCTTTGAAGCCATGGCCTGCGAACAGGCGTGGCCGGAATACGACCAGACCAAGACTGTGGCGGCAGAAGTCCAGATCGCCGTCCAGGTGGCAGGCAAAGTGCGTGCCAACGTGATCGTGCCCTCCGGTGCAGAGGATGACGAGGTGGTAGCCATCGCCATGGCTGACAATCGCATCCAGAAACAGGCAGAGGGTAAGGTGCTGGTGAAGCAGATTGTTGTCCGTGCCAAGGACGGCAAGATCAAGCTGGTCAACCTGATCTTCAAGCCTGCCAAATAAGGTGCTGTTTTTTACCGGCATATCGCCGAAAATCTGTAATGCCCCCTTGACAACGAGCGTTGAGAGGCGTAAACTAGATAACAATGAAGCTAGTTATAATGCTTCCTATGCCCTTGTCACAGACTCCCTGGGCATATTCGAGGGGAGGGAAAATAGATGGCTGAAGTCCGTGTAAGAGAAAATGAATCTCTGGATAGCGCTCTGAAACGCTTTAAGCGTAGTTGCGTCAAGTCCGGTGTTCTGGCAGAGGTCCGTAAGCGTGAGCATTACGAAAGCCCCAGTGTGAAGCGTCGTAAGAAGTCCGAAGCTGCCAGAAAGAATCGCAAAAGATTCTACTAAGTTGTAAACAAAACCCCTTGTGCCGCAGGCGCAAGGGGTTTTATTTCCGTAAGAAGGCCTCGCAGAGTTTCACGCCTATGGCGTGAAAAAAGAGGAAAGCTGTTTTTCGCCGCGGCGTGTACGTGGCGAAAAACACTTCTCGCGGAGTGAGCGTCGAATTGCCCGCCTTTTGCGGGCAACCGAGGCGCAGAACGGAGTGCATGACGCCCAAAAGGAGCTTTGCTGCTTTTGGGCAGATCACCCCTTGTGCCGCAGGCGCAAGGGGTTTTATTTCGCCCACGACACAAAAACGCCCCTGCACCACCGTACAGGGGCGTTTTTTCACCAGACCGGCGGCTGAAACCCCGAAATTTCCTCCCAGCACACCAAAGCACCTGCCAGCCCCAGTTCCGCCGCCAAATCCAGCTTTGCCTGCACGCTGGCGGCGTTGTCATACAAGATCAAATGGAGCCGCTCCGCCTCCCGATAGGTGGCATACTGGCAATAAAAATCCTCCGAGAACCACGCCCGACACCGATGGCGGGCGAACCGCTCCCGCAGCTCCGGCAGGGTCAGCGCCGTGCCCTGTCCGTCCGGACAGGGGAGGACAAAGGCACACGGACTGCACTCCAGCGCCAGCACCAGGCGGCGGCCATACTGCGCCAGCGCAGCTTGGATCCGCCCCCGCAGCGTTCCGCCGGAGAGCTGGGAGGAGATCAGCGCCTGTGCGCTGGGAGCCGATGGGGCAAAGGCTTCCGGAACGGTGAAGGACAGGTGGCGTTTCTCCAACGCACCGGCCAGCTCCTGGGCGAGGGCTTGCCCAGCGGGCGTTTCCGCCCAGTTGGCCAGGACGCCCGCCGCCTGCTGTCTCCGGCACTCGGCCAGTACCTGGCGGCAGAACCAGTCCCGCCCCGTTGGAGCGGCGGGGGCAGTGCCGCCCACCAACAGGACGCTGCCAGCAGGCAGGGCATTTTCTCCCGCCCGCAGGAGCTGCCCGTCCGGTGCGGCCTGGTAAGCCATGGGGACGGGGGTGAAAGGACGGGGGAGAGTTGGCGCTGGCGCGGCAGGAGCGTAGGCGAGAAAAAGAGGCAGGGCGTGTGACATTTGCAAAATCCTCCTTGTAATTGCTTGCTGAAGATGATAGAATTGAAAATGTTACAGTTTGTTACCGAATTGAAACGAATTCGCAGTATTTTGGGAGGAATCCTATGGGCGCACTGATCCCCGACCGCATCGAGGAGGGCTTTGACCGGCTTCAGCCGGACTGGCTCCGCAGCAAAGGCATCCGCCTGGTTCTGGCGGACTTGGACAATACCTTGACCCGCTACCGGCAGTTGGAGCCAGACCCAGCACTCATCACCTGGCGGGATGGACTCCACGAGGCGGGCATCACCCTCTTTGTGATTTCCAACAGCCGCCGCCCCAACCGTGCCCAGCAGTTCTGCGCCAACCTGGACGTGCCCTACATCAGCCACGCCGGTAAGCCCCACGCTGCTGCCTTTCACCAGGCCATGGAGCAGTGCGGCTGTGGGGCGGAGGAGACGATCATGATCGGCGACCAGATCTTTACCGACATCTGGGGCGCCCACAACGCCGGCATTCTTGCCGTTTACATCCGTCCCATTGCCCTGAATACCGTATTCCGCAAGATACGATACGGCATCGAAGCGCCCTTTCGGCTGCTCTGCCGCATGAGAGGGGAGAGAGTATGAGTGTCTTATTTGGTGTAGCCGGAAATTCCGATACCTTTACCGAAACCGTCAGCAAAGCCAGTGCCGATGCACCTGCCTGGCTCCACGCCATCGGCCTGGACGCCTACGAGTACCAGTGCGGTAAGGGCGTGCGGGTGGGGGAGGCCACCGCACGGAAAATCGGAAAAAATGCCGCACAGGCAGGCATCCGACTGTCCCTCCACGCCCCTTACTTTATCAGTTTGGCCAATCCTGACCCAGAGACGGTCAAAAAGTCCATCGGCTATGTCACTGCCTCCTGCCGTGCCGCTCAGTGGATGGGAGCCGATCGGGTCATCCTCCACTCCGGCGCGCTGATGAAGCGCACCCGTCGGGAAGCCTTGGACATTGCCAAAGCCAATCTGAAAGCAATCTTGGCCGCCTGTGCGGAACAGGGGTTCGAGGATGTGACCCTCTGTCCGGAGACCATGGGGAAGATCAACCAGCTGGGGGATCTGACCGAGGTGCTGGAGCTGTGCCAGGTGGATGAACGGTTGGTGCCCTGCGTGGACTTTGGGCATTTGTACGCCCGTTCCCTAGGGGCGCTGGACGGAGCGGACGCCTGTAAAGCCATGCTGGACGAAATGGCAGACGCACTGGGGGAGGAGCGGGCGTCTCGGTTCCACAGCCACTTCTCCAAGATCGCCTTCACCCCCAAAGGCGGCGAGCAGAAGCACTTGCGCTTCTCCGATGAGGGCTGGGGGCCGGAGTTCCGGCCGCTGGCGGAGGAGATCGCCCGACGTGGGTGGAGCCCTACCTTTATTTGTGAATCATCCGGCACCCAGAGCGAGGATGCCTTGACCATGAAAACCATCTACCAGGAGGTGTCCCGTTCATGAACCATCTCAACGCCATCACCGCCCAGCTGGATGCCTATCAGCTGGACGCCCTGTGTATCACCAGCCAGCCAGGGGAGTATTACGCTGTGGGCCTGAAAGGGGAGGGCGTGGTGCTGGTCACCCGACAGGGGTGCCACTACTTCACCGACTCCCGCTACATTGAATTAGCTCAGAACACCGTCACCAATGCAGATGTGACCATGGTCACCCCCCATCAGGATCACCTGGCTCTGGCCAGCTTGGTGCTGGAGCACTACGGTCTGAAACGGGTGGGCATCGAGGAAGCCTATCTGACCGTGGAGCGCTGGCAGAAGATGAAAATCGCCTTTCCGGCAGATACCGAGCTGGTTCCGGCAGGCAAATTGCTCACCGAGCTGCGCAGCGCTAAGACGGAAGAAGAACTGGCCGTCATGCAGAAAGCCCAGGACATCACAGACCAGGTTTTTGCGGAAATCTGTGAGTTCCTTCACGCCGGCGTCACCGAGTCCGAAGTGGCCGCCCAGCTGACCTACCTCCAGATGAAGCACGGAGCGGAGGGCAACTCCTTCCCGCCCATCGTGGCCTCCGGTGCCAACGGCAGTATGCCTCACGCCATCCCCACGGCCAAACCCATCCAAAAGGGGGAGTTCGTGACCATGGATTTTGGCTGTATATATCAGGGCTATTGCTCCGACATGACCCGCACCGTGGCCATCGGACAGCCCAGTGACGAGATGCGTCGGGTCTATGACGCCGTGCTGGAAGCCCAGCTGGCGGGCATTGCCGCCGCAAAAGCCGGCGTCCCTGGCTGTGACGTCCACAACGCTGCCTGGGACGTGCTCAAGAAGTACGGCTATGGCGACTACTTCGGTCACGGCTTTGGCCACAGCCTGGGCATCGAGATCCACGAAAGCCCCAACGCCAACCGTGCCAACACCAAGCCGTTACCGGCAGGCGCCGTCCTCTCCGCAGAGCCGGGGGTGTACCTGCCCGGAAAATTTGGCGTGCGCACCGAGGATGTGATCTTCTTAACGGAAACGGGAAACCGCATCCTCACCCACGCCCCCAAGCACCTAATCATCCGATAAGACCGAAAGAAAGCGAGTGACCTATGAACAAACGATCCCTCTCTCTGGTACTGGCCTTGGCCATGTGCCTCTCCCTGGCCGAACCCATCACCGCCGTTGCGGTGGAGTCCACGGAAGAACCTGCTATGATATATGCGCAGGAGGCAGCAGAAAATACCCCTGCGCAAGCGCAGTCCAGTTCAGACCCCGCCCAGCCGACGGAAAAGGCTGTCCAGGAGATCACTGGCGTGGAAGATGCGTACACCTTCTCCGCTGACACCCAGGACGCTGCCCTCACCGCCGCCACCACCGGCGATGGCGCCCTCACCTACGCCTCCGATGCTCCTGACGTGGCCGCTGTGGACGAGAACACCGGCGCACTGACCCTGGGCGTGGCCGGCACCGCCACCATCACCATCACTGCGGCAGAGACCGACCAGTTCCAGGCAGCGGAAAAGCAGGTCACCGTCACCGTCACCAAGGCCAAGCAGACCATCACCGGCGTGAAGGAAGCCTTGGATCTGAAGTACAAGTCCAAGGGCACCTACCAGCTCCAGGCCAAAGCTGCCACCGCACTCACCTACAAGTCCAGCGACACCAGCGTAGCCACCGTGGACAAGAAAGGCAAGCTCACCATGCGGGGGCTGGGCACCGTAGTCATCACCATCACCGCCAAGGAGGATGGCAGCTACACCAAGGCCACCCACAAGGTGGAGATCGAGATCTACAAGACGGCCGCCAAGCTGAAAGTATCCAAATACTATAAAAAGAGTAAATTCTATAAGCGCCTGATGAAGCTGCGCCTGGACGGCACCACCCGTCAGAATGTTATGGCCATCGCTGAGACCCAGGTGGGCTACCATGAGGGCAACAAGCTCAGCCAGATGAACGGCACCAACAAACGGGGCAGCGGCAACTACACCGAATACGGCTATGTCTATGGCATCCAGGGCGCTTGGTGCGCCATGTTCGTTAACTGGTGCGCCCGGGAGAACGCCACCTCCACTAAGGTCGTGCCCAAGTACTGTCGGGTCATGGACTATCGCAGTTTCTACCAGAAGCAGAAGCGCTATTACGCCTGGTCAAAGACCAAGGGTGGCAAGGGCAAATACCTGCCCAAAGCCGGCGATATGATCTTCTACACCACCTACCCCGGCGCCTCCTCCCAGCACATCGGCTACGTCAAGAGCTGTAAGGTGAAGGGCGGCAAGATCACCATCGTCACCACCGAAGGCAACAGCAGCGATGAGTGCCGCCACAAGACCTACACCCTCCGCACCAAGAGCAACGGCCGCATTGCTGCCGGCTGGTATATCCACGGTTTCTCCTCTCCCAAGTACTGAGGAAAACCGGACGGAAACTATGACATAATTACGAAAAACCCCTGCCCCAGTCAGGCCAAAACAGTGAAAAGTTTTCCTTGACGGGGTAGGGGTCCCGTGTTATAATAAAAAACTGTGTAGGTTTGGAATATTGCAGAAAACCAGGAAAATCGACCACGTTGTTCCAAGCCTGTCTGACAAAGTTTTTGACGGCATGAGGAATGTTTTTCCTCATAGCGGTTAAAATAAATTTATTGTATCTTTAGAAGAAAGGAGGAAATCTAATATGCCTACTTTTAATCAGCTGGTTCGTAAGGGCAGAGAGACTTCCATCTACAAGTCCAATTCCCCCGCACTGCAGAAGGGCAAGAACACTCTGAAGGACAGAGAGACCAATCAGCCTTCTCCCCAGAAGAGAGGTGTCTGCACCGCTGTTCGTACCGCAACCCCCAAAAAGCCCAACTCCGCACTGCGTAAGATCGCCCGTGTGCGCCTGAGCAATGGTTACGAAGTCACCGCTTACATCCCCGGTGAAGGCCACAACCTGCAGGAACACTCCGTCGTCATGATCCGTGGCGGCCGTGTCAAGGATCTGCCTGGTGTGCGTTATCACATCATCCGTGGTTCTCTGGATACCCAGGGTGTCACCGGTCGTATGCAGGCTCGTTCCAAGTACGGTGCAAAGCGTCCCAAGACCAAGAAGTAATCTGTTTTTGGTTTGAGACCCAAGCAAAACTCACTATTTTAAAAGCACTTTTGCGCTCTGAGCGCAAGGCGCAAGCCTTGCCAGGAGTCGTTTATCATATATTGATCGGGGTGTGTATCCCACACCTGCGAAATATGGGTAGACCTCTGGCGGGCACTGGACAAGCAGGCACTTGTCTCACACGGAAGCGGCTCTCCCCGCACGGGAACCGCTCTCGAGTACCTATGAAATCATACTGTGAAGGAGGGAAGTAAAGTGCCTAGAAGAGGAAACGTACCCAAGCGTGAAATTCTCCCCGACCCCATCTATAATTCCGTTCTGGTGACCAAGCTGGTCAACAGCATCATGCTGGACGGCAAGAAGGGCGTAGCTCAGAAGGTCGTTTACGGCGCTTTTGACATCATCCAGGAAAAGACCGAAAAGGATGCCCTGGAAGTGTTCCGTGACGCATTGGAAAACATCATGCCTACCCTGGAATGTAAGACCCGCCGTGTCGGCGGCGCCAACTACCAGGTGCCGATGGAAGTTCGTCCCGTCCGTCGTCAGACCCTGGGTCTGCGCTGGCTGACCAACTATTCCAGAGCGCGCAGCGAACGCACCATGAAGGAACGCCTGGCCGGCGAGATCATGGACGCTTACAACAACGCAGGTAACGCTGTGAAAAAGCGTGAAGACACCCACAAGATGGCAGAAGCCAACAAGGCTTTCGCCCACTTCCGTTGGTGATCATAACCCCGTTTTATTTGCAATTTTAAGGAGCAAACATTCATGCCAAGAAAAACCTCACTTGAGAAAACGAGAAACATCGGTATTATGGCACATATCGATGCCGGTAAGACTACCACGACTGAACGCATCCTGTACTACACCGGTGTAAATCACAAACTTGGCGAGACCCATGAGGGCACTGCCACCATGGACTGGATGGTTCAGGAGCAGGAGCGAGGCATCACCATCACCAGTGCTGCCACCACCTGTTTCTGGCGGGATCACCGCATTAACATTATCGACACTCCGGGCCACGTGGACTTTACCGTGGAAGTGGAGCGCTCCCTGCGTGTGCTGGACGGCAGCGTGACCGTCCTGTGCGCCAAGGGCGGTGTGGAACCCCAGTCTGAGACCGTCTGGCGCCAGGCTGACCATTACAAGGTTCCCCGTATGATCTACGTCAATAAGATGGACATCATGGGCGCAGATTTCTTCCGCGTGTTGGACATGGTTCATGACCGCCTGAAGGCCAACGCTGTGCCCATCCAGCTGCCCATTGGCGCCGAAGATACCTTCCGAGGCATCATCGACCTGGTGGAGATGAACGCTGACATCTATTACGATGATATGGGCAAAGATATGCGGGTGGAAGAAATTCCGGCCGATATGCTGGAGATGGCACAGGAATACCGAGAAAAGCTGCTGGACTGTGTTGCCGACATTGATGATGACATCATGATGATGGTGTTGGAAGGGGAGGACGTCCCCGCCGACCAGATCCGCGCAGCCATCCGCCGCGGCACCATCCACAACCAGATGGTTCCCGTGGTCTGCGGTACGTCCTATCGCAACAAGGGCGTGCAGAAGCTGCTGGATGCCATCGTGGACTATATGCCCGCACCTACTGATGTCCCCGCCATCCGCGGCATCAACCCCAAGACGGAGGAAGAAGAAGAACGTCCTTCTGACGATAAGGCTCCCTTCTCCGCTCTGGCCTTCAAGATCATGACCGACCCCTATGTGGGCCGCCTCTCCTTCTTCCGGGTCTATTCCGGTACGGTAAAGACTGGATCTTCTGTGCTCAACAGCACCAAGGGCAAGAAGGAACGTCTGGGCCGCATCCTTCAGATGCACGCCAACCACCGAGAGGATATTGAGCAGGTCTACTCCGGCGATATCGTTGCCGCCGTCGGCCTGAAGAATACCACCACCGGCGACACCCTGTGTGCCGAGCACGCCCCCATCATCCTGGAATCCATGGAATTCCCAGAACCGGTCATCCGAGTGGCCATCGAGCCCAAGACCAAAGCCGGTCAGGAGAAGATGTCCGTTGCCCTGATCAAGCTGGCAGAGGAAGACCCCACCTTCAAGACCTATACGGATGAAGAAACCGGTCAGACCATCATCGCCGGTATGGGCGAACTGCATCTGCAGATCATCGTTGACCGTCTGCTCCGTGAGTTCAAGGTGGAGGCCAACGTGGGCGCACCTCAGGTCGCTTATAAGGAAACCATCCGGAAAAAGGTCACCCAGGATACCAAGTACGCCCGCCAGTCCGGCGGTAAGGGTCAGTACGGCCATGTCAAGATCACCATTGAACCCAACGAGTCCGGCAAGGGCTACGAGTTCACCAACTCCATCGTGGGCGGCTCTATTCCCAAGGAATATATCCCCGCCGTGGACGCTGGTATCCAGGGTGCAATGCAGGCAGGTGTGCTGGCAGGCTATCCCGTTGTTGATGTGAAAGTCGATTTGTTCGATGGTTCCTACCACGAGGTGGACTCGTCGGAGATGGCCTTCAAGATCGCAGGCTCTATGGCTTTCAAGGAAGCCATGCGCAAGGCAGATCCTGTCCTGCAGGAGCCCATCATGAAAGTCTCCGTCATTGTCCCTGACGACTACATGGGCGATGTCATTGGCGACTTGAACAGCCGCCGCGGACAGGTTCAGGGTATGGAACCCCGCAACGGCGCCACCCAGATTGACGCGTTTGTTCCGCTCAGCGCCATGTTTGGCTACGCCACCGATTTGCGCTCCCGCACCCAGGGTCGTGGCCAGTATACTATGGAGCCCAGCCACTATGAGGAGATTCCCAAGTCTCTGGCTGAAAAGATTATTGCCAGCCGCGGCGGAAATCACTGATTTTTCGCAAAGAACTGAAATTGCTATTGCAATTCCTGGTTCAATAGGATACAATGGCGAATAGAGAACTTTTATTATCATTTTAAACGAACTGTTTGATTTCTACATTTTAGGAGGAAATTATTATGGCAAAGCAAAAGTTTGACCGTAGCAAACCCCATGTAAATATCGGCACCATCGGTCACGTCGACCACGGCAAGACCACCCTGACTGCTGCTATCACCAAGTACC